>Ga0180215_1002851_pt1 | contig 16844 bp, 13 predicted proteins | sample eDN3rd37CBELigBY_FD_128871 | JGI IMG/M metagenome (GOLD analysis project Ga0180215, IMG submission 128871) | Enriched backyard soil microbial communities from Emeryville, California, USA - eDNA 3rd pass 37_C BE-Lig BY (version 2) (version 2) | ecosystem: Environmental > Terrestrial > Soil >... | reverse complement strand
TATTATCGCCCAGCTTTCGTTTGAAAGTATGATACATTCTTTTCCATAAATAAAGTATAATAGAAACAAACAATTTCATAACAAGTAAAGGTCTTTTTGCAATTTCTGCAAAAAGAGTAAAAGGGAAGTTGGTGAAAGTCCAACGCTGTCCCGCAACTGTAAATGGGAGTGCCCCTATAGGCCACTGTTACAAAACTTTGTAATGGGAAGGAAGGGAGCACGATGAACATAAGCCAGGAGACCTGCCTTTATGATGACGGATTCAAACCTTACGAGGATAAGGGGAGCTACTATCGTAACTTTAATTTCGATTACTGACAGTCTCCCTTTTTGGTTAGGGAGGCTGTTTATTTTTTTGAAGGTAATAGTATGTGCGGTGGGCCGAGAATCCTTGCGAATATCCGTAATTGAGTGCAGATAGCCCACAATAAGTCTGCAAATCTCAATTCGCGTGTGCATAATAACAGTGCAATAAATAGAAAACACTGGTGACAGCATGAAATACATAACAAATTCAATATGTGCTAAAAAATATAATAATGTAAAGAATAGTCTTGAGGTAGTGTTGTGAAAATGAAAAAAAAAATGATATTTGCCTATAGTTCATCTATTGCCATTTTATTGATCAGTATTTGGCTGGGGGTTTCCATTGGTTCGGCGGATGTCCCTTTCTCCACATTATGGGATAGTGAAACGAATCCCAGTGCTTACAGTATTTTATGGAGCATTCGAATGCCTCGGGTAGTTTTAGCAGGTTTAGTAGGGGCTTCTCTTGCCATTGCGGGGGCTGCATTTCAGGGCTTGCTTAAAAATCCTTTAGCGGATCCCTATACACTTGGGATTTCTTCAGGGGCTTCTGTCGGTGCTGTCGCAACGATATTTTTCGGTCTATCTATTCCTGTAATAGGCTCCTACACTCTGCCGCTTTTCGGAATGGTCGGGGCATTCATTACGATGATCCTTGTGCTAAGTTTTGCGCGATTAATCGACCGTTCGATGAAAATGGAAACACTGATTTTAACAGGGGTCATATTCAGTTCATTTTTAGGGTCCTGTATATCCTTAATGATTGCACTTACAGGGCAGCAGCTGCGTGAAATTACAAGCTGGCTTCTTGGGAGCGTCTCGATGCGCGGATGGCCATATGTTCAAATGATCGCGCCTTTTGTTGTCATCGGGGTCATCCTCCTGTGGCTCAATCGCCGGGAATTAAATGCCATGATGTATGGAGATGAACGAGCACAATCTCTAGGAGTCAACGTAAAACGCAGAAAATATGCCATCTTAGCTGGGGGTTCGATGCTAACAGGCGCAGCAGTTGCGGTGTCGGGTACCATCGGATTTGTTGGATTAGTTGTTCCTCATATGACGCGAATGCTGTGGGGAACAGATCATCGGCATTTATTGACATTGGCTTTCTTAAATGGTGCAAGTCTTTTAATCGTTTGTGATTTGGTTTCCCGAACAATTATTGCACCATCGGAATTGCCGATTGGTGTCATCACAGCCTTTATCGGTGCGCCAGTATTTTCATATATCTTCTTTAAACAGCGAAGAAGCAGGGGGTGAGTACATGCTTGAGGTTCAAAATATATCAGGTGGATATGGGTCGACGCCAATTCTTTCCGATATTTCATTTCGTGCGGAAAAAGGGAAGATGGTAGGTATACTAGGGCCGAATGGATGCGGGAAATCAACATTGTTGAAAGTCATCAGCGGCATCATGAGTCCTACCTTTGGAACGATTAGCATAGAGGGCATGAATATCAATAAATATTCAGCCCGCGAGTTGGCCAAGAAAATGACCATCCTTCCTCAGCTGCATGCAACGGCATTTTCCAGCACGGTTCATGATGCCGTTTCGATTGGTCGATATCCTCATCAATCAGGCTTCTTCTCAAGTTGGGGAGCAGAAGATGAAAGAGCGGTAAAAAAGGCGATGCAGCTTACCGATGTTGAAAAATATGAACATCATTATTTAGAGTATTTATCTGGCGGGGAACAGCAAAGGGTCTTTATCGCACAAGCGCTTGCACAAGCCTCTAGCTTGCTGTTGCTGGATGAACCGACAAATCATCTTGACATTGCACACCAGAAACAAATTTTAGATATGATACGGAAAGAAGTAACCGAAAATCAGTTAACGGTTGTTTCCGTTTTCCATGATATCAACTTGGCGGCACTCTACTGCGATGAGATTCTTCTCATGGAAAAAGGAAAGGTGAAAGCATACGGTGCCCCGCATGAAGTAATACTGGAGGAACAAATTAAGAACGTTTACGAAACACGGATTTCAATCCAAGCGCATCCTGAACAGCCGAAACCGCAAATGACGATTTTACCTGATTTACAAGAGGAAATGGAAGAGAAGGTAATAACATCCAACCATTTCGAAATAAAAGGTGAGTATGTTGAATTGAAATCAGATTTTCCTTTAAAAGTTTTATCGTCTGCTGTTCATAATGCAGGGATGGGATGGTATGCAAATTTCATCAATCGAACCGTAAAACCAGATTATGAAATCCATAATGTGAAGGAAGAGTATTTCGAGTACCTTGTAAAGGAAGGGTTTTCCCCGACAAATACAGTTGGGATGATGACGGCTGTTGATACGAAAAAGGCTGTTATCAAGAATTATAAGGTGCCTTTTGGTGAAGTGTTTGTGGTTGTCACTGCTGGTGTGGGAAATGCGGTCGATGTTTCGCAAAGCTATAAAAGAAACAATTATTTTCACGTTGGTACGATTAATACATGGATTATTATTAATGGGAAACTATCCGATGAAGCCTTTGTGCAAGCGATGATGACGGCAACTGAGGCAAAATCGAAGGCGTTGCAGCATGAAGAAGTGTATGATGCCATCTCCAATACTATCGCTACGGGTACACCAACAGATAGTTTACTAATCGCTGCAACGCAAAATGGCATGTTGATGCAATACGGGGGTCCGATTACAGAAGTCGGCCAAGTAATTGGAAAAGGTGTTTTTGAAGCGACGGTGGAAGCAATTCAAAATTATCGAAAAGGGGATAAGTGAAATGAAACTTTACACAAAAACAGGGGATAAAGGCAAAACGAGTTTAATGGGTGGACGTGTCAGCAAGGATGATTTCCGAGTGGAGGCATATGGCACAATCGATGAGCTGAATTCATATATTGGCAAGGCTGTTACGGAATTAGACCCTTCAGTTTTCAAAGATTTACTCGAAGATCTTGAAACGATTCAGCATGAATTATTCGATTGTGGCGGCGATTTAGCGAATGTGATGAAGGAGCGCAAAATTACATTGCAGGAAGCATCGATTGAAGCATTGGAAAAACGGATTGATGCTCTTTCTGAGGAAGCGCCTCCTTTAAAGCGCTTCATATTACCTGGTGGAACTCCGGCGGCAGCAACTCTCCACATTGCCAGAACGGTAACCCGTAGAGCAGAACGACGAGTTGTTACATTAATGAACGAAGTTGAAGATGTGCCGGCAATCGTCCAAAAATATCTCAACCGCTTATCGGACTACTTCTTTGCAGCAGCACGCGTAGTAAACTTCCGTACAAATGTTAAAGATATCGAGTATATCCGCAGTGGGGACGTATTTAAATAAACATTGAGAAAACAATCCTCGTTAAGCAGGATTGTTTTTTTATCATCCAATAACTTTTTTCCCGATTGAATGGGCAACAAACAAAACTGGTATCAATAACAGAATAAAGGGAACGCATATGAAAATTAATTTCCAAGTGATAATTTCATTTCGTAATAATGTCACAAACAATAGCAGGTTGTATGGGATAAGCAATACGATTGATGTAAAAACACCAGGAGTATACATTCGCAAAAAAAGAGATTGGCCTATATGCATAAAAGCATGAAGGAAAAAGGTTAATGTTACTATTACAAAAAACGCGATATTTCCAAAAGGTTTTTCATGTAAATATTGATTCGCCATTAAAGTTGAACTGCTAACAAATAAAAATATGATAAGTACGGCTACAGAAAACTGGGCTGTTGTCATGGAAAGTTGTTTCACAATTCCAGCTGCCATTTTTTTCGGCAATCTTTTATGGAGCAGAGGAGAATTTGTTTGAATCCACTTTTCAACAAAGATGATTTCTTCAAAATCATGAAATATAAACAGAATTGGAAAAAGCCAAATCAACGTTTGTACCTCGAACCAGCCGGTCATTTTCACACTCCTCATTGAATTCCCTTTAAACTACGGAAAAAATGGACAATTCATTTAATCAAAATAGAACAGTACATCCCATTTCATAGATTGATTATTTATTAAACAGAGTGCACTTAGTAGCGAAAAAAAGTATATTTAACAAACTATCAATTAATTATTAGAAATATTTGAACAATGCATTGACTGAATGACCATTCATATTTTACAATAGAGACATAAAAATGAGGGTTCTTGAATCTACTAATAGTATACATTATTTTAAGAATACTCGGAAAATTAATTTTCAGACAAAGGGGAAAAAAGGCAAGAGGGGGAGAAAAAATGAATGGATTGCTTATTGCAAATTGGGTATTATTCGCTGCGGTTGTCTTATACTCATTAGGGTTATTCTTCTATTTAGTAAAAACACGCTATGAATTTATTCAACTGGGAAAAAAAGAAGAGTTTGAGTTAAAACTAAAAGAACGCATCGGCGACTTGGCAGAAAAAGTTTTTGGACAATCCAAGCTGTTAAAAGATAAAAAAATGGGCTTAGTCCATGTTGCCTTTTTCTACGGATTTTTATTAGTCCAATTGGGGGCAATCGATTTAATTTGGAAGGGACTAGCACCAGATTCACATTTACCGCTTGGTGGATTATATCCTGTATTTACTTTCTTCCAGGAAATTATTGTCTTAATCATCTTAATCGCTGTGGGCGTTGCGTTTTATCGTCGTTATATGGAAAAGCTTGTGCGACTTAAACGCGGCTTTAAGAACGGTTTAGTATATCTGTTTTTAGGCGTTTTAATGTTTGCGACACTTATTGGAAACGGTATGGCCCTCATCTGGCATGGACATGCATTCACTGGCTCTGAACCAGTTGCATCAAGTATTGCCTGGGTTTTCCAATGGATGCCGCCAACAGCAGCGGCTGTAGTATTCTTTGTAATGTGGTGGGCGCATTTACTGGCATTGCTGGCATTCCTTGTTTACATTCCACAAGGTAAGCACTTCCACTTAATTACGGGTACTATCAATGCAGTAGTCAACCGTCAAGATCGCATCGGCACACTTCGTCCAATCGATTTTGCTGCTTTAGAAGAAGCAGAGGATGAGGCGGATATGCCAGCGCTTGGGGTCGGCAAAATTACAGACTTCACACAAAAGCAAATGCTCGATTTATATGCATGTGTAGAGTGTGGTCGCTGTACGAATATGTGTCCAGCAACAGGAACAGGGAAAATGCTCTCTCCGATGGATTTAATCGTAAAGCTGCGAGATCACTTGACATTTACAGGGGCGGTTACAACGAAGCAAAAGCCATGGGTGCCGGCCTTTGCATTTAATAATACACAAGGAAATCAGCTAGCAATGGCAGCTGGTGCTGAGGGTGCCGTGATTGAAGATATTTATAGCCCTTCATTAATCGGGGATGTCATCACGGAAGAAGAAATTTGGGCATGTACAACTTGCCGTAACTGTGAAGATCAATGTCCAGTTATGAACGAGCATGTCGATAAAATTATTGACTTGCGCCGTTACTTAACAATGACTGAAGGTAAAGTAAATTCTGACGCACAACGCGCCATGAATAATATTGAACGTCAAGGAAATCCTTGGGGTCTGAACCGTAAAGAAAAAGAAAACTGGCGTGAGCTTGACCCATCTATTAATATCCCAACGGTGAAGGAAGCGAAAAAATCCGGCGATGGATTTGAGTATCTATTCTGGGTTGGCTCGATGGGGTCATTTGATAGCCGTTCGCAAAAAATTGCGCTTTCCTTTGCTCGTTTAATGAATGAAGCGGGTGTGAAATTTGCGATTTTAGGAAATAAAGAGAAAAACTCCGGGGATACACCTCGCCGATTAGGAAATGAGTTTTTATTCCAAGAGCTTGCTGCTGCAAACATAGATGAGTTCGTGAAAAATGAAGTAACGAAAATCGTGACGATTGACCCTCATGCCTACAATATCTTTAAAAACGAATATAAGGATTTTGGCTGGGAAGGGGAAGTATACCACCATACGGAGCTGCTTTATGACTTGGTGAACCAAGGCAAGCTAACGCTGCATCATCGTGTAGAGGAAACAATCGTATTCCACGATTCTTGCTACTTAGGCCGCTACAATGATGTATATGATGCACCTCGTGAAATTTTAAAAGCAATACCAGGCGTGGATCTTGTTGAAATGGAACGCAACCGCGAAAAAGCCATGTGCTGCGGCGCTGGCGGCGGTCTAATGTGGATGGAAGAGCATGTAGGAAACCGTATCAATGTGGCACGTACTGAACAAGCTTTAGCGACTAATGCATCGGTAATTTCTTCTGGCTGTCCTTACTGCTTAACAATGCTATCTGATGGAACAAAAGCAAAAGAAGTTGAAGAATCAGTTGGGACATATGACATTGCAGAGCTATTAGAACGTTCTGTATTCGGTGAAAAAGTGTTTGAAGCAGTTGTGGAAGAGGAAGAAGCAGTGGAAGTTTAAAATTCGCCAGATGCTTAATTTACTTTGATATCATTCGACAAAAATGATGATTTTTCTAAGATATTTACTCATTATAGAGAATTAAAATTAAATATCTGAAAAATTAAAATTGATTATCAGTTTAATATTTTATAGAATATAGATAAATGCGAAAAGGGAGTTCTAATTGACTCCCTTTTTTATTAAACATAAATTGAGCGAGCGTTCAGTCAATGAAGATGTTCGAAAATTTATGAGGGGTGGCAGGCAGCGCAAAGTTCCGAGCGAAGCAAAGACGATGAGCACCTCAGATGCAAATTTAAATACTGTGTTAGTAACTCGAAAAACAAAGGGGATGTAGATTTGAGTAGAACAGTGATTTTAGACGGTGCAAGAACACCATTTGGAAAATTCGGGGGAGCACTTTCGGCATTAGCGGCAAGCGACCTAGGTGCAAACGCCATTAAAGCGGCACTCCAAAGAGCGGGTGTTGAAAAGGAGGCAGTTAATGAAGTCATTATGGGGACAGTACTTCAAGCTGGGCAGGGGCAAATTCCTTCACGGCAAGCTGCTGCAAAAGCAGGAATTCCTTACTCGGTGAAAACAGAAACGATAAATAAAGTATGTGCATCAGGATTGAGAAGCGTCACATTAGCCGATCAGCTAATTCGTTTGGGAGATGAAGAAGTGATTGTTGCTGGTGGCATGGAATCGATGTCAAATGCGCCATATTATTTATCGAATGGCCGCTGGGGGCTTCGAATGGGGGATGCAAAATTAATAGATGGGATGGTATTTGATGGCCTATCCTGTGCATTCCATCCCGACAATGTACACATGGGAACTTATGGGAATGAAACGGCGAATACATTTGAACTTGCAAGAGAAACGCAGGATGAATGGGCAGTAAGAAGCCATCAATTCGCGTTAAAAGCGATGGAAGAAGGAAAATTCGCTGAAGAGATTACACCAATCGAGATTAAAGGCAGAAAAGGTGAAGTAACGGTAATAACGGAGGATGAAGCACCTCGCAAAAACACATCATTGGAAGCGTTATCAAAACTCAGACCTGCATTTGATAAAGACGGTACCATCACTGCTGGAAATGCACCAGGTGTAAATGATGGAGCTTGTGCACTTGTGCTAATGAGTGAGGAAAAAGCAAAGCGTGATGGGAAAAATCCGCTTGCCTATGTATTAGGACATGCAGAGGTTGGGGTAGAGCCAAAAGATTTCCCTCAGACACCTGGACTTGTTATTAACGAATTGTTAAAGAAGACGAATAAATCGATAGAAGATATTGACCTTGTTGAAATCAATGAAGCATTTGCAGCTGTAGCGCTCGTTAGCAACCAAATTGCAGGAATAGAATCAGAGAAAGTAAATGTCAATGGTGGTGCTGTTGCTCTAGGCCATCCAATTGGAGCTTCGGGAGCGCGAATCATTTTAACATTGGCCTATGAGCTAAAACGCCGTGGCGGCGGCATCGGAATTGCAGCAATCTGTTCAGGCGGCGGCCAAGGGGATGCCATTATGATTGAAGTGCCGAAACAATAATACAATTTTTAACATAGTCAAACACGTTCAAACAAAAGACAGGGGATGAGATAGTAGTGGCGATTCAAAAAATTATGGTTGTTGGTGCTGGACAGATGGGGTCGGGGATTGCACAAGTTTGTGCTCAAGCTGGATTTGACGTGAAGCTGAATGATATGAAACAGGAGTTTTTCGATCGTGGGCTAGGGGTAATCACAAAAAATCTAACAAGAGATGTGGCAAAAGGAAGAAAGACGGAAGATGAAAAAGATGCTGTACTGAGTCGGATTTCTATGTCACTTGATTTGAAGGATGCAGTGGATGCAGATCTTGTGATTGAAGCTGCAACGGAAAATATGGAGATTAAACAGTCAATCTTTAGAGAACTCGATGCGATTGCACCAAAACATGCGATATTGGCAACGAATACATCATCTTTGCCAATTACCGAAATTGCTGCAGTAACTGAGCGAGCGGAAAAAGTCATTGGGATGCATTTTATGAATCCCGTTCCGGTCATGAAGCTTGTGGAAATTATTCGAGGCCTTGCAACAGCTGATGAAGTGTACGGGGCTGTAGAAGAAATGACGCATAAATTATCGAAAACACCAGTGGAAGTAAATGATTTTCCAGGTTTTATCTCCAACCGAATTTTACTTCCAATGATCAATGAAGCGATTTATGCATTGTATGAAGGGGTTGCAACGAAGGAAGCAATCGATGATGTGATGAAGCTTGGCATGAATCATCCGATGGGACCGCTGACGCTGGCAGATTTCATTGGCTTAGATACATGTCTATCAATTATGGAAATCCTGCATGATGGGTTAGGGGATAGCAAGTACCGCCCATGTCCTCTGCTTCGTAAATATGTAGCAGCTGGATGGCTGGGTAAGAAAACTGGTCGTGGGTTCTATGTGTATGAAGATTAAGAAGATAGACTAAGGAGGATTTCTATGCATCTAGCATTTACAGAAGAGCAAATGATGATGCGTGATATGGTGCGTCAATTTGCAGAAAGTGAAATTGCTCCATTCATTGACAACATGGAGCAGGGAGTATTCCCTCATGACATCATGAAAAAAATGGGGAATCTTGGTCTAATGGGTATTACTGTCCCGTCGGCATATGGTGGGGCAGGAATGGACTTTACTTCTTATATCTTAGCAATCAATGAGCTATCGAAAGTGAGTGCAGTGGTTGGGGTAATTCTCTCGGTTCACACCTCGGTAGGTACAAATCCGATTCTTTATTTTGGTACTGAGGAACAAAAGAAAAAATATGTCCCACAATTAGCAAGCGGACAGTATTTAGGAGCATTTTGCTTAACAGAGCCGGAAGCGGGATCAGATGCAGGGGCATTAAAAACAAAAGCTATCAAGCAAGATGATCATTATGTGTTAAATGGTGCGAAGGTGTTTATCACAAATGGTGGCGAAGCTGATGTCTATATTGTGTTTGCTTCAACTAATCCAAATCGAGGGTCAAGAGGGATTTCTGCGTTTATCGTTGAAAAGGATACACCAGGGTTTATTGTAGGGAAAGACGAGAAGAAGATGGGGCTACATGGCTCAAGAACCGTGCAGTTAACCTTTGAAAATATGAAAGTACCAGCAGAGAATTTGCTCGGCAACGAAAACGAAGGCTTCAAAATTGCCATGGCCAACCTAAATATCGGACGAATCGGCATTTCAGCCCAAAGCTTGGGAATTGCTGAAGCTGCATTAGAGGCAGCAACAAATTATGCCACAGAGCGAATGCAGTTTAGTAAGCCCATTGCTGTGAACCAAGGGGTAGGTTTCAAATTAGCAGATATGGCAACAGCGGTGGAGGCAGCCAAATTGCTCGTTTACCGAGCGGCAAATCTTCAATCGCTCGGATTGCCATGTGGCAAAGAAGCATCGATGGCAAAGCTTTTTGCCTCTAAAACAGCCGTCCAGGTATCAACGGAGGCCATCCAAGTATTCGGCGGCTATGGCTATACAGAGGACTATCCAGTAGAACGCTATTTCCGTGACGCTAAAGTTACCGAAATCTATGAAGGCACAAGCGAAATCCAGAGAATCGTAATAAGCAAAAACATTTGAATGCATGTTATAAACAAAAATGCACTAATCCAAAAAACGGGGGTATGGGAAAATGAATTTTCAATTGTCAGAGGAGCATCAACAATTACGCGAGATGATTCGCGATTTTGCATTAAATGAGGTGGCACCGACTGCCGCAGAACGTGACGAAGAGGAGCGCTTTGATCGCGAAATCTGGGAGAAGATGGCTGAGCTTGGGTTAACGGGGATTCCGTGGCCTGAAGAGTATGGCGGGGCTGGGTTTGACTTTCTAGCCTATGCGATTGCAGTTGAAGAGTTATCTCGTGTTTGTGCTTCAACTGGAGTAACGCTTTCTGCGCACACGTCTTTAGCTGGCTGGCCAATTTACAAGTTTGGGAACGAAGAACAAAAACAAAAATACCTTCGCCCAATGGCAGAGGGGAAAAAAATCGGTGCTTATTGTTTAACGGAGCCGGGCTCTGGAAGTGATGCTGGCGGCATGAAAACAACTGCCAAGCTTGATGGCGATGAGTATGTGCTTAATGGTTCGAAAATTTTCATCACAAACGGTGGCGTTGCTGACACTTACGTAGTGTTTGCCGTAACAGATCCAGATTCAAAGCATAAAGGCACGAGTGCATTTATCGTAGAATCCAGCTTCCCGGGCTTCGGGGTTGGGAAAAAAGAAAAGAAAATGGGGATTCGTTCCTCTCCAACAACAGAAATCATCTTTGATAACTGCCGCGTTCCAAAAGAAAATCTCCTTGGTGGTGAAGGAGAGGGCTTTATCATTGCCATGAAAACATTAGACGGCGGAAGAAACGGCATTGCTGCTCAAGCAGTAGGAATCGCGCAAGGGGCACTAGATGCAGCAACAGTATATGCAAAAGAACGTGTTCAATTCGGGAAACCAATCGTTGCGAACCAAGGGGTATCCTTTAAGCTTGCTGATATGGCAACGACAATCGAAGCTTCAAGATTATTAACTTACAATGCAGCTTGGCTTGAGTCGAATAACCTTCCTTATGGCAAAGAATCGGCAATGGCGAAACTAATGGCAGGTGATACTGCAATGTCTGTTACAACGGAAGCAGTTCAAATATTCGGGGGCTATGGCTATACAAAAGAATATCCTGTTGAGCGCTATATGCGTGATGCAAAAATCACGCAAATCTACGAAGGTACACAAGAGATTCAACGCCTAGTAATCTCTCGTATGCTGACTAAATAATCAATGACGGAGAGAAATGAGAAGATCTTAGTCAAATCATCTATTAAAGATGAGGGTCTCATTGAAATTCGCAGGAAACAAATCGTTGATGGCGCGTTGAAGCTGTTTAAAGAAAAGGGCTTTCATCGTGCCACAACAAGAGAAATAGCCAAAGCTGCCGGATTTAGCATCGGGACTTTATACGAATATATTCGAACGAAAGAAGATGTACTCTATTTGGTTTGCGACAATATTTATCATCAAGTGATGCAGCGACTCTCTCAAATTTCTACAAGCTCGGGAACGATTGAAGAGCTTAAAGAAGCGATTCAACAATACTTTTTATTGATTGATAGTATGGTGGATGAATTTACCATCATGTATCAAGAAACAAAAACTTTGCCAAAGGATGCGCAAAGCTATGTGTTGCAAAAAGAATTAGAGATGGTTGCCCTTTTTGAAAAAATATTAAAAGCATGTGTGCAATCGGGAAGGTTAAACGTTTCAGACAAGGAAGTTTTCTTAGCTGCGAACCACATCGTTGTGCAGGGGCAGGCTTGGGCGTTCCGAAAATGGGCATTACATAAGCACTTTTCAATCCAAGACTACACCATCGCTCAAACTAAGATGTGCTTATCGGGAATTTTGCATTTCCAAGAGTAATATATGAATGAGTTCATATATCGAATTATCTGAATTGTTCCGGGATTGTGCAGGGACCTGGTCCAAATTGAATTCTGTATTTTGACACCGCTAAAAGCATACGTTGGTACGTTGCGCAAAAAAGCGGTGTTTTTTAACAGGTAATGTTGAGAGGAATAAGCGAAATAATTCGGGGGATGGCAGCTTATAACCTTGGCATTTGTTAGAAAAACACGTTTTTGAAAGGGGTATTTTGTATGGTAAATGTAAAACAAGCTGACGATACAGAAAAAAAGGGAGTCTACAAACCAAAGCACCATGTCCGTTTCGTAACGGCTTCAAGTTTATTTGACGGCCATGATGTATCAGTCAATATTATGCGTCGTATTTTACAGGCAAGCGGGGTAGAGGTGATTCACCTTGGCCATAACCGTTCAGTGGAAGAAGTAGTCAATGCTGCCATTCAAGAGGATGCACAAGCTGTAGCTGTTTCCTCTTATCAAGGCGGACATATGGAATACTTTAAATATATGTACGACCTTTTAAAAGAGAAGGGTGCACCCCATATCAAAATCTATGGCGGTGGTGGAGGAGTTATACTGCCGAAAGAAATCGAGGAGCTGCACGAATACGGCATTGCCGGTATTTTCTCGCCTGAAGACGGCATGAAGCTTGGTTTGCAGGGTATGATTAATAAACAAATCGAGGAATCTGATTATTCAACTCTAAAGGGGAACTATATTGAACAGCTTGATAAGCTTTCGGCAGATCGACCTGAAATACTGGCGAACTTAATCACGGCTGCCGAACTAGGTGGAGACGGGCAAACAGTACATCTGATTGAAGAAGCAAAAAAACGCACGAAAAACACACCTGTATTGGGGATAACTGGTACGGGCGGAGCCGGAAAATCTTCATTGACCGACGAATTGATTCGCCGTTTCTTGCGTGAATTTCCGAAAGAAAAGGTTGCCATTATTTCAGTAGATCCAACCAAGCAAAAAACGGGTGGAGCTCTGCTGGGTGACAGAATTCGCATGAATGCTATTTTTGATCAGCGCGTATATATGCGTAGTCTAGCAACTCGGGGTTCAAGAACGGAGCTATCGGCCTCTATTGGCGATGTGCTTGATATTGTCAAGGCTGCTGGTTTTGATCTGATTATCGTTGAAACAAGTGGTATTGGGCAAGGAGATGCAGAAATCACGAATTATACAGATCTATCGATGTATGTGATGACAAGCGAGTTCGGCGCCCCAACTCAGCTTGAAAAAATCGACATGATTGATTATGCCGATTTAATCGTTATCAATAAGTTTGAACGCAAAGGCTCCGAGGATGCGCTTCGCCAAGTACAGAAGCAATATCAACGTTCCCATGAATTATGGACAGAGGATTTAGAGAAAATGCCAGTCTACGGCACGATTGCCAGCCAATTCAATGATAAAGGCACGAATTCTTTATTTGCGGCACTTGTCGAGAAAATTAATGAAAAGTTTGGCTTTGATTGGAAGACTTCCTACGACCTATTTGTGAAAACGCAAAAACAAGATGTGATTATTCCAAATAATCGCCGTTATTATTTACGTGAAATTGCTGATACAGTTCGCGATTATCATAAAAAGAGCGCCCAGCAAGTTGAACTTGCCCGAAAGCTTTATCAGCTTGAAGGAGCAATCAAGCAAGTTGCAGAAAAATCCCCGGAGGATGCGTTAGTCAAATCCCTTGAGTCTCTTGCAGAAGGCGTAAAAGGTGAATTAACTGCCGAATCAAAACGAATTCTGGAAAATTGGGAGAGAATCAAAGAATCCTATGCGGGTGACGAATTTATCACAAAAGTTAGAGATAAAGAAATTCGAACAATCTTAAAAACGACATCCTTATCGGGAACGAAAATTCCAAAAGTCGTACTTCCGAAATATAAAGATTACGGTGAAATCCTGCGCTGGGTTTATGCAGAAAATGTTCCAGGCGAATTCCCGTATACGGCTGGCGTTTTTCCGTTTAAACGGGAAGGCGAGGACCCGAAACGCCAATTTGCAGGGGAAGGAACTCCTGAACGGACTAATAAACGATTCCATTACTTATCAAAAGATGATGATGCAAAACGTTTATCCACTGCATTCGACTCGGTTACTTTATATGGCGAAGACCCGGATTACCGCCCGGATATCTACGGAAAAGTCGGGGAATCAGGTGTAAATGTATGTACGTTGGATGATATGAAAAAGCTCTATGCGGGCTTTGATTTATGTGCGCCTTCCACATCGGTTTCGATGACCATTAATGGCCCTGCACCGATTATTCTGGCGATGTTTATGAACACGGCAATTGATCAGCAGGTTCGAAAAAGGGAAGAGGAATTAGGCCGTCAGCTGACAGTAGAAGAATTTACGGAAGTACGGGAGAAAACACTGCAGGTTGTGCGCGGTACGGTACAGGCGGATATTTTAAAAGAAGATCAAGGCCAAAATACATGTGTTTTCTCAACGGAATTTGCTCTCCGAATGATGGGGGACATCCAGGCATACTTTATTGATCACAAAGTACGAAATTATTACTCTGTGTCCATTTCGGGCTACCATATCGCTGAAGCAGGGGCAAACCCGATTTCTCAGCTTGCCTTTACTCTGGCGAATGGCTTCACGTATGTGGAGTATTATTTAAGCAGAGGAATGAAAATTGATGACTTTGCACCAAATCTTTCATTCTTCTTCTCCAACGGGTTGGACCCTGAGTATACAGTTATCGGTCGAGTAGCACGCAGAATTTGGTCCATTGTAATGCGTGATAAATACAATGCGAATGAACGTTCACAAAAGCTGAAATACCATGTGCAAACATCGGGCCGTTCCCTGCACGCACAAGAAATAGACTTCAATGACATCCGGACGACTTTACAAGCGTTGATGGCGCTACAGGATAATTGTAATTCACTTCATACAAATGCGTATGATGAAGCCATTACAACACCAACGGAAGAATCGGTAAGACGTGCGATGGCCATTCAAATGATTATTACCAAAGAGCACGGCCTATCCAAAAATGAAAATCCTCTGCAAGGGTCATTCATTGTGGAGGAATTGACGGATTTAGTTGAAAACGCTGTCCTGGAGGAGTTTGAGCGAATGAATGATCGCGGGGGCGTTCTTGGTGCTATGGAAACCCAATATCAACGTGGTAAAATCCAGGAAGAATCCATGTATTATGAGCATCTTAAACATTCAGGCGAACTGCCGATAATTGGTGTCAACACATATCTAAACCCAAATCCACCTTCAGCCGACAGCATCAACAGCATGCAAATTGCACGTGCTTCAAAAGAAGAAAAAGAACTGCAAATTCATAATCTGCAAGCCTTCCAAGCACGCCACCAATCAGCTTGTGAAGCATCGCTGGATAAATTAAAAGAAGTTGCCCTTACTGGCGGCAATATTTTCGAACAACTAATGGAAACTGTCCAAGTAGCCAGCCTTGGCCAAATCACAAGAGCCCTATATGAAGTTGGCGGTCAATACAGACGAAACATGTAATTAAGGTTAGCGCGCTTGCTTTTGGACTTTACCTCAGAAGCAAGCGCGCTTTTGTGAAATTGCGGTATGGGCACCGCAGTATGCAGCGGGAGCTGAGTTGTGTGGGGGCGAAGAGTAGTGAGTGATCAAGAATGGAATGGGGCCAAGTGATCCAAAAACAGGTTTAGTGAACAAAAGGGAAGCCAAGTGATTCAAAAAACACGCTTAGTGATCAAAACAGAAACTATGTGTTCAAAACATATAACCGGACACGCAACGCGAACTAAACAGTCACAAATAACTCTACCCGCCGATAAAATATGCCTAAAGCGTAAACCAGACTGTTGACAAAGGCTCGCATACAGCGTTGGTTGCCACCTCGTCCCCTCATGAACCTTTAGTTCTTTACGGGTCTTCAATCGGCGGCCCGCCTTGTTTGATAAGCGTTTGCAGGCGCAGTCTGAGAGTTTTTTTCTTTTTAAAGCTCTTCCTTAAAATACGTGTAGACAAGTAAATGTTTACTCTCAAACTCCCGATTTTCTGCTTGCTCACATTTCATAAAAACGATTCGTGATTTTGAATAAAAAATGGTACCATTTAGGAGGAATCTGTCCTTTAAATATGAGATAATTTTATTGAATGGTGAATTTACATAAAAATAGTTCTAATTACGGAAAGAAAACTAGTACTATTTTTTTATTTTTAGCTATAATAGATGGGACAGAAGGGAAGGGTTTAATTGCTGAAACAATACTTACATTACATCATTATTCTGGCGTGTCTGATTGGCACCTTCTTTTTGTATGATAGGCAATTAGGATCTGTTCCACTATTGATATTATCGGGTTTTTTATTTTATTTAGGGATAAAAGAAATATATAAAATAAAAAAGAGTAAATGAAACTAGCATAGTGTATAGCACTTTGTATATAATGGATATTATGTTTAAGATATGTATTATCTTTGTTCACAGATGATTGGGTAACCAGTGTTATCTGCAAAATTACTGTAAATGCTTATTTTGTGGGCATGCGCGGTAAGCAAAGTTCTCTCATGTAGAAACTTTAACAATAAAAATAGTGATAGAGAAAAGTGCAACACTCCAGTGTAAAATGTTTTGAACAAAAATAGTGCTACTTATTGTACTGATAGAAAGGACGTGCACGAGTTGGAAATTCGTGAAATGACAAAAGAACAATTAGCAGAAGAATCGTTAATTGACTTAGCCTATGCAATCTTAGAAGAGAGAAAATCACCTATT
>Ga0180215_1002850_pt1 | contig 16850 bp, 16 predicted proteins | sample eDN3rd37CBELigBY_FD_128871 | JGI IMG/M metagenome (GOLD analysis project Ga0180215, IMG submission 128871) | Enriched backyard soil microbial communities from Emeryville, California, USA - eDNA 3rd pass 37_C BE-Lig BY (version 2) (version 2) | ecosystem: Environmental > Terrestrial > Soil >... | reverse complement strand
CTCGTCGAGCTCCACGAACGAGCCGTGGTCGAGCAGCAGTTCGATGCGCTCGCGGGCGGTCTTCTTGCCCTTCGCGTGCTGCTTCTCGATGGCCTTCTCGCCGCTGGCGGTCACAGCCTCGTGGTAGCGCGCTTTGAGGTCGGCAAGCTTGCCCGCGGTCGTGTACAGGTCGGGGGTCTCGTTCGTCTCGGCAGTCACGCGGTTCACTTTACCGTTCGGGGGTTCTGGGCTTGTGGAGGTTCCCTACAAACTTCGCGGGCCTGCGCGCTGGTTGAGCCGCGGCGTCTCGCGCCCCACTCGCGCAATCTGCCAACGTTGACGGGGTTTGTCGACGGTGACCCCCGTTGGCGCACCGTCATCGTCGACAAGCACCGTCAACGTCGCTGGGGCTGCCCGTAGTCTTGCCCCATGGAGTTCCCTCTGAGTGCGCCGCTCGCATCCCGTTTCGAGTTCCTCGACGAGTGCGGCTCTACGAACACCGAGCTGGTGGGCCGGGCGGCGGATGCGTGGCCCGACTTCTCTGTGCTCGTCACCACCAGCCAGACGGCCGGCCGCGGCAGGCTCGATCGGGTGTGGGTGGCGCCGCCCGGTCAGGCGCTCGCGGTGTCTGTGCTGCTTCGCCCCAGTTTTTCGCTGGATGCGTTCGGCTGGCTGCCGCTCATGGCAGGGCTGGCGATGGCGAGAGCTGTCGACTCGGTGGGTGTCGCCGGGGCTGTCTCGCTCAAGTGGCCGAACGATGTGCTGGTCGACGGCTTGAAGGTGTCCGGCCTGCTGGCTGAGTTGCTTCCGGGGGCGGCGGGCGTCGTGCTCGGCGCTGGTGTGAACCTCACGATTCCGCGCGAGAGCCTGCCGACGCCGCAGTCCACGTCGCTCGGTCTGCACGGTGCCGCAGAGGAAGGCCTGGCAGACCGCGTGCTCGCGGCGTACCTGGGCGAGCTGCATGGCCTGTACGCGGCACTCGGCGAGCACGGCGGTGACGCGGATGCGTCGGGCATCCGTCGCCTGGTCGTGGAGCGGTGCAGCACGGTGGGCAGGCAGGTGCGCGTCGAACTTCCGGGAGGTCGAACACTCTTCGGGTCCGCGAACGACATCGACCCTGCGGGACACCTGACCGTTGTCGACCGGGAGGATGGGGCCGTTCAGACTGTCGCCGCAGGAGACGTAACGCATCTGAGGTATGAATGATTCATGCCATCCGAGTTCGCCGAACCTGATGTGGCGGCCGAGCGGATCATCGCCCGACTGCGGCCGCATGCGCGCGTTCTGTTCTGGCCGTCCCTGCTGATGATCGCCGGGGTGGCTGCGATCGCGTACTTCTACGGCAGCTTCCCTGAAGACTGGCAGAACCTCGGGATGCTCGCGGCAGGCAGCGCCCTCGTGCTGGTGATCTGGCTCGGGCCGCTCTTCCGCTGGCTCGGCAAGCGCTACATCATCACCTCGAGACGCATCGTGATGCGCTCGGGCACGCTCACCCGCACCCGGCAGGAGTTGCTGCACTCACGCGGCTACGACATCACGGTGCGCAAGGGGGCGCTGCAGTCGATGTTCGGAAGCGGAGACGTTCTGATCAACACGGGGCTCGAGCATCCTGTGGTGTTGCGGGATGTTCCGCGCGCCGACCTGGTGCAGGGCACCCTTCACGACCTGATGGAGCAGAGCATGAACCCGATCGCGGCCCGGCGGCAGGCGGAGCTGTCGAACCCGGTCGACGAGACCACCCGATGGGGCACGCGGTAGCCGATGAAGCTCTCTGTGATCGGCTGCGGCTACCTGGGTGCTGTTCATGCTGCGGCGATGGCCGACCTCGGCCACGAGGTGGTGGGGGTGGATGTCGACCGCGAGAAGGTCGCGCTGCTTGCGGCGGGGCGTCCGTCGTTCTACGAGCCGGGGCTTGCCGATCTGCTTGACCAGACCGTGGCATCCGGTCGCCTGTCGTTCACGACCGAGGTGGAGCGCATCCGCGGCTCTCGCGTGCATTTCATCGCGGTGGGAACTCCGCAGCACGCAGACAGCAATGCCGCAGACCTCACGTTCGTCGACTCGGCGATCGCGTCGATCGTTCCCCACCTGAGCGCCGGCGATGTCGTGGTCGGCAAGTCGACGGTTCCTGTCGGCACAGCGGAGCGGCTCGCGGCCGAGGTGGAGGCCGCTGGCGCGCGCCTCGTGTGGAACCCGGAGTTCCTCCGTGAAGGGTACGCGGTGAAAGACACCGTCTCGCCCGACCGTCTGGTGTACGGTGTGCGCGACGGTGATGAGGCATCCGTGGCCGTGCTCGACGAGGTGTACGCCACGATCATCGCCGCCGGCACCCCGCGCATCGTCACCAATTATGCGACCGCTGAGCTCGTGAAGGTGTCTGCGAACGCGTTCCTCGCGACCAAGATCTCGTTCATCAACGCCATGGCCGAGGTCGCTGAGGCGTCGGGTGCAGACGTGACGCAGCTGGCGGATGCGATCGGCCACGACCCGAGAATCGGCCGCCGCTTCCTGAACGCCGGGCTGGGGTTCGGTGGCGGTTGCCTGCCCAAAGACATCCGGGGGTTCATGGCCCGCGCAGAGGAGCTCGGCGTCGATCAGGCTCTCACCTTCCTGCGTGAGGTCGACGGCATCAACCTGAGGCGGCGTGGCCGCACGGTCGACCTGGCGACCGAGGTGCTCGGGGGCCGGGTGGTGGGCAAGCGCATCGCGGTGCTCGGCCTGGCGTTCAAGCCCGACTCTGACGACGTGCGCGACTCCCCGGCGCTGGATGTCGCGGCACGGCTGGCGGAGTTGGGCGCGCACGTGGTTGCTACCGACCCGAAGGCCGTGGAGACGGCGAGGCGCAGGTTTCCGCAGCTCAGCTATGCCGCAACGGCGGAGGAGGCTGCGGCTGGTGCGGATGCCGTGCTGCTGCTCACGGAGTGGAAGCAGTTTCGGGAGCTCGACCCTGTGCGGTTCGGGTCAGTCGTGGCGTCTCGCGTCATCGTCGACGGTCGAAATTGCCTGGATCCGGCTCGCTGGCGCGAAGCCGGCTGGCGCTACCGGGCGCTCGGGCGCCCGTAGCCGCGCCTCGACGGGCTCACCGACCGGCTCACCGACCTCGCGGAACACCCACACACGGTATCCCCAGAACCGGAACGCCGTTCCCAGCGCGAGGCCGATCACGTTGCTCGAGATGTTGTCTGCGAGCAGTGAGGTGAAGCCGAGCGCGTAGTGCGACACCCACAGGCAGGCGAGCCCGATGAGCATGCCCCCTGCGCTCACGATGAAGAACTCGACGCCCTCGCGTGCGAGGTGGCCACGGCGTTCCCGTGCGAAGGTCCAGTGCCGGTTGCCCATCCAGTTGGCGACGATCGCGACCGACGTCGAGATTGCCTTGGCGATGAACGGGCCCTCTTCGACCAGTTCTGGTGAGAGCACCGTCACACGCAGCAGGTTGAACAGTGCCACGTCGATCACCAGCCCGATGCTGCCCACGAGCGCGAAGCGCGTCAGCTGCGTGATCAGTCTGGGCAATGCGCGTCCTGTGGTCTGGAGTGGTGGTCAGGGGCGGTGGTCTGAGCGGGGTTGCTGTGTGGGGGAGGATGTTTCTGAGCGAAGATTGGTGAGCGGTTCGCAGTCTAATCGCATCATTTTCCGCAATCCTGTGTTCGCGCTTTGAGGTTGTTCCTCGAGTCGCGCCCTAAGCATCCGGAGTTCTTATGCCTGTAACTGTCGGCGTCATCGGTGGGGGCCAGCTGGCCCGCATGATGATTCCTCCCGCCACGAACCTGGGCGTGACCCTGCGCGTGCTCGCCGAAAACGAAGGAAGTCCGGCCGATTTGGCGGCTTCTGCGGTCGGAGACTACCGAAATCTCGAAGAAGTCCTTCGTTTTGCGCGGGGGGTGGATGTGGTCACGTTCGACCACGAGCACGTTCCGCAGGAGGTGCTGCGCGAGCTGGTCGCGGAGGGTATCGCGGTGCGGCCGGGTCCGGATGCGCTGCTGTACGCGCAGGACAAGCTGGCGATGCGGCAGCGCCTCACCGAGCTGGGGATTCCGGTGCCGGTGTGGGCGAGGGTGGAGTCGGTGGGGCAGCTCGATGAGTTCCTCGCCGAGAACCGGGGGGCGGCGGTCGTGAAGACCCCGCGCGGCGGTTACGACGGTAAGGGCGTTCGCGTTGTGCGTTCCGGTAGCGAGGTTGCCGACTGGTTCGAAAACGGTGCTCTCCTGGTTGAGGAGCTCGTTGATTTCAGGCGCGAGCTGGCTCAGTCGATCGCGCGCAGGCCGTCTGGCGAGGTCATGCTGTGGCCGGTGGTCGAGAGTGTGCAGCGCGATGGCGTGTGTGCCGAGGTGATTGCCCCGGCACCGAAGTCTGCGGGCAGGCTGGCGGATGTCGCTGAAGACATCGCGCGCACGATCGCCGTTGGTCTCGGGGTCACTGGGGTGCTTGCGGTCGAGCTGTTCGAGACGACTGACGACAGGTTGCTGGTGAACGAGCTCGCTATGCGCCCGCACAACACCGGGCACTGGAGCATTGATGGCTCGACCACCAGCCAGTTTGAGCAGCACCTTCGGGCCGTTCTCGACCTGCCGCTCGGGGCGACCGGATGCCGTGACACCTGGGCGGTGATGGTGAACATCCTGGGTGGCCCTGTTGGGCAGCCGCTGCACGAACGGTATGAGGCGGCGCTCGCCGACTTCCCGATGGCGAAGATCCACAACTACCAGAAGGAGTCGAGGCCAGGCCGCAAGGTCGGCCACGTGACGGTGACCGGCGACAACCTCGACGACGTCGCGTACGACGCCCGCGGGGCTGCTGCGCGCTTCGAGTAGTCTCTGGCCGCGCGGCTACACGGCCAGCGCAGGCAGGCCAAGTACTATCAACCCATGCCCGAGCCGAAAGTCGCCATCGTCATGGGGTCTGACTCTGACTGGCCCGTCATGAAGGACGCCGCCGACGTGCTCGCACGGTTCGGTGTGCCGTACGAGGTCGAGGTGGTGTCTGCGCACCGCACTCCCGAGCGCATGGTGGAGTTCGGTAAGGAGGCCGCCGGGCGCGGTCTGCAGTCGATCATCGCCGGTGCTGGGGGTGCTGCGCACCTGCCCGGAATGCTCGCGTCTGTGACCACCCTGCCCGTGATCGGCGTTCCTGTGCCGCTGGCCAGGCTCGACGGGCTCGACTCCCTGCTCTCGATCGTTCAGATGCCTGCCGGCATTCCCGTGGCCACCGTCTCGATTGGTGGTGCGCGGAACGCGGGCATCCTGGCGGTTCGGATGCTCGGGGCATCCGACCCCGCACTGGCCGCCCAGCTCGCCGACTATGCAGACGAGCTCAAGGCCATGGTGGCCGACAAGAATGCCGCGCTGCAGGAGGCGGCACTGCAGCAGAACGCGGCGCCAGACAGCCGGTGAGCGCGACCAATCCGATTCGCTTCCCCGACCTCAGGTCGAGGTCGTCGATGAACACGCGTGCCTGGTGGCTGGTGGTGCTCAACGTGCTGCTTCCCGGCTCGGTGCAGCTGCTGGCCGGTAGCCGCAGGCTCGGCCGGTTCGCGGTGGTGTCGACGTTCATCCTGTGGCTGGTCGCGGCCGTGCTGCTTGTGCTGTTCTTGGTCAATCGTGCTTTTGTGCTCTCGCTGGCGACGAACGTGTGGCTGCTGCTGGTGGCCGAGATCGTGCTGGCCGCCTACGCGGTGCTGTGGCTGGTGCTCACGCTCGACACGCTGCGGCTGGTGCGGTTGATCCGCACCGGCCCTGTCGTGCGCCCCCTGGTGGCGTTTGTCGCCCTGGCCGGGCTGGTGGCCACGGCGGGTGGGGCGGCGTATGCGGCCAACGTGGCGGATGCGACGCGCTCCACGATCGCGGCGGTGTTCGACAGCGGCGAGTACGAGGAACCGGTGGATGGCCGCTACAACATCCTTCTGCTCGGTGGCGATGCCGGGCCCGACCGCATGGGCTTGCGCCCAGACAGCATCTCGGTCGCCAGTGTCGACGCCGAGACCGGCGACACCAGCATCATCGGCATCCCGCGCAACATGGAGTTCATCCAGTTCTCCGAGGGGTCGCCGCTGTACGGCCCGTTCCCGAACGGCTACGACTGCGGTGACGACTGCCTGATCAGTTACCTGTACACCTACGGTCAGGAGCATCCCGAGCTGTACCCGAACGCCGAGGCGGAGGGCAGCCTGCCGGGTATCGAGGCCATGCGCGACGCGGTTTCAGGTGTGGTGGGACTGACCATCCAGTACTACGTGCTCATCGACATGCAGGGCTTCGACGACTTGATCGATGCGCTCGGTGGTGTGGTGATCGACGTGAAGGAGCGGCAGCCTATCGGTGGTGATGAGGATGCCCGCGGAAACCCGATCAACGTCGAGGGCTGGGTCGAGGTGGGTGAGCGTCGCCTGAGCGGCTGGAGCGCCCTCTGGTATGCCCGCGCCAGGCACGGCACGAACGACTATGACCGCATGAAGCGGCAGCGTGACGTGCAGGAGGCGATCCTCAGGCAGTTCGAGCCCGCGAACGTGCTCAGCAAGTTCCGTGCGGTCGCTGAGGCGGGCAAGCAGGTGGTGTCGACTGATATCCCCTCGGTGATGCTCGGGCTTTTCGTTGACCTCGCGGGCAAGGCGAAGGAGTTGCCGATCACGCGGCTCGAGCTCTCTCCGCCCGATTTCAGCCCGGTCAACCCCGACTACGAACTGATCCACGAGTCGGTGCAGGGCACCTTCGTGAGGTACACACCGCCGCCGGAGTGACCGATGGCTACAGGTCGGCGTGCAGCTGCCACACCTTCTGTGCTGAGTCCTCCCAGCTGAACGCGCTGGCGCGGTCGAGCCCCTGGTAGTGCAGGCGCTCGGCGAGCGCGGGGTCTGCGACGACGGATGCGATGGCTTCCGCGAGTCGGGCGGGGTACCCGGCTGCGTCTTCCCTGGCGACTGTGACGCCGGCGCCTGCGGCTACCTCAACCACGGCGGGGGCGTCGGAGTGCACGACGGGGGTGCCGAAGTTGAAGGCCTCGATCACGGGCAGGCCGAACCCTTCTGCGATGCTCGGGAAGACGAACACGCTGGCGCGGTCGAGCGCGACGGCGAGGTCGGCGTCGGGCAGGAAGCCCAGCGTGCGCACCCTGCCCGGGGTGAGTCCGGCTTCTGCCGCGAGGGCCTGCACGTCGAGGTCGCCCCAGCCGTCTGGCCCTGCGATCAGCAGCGGGAGGTCTACGGCGTCGGCCTCTGCGAGGGATCGGATGAGTGGGCCGATGCCCTTGCGCGGCTCGAGCGTTCCCGCGGTCAGGATGTAACGTTCGGGCAGGTCGAGGTCGCGGGCGCGCGCGTCGGCGTCGACCGGCAGGGTGAGTTTGCTGCTCACGGCCCCGCCGATCACGCGGATGCGGTCGCCGAAGTCCATGATCTCGCCGAGCTCTGTTGCGACGGCGTGCGACGGCACCACGATGGCATCCGCGAACTTGCGTGCTCGCTTGGCCATGGCCTTGTGCCAGGCGACTTTGCGGGGGTTGAGCACATCTGGGTGGGTCCACGGCACGACGTCGTGGATGGTGACGACGGTCTGGTTGCCCACCTCGTGGAGCCGGTCGTGCTTGGCGAGCGGCGCGAGCAGGCTGGGGGCGTGGATCATGCCCTTGTCTGACATGGTGGTGCCCGGCACGTTCGTGATTCCCGCTTGCCAGGCGCGTCGAAGTTGGGAGCGCTTGAGGGGGAGGGTTTCGAGTTCTGCCAGGCCGGGCAGCAGCATCCGGAGCCTGTCGTAGTCGTCGTCTGGTGAGTCTGACACGATGCCGGTCACTTCGCAGTCTGCGGGGGCCGTGGTGATCAGTTTCCGGGTGAGTTCTTCTGTGTACCGGCCGACGCCCCCGGGTACGGGGGCGACGATCTGGTCTACGACGACGCGCAATGTGGTCATTCGTTCTCCAACAATCCTTCGCCTGCCGCGGCGGCGAGGGCTTCTCTCCAATGGCGCATGGGGGTGAGTCCGACGGTGGCCCACGCGTCGTGCCCGAGCACCGAGTACGACGGTCGTGGGGCTGGCCGGGTGAACTGGGAGCTGTCGGTTCGGGTGACTCTATCAGGGTCGATTCCGGCCGCCCTGAATACGGCCCGTGCGAACTCGTACCAGCTTGCCTGCCCCGAGTTGGTGGCGTGCCAGATGCCGGCCGGCGCGCCAGAGTCGAGCAGGGCGACGATCTGCCTGGCGAGGTCGCGGGTCCAGGTGGGCTGGCCGAGCTGGTCTGTGACGACGGCGACCGTCTGCTGCTCGGTGGCGAGTCGGAGCATGGTGGTGGCGAAGTTGGGCCCGTGCCGCCCGTACAGCCAGGCGGTGCGTACGATGTGGGTTCTGCCCGGGTTGTTCTGCTGGGCCAGCCGTTCGCCCTCAGCTTTGGTGCGACCGTAGGCCGACACCGGGTGCGGCGGCGTGTCTTCTGGGTAGGGCGCGGTGGCGTGCCCGTCGAACACGTAGTCGGTGGAGAGCTGCACGAGGGTTGCGCGGTTCTCTGCCGCTGCGGTCGCGAGGTTTGCGGCTCCGGTGGCGTTGACGGCGTGCGCCTGGGCTTCGTTGCTTTCGGCGTCGTCGACTCGCGTATATGCGGCAGCATTGATGATCGCGTTGTGGCCGGCGGATGCGTTCCGCACCGCGTCGAGGTCTGTCACGTCGAGCTGGGCGCGGCTGAGTGCTGTGGTGTCTCGGTCGGCGAGTTCTGTGAGCAGGTCGTGGCCGAGCATCCCGCCTGCGCCCGCTATGAGGTACCGCATCGGCTACTGCCCCTTGGCTGCGTACCGGGCTTCTGCGGCGTCTTTGTGTGGCGCCCACCACTGCTCGTTGGCGCGGTACCAGTCGATGGTGTCTGCGAGCCCCGCGGCGAAGTCGGTGAACCTGGGCATCCAGCCGAGCTCTGTGCGCAGCTTGCTCGAGTCGATCGCGTAGCGCAGGTCGTGCCCGGCACGGTCGGCGACCAGGTCGTAGGCGTCTGCTGGCTGGCCGAGCTCGGTGAGGATGAGCTCCACCACTTCGCGGTTGCTCTTCTCACCGTCTGCGCCGATCAGGTAGGTCTCACCGACGCGTCCGCGCTCGAGGATCGCGAGGACGGCGCTGGAGTGGTCTTCTGTGTGAATCCAGTCGCGTACGTTTCTGCCGCTGCCGTACAGCTTCGGGCGCTCGCCGCGCAGCACGTTGGTGATCTGGCGGGGGATGAACTTCTCGACGTGTTGGTACGGGCCGTAGTTGTTGGAGCAGTTCGAGATGGTGGCGCGCACGCCGAACGAGCGCACCCAGGCCCGCACCAGCAGGTCGCTGCCGGCCTTGGTCGACGAGTACGGGCTCGACGGGTTGTATGGGGTGGCCTCGGTGAAGCGCGATGGGTCGTCGAGTTCGAGGTCGCCGTAGACCTCGTCTGTCGAGATGTGGTGGAGCCTGGTGCCGTGCCTGCGCGCAGCCTCGAGCAGCGTGTATGTGCCCACGATGTTGGTGTCGAGGAACGGGCGGGGGTTGTCGAGCGAGTTGTCGTTGTGGCTCTCTGCGGCGAAGTGCACGACGGCGTCGTGGTCTGCGAGCAGGTCGTCGACGAGGGTGGCGTCGCAGATGTCGCCGCGCACGAAGGCGAACCGGTCTTCTGGCAGGCCGCCGAGCGAGGCGAGATTGCCTGCGTAGGTCAGTTTGTCGATGACCGTCACGGTGTGGTTGGTCTGGGAGAGCACGTGACGCACGAAGTTGGAGCCGATGAATCCGGCACCACCTGTGACGAGGAGTCTCATTGTCTGATTGTACGGGCGAGGTGTGCCGGTGCGACATGGCATCAGAGATTGACTCATTGCTGATCGTGCCGTGGCCGTTTTAGGCTCATCTCGTGCACATCAGGGAACTGAGCGTGAGCGACTCGTTCGAGGTGACCCCGATCGTCCATAGGGACGACCGGGGCCTCTTTATGGAGTGGTACCGCTTCGACGCCCTGGAGCAGCGCGTCGGGCACGCGCTCGAACTGCGCCAGGCGAACACGTCTGTGTCGCGCAGGGGGGTGGTTCGTGGCATCCACTTCGCGGATGTGTCTCCCGGCCAGGCGAAGTACGTGACCGTTCCGTTCGGCGCGGTTCTCGACTTCGTGGTGGATGTGCGCGTCGGGTCTCCGACGTTCGGGCAGTGGGACTCTGTGCTGCTTGATGATGTGGATCGCAAGGCGGTCTACCTGGCCGAGGGCCTGGGGCACGCGTTCGTCGCGCTCACCGATGGTGCCACCGTGAGCTATCTCGTTTCGGGGGTTTACGACCCGGCGCACGAGCACGGTGTGACTCCGCTCGATGACGAGATTGGCCTGGTGTTTCCGCCGGAGGTGGGCGAGTTGCTGCTCTCTGACAAGGATTCCGGTGCGCCGTCGCTGGCGGAGGCGCGCGATCGGGGTTTGTTGCCGCTCTGGCAGCAGGCCCACAGCAGATATGAGGAACTGAGGAGCTGAAATGCGCGGGATCGTGCTTGCCGGTGGGTCTGGTACTCGGTTGTGGCCGGTAACGCGCGGAATCTCGAAACAGCTTTTTCCCGTCTACGACAAGCCCATGGTCTACTACCCGCTGTCGACGCTGATGAGTGCAGGCATCCGGGACATCCTGGTGATCACCACCCCGGATGACCAGGCGCAGTTCCAGCGTCTGCTCGGCGATGGTTCGCAGGTGGGTATCTCGCTGAGCTATGCGGCGCAGCCGAAGCCGGAGGGGCTGGCGCAGGCGTTCGTGATCGGTGAGCGGTTCATCGGTGACGACAAGGTCGCCCTCGTGCTGGGCGACAACATCTTCTATGGCGTTGGTCTGGGGTCGAACCTGCGCAGGCACACGGATGTTGATGGCGCCCTGATTTTCGCGTACCACGTGGCGAATCCGGGAGCGTATGGTGTGGTCGAGTTCGACGCGGACTTTCATGCGATCTCGATCGAGGAGAAGCCTTCCGTGCCGAAGAGCAATTACGCGGTGCCCGGCCTGTACTTCTACGACAACACCGTGGTGGAGCTGGCGAAGACGATCACGCCGAGCGCGAGGGGCGAGTTGGAGATCTCTGCGATCAACGAGTGGTACCTCACGCGAGGGCGGCTCGATGTGGAGGTGCTTGAGCGTGGCACCGCATGGCTCGACACTGGGACTTTCGAGTCTATGATGCAGGCCTCAGAGTTCGTGCGGGTGGTCGAGCAGAGGCAGGGCTTCAAGATCGGATGCATCGAGGAGCTCGCCTGGCGAGCGGGCTGGATCGACGACGAGCAGTTCCAGAGGTTGTCTGAGCCTCTGGTGAAGAGCGGCTACGGCCAGTACATCCGTGAGCTGCTCGGGCGGGAGCAGTAGCCGCGGTCGGTGTCAGCAGGCGGTGATGCGGTACAGGCCGGCCTCGCCCTTCACGTAGACGGGTTCGACGACGTCTGAGTGCGCGAGCTGGGTGAAGCCCGCGAACTCGTGGTAGCCGCCGTGCACTTCCCTGATGCCGAAGTCGAGCACGTACTCCACATCCAACGCGCGTGCCGCGTCGCAGACCGCGGGGTCGCGGTTCGCCTGCCGCAGCCTGTCGGCGAGGAGTTTTGTGTCTGGCGTGTCGAAGCCGCCGACGTGAGGAAGCATGGCTCTGCGGTCTGCGATGGCGTAGACGAGGGCGGCACCCGTCCAGGGGTTGCCTGCGACGATCTCGTCTTCTGGCACATACTCATCGACGTGGTGCAGCACGTCGAGTTCGTCTGGTGTCAGCAGCTTCGATTCGTCGTTCACCAGGTAGCTTTCCGTGGCTTCGATGGTCGCTCCCTGCACCGATATGCCCTGTGAGGCGAGCAACGCGATGGCGACGACCACGGTGGAGTACACGCGCCTGCGCCTTGCTGTTGGCTCGCCACGCCTGCGAAGGCGACCGAGCACGGTGTCGTGCAGTGCGACGAATCCGATGACCACGAACGGCAGCGCGGCGAGGGGTAGCAGAGCAGCGAGACGGTACGGGTCGCCGTACCAGAGTCCGACGATGCCGGAACGGAAGATGGAGTGCGGTACACCCGCGGCGACCACGTACAGGAACATGGCCATGGCGAGCGTTCCGAGCAGCCACGGGTGCACCCGCTCGCGCACGACGATCACGATGCCCCACACCATGAGGGCGCTGACCACCCACGCAACGGGGAGGTCGACGGGGGCGTTGAGCAGGGTCTCGCCGATCGACTGGGCGACGGTGATCAACGGCTTCCACGAGATCTTGACTTTGAGAATCAGCCAGAGTGCGCCCATCACGGCGAATACCACTACCCAGATCGCGATGAACACCGCGAACCGGGCGCGCGAGGCCTCCTCCATCTTCAACCGCTGGTATTCGCGGTAGATCACGAACAACATGATGGGCACCGACAGGGCGAGGAGAGCCATGATGACGCTCGGATGCGCCAGGGCGACCCCCGGGGCGACACCGAGCAGCGCGAACCGGGCTCGGGATGGGCGCATGGTGGGTTGAACGCCGACCCGGGCCGCGATGATCACGTAGGCAAGCGCGGCGGGGAGAAGGCTCACTCCGAGCAGGTACGGGTAGAGCACGCCGAAGTCGACCATGGTGTACGGGAACGCGCCGAAGGCGGCGGCGAACGCGCCGGCGCCGACCATGGCGACGGCCCGCGGACCGACAATCTGGCGCACCAGGAACACGCAACCGAGGGGCCAGAAGATGGCTCCCATGAGGATCGAGACGACGTTTACGCTCACGGGGATGCTCGCGCCCGTGACCTCGATGATCAGCGTCGTGAGTGCGTGCCAGACGGCCGGATAGAACGAGCCGGTTCCCGGCGCGTCGATCGGCAGCCCACCGAGGGTGAGCGATGAGGCGTCGCCCGAGTTCAGCACGAAGCGCAGCGCGTTGAGGTGGAAGATGTTGTCGTAGGTCTGGGAGATGTTCTCCGGGCTGCCGAAGATCACGGCGAAGCGCACCCCGATGGCCACGGCTGCGAAGCCGACTCCGATGGCTGCCCACAGCAGTAGTCGGTTGGTGTCTTGCGGGATGGGCGGATGCGGTCGCATCCGGTGCCAGAACATCCGGAACCCGGTGACGATCACCGCAAGTGCCATGGTGGTGAACGTCACTGGCAGGGGCCCCCAGGGCATGCCCAGCATGGGTGCGACGATGGAGGCGAGGGCGATCGACGTGATCGAGAACGCGGGTGCCGAGCCGACCAGGGCCATTCCGCGCAGGCCCAGCAGAGCGGCCAGGAGCAGCCCGGGCAGGGTGCCGAAGCCGAGGGCTGCGAGGAACGTCGGGATGGTCTCCCACCAACTCACTGCTGGCCTCCTGTGCCGTTCTTGTTGACCTCGGTGTGTGCATGCACCGGGTTAGCTTACCGGCGGCGTGCAGGGCCAGCCTGTAGGCTAGCCGCAGCGCGGATCGCCCCCATGGTGAGTGCTGCCCTCCCGTTTGCGACTGTGAGAATTGATGCCTAACCTGCCGGAACCCGGCCGCGTTGTTGCGGTCGTTGTGGCGTTCAACCGTCGGGAACTGCTGGTCGAGGCGCTGTCTGCCCTTCAGGCGCAGACGCATCAGCTGCACGCGATCGTCGTGGTAGACAATGCGTCTGACGATGGCTCTGGTGGGGCCGCGCTGGCTGCTGCACCGGGTATCGACCTGGTGACCCTCGCGCGCAACACGGGTGGTGCCGGTGGCTTCGCTGCGGGCATGGCGAGGGCTCTCGAGCGGCACGACCCGCAATGGTTGTGGCTGATGGATGACGACACGATTCCCACCGAGACCGCCGCGGCCGAACTGGTGGCGGCAGCTGGCTCGATCGACGGCGTGACCATTGCGGGTTCGCGCGTGGTGTGGACGGATGGGCAGGATCACCCCATGAACACGCCGCGGCAGAAGCCGTTCGTGGGCCGCGTGGAGCGTGAGGCTGCTACGGCTGCTGGGTGCCTGGCCGTGCGCAGTTCGTCATTCGTGTCGATGCTGGTGTCGGCGGATGCGGTGCGTCGGCACGGTCTGCCGGTAGCCGACTACTTCATCTGGAATGACGACTTCGAGTTCTCCACGCGCATCCTCAGACGAAGTCGCGGAGTGTTCGTTCCCGCGAGCGTGGTAGTACACAAAACCAAGAAGCTGGGTTCGACAGATCTTGACCCCGGCGAGAGGTTCTTCTTCGAGGTGCGCAACAAGGTGTGGCTCATGCTGTTCTCGCGTGGGCTGACGTTCGGTGAGAAGGTGCTGTACGGCGGCTCGAGCGTGCGGAGGTGGGTGAGGACCATCCGCAATTCGCAGCAGCGAGGCGTGCTGTTGAAGCAGCTGAGGCGGGGTCTGGCTGCCGGCGTCAGGCGCGGGCCGCGGGGCAATGCCGAGGTGCTCGGCGAGTTGGGGGAGACCACCCGCGAGGTTGTGGCGGTCGAGGCCGGTGGGGCTGCGATGCGCCGTGGCTGATGCTGAGTTCTCGCTGTTGCTTCCCGTGTATGCCGGCGACCGTGCGGAGTACCTGAGGAGGGCGTTCCGCAGCAGTGTCGACGACCAGTCTGTGCGGCCCGCTGAGGTCGTGCTTGTGCAGGATGGCCCGGTTTCTGAGGAGCTGGCCTCGACGCTTGCCGAGCTCGTCGAAACGAGTCCCGTCAAGGCGTCTCTGCTCGTGCTGGAGAAGAACATGGGCCTGGCGCGGGCGCTTGAGCGGGGAATGACCGCCTGCTCGTTCGACATCATTGCGCGCATGGACGCAGACGACATCTCGTTGCCGCTGCGCTTCGAGAAGCAGCTGGAGCGCATCCGGGCGGGCCTCGACCTGGTGGGCACGGGCATGTTCGAGTTCGCCGACGAGGTGGGCACGGTGATCGGCAAGCGGATGCCGCCCACGGGCGAGCAGGTTATCGCCCGGTATTCGAGGTTCCATGACCCGTTCAACCACCCGACCGTGATGTACCGGCGGCAGGCGGTGGAGAAGGCGGGTGGCTACATTGATGTGGGCCTCATGGAGGACTACTGGCTGTTCGCCAGGATGATCCACTCGGGGGCGAAGGTCGAGAACCTGCAGGAGCCGCTCGTGATGTACCGCGTGGGTGACGGCGCCTACACGCGTCGCGGCGGCATGAAGCAGTTGAAGGCCGAGCTGCGCCTGCAGCGCGAGTTTCGCAGGCTCGGGTTCACGACGCGGGTTCAGGCGTTGCGGAATGTGCTGGTGCGGGGCAGTTACCGCCTGGTGCCCACGGGCATCCGTCGGATTGCCTACCGTAGGCTCATTGCTCGTGGTTTCCATTCGTAGAGTCGTCGTTGGGGTGTTGGTGTGACTGTAGATCTTCTGGTGGTTGGTTCCGGGTTCTTCGGGCTCACGGTGGCCGAGCGTGCGGCGAAGGAGCTCGGACTGCGGGTGCTGGTGATCGACCGGCGCAATCACATCGGAGGTAACGCATACAGCGAGTTCGACGCCGAGACCGGCATTGAGGTGCACAACTATGGTGCGCACCTGTTCCACACCTCGAACCAGCACGTGTGGGACTACGTCACCCGGTTCACGGCGTTCACCGACTACCAGCACAAGGTGTACACGAACCACGGCGGCGAGATCTTCCCGATGCCGATCAACCTGGGCACCATCAACCAGTTCTTCCGGAGTGCCCATGGCCCGGATGCTGCGCGTGCGTTGGTCTTGGAACAGGCGGCGGAGCTGGGCGGGGCCGAGCCTCGCAACCTTGAGGAGAAGGCGATCTCACTGATCGGGCGTCCACTGTATGAGGCGTTCATTCGCGACTACACCGCGAAGCAGTGGCAGACGGCGCCGACCGAGCTGCCTGCCGAGGTGATCAGTCGCCTTCCGGTGAGGTACACCTACGACAACCACTACTTCAGCGACACGTATGAGGGTCTGCCGGTCGACGGGTACACGGCGTGGCTGGAGCGCATGGCCGACCACCCGAACATCGAGGTGCGGCTAAACACCGATTTCTTCGACGAAAGCCAGCCGGTCAACAAGGCCGCCATGGTGGGTTCGCTTCCGGTGGTGTTCACGGGGCCGATCGACCGCTACTTCGAGTACGCACAGGGGGAGCTGGCGTGGCGCACGCTCGACTTCGAGCGCGAAGTGCTGCCGGTGGGCGATTTCCAGGGTACGTCGGTGATGAACTACGCGGATGCTTCTGTGCCGTTCACGCGCATCCACGAGTTCCGGCACTTCCACCCAGAACGCGACTATCCGTCTGACAAGACGGTGATCATGCGGGAGTTCTCGCGCTTCGCCGATCGTGCGGATGAACCGTACTACCCGGTGAACACGACCACAGACCGTGAGAGGCTGCTGCAGTATCGGGAGCTGGCCAAGGGGGAGCCCAAGGTGTTCTTCGGTGGCAGGCTCGGAACCTACAAATACCTGGACATGCACATGGCCATCGCGTCGGCTCTGAGCATGTTCGAGAACAAGCTGAGGCCTGTCCTTTCCTAGGGGCCAGCGCGAGGGCTGAGCGGCCTACTCGCTTGCTCGCAGGAACTCGACGGCCTCTTTGACGTCGCCATCGAACTGCAGTTTGCCTTTGCGCACCACGATGCCGCGCTCGCAGATGTCTGCAACCATGTCGAGGTCGTGGCTGACGACCACCAGGGTCTTGCCCTCTGACGCGAGCTGCTTGATTTTGGCAACGCACTTGTCGCGGAACGGTTCGTCGCCGACGGCCAGGATCTCGTCCACCAGGAGCACATCCAGCTCCGTGTGGATGGCCACCGAGAATGCGAGCCGCAAAAACATTCCAGACGAGTAGTGCCGCACCTCGGTGTCGATGAACTGCTCGATGCCAGAGAACTCGATGATCTCGTCGTAGCGCTCATCGATCTCGTGCTTCGACATGCCGAGGATAGCTGCGTTGAGGTACACGTTCTCGCGCCCGGTGAGGTCGGGGTGGAAGCCGGCTCCTACCTCGATGAGACCGG
>Ga0180215_1002849_pt1 | contig 16853 bp, 23 predicted proteins | sample eDN3rd37CBELigBY_FD_128871 | JGI IMG/M metagenome (GOLD analysis project Ga0180215, IMG submission 128871) | Enriched backyard soil microbial communities from Emeryville, California, USA - eDNA 3rd pass 37_C BE-Lig BY (version 2) (version 2) | ecosystem: Environmental > Terrestrial > Soil >... | reverse complement strand
CATAGATTAAGCCTCCTCCCAAATTCGTGCATTTTGATTAGTTAAAGCAATTGCATAAATTTCTACATTTGTGATCGGATCTAACTCCATGCTGATTTCTTGACCAGGGATTAACGGGTACCCAGTGTCCTTCGTTACTCCCGCTGGTCCAATGAAAATGGCGTCATTGCCCTCACATTTGATCCTTATTAATTTCCGGTTTGCTAAAGATGCCGCCCCTGCAAACAAAGCAACTTGAGATATACCAATCGTTTTAGTTCCAGTGGCAATGACCTTGCTCCCTACAGCTTTTGTTGGCATAGGATTCGCACTGCTTACAGGCACCCATACCCCGGTCTGATTTTTAGTGTAAATCGCACTATCAAACATCCAGACCCCGGCATTGGAATCGTGTCTTGCGGGGGTCTTGGTCTTGCCAAAATCCTCATTTAAATTTTCACTAAACGAAGCCATATTAGATAGTCACCCCCTCTCTATAGCCACCTACCTGATTCAAATTCGTCCCAGGTCAAGTTCAAAGCGTCCAGTTGATCCCAGGTTAAGTTTTCTGCATCTAGCTCGTTCCAGGTCATATAGCGGAATTGAAATTGGACTTCTAAATGAGCAGGCTTGATCTCCTCAATGACGCTTTTTAAATCCTCGATCCTGGGAGGGACGCCCATAACATCCACGAATCTTACAATGATCGGGTAGGGTGGGATAAAAGGATCTTCGCGGTAAGTGTCTGCGCTGTAGATCGTCGGACCGTAATCGACTTCTACTTTCCCATTTGCATAAGCCTGAGCAACCAGTTTAATGAGAGCACGATCAACCTTCCCTCTTCCAATCCACATGGATTTAACAACGCTGCGCCTTTCATCGTAGGTCTTGGTATAATCTGTTTTGATCCCCAATTCCTCCTCATAATAAGAAAGACCCCAAGTCGCCGTTTCAATGTACAGTTGTTTTTCTACATCCTCTAAATGGGTCTGTAGAAGTTCCATCTCCTGTTCTTCGGAATTAAAAACTGCTTTATAGACTTTATTTTTTTGGAGAACAGGAGGAAGATAATTAAGCAATTGTAACCACCCCCAGCGAAGCTACTTGTTCATCTCCGATGAGAATATTTTCCGTCCCACCATTTATCCGTAAATTTGTATAATCTGTTATACCTGGGGAATCCAAGATGATAGCTCCAACTTTTGCATAACTGATTTTGTTATCGATAAAGGCAATAGATTTAAAATAATTCTTAAGCCCTTGTTCAACGTTTTCTTGCCTTTGCTCATCTGTATAATTAGCGTCTTTTGTTGCAGTAAATTCAACATCAATTAGTAATGATGCTGCACTTGCAACCGTGCAAAATGCACCAATTGGTGCAGCCCCGTTCCCAGTACCACTCCCCCCAGGATCGATATATTCTTGGACAGCGGAAACGATACTAGCATCAGCAGGTAGTTTATTTTCGTCGATAATCACAACTTTTACTGTATTTGGGCCGTTCCAAAGTGAAAACACTTTCACATCTCCTACACCCTGCACTTCTTTCGCCCACTGTTTATAATGAGCTCTATTCCCACTTGTGGCAGGGACCCTGATGTGCTCATAGTACCGTGACTTTAAAGAGTCATCTGTCTCCTCATCTGTACCTGGGGTAAGAATATCGGTTAGTTCCGCGCGACCAAGATTCATAATGTAATCCACGGAAATGAGATCACCAAAGGATGTATTCCCGATCGAACCGGCAACCTCGCATTCTAGCAAGAACTCACCGGAAGCTAGCATCTCTATCGCAGAGTAACCGATGCCATCAAGAGTGAAGCGGCTACCGAGCGGAATATCGAAGGGGTTATTGTTTATGTCATAAAACAAACCCTTCCGTTTAGCTTTTGTCGCTGGTTTTCTTGTTACCCCACGTGCCATTGTTATTCGGTCCAAATACTCACCCGTGGATGTGTTTACGAATGCTAAATTTAAATTTATGTCTAGATTTATATATATTTGAGCTAGTTCTACAGCTGCCGGAGCAAGGGCATTCCATATCATTGAGCCCTCTCTCTTATCGATATCAGAGGGGACCTTATCAAGCATCCTTTGGAGAATCACTTCAAAGGTCATATCTTCAAACATCAAATGTTCACCACCGTTTCTGCTTCGACATCACCGAATGTAGTATGGGCGGTAAAGGTAACGTGCACCTTCCCTTTATTTACTTCAAAAGAAAAAGCATCAACACTTTGGATTCTCTCATCCTGTGTCAACGCTTCTGTTATTCTTCTCTTCAATTCTGGTAAAACGAATGATAAAGGTTGTCCAAATAAATCAATCAATTCGACACCATAATTCCAGGAATAGATGAGGTATTCATATCTTTCAATGCTTAGAATTAAATAAATGGCCTGTTTTACAGCATCAAGCCCATCTGTATAATTGGCGATGGAGTCCTTTTCTATATCCAATTTAAAGGTTTTACTTGGTTTCTGTTCAATTTTAAAATCGATCCCTAAATCATCGTTTACGGACGGAATCATCTCGTCACACCCTATCTAAAACAATGTACTTTTGCCCGCCTTGTAGTCGGATGAGCGATACTTTCTCCCCCAACTTTAACCCATTGTAGACTGTGATATCATGTTTTACAGGTTCTTTGAAAGACAACTTAGAAGGCTCGCTTTCAACGGTTTCACTCATGTCCCAAGTGGTAAATACCTGCTTTATGGATGGGTTATCAAATGAGATCTGGGTTTTATAATCTTTAACATTAGTTGTTAAGATTAAATGGGTTTCAGTAAGTGTCTTTTTCTGTTCCACATTTATTTTTAAAGGAGATACACTTACTACAGTCCCAAACTCAATAGCTACTGGTTTGGAATCCTCAACGGCCTCAATAGCTGCCTGTTTCATTAATTCAACCAAGTTAGGCAATGAATTCACCGCCCCTCAAAGTTAGATCCATCCAATGCTCACCGTTTCTAAAAGTGTGTTTTGCTTTTTCCACCATCATGTAATTTTGAGCGATGACGTCTCCTAAATTCAATCGGACTGCAACGGCAGAGCCAGCTCTCACCCGTGGATCACCAAACGCATTTTTAATCACAAGGTTTCTGGTTTTTTTGTTATACAATTGGAGCAGGGCATCTGCCTTTGCTTTCCCGTTAATCTTCTCTTCGATTTTCTCGAAGAACTGCAGCACACCCCAATTATTGATGTTCCTCGAATCTTGGGCGATGTATATTTCACGTTTACCGGTCTTTTCGTTGTCGTAGGCCAACTTAATTTTATTATAAGTGTCCCCATCAATAGTTGAGGTGTAGCTAAAATTCTCTCCCGTTTCCTCATCGATGAGAAGGTCAAGTTTCATGGATTCAACGTTTTTTAAGGTGAGAGTACCAAAGTCATCATAAAGTACAAACAATTTATTTTTATTTTGAAGAGTCAAATCAATAGCTGTTTGGACCATATCAAAAAGAGTTTTGTTATCTTCCACTCTTGAAGGTATTTTAAATCCTGTATCTTCAATATTCCCGACCTTCAGCATAAAGTCTGAAGCAATCATTTTTAAAAACTGGCTAGCCGTTTTATTCTCGTAAACATAGGTGTCTTTATTTTTAAAGTACCTTAGTTGGTCATACGCAGTAACTGAGATAGTGTTCCCTTTGTCCCTACCCTTTTGGAACACAAAACCCTTAAACAGGTTATAATCATCTATGCGGATCATCACTGGGTTTCCTTCCTGGAAATTCAATGAGGCATCCTTTACAACAGAGAATTTCAGTGTTCCGGGAGATCCTTTTCGTTCCGTTGACCATGTAATGTTCTCTTCGACTGCCGGGTAATAGATTGTCGAACCATTTTGAACGGCAAGTTCTATGTTAGCCAAGCCGAATCACCTGCCCGACGCTTAAGGAATTCGGGTTTACAAGTCCGTTTAATTTTGCGATTTCCTGATATTTGGACCCGTCCCCTAATTGTTTCTTGCAAATCTTCCAAAGGGAATCACCGGCAACTACTTTGTAGGTCTTAGGTATTTCTTTAGAGCTAGGTCTTGGGTTTGTAACCGTCATGACTTTCTGGTCACCCGAATCTCTTACCTCAACCTTTTTGGTCCCGTAATCCCGAAACTGTTTTAACCGAATGGGAATTTGTAGGTCAAAGCCATTCTTAGCATCTTCCTCAATGGAGTAATCCTCCAAGGAAACCTTCATATCGGTATTAAAAAGTAATTTGCCCGATGGTGAAACCCTAGTGACCTTAAACTGGAAGGGTTTTTTACTATTTTTTAACCATTGAAAAAAACCTAAAAAATAATCAGCATCTTTAAACCCATCCCGGTATATTGCAAATGGATATCTTACCTGAGGGATTAATGCTGTGAAGCTAACCTCAGATAACCCAGCTGCCTTTAAAATATTCACTTCACCTTCGTTGATGAGCTGAATTGTTTTATTTTGGTTGGCTATTTTTATGGAAAGCTTTTCAGGGGTAACAGGTAGTTGTACGGAACCAAGATAAAAATCGTACATTAATCATGCACCCCTTCCGCTGCAATCGACATAGTTTCATAAACCACATCTTCCAGATAAGAAACTACCCCATCAAGATCCATATTACTGTTTATATGGTTGGTATTATTCATATCGACCTTAATCTCAGCAGTGGTGTATCTATTCACAACTTCCTGTTCAGCCAGGTCACGAAGATACTTCAGATCCTCCTCGGAAACTTCCATAGAATCAGCCATTTTTGCTGTGTTTGCAGCAGTGTCGGCACCGGCAATTCCGATTTTATCTAGAAGGTCTGCATTCCCTAAAACATCGTCCATTTTAAAGGATCTGATTTTATCCTCAATGCCCGTTCCCCAATTATGTCCTACCTCCCACGCATTACCATAGCCGAAACGGTCAAAATGGAACTGACTCGCATCCATTCTAGTCATTTTTATCTGCGCTTCCCCAACTAGTTCTGTTACCTTACCTTGCATATTTGATCGCCAACCGCTCACTACGCTAGCGAGGTTTGAACCAAACAGGGTATCCATTACAGATGCAATGCCCTCCATGATCGCATAAATGGAATCTGCCATATTAGCAAACAATCGGACTATGGATCCCACAGGATCTACAAACACATTTGCAAGAAATTCAGCAAGCCCGGCAAATCCGTTCCAAATCAATGCGATGCCGTCAATAATTAGGTTGTATGCTGCTACGAATATATTCCCGATGATTGCTAGCAAAGCCAGGAAAGCACCTGCAATCATGCCAGTTGCATTGTAGGCTGTTCCTGATACTCGATTAATGGCATTAATTGCTGCATAAAATAATGAGATTAACAATACAATCGCAGCAATAATTAATCCTATAGGATTTGCCGACATTGCGGCGGACCACGCCCATTGCGCAGCCGTAACTAGTTTTGTTGCTATCAGAACATACCCTAAATAAGTACTGTACGCTAACAAGGCACCTCCTACCCCCATGATAATGGGCCCAAGGATTGACCAATTATCATATACAAGATTACCCACGGCAGCCATGAAGTTAAATACCTCTAACACAACAATAGAAAGGATGTATAGTGCGCTTACAGTTCTATTAATCAAACTCTGAAACTTATCATTGTTTGCAACATCATTCATTCTTTTCAAGACCGGCTGAAACGCTTTTAACGCCTCATTTTTAAAGCTAGTCCAAATTTGAGAGAACGTATATGGCATGGACTCAAAATCCTTGTTTATCGCGTCGGTGGCTGCAAACATAGCCTTTTTAACTATATCTGCTGTAATTTCCCCCTCAGATGCCATATTCCTTATCTCACCAATACCCACGCCTAGGTAATCCGATATTGTCCGGATAATATTCGGAGCTGCTTCAAATACAGCATTCAATTCTTCCCCACGTAATACCCCCGAACCTAAGGCCTGCATTAACTGTAGTGTAGCAGATTGGATCCCCTCAACATTTGTTCCGGCAATAACATACTGTTTATTTAACAATTCGGCAAAATGTATAGTTTCAGCATTGGATGAAAAGGCATCAGCAGCATTCATTGCTAGCTTTGCCGCCAAGTCAGCTGTCTGTGAGTAGGATCCTCTTGAGCGTTGAGCAGCTTGGAAAATCATCTCCTGAAGTTCTGCCGTAGTTTGAAGACCATCATTGATCATGTTTAGCCTGGCTGTCGTGTTCGTCAATTCATCCGAAAGAGATATTATAGAACCGGCTGTTTGGAAGCTCAAATAAGTTGCTGCTATTGCCCCTAGTTTTGTTAAAAGGCCGTTTGCTTCTGATGTCCCTTTTTGGATATCCGTGTTCAACTTCTGCTGTTGCTGATCCGCTTGCCTAATCTCTTGTTCGATTTGATTAAAAGCAATTTCAGCTTTGTTTAATTCACCCCTAGCAGCCTGTATGCTAGCTGTATCGATGGCATTACTTGATGCATTCTGTAAACTCTCAAAAGAGCTTAGAGCGATATTCATGGCATTAGTCATCGATCGTAGGGCAGGAGACATTCCGTCATAAATTTGTATTGCAGATTTAATGGTGGCCATTGACTCACCGCCTTTTTGACAATAATAAAAAGCCACTCATTGGAGTGACTTTTTATTAAAATTAATTTAGATCAATAATCCCTGTTTCGGAACCCCAGAAGCCTGTCTGGACTTGTAAATCTAATCCAGTTAGACCAGCTGGGACTTCAAACAATACATTACCTTTTAAAGAGAGTCCTGGGTTGATTCCCTCAAATATAAAGAACTTATCATCCGCTACTACTATAGTTGATGGCGAATAAGTAGCGCCGCCGGCAGCTTTTAATTTAAAGAAACTTGAATCAGTTTGAATCATTTCAGTACCATCATTGCGTACGGTGGCATTTACAATTAAAAATACTGCACCTTCCGAATCCGGTTTATATTTCATATAGCCATTAGCTGCACTAACCTCTTTTACTTCATCAATAGAATTGACTTTGAAAGTCACTTTTCCTACTGTCAGCTCTTCACCAATACCAGTTTTCTTCATTTCTTCGGTATCCTGCTCGTTATTTTTACTAACATTATTGGTTGTTGCTGTTACAGCCTTATTATCTTTAGTTAATTTTTCACCATTATTTCCTCCCAGTACACCAATAATAATGAATAGTACAAATAAGGCAATTAGCCCGCCACAACCAAATTTAAAGAATTTGAACATACAAATTACCCCCTATTTAGAATATTACCAATATCATACATGAATAGAGGTGAAATTTGCTATGTGTTATAGAGAAAATTATCTCTTCCTTCCACCTGAGTTTTTCGCCTTTAGTCCCTCTTTTTTATCTTTATCCTGTTTGATCTGGATAGCGGCAATAACAAACGCTTTTTCGCGCTTAGGTAGCTCCATATACTCATGGGGAAACTTATTGAATTTATGAAGGCAATAGTATGCGTAATTCGCATCACTATCACCTTCATTGATTAGTTTTTTGCTTCTTCTACCATCTCTTCAAGGGTAATTTCAAAACCATTTACTTCTTGAACTTTTGCTAAGTAATCAGCATACTCACCAGGGGTGAGCATCACTTTTAGAACGGCATCTGATCCCATCACTCCATAACTGTTTTGGAGTTCAGCATCGTTAAGATTAGGGAACACTGTGCATCGGGCAGCAAGTTTCCCAAGATAGGCGTTATAATCCGTTTCAGGGATAAACTGATTACGTTTACCGGGCATAGGAACCTTCTTGGTACAAGCCTTCCTAAGGGCCTCATCCTCTGTAGGGGTAATGGAGCAGATCTCCCATTCCTCTGGTTTCCCATCATCACCGATAAACCTTTTAGAAACAACATGCTTTACATTTTCAACTTTAATTGCATTTTGGCTTAGAAACGCTTTTAAATTACTCATTATTATCACCTTGACCTTTCAGATATTATTGCATGCCAGGGAGTAAATTAAATTTTTCCGGAAGCTCGAAATCCTCAAATGTGAAATCCATATCCTCTTCCAAATAATCAGCATCAGCGTCAAACTTGGCAAGGACCCCACCGTCCATATTACAGTCCTTCAAAATAACGGTTTGCCTTCCAACGCTTGAGGTTGGATCTTCATTGGTTAGCTGAATATCGAAATAGATGTCTTCGCCGGTTTCTTTGTATTGGTATAGTAATTCTCTAAAGATCGAGGTGTTGTAATGGAAAGTTGCGCTCCCGGTACCTTCCCAACCTGTCGATTTATTCCCTTTTCCGGTTTTTCCGAGGATTGGGACTTTGGTTTTGGTTTTGCTAAAAATTGCTTCTAGGTTGATGGCTTGCATGAAATTGTATCGATTACCTTTAATCGTAACAAAGCATTCTGCGAGGGAAGCACTGACTGCATCTTTCGCATTCATTGTTTGTGGCATTTATCTCATCCCCCTTATAGATTAATTTACTACCACAGTCATATATAACTGAGCCATGGCATTTGTAGGAGTAACCGCATCCGATACAACAACTGATTTCTTTGTACCACCCTTTGCTACAACAACGTTATCCGCAACAAAATCTTCAATGCCTCTGATTTTTTGAAGCTCCTGGTGATGCTTAACTACATCATTCCAAAAGGAGATTCTTCCTGCTGCATCATTTGGAACATTTCCAAGGTATTTAGTATTAAACAGCACAGCAATGTCATTTGCGATCTGATCCAGCACACGAATGGTTTGATTGCTGCTGAAATCCACATTCTTTTCATCGGTAAAGGTCGTAAAGCTGTTAATGTCCTCAAGGACCCTAACTTCGTCTCCCACCTTATGGAACATAAACTTCCCTTCCTTTAACCCGTTGGCTAATGCGGTCTGCTTATAATCTACATCAACAGCAAACTCCCCATCATATCGCTTATTGGTATTACTTTTATTTACTGGACATCCGGCTGAGGCCCCTGTGGTCCAATAGATCAAGGAGGCTTCGTTATCCTCACCGATAACCTTATTTTCCAAATTGATAATACCTTCAAAGTCGGCTTGAGTCCGGTATACCACCGTTTGGAATTTGGCCCCAACTTCATCCCTCATTCTCTTGGTATATTGGATGAATAAATCAATGATTTCAGCTGTGGTTGATAAACATCCCAAAGTATTAAAGAAATAACTCTCGGATTTATCCAGAAAGGTTTGATACTCAGTTCCTGTAACAGAAGCGGCATTTGTCCCTCCGGTTAATGGGGTACCAGCAGTTACAGCTAAAGTAGCTGTGGGGATAAAAGTTACATAATCATTTGGTTGTAGTTCACTAGCACTAGCCACAGTCTGTGTGTCCACATTGGTTGTTCCAAGGTAAGTATGAACGTCAAACTTAGCTGGATCGTCCACATTGGCATTGATCACATTCTTAAGGTCATTCCCTCGAGTCCCCGAACACTTGGCTGTGGCATAAATGGAAGCAGCCTTTTGCCCGGAATTCAACCTGAAGAAATACCCAGTTTTGGCATTTTTAAAGAAGTCCCTTAACCCCTTTAATTTTGAATGGCTATAATCATAACCGAAGATTTTTAGGGACTCCTTCTGGAAATCAGCGGATTCCACAGTAAAGATATCTCCATCAACGCCCCAGTCCAATTCCAGGCCCAAAGCACCATATCCCCTATCACTTAAGTTAGCACTGGCCCTAGAAGCGCTAATGAAGTTAATATAGCTGCCGGGCAATACTTTGTTCTGGGTAAGAAATGTTCCCCCACCTAGCATAATTATTTCACCTTACCTTTCATAAACTGCTCGATAAGTTCATCCACATCGTCAAATCCATACGTTGCATCATCCTTCAGAAGAACATTTAGCAAGTCTTTACGATCCCGATATTTCTTACTAGAAACCAACTGTGCCTTTGTGAATCTTATCTTCTTAGGCTCTTCTTGTACCTCGACAACTGCCTTTTTCTTTGAGGCCACATTATCACCCCTTATTCAATCCGGTTTTTACTGTTAAATTTTCCATCAGTTCCTCAACTGGAATTTCCTTATAAACATGGAAATCATAATTCACAAAGAAATGAAGGACATCGTCCACTATTTCATGATTCATTTTTGTGCCACGTAGCAAATCCTCGTTTACAGGAATGTACTCCATACGATCGTATAATTGATCAGCTATATCATGCATCTCCTCGTTTGATTCGCCAAAGTAATGAATGTCGAAGGAATGCATACGTTTATAGCGGCGCCCTACTACCTGCCCCTGGGATACGGGAAAAAGCTTCACAAAAAAACAAGGTTCCTCGAAACCCTGTTTGATCTCCTCACCATATATCCTTGTGCTAGGGAAATGCTGCTTTAAAGCTGAAATGACACTATCCCGCACGATGTTAACTGTTATCATGAGTCATCCCCCTTTGGTGGACGTCCATTCATGATGTTTCTCATTAAATCTACCATTCTCTTTTCCAAATATTTCGGGAGCTCCCGTTCAATCTCCCTCATAGATATGGTCATCATAAACCTGCCTTGTACCCAGGGCTCTTTTAACCTTTTACCGATCGCGGGGACAAATCTACCAACCTCTTGTCTGTGGCCGTATTCAACGAATGACGAATACTCGGTAGGGTTAAAGATCTCGATTAGGTAATTATCCCCTTGCTTAATCACGTCGCCTACCTGCCAATTACGCCGAAGTTGACCGCCCTGATGACTAAGCTCCTGTTTATATTCGTCCTTTCGCTTCCCTCTTTTAAATTTAACTTTTCGGCCTTGATCATCAAGCTTTATTTGATATTGGTTTTTACCAACCGGAGTCCTCTTTTTGATTTTCCTTAAGGCGCGATTGGCTATCTCGACTAAGAAGTCCCGGATAAACTGCTCGTTAACCCGTTCTTTTTCCGCCCTTTGCAAGGTCTTTGCAAACTTCTCAAATTGGCTAAAGTCAAACTTTCCCCATTTAGCCATCAGGCATGTTCCTTCCGCTGCAGACTGATTTCCTGATGCGTAGGATACAGAAACGGTTCTCCAGCAGTGTATGTCCTTACTACACCTTGCCGTGAGACCAAGATTTGGTCACCCTGGCGTATTTCCACATCAGGTGAGATGAATAGCTTTGTCTCATAGGAAATATTGTTCTGTGCCTCAGTTTGGCCATTTACAGCTAGGGATTTCTGTGAGATTCGGCAAGGTTGTTCCTCATATATCGGTACTGGCTCCTTGGATAGCGCCGTTTCGCCGGACGGCTTTTCTATCTCTACAAAACGCCTGATTGTTACGCGATCATCATATAGCCGTTCGATTGATCGGCGATGTCTTGCGTAATTAAACGAGCCCATGCTACCACCTCAGTTTTCGGTACCTATTAAGATCCACGCGGTAGTTTAGAACCACTTCATCAATGACAGATTTAGAAATATTTGTTACACCTGAGCTCTGACCTGGACTAGTAGAGGTATCCCCGATCTTGATAGATTCATTGCTTCCGACTGACACTGCCACCTCATCCACATTTGGCAGGTCAACCCGCACAGCATCAATCACCATGGAGGCCCATGTATACTTCAAACCGTCTGGGATGGAAGAAACTCCGCAATAGTTCAAAATTCTGTTGCAAATCTCCTCAATATACGTTTCGATCAATAGCTTCAATGTGTCATCCGGAAGGTCTAACCGTTGTTTTACGATCGGCCAGATATCGGCACTTGTCATTCGTCCTTCACCTTAATCAAACCGTCCGAAAGTAACGATTCGCGATCATCTGCCTGAATTTCTGTTATTTCACCAGCTCTAAATCGTTTCCCTTGATACTTCACATTGACTAACCATTGAACGGTAAATGCCTTAGGTTGTTCCTCCGGTGTAGTGTGTTCATCGTTTGTTTCGTTTGTTTCGTTTGTATTATCTACAGATGGTTGCTCCGGCTGTCCATTCTGCTCGTTTGTTTGCTTTAGTTGCTGCCCTTTTTCAGGCTGTTCTTGTTTGTTTTCGCCTGCCCTTTTAGCCATCATTAAAGTCCCCTTTCAAAATAATAAGAGAGGCATAAGCCTCTCCTACGACACCTTCGCGATGAAGATATTGTCAATTGTTTCAAAAGATGGAAGCACGATTTGCGAGACGATGGTTTCCACATTCACCGGGTGAGGTTCTTTGATAGTGGTAATCGCAACGCCGGTGTTTACGATAGAGACATCTGCAGCAGTGCTTCCAGTCATGAGATCAGATTCCTCTGGTGTTGTTCCGTAATAGGTGTTACCCAACGTTCCGTCTGGGATTAAGGTAAAGTAATCATCCGGATAGAACAAGTGTGTAGATCCATCTTGTAAAGCAAACTTCTTGTTGTAAACCGCGATGTTAATTCCCAACTTAGTTTGCAAGTACTGCTTCATCATGGCGTCTGTCATGATAATGTTCTGACCACCAAGAGGATTCATATCTAACCGGATCGGCTTATTCTGCAAGATATAGTTCCAGGTTTTTCGCGTGCAGATCGCATTGGTTGGGCGGACTCCAGTATCATCTTCAACTGTATCCTGCCAGGTCTTAATATCGCCCACTACATCTGCATCAGGAAGACTCCATTTTGCATCCGTAGCCAGCGTTTCCATGTGGCCAGCTGGCAATTTGTAATTATAGTCATAATCTTGACGGTTTGCAGTGATTTTGATTTTTCCGGTAGATAGCAACTGCATGATCATTCGCTCTGGAACGACCTGCGCCCCATTCACTAAATTGGTCACATCGTCATAAATGGCATTGATAACAGGCATGATCAGCGCCTCATTTTGGGAAGCAGCCAGCTTGTTCAGTTCCTGACGATCCTTCTCTCCAATACGCATCGCCTCACGGAAAAATGGCATTTCGGTATCTACCTTTGAGAATCCAATGCGGTCACGAAGTGTCGCCTTTGAATCAAACGCGGACGGCATGAGCGACACTGGTAACCCTCTGGATCCTTTAATCCAGGATAGATCAAGACCGAGTTGCTTTTTCGAAGGAAACAAAGTGGCTCCCAAATACGGGATGGTATTGGATGGGTTCGCTAGGTAGTAGGTTGCAATATTCTTCGCATTAACTAGATCAAAAATAGTTGGCATATTATTCACCCTTCCTTATTTCAAAAATGTAATTAGTTTCAATGCTGCTTTTGCTTCAGCTACTGGAGCTTCCGGGATTTTGTTCAGATCAATAAACCCGTGGATTACCATCGCTCCTGGTGCCGGACCATAGGTCACATCTGTGTCATTGAATAAAACACCTTCTGCACCAGCGGCATTTATCTTCGTAGCCAATTTAGTCTGATCATCTAACACGCCGCCCCCCATAATGGTTCCCGCCGGAACAATCTTCCTCCCTTCGGCATTTGCTGTCACGCCTGCGCTGTCCACCGTAACCGCCACAGCCACATAATGATCAGGGAATTTCAAAATCTCTTTTTTATTTGCAAAATCAGTCTGCAAAAATTTACTCATTACAGTTCAACTCCTTATCCAAAATAAGATTCTCTTGCTTTATCCAAACCTTCGTTGCTTTTAGCGAAATCTGCCAAGCGTTTACCGAAGTCACCGGCTCCAGTGCCTCCTCCTTTGTCTCCTCCACTACTGTCTGCAGGCTTTATCCCCTTAAACTGAAATTGCTGTCCTTCCTGCTTTTCAACAAACAAAAAAGCCTTGCTTTCTCGCAGGGCCTTTACTTGGTCTTCTAATCCGGTTTTTACATTGCCGTTGTCGTCCAATTCAATTTTTGTTTTGTCGATCAACCCAAGGACAATATCGGGATCATGGGCTGCTCCAGCAAGGGCAAGTTTCAAAGCAGTGTTCGTTCGTAATTCCTTCATGTCAGCTTCATACTTAGTAGTTGCATCTTTATTTTCTGCTTGAAGCTTTGTGATTTGCTCCTGAAGTTCTTTACTATCCCCTGCTGTTTTCTTAAGGTCTTCCAATTGTTTATCTCGATCAGCTAGGGCATTTTCAGCTTGTTTCTTGTCATCGTTCACCTCATCGAAACGAGCTTTTGGAATAAATCCTTTCAATTCTTCTTGAGATGCGGAAGCTGCCTTTTCAGCAAGTTCTTCAGTCAATCCAAGTGCAATAAATTGTTCTTTATTCATTCCCAATTCCTCCGATTTCATCTTCGCTTTTTATCCCGGTCGCGACCGGTGATGTCTTGTGTTTTACGCCCACAATACCAAACGGCGAATTAAGCATATCTTTCTTTCCACTGCTCATAGGTGATATTTCCAGGAACAGCATAGGTTTTACCATCTTCATTTCTTGCAGCCCTTTTACCATAGTCAATCTCATCCTCGAAGTATGGGACCGTTGTTGTTCGACATCTAGCATGGAAGGGCGGGAAATTTATCCCCACTTCTTCCTCAGACACTTTGAATACTTTGCCATCCATAGACTGACAGGTTTGACTCGTTCGATTGTCTAGCGTGGCTAGAATCTCATATCGATCCACAATCCGAGATTCTTTATATCCATCCATCGTTGCCTGTTCCATAAAAAATGCGGATTCTGTTTGCACCAATCGCATAGCATTGGATTGTGACACATTCAACCTCTCCATTAAGTCTTTCACGGTTTTATCCAAACTGTCACCACGAATAAAAGACTGGGAGAGTTTAGTGTATAACTCGGAGGCTAGTTTATCCCTATCGCCCCAGATTCTTTTGGACCAGTTTGATCTAGCAAATTCAGTGGACAATACTTTCTCCAAACCATCAGAATTAATTTTGGCGAATGAAACACCTATCCCTGTCCCCTTCTGAATCTCGTATAGGGTTCGATGATAGGTATCTGTATAGATATCACCCAGGAGCTTCTTAGCGCCATCTTGACGTTTGGCAGCCAATAATTCGACTTGTTGTCTTATTTGAATGAGTAATGCTTCCAACCGGCTAATGCGAGTCTTGAAATACACGTTGTTAAGCTGTCTTGTCCAACGACCTTCGGCATTGTTTTTTGCTTTTTCAATGAATTCTTCCAGGGTCATCTTGAATTCTTTCGATTCACCGGCATTCAGCAACTTTTTAGCCTCGGCCATATCAATTTCATTATTGTTGGCAAAGCGAGCGTAAAACACTTCCATGTCATGCTTGATGCTTCTCATCGCACGGTAATACTCGCGTCGAAGATCAGCTTCATACCGCTCAGCCTTCTCATATTGCCTCTTTGCGATCTGTTCACTTCGCTTTTTCCAATACTCAGCGTATTTCATACTTATTCACCGCCATTTGGCGTACCCGATAACCCTTGATAGTCTACCGCAGATCCCAAGTCATCTTCCTGCTGTTTTTGTATCCTATCAAGCTCCGCCTGGGTGTCGGTTGTCCATGGATGATTAGCCACCAGGGTCTCATCGGAGAGGATGCCAACGCTATTTCGCACGTTGGTGATCGCTTCAGTCTCATTGATGATGATATCTCGGTTAAAGATAAAATCGACCTGCTCACCTGAATAGTCGATACCCTTTGAATTGGCGATATGCACATCAATGAACCAGCGTAACTGCTCTAGCGCCGCCTGGAATTCGGTCTCAATAATGTTCGCATCCATATCTAGATCGGCATAGAGAAACTTTAAGGCAATACCGCTTTTATCGCCGCCAAATTTTTCAGATTGAGTATCTACCCCGCGGCCAAACTCATAAATATCCCTTCGATTTTGATCCATATGGGTTTTATACGCTTCAGCGTCGATTTCAAGAGATATCGTATCGACCCCGGCATTCCCCTCAGGATCATCAATCTTAATGATTCGGAATATGGATAGATTTTTTCGGATTTCCCCCGCTTCTGATCCGCCATACCCTTTTACGACATAGATGCTGTTTGGCAAATCTTCTAGATTGTTCGCATTATCACTTTTTCGGGCATCATAATCATCGACAAGAGATTGGATCAGCTCAACAATGGGTTGCTCTTCTTCGTTATATTTGAATGCGATAAAAGGAACACGTTCCCAGTTCATCGGTTTTTCTTCCCCATTGCCGCCGATAACCTTGAAATGGGATTCTTTATCACCGGCCTCTACATCTGGGATAAGTCCGCCTTGCAACACATACCGTTTAACACCGTCCGTGTCCCACCACTCAATTTTCTGGATGGTTGTTCGGCGCATTCCTTCGTAAGCTTCGATCTCGTAAACTCGAATCACCGCATCCAATTCAGTATGAGCGGCATCTCTCCATAGAGGGATAATTTCCTCAGATGGGATAGCCTTAAAAGACAACTCGCCCTTTTCGTTGTAGTAAACGAATAACCAGGCAATTCCTTTATTGATTGATTCTTTACCGATATTTTGAATTAATCGAAGCATGCTTTTGTTAAAGAAATCGGTTAGTAGTTCTCGATATTCATCCTTATCAGTCTGAATGCTTAATGGCTTAGAAAGAAGATAACCCACTTTCTGATCCACCAATTTGCGAATGAACCCATTTACTAATTTATTATTAGCTAGATTCCCCACGGGCTCTTTTGCTCCGCCCGCGCCAATAGCCATTCGTTCTCGTTTTAAAATATCGGTCTTATTGCGGTAATAACGATCACCTGTTATCATCCATTTCCGTTTTTCAGATGTTTTCCACTCGCTTATTTCTGCCTGGATTATTTGCTCCAGGGTCATAGCGGAATTTGCACCATCTTGGATAATCTTAAGAATCCCTTGCATTTCCGGTGACATTTTTTGACCTCCTTTCTACTCAAATGAAATGGCCCCACCCTTCAGATCTGACACCTCGTAATCATCCAGGGCATACCAAATAGCCGATAGCGTGTGTGGATCAATGTTGAACTCATCTTCAATGATTTCCCCTTGCTTATCGACCGCAAAAGTAAGTTCTTTCAGCTCATCAATGGTATTCGGACACTGATCAGAACAGATGATTTTCTTGAATCGTTTGATTTTCTTCGTGTACTGTGCCCTGGAACCTTGAAACTTTT
>Ga0180215_1002846_pt1 | contig 16860 bp, 17 predicted proteins | sample eDN3rd37CBELigBY_FD_128871 | JGI IMG/M metagenome (GOLD analysis project Ga0180215, IMG submission 128871) | Enriched backyard soil microbial communities from Emeryville, California, USA - eDNA 3rd pass 37_C BE-Lig BY (version 2) (version 2) | ecosystem: Environmental > Terrestrial > Soil >... | reverse complement strand
CTTTAGGGTTGCCGGGAGAGTAGTGCGGTTGGCGAACTTTTCAGAGCCCTTTGAAGGGCTGGCCAGTAACAGAGGCTTTCAGCCGTAGAGCAAACCACCCGTTTTCACGGGTGGTTTTGATTTCATTAAAAGTTTATTATTTTTTGATTATTTAAACAATAAAATAATAACAGAAGAATAATATATCAAAAGAAAATGAAAAGGAGTATACCGATGAATAAATCCTTTACGTTTTATAATCTTACGGAAAGTAGTATGAGTTTTGAAGATGTAATGAAACGAATGATGAGCTTTATTAAAATAGATCCGTGTTCAGAATATGTTTTATCAATTGGTAGCGACTCGCAAGTACATCAAGAAGAAACAAAATTTATTACTGCTATCCATTTACACCGTGTTGGAAAGGGAGCATGGGGATGTTTGAGAAATTACAACATTAGGCGCAGAATCACAAGTGTCCGTGAAAAAATCTCAATTGAGACAGCGTTAAGCCAAGAAATAGCATATTTATTTTCTTTGCAATACTTAATTGAAATTACAGAATTATTAGTACCATATATTGATGAAGGTGCAGATTTCAAACTTGAAATACATTTAGATATTGGCAAAAAGGGAATGACGAAGGATTTGATAAACGAAATGACAGGGAGAATTACTGCTATGGGATTAGAGGCAAAAATCAAACCAGATTCATATGCTGCTTCTAGCTATGCAAACCGATATACGAAATAAAATTAGCGTATACGATTTTAGTTCTTAAAATATACATCTAATAGGAATCATTTTTATAAGAAGTATGAGTAGCTTTATAGGTAATGAAATGACTTCAAGAGTAAAAATTACTCATACTAGAGGTTTGTTAATTATGGATTGGGAATAAATTGCATCATCTATTCTCTAACAATAAATATCACTCCATGAAAACTATCTTTTTATTCATTACATAGTTACTATCTTTTATGTAGTAATAGACCTAAAATATATTCTTTATTCACCCTCGCATAAAGCTTCTTCTACATCCAATTATAGCTATAATTCTTTTGCATAACTATTTATCCAATTTACGTAATTACCTAAATAAAAGGGTTGTGACAACATCAGCATGGAAATGACTACTCAACAATTTTTATTAAAAAAACACTATAAGAAAGAAAGGTAAGAGCACGATATGATATTATATATTATAAGAAATGTAAGTTGTTATCTTACGAGAAACAGGGTAGCAAAAAACATAAGTGAGAGGGAGAACATCAATGATTAGTCTTGAGAGCGGTGAATTTATAGAGCTTACCATAAAAGATCTTTTGATACCTTCTGATAAGGTAGCACATGTGCAGATAGGTAATAATTTGGAACATGCATTACTATTACTTACAAAAAGTGGATACACTGCGGTGCCGGTGTTAGATCCGTCTTTTAAATTACATGGATTGATTGGATCAACAAAAATATTAGATTCGATTTTAGGATTAGAGCGAATCGAATTTGATCGATTGGAGAGTATGAAAGTAGAAGAAATAATGACTACCAATATACCTAGGCTTTCATTAAATGATCCGCTGATAAATGGTCTTGATCTCGTCGTTAATCACTCATTCGTTTGTATACAAAATGAGGATCAGGTGTTTGAGGGTATTTTAACAAGACGTGCTATTTTAAAGCATTTACGTAAACGATATGACGATAATAAGAAATAAGCAGGGTTTATTCTTAGGCATCACGTTAATACGTGGTGCCTCATCTGTATTTGATCTTAAGTATACAAAATAGAAAGAGGTACTTTATGCAATTATCCGAATTTCAGCTATTAGTTGTTCTTGCAACGGAGATGAATATGAGAAAGGCAGCTGAGAAGTTATTCGTAACACAACCTGCTTTATCTCAGCGGTTACAATCAATAGAGAAATCGTGGGGGGCAAAAATTTTTATCAGATCACAGAAAGGGTTAATTCCAACCCCTGCTGGCGAAAAAATAGTTGAGTTTGCACAGGACGTTGTAAGTAAAGAAGAAAAGGTGCGTGAACAATTAAACGAACTAGATCAAGAAGTTTATGGTACGTTAAAGCTTGCCTGTGCATCTATAATTGGTCAAAACTGGCTTCCAAAGGTTTTGAAAAAGTATGTAACGAAATACCCACATGCGAAAATATCATTAATTACAGGGTGGAGTAGTGAAATTTTGAAAAGTTTATATGATGATACAGTCCATATTGGAATAATAAGAGGGAACCCGGACTGGAAAGGGGTTAAAACGCATTTATTAACGGATACTCTTTATTTAGTTGATACAGAAATTCAAAGAATTGAACAGGTAATTGAAACAGATCGCCCTTTTATTCAGTTTAAAAGTGATTCTACATATTACCAGGAGATTCAAGAATGGTGGCATCGAACATTCCAAACTACACCAAAACGTACGATATTAGTTGATCAAATTGAAACATGTAAACAGATGACGTTGAATGGGATAGGATATGCGATACTTCCATCAGTAACTTTGAATGAGGAAGATACCAATATTTTTAAAATTCCACTCTTAAATGAACAGAAAGAGCCTATTAAACGTGATACATGGTTGGTTGGGTACGAATCAGCTTTCGAATTAAAACAAGTTCAGGCATTCATTGAGATTATTAACGAGGCGGTAACTTCGGAGTGGCAAAATTGACTTTTCCCTTGTCAGGAGTGTCTCATTTTGTTACATTAAAGTGTAGATTCTAGGCAAGAAGTAATATTTATTTGCCTGATAAAAAAGTTTGTATTAGGAGGAAACCATACATATGAAAATGATGGATGCAAATGAAATTATCTCATTTATTCAAAATAGTGTTAAATCTACTCCAGTAAAGGTTTATATCAAAGGTGATTTAGCAGGGCTTGATTTTGGTGACAATTCTAAAACATTTATTACTGGTCATAGTGGTGTTGTATTTGGGGAATGGAAAGACATTCAGGCAACAATTGAAGCAAACAGTAGTAAGATTGAAGATTATGTTATTGAAAATGATCGTAGAAACTCTGCGATCCCACTACTTGATCTAAAAGGTATTAAAGCTCGTATAGAGCCAGGAGCCATTATTCGTGATCAGGTTGAGATAGGCGACAACGCTGTTATTATGATGGGTGCGTCAATTAATATTGGTGCCGTTATTGGTGAAGGTACGATGATTGATATGAATGTAGTTCTAGGTGGTCGTGCAACAGTAGGTAAAAATTGCCACATTGGGGCAGGTGCAGTACTAGCAGGTGTGATTGAGCCGCCTTCTGCAAAGCCTGTAATTGTAGAAGACGATGTTGTAATTGGGGCTAATGCAGTTGTGTTAGAAGGGGTAACTGTAGGTAAAGGTGCAGTTGTAGCAGCAGGTGCGATTGTTATTGAAGATGTACCCGCTAATACAGTTGTAGCTGGTACACCAGCACGAGTAATCAAGCAAATTGATGAGAAAACCAAATCAAAAACTGAAATTAAACAAGAACTTCGTCAATTAAACGAAGAATAATAAATAATGAAACTAGGGCTGACTTTACATCGTTTATTCATTAGCTTTTTACACAATGAATAACGGATTGGGGTCGGCCTTATTTATAAGGAGGCAGGCAAGGTGAGTTCTCTAAATCCTTTTATACAAATTCGCAGAGACCTACATAAAATCCCGGAACTTGGTTTTCGAGAGGTGAAAACACAAAAATACCTATTAGAATATATTCAAACTCTTCCTAGAGAGCGAGTGGAAATAAAAAAGTGGGAAACAGGTTTATTTGTAAAGGTTAACGGATTAAATCCTCGGAAAATAATTGGTTATAGAGCAGATATCGATGGGCTCCCAATAAGTGAAGAAACAGACTATGATTTTAAATCCACACATGAAGGGACTATGCACGCCTGTGGCCATGACTTTCATATGAGTATTGCTCTAGGAGTGTTAACTAATGTGGTAAATGATCCAATAAAAGATGACATGTTATTCATTTTTCAACCTGCAGAGGAGGGCCCTGGGGGAGCACTTCCGATGTTACAAAGTGAAGTAATGGAAGAATGGAAGCCTGACTGTATAATTGCTATCCATATCGCTCCAGAATATCCTGTGGGTACAATAGCAACAAGAGAAGGACTATTATTTGCTAATACTTCCGAATTATTCATTGACTTAGTTGGTAAGGGTGGACATGCAGCATTTCCACATCATACAAATGATATGGTGGTTGCAGCTTGTTCGCTTGTGACTCAACTACAATCAATCGTTTCTAGGAATGTCGATCCTCTCGATAGTGCAGTCATTACGATTGGAAAGATAACGGGCGGAACTGTGCAAAATATCATTGCCGAAAAAGCGAGGTTAGAAGGTACCATTCGAACTCTTTCTGTTGAATCGATGGAAAAGGTGAAACAACGTATTGAATCTATAGTTAAAGGTGTAGAAATCGGCTATCAATGTCGAACTGAAATTGATTATGGCTCAATGTACCATCAAGTTTATAACCATGAGGAAATGACAAGAGAGTTTATGGAGTTTGTCCAATCTGAAACTTCATACCAAATAATTGAATGTAAGGAAGCGATGACAGGGGAAGATTTTGGTTATATGATTAAGGATATCCCTGGATTTATGTTTTGGTTAGGTGTAAATTCAGAGTACGGATTACACCATTCTAAATTAAAACCAAATGAAGATTCTATCGAAGTAGGAATTAATGTTGTCACAAATTATGTAAACTATTTATCAAATTAATTTTCTTCTTTCCTCATTAATCTCTCTATATGTGTAAAGAATAAACACTGTCAAATTGAGACAAATTACATATATAGGAGGTGGATGAAAAATGGCAAAAAGAGTTGGAGTAGAAGGTTCATTAACCGATGTTCAACAGGCTCTTCAAGAAAAAGGATATGATGTAGTACAATTGCGCCAAGAAAGCGATGCGAAAAATTGTGACTGTTGTGTAATTACTGGCCTTGACTCAAATGTAATGGGAATGGCAGATACAGTAACGGCTGGTTCTGTTATTGAGGCTAACGGCTTATCTGCAGACCAAATCTGCCAAGAGGTTGAGAGCAGACTTGGTCGTATATAATTAAATATTCTACTTTACTTAATAAAGAGGCACCAATTACGAATAAAAGGAACTCTCTGACTAGGAGTGCTTCCATTCAATGGTGGCCTCTTTCTATGTTAGTAAAAGTCGTTTTTATCTCCTTTGCCTTCTTAACGTTTATATTAATCGTAAAAAGGGAATAGCAATATTAGTTTGACGCTGGTTTACAACAATATGAAAGAAATTATTTGGAGGGAAATACATATGGCAGAACGTATGGTCGGTAAACAAGCACCTCGTTTTGAAATGGATGCTGTTTTACCAAACAAGGAATTCGGCAAAGTAAGTCTAGAGGAAAACATGAAAAATGATAAATGGACAGTATTGTTTTTCTATCCGATGGATTTCACATTCGTTTGTCCTACAGAAATCACAGCGTTATCTGACAGATATGATGAGTTTGAAGATCTTGATGCTGAAGTAATTGGAGTGTCCACTGATACAATCCATACTCACTTAGCATGGATTAACACAGATCGTAAAGATAATGGTTTAGGAGATTTAAAATATCCTCTAGCAGCAGATACAAACCACTCCATTTCACGTGAGTACGGAGTGTTGATTGAAGAAGAGGGTGTTGCTCTTCGTGGATTATATATTATTAGTCCGGAAGGCGAATTAATGTATTCTGTTGTTAATCATAACAATATTGGCCGTGATGTAGACGAAACTCTACGTGTACTTCAAGCATTACAAACTGGTGGGCTATGTCCAGCTAACTGGAAGCCAGGACAAGCTACATTATAATAGTTGAAAATATATTAATTAGGGATAAACTAACAAGAGGTTGACCTTTTGATTCAGCAGCCAGATAGCATTCCAATACATTGTTGAATGAAAATTCATGTACAGGGAAAAATGGCGCTGATACTCTTTAGGGGTCATCCTCTTTTTGGTCTAAATAATTTGTTACATACTTCAAAAGGGAGGAATATAAAAACAATGAAACTAAGAGAACAAATGCCTGAACTTGATGGGGCCGCAGCTTGGCTCAATGGAGAAGTATCTAAATCTCAGTTAATAGGTGAAAAACCAACATTAATTCACTTTTGGTCTATCAGCTGTGGATTATGTAAAGAAGCAATGCCACAGGTAAATGAGTTTCGTGATCAATACAAAGATAAATTAAACGTTATGGCAGTTCACATGCCAAGATCTGAAAAGGATTTAAACATAGATGAAATTTCTGAGGTTGCGAAAGAACATGACATTACACAGCCGATTTTTGTTGATAGTGAGCACAAACTAACTGACGCTTTTGAAAATCAATACGTACCGGCTTATTATGTATTTGATGCTGAAGGTAAGCTCCGTCACTTCCAAGCTGGTGGTAGTGGGATGAAAATGCTAATAAAACGTGTAAACCGTGTGTTAGAAGAAAATGAAAAAAGTGAATAGCAATATTTTAGAAAAGGTTGGCTTTAACAGTCAACCTTTTTCGATTTAAAAAAATTACAAAAGCCAATGTAATGATGTGGCTATGATAAAACACGTATTGTTTGTAAAATAACGAGAAATTTAAACAATATACTAGTAATTTATTTCGAAACTCGATATATTAATAACTATGCGCTATCAGTTTATTATTTTTTTGTACATTTTGAGGAGGTTAAAGATGGATACGTTTAAAAAGCTAAAACAATTTTATTGGCCTTTTAGACATATGTTTGTTTGGTCATTGTTTTTCTTAATTTTTGTAACCGGTATTACGGTTGTTTATCCGATTGTTTTACAGTTTACAATTGATGAAATAGTCCTTGCTGAGCAATATCAATATATTCCGTATATTGCAGGGGGCTTTGTCGGTATTATGGCCATTAAAGGAATAACGACATTTTTTCAGCAATACTTAGCAGATATGTTTGGAATTAAGTCAGTTTACACGTTACGTAACGCACTTTATGAAAAGCTACAGTTTTTACCGTTTCGTTACTATGATAATGCAAAGACAGGGGATTTAATGTCGAGACTAACAGCTGATGTAGAAGGATTTCGATTCTTTCTTTCATTTGGAATCACTGAATTGGTTCGATTTGTGTTAATAGTTGGTGCTAGTTTAGTAGTTATGTTCTATTATTCTGTACCATTAACACTAGTGACAATCGCCGCACTTCCGTTTTTAGCAGTTGTAGTTTATAAGTTTGATAAAAGTGTACACCCAGCTTTTAGGGGAATCAGAAAGTCGTTTGGCCGCTTAAATACAAATGTTCAAGAAAACATTAGTGGTATCAATACAGTTAAGTCACTCTCTAGAGAAGAATTCCAAATAAATAAATTTAATAATTCAAATAACGATTATCGAAGCAATCATTTATTTACTGCTGGTATTTGGGCAAAGTATTTTCCACTAATGGAATTCATCGGTAATGTTTGTGTTGTTGCACTATTGTCATTTGGTGGATACTTGGTGATAGGTGGAGACTTAGCACCTGGAGCGTTGGTCGCCTTTTTTAGTCTTGTTTGGTACATTATGTGGCCAATCATGAACCTAGGATTCATTATCAATCAGTTCTCACAATCAAAAGCATCTGGAGAGCGTTTACTTGAAATATTAGAAGCGGATGAAGAAATTTCTGATTCAGAGAACGCAATTAACAAAGAGAAGCTAGTAGGTCATGTACAATTTAATGAAGTCACACTGAAATATACAAATGATGATGAAGCTGCTCTTTCTTCGATTACTTTTAATGCTGAGCCTGGAAAAGTTATTGGTCTTATTGGCTCAACTGGTTCCGGGAAAACAAGTATTACTCAACTAATAACAAGATTTTACGAACCGATTAGCGGTCAAGTAATGATTGATGGTCGAGATGTGAAGGATTATTCTATCAATACATTACGTTCAAATATTGGTTTTGTGTTACAAGAACCATTTTTATTTTCTTCAACAATTAAAGCAAATATCGCGTACGGTCGACCGAACGCCACGATGGAACAAATTATTGATGCAGCAAAACGGGCACAAGCTCATGAGTTTATTATGGAACTTCCTGATGGATATGATACTGTACTAGGGGAAAGAGGAATGGGGTTATCAGGTGGTCAAAAGCAAAGGATTTCGATTGCGAGAGCTATTTGTATTGACCCAAGTATCTTAATTCTAGATGATGCGACAAGTGCAGTTGACATGGAAACAGAATTTAATATTCAAAGAGATTTAAAAGAAGTAATGCATGGTCGTACAACTATAATTATTGCACACCGTATCTCTTCATTAAAGCACGCGGATGAGATATTAGTTCTTGATAATGGAGTGATTTCTGAACGGGGGACTCATGAAGAGTTATTGGGCAGTGGTGGACAATATCAACGAATCTATGATATCCAATTTAAAGATAAAGCAGTTTTACAAACTCAGACAGGTTGAGGTAGGTGAATAGTATGTCAGAAAAAACGAAAGATCAAAAACAAAATACGCTTGAGCGTTTTCATTACTCGACAGATCAGGTCATAGAAAAACCATTTAATTGGAAGCAAATGTATCGACTATTAACTTATATGAAGCCGTATGCTAAGAATTTGTTACCAATGTCTTTTATCGCAGTAATTATCGCAACAATTGTTAGGCTTATTGTACCTACATTAATCGGGGTATATACCCTTGACCATGCCATTGCAAACAAAGATACTAATTTACTAGTTAAACTTGTTATCATCATTACTGCTTTATACGGACTATCGTATGTTTGTAATGTACTCAGAATAAAATGGATGAACGTTCTTGGCCAAAATGTAATCTATGATATTAGGAAACATTTATTTACCCATGTACAAAGTTTGTCACACCGATTCTTCGATCAGCGATCTGCTGGCTCTATATTAGTAAGAATTATGAATGACATTAACTCACTTCAAGAATTATTTACAAATGGTGTAATCAACTTACTCATGGACTTTATTATGCTAATTGGAATATTTGTAATCCTTTTCGCGTTAAGTCCAGAGTTAACATTAGCAATTATGGTAATTTTACCAATCATGTTTTTTATCTCAACAAGTTTACGTAAGAAAATACGTCGTTCTTGGCAAACAGTACGATTAAAGCAATCAAAGCTTAATTCACACCTGAACGAAAGTATTCAAGGTATTCGCGTAACACAAGCATTTACACAAGAAAAGGAAAATATGGAATTCTTTGATGGTGTTAATACAGAGACATTTGAAAGCTGGCGTGATGCAACAAAGAAAAACGCTATGTTTAGACCGATGGTTGAGATGACAAATGCAGTTGGAACAGCAATTTTACTTTGGTTTGGTTCAAACTTAATATTAGATGAACAATTATCAATTGGTGCATTTGTATCTTTTGCTGTTTATCTTGGTATGTTCTGGGAGCCAATTTCAAGGCTAGGACAATTATATAACCAATTACTTATGGGGATGGCATCCTCTGAACGTATCTTTGAATTCTTAGACGAAAGACCGATTGTATCTGAAAAGGAAAATGCAATTGAACTTACAAATATGAAAGGGAAGATTGAATTTGAGAATGTCGAATTTTCCTATGATGATAAGCGAAAAGCGTTAAAAGGAATTTCACTTACAATGAATGCTGGTGAGACAGTAGCGTTAGTTGGTCACACTGGTTCTGGGAAAACGACGATAGCTAACTTAATTAGTCGATTCTACGATGCAACCAGCGGTGTTGTAAAAATTGATGGAGTTGATATAAAAGATGTTTCACTTCGTAGTCTTCGTTCGCAAATAAGTGTTGTCCTGCAGGATACATTTATATTTTCAGGCACAATTATGGATAATATTCGATTCGGTAGACCAGAGGCTTCTGATGAAGAAGTAATGGATGCAGCAAAAGCAGTAGGTGCGCATTCATTTATAGAAAAGTTAAACAAAGGCTATCATACGGAAGTTGAAGAAAGAGGGAATATTCTCTCAGTAGGGGAACGGCAATTATTATCCTTTGCACGTGCTTTACTTGCTAATCCCACAATCTTAATTTTAGATGAGGCAACAGCAAGTATTGACACCGAAACGGAAGTTGCAATTCAAAATGCACTAAAAAAGCTTCTTAAAGGACGTACAGCGATTATTATCGCACATCGACTTTCTACGATTCGAGAAGCTGATAATATTTTTGTACTTGATCATGGTGAAATATTAGAACAAGGAACACATGATGAATTAATGCTGTTAGGTGGAGAATATCATCACCTTGTCGTTGCACAATTTAAGATGCTAGAAGTAAGTTGAAAAAGGGAGCAATTAGCTCCTTTTTTTTCTGTTAACCCAATTGATGTAACTTTTAAAAACACTTTTTCGTCTAATTAAGAAATAAAACAAATGATTGGGCGTGTTCAGATGAAAAAACTTAATCTCTTATCATGTGTATTCTTACCGTTATTTTTTATCTTATTTGCCTGTAGTAGTGGACAATCAGAAAAAAGTGAGAGTAAGGCTGATTCTAATCACTCTGTCGCTTTTGACCAAGCTGTCCAAAGTGAAGAGGAAGTCTTTATTACTGAGGATGCTAACGGTAGTGTTGAAAAAAGTGTAGATGAAAATACCAGTGATTTAGCCGGTAATAATAGAATGGTCATATATAATGCAAATATCGAAATTGAAGTAAAAGACTTTGATATAGCACAAGAAATGATTACAAATCTTGTTAATAATTATAATGGGTATCTTGTTGATTCGTCCATTTATACCGACCACCAAGAACAAATGAATGGGAATATAGTTGCACGAATACCACAAGAGAAATTCCAACAGTTTCTTTCAGAAGTTGAGAGCATCGGTAGTAAGGTGAGAGGGAAGAATGTGTCAGGTCAAGATGTTACTGATCAATATGTAGACTTAGAGGCACGCTTAAAGTCTAAACGTGCTGTTGAAAAAAGACTCTTACAATTTATTGAAGATGCGGAGAATACAAAAGACCTTTTAGCAATATCTAAAGATTTAGCCATCATACAAGAAGAAATAGAAAGGTTACTTGGTCAAATAAAGTACTTAGAAAATCAATCATCATTATCAACCGTAACTATACAACTATATGAAAATAAAATCATTATACCTGATATTGAGAAAGAAGATCTAAATACTTTTGAGAAAACGAAAAAGCAATTTATGGACAGTATCAATTTCTTGTTAGCTCTTATTTCAAGCCTGTTTGTTTTTGTTGTGGGCAATTCTCCTGTATTAGTTATAATTCTTGCTTTCATTATCACACTTTTCATTGTGATTAAAAAAAGGACAAAAAAAGGCGTAGATGAAGATAATACATGATAAAATAAAGTCATACACATAAATTATTTTACGAAAGTACTACTTTATTTAAAGTAAATGTGATAGGGGAGTTTGTTTGTGAAAAAGGAGTTTGCTGTAATTGGACTTGGTCGCTTTGGAGGCAGTATTTGTCGAGCACTTAGTGAAGAAGGTATGGAAGTAATGGCGATGGATATTGATGAGGATAAAGTAAACGGCTTTTCGTCTATCGTCTCTCATGCTGTTGTAGGGGATTCGACAGATGAGAGTGTACTCAAATCACTTGGAATCCGTAATTTTGATCATGTGATAGTTGCTATCGGGGATAACGTACATGCTAGTATTCTAACAACTCTTATATTAAAGGAACTAGGTGTAAAACATATAACAGTAAAAGCACAAAATGATTATCATGAAAAAGTATTAAGTAAAATTGGAGCAGATCAAATTGTGCATCCAGAGAGAGATATGGGGAAACGGATTGCTCATAATATAATATCAAATAATGTGTTAGATTATTTGGAGTTATCTGATGAACATAGTATTGTAGAGATTGTTGCTAGTGAAAAAATGGACGGGAAATCGCTTATTGACTTAGATATTCGCGCAAAATATGGGATCAATATTGTAGCTATTAAAAGAGAGAAGAATATAATTGTGTCACCACAGGCAACAGAGTTAATTGAAAAGGGTGATATCTTAATTGTAATTGGAGCAGATACCGATATTAACCGTTTTGAGAAGCTAGTAATTGGAGAGTAATATTAATTTTTAGAAAAGACGTTACCTATAGTAACGTCTTTTTCCTTGTTATATTCTTGAGAATCATTTTTATACTTCCATAATAATAGGCAAAATCATTGGGCGACGCTTGGTTTTTTCATAGAGAAAAGGTGCAAGCGTATCAGTAATTTCATTTTTGATTTCTGACCATTGCGTTGTACGTCTTTCCATTACCTTATTAAGATGTTTTGAAATTAAACTTTGTGCATCGTTTATTAGGTCACCAGATTCACGCATATAAACAAATCCTCTAGATATTAAATCAGGGCCAGAAGCTATCTTAAAGTCCTTCATATTGATACTCACTACGACAATGACAAGCCCTTCCTCTGAAAGAATACGTCGATCTCTTAGAACGATATTTCCGATATCACCTATTCCGCTCCCGTCAATATAGACATTTCCAGAAGGGATTTTCCCTGCAACAGAAGCTTCTTTATCGCTAAGTGCCAATACATCACCGTTATCCATAATGAAGCAATTGTTTTCTTGAACACCGCAATCAACGGCCATTTTCGCATGCATTTTTTGCATTCGATACTCTCCGTGTATTGGCATAAAATATTTTGGTTTCATTAAACGGAGCATCAATTTTTGCTCTTCTTGTCCACCATGGCCAGATGTATGGATATCACTTAAGGGACCATGAATAACTTCGGCACCCGCTCTATATAACTGGTTTATTGTCCTACTAACACTAATAGTGTTCCCGGGAATTGGTGAAGAAGAGAAAACCACAGTGTCACCAGGAATGATTTGGATTTGCCTGTGTGTGCCATTTGCTATCCTTGAGAGAGCGGCCATTGGCTCACCTTGGCTTCCTGTACAAAGGATTGTCACTTTGTTAGCGGGTAAGCGGTTTATTTGAGATGCATCGACGAATGTCTCCTTAGGGCAGCGAATATATCCTAATTCGTGACCAATATCAATGGCTGACTCCATACTTCTACCAAAAACTGCTACCTTTCGACCGTTTTGTACAGCCGCTTCGACGACCTGCTGTAATCGGTGTATATTTGATGCGAAAGTTGCAAAAATAATCCGACCTTCTTCTTTCCTAAATATTTCTTGGATACTCTCACCGACACGACGCTCAGACATTGTAAAATTCGGAATCTCGCTATTTGTACTATCGGAAAGTAAACAAAGTACACCATCACGACCAATTTCAGCCATTTTTTGTAAGTTTGCAGGCTCACCCACTGGGGTAAAATCAAATTTGAAATCACCAGTATGAACAATTTGTCCTGGTGGCGTCTTAACGACAATCCCATAAGAATCAGGAATACTATGGGTTGTCCTAAAAAATGTAACAGACGTCTTACGGAATTTAATAATGTCCTCTTCTTTAATTTCAATTAATTTTGCCTGTCTTAATAATCCGTGTTCTTCAAGTTTATTCTTTATCAACCCAAGTGCTAACTTTCCACCATAAATAGGTATATTAAGTTCTCTTAGTAGATAAGGAATACCCCCAATATGATCTTCATGACCGTGCGTGATGAATAAACCTTTGATTTTTTCTACATTTTTCGAGAGGTACGAATAATCAGGAATTACATAGTCTATCCCGAGTAACTCGTCTTCGGGAAACTTAATCCCAGCATCAATTAAAATAATTTCATCTTGGAATTGAACACCATAAGTGTTTTTCCCGATTTCTCCTAACCCTCCCAGGGCAAAGACTGCTGCTTGATCATTTTTTACAAATTTCATACTTTATCAAATCTCCAATACTTTATAGTCTTCATTTTGTTGCTCATATTCTAAATAAGCCCCTTGAACTTTTTGAATATACTCAATATTAATATTCCGATCCTTTAGTTTAAGGCGAGTATCTCTTTCAGACTCAGCTTCAACATATACAGTTTGTGTATGTTCTCTTACCGGAACTTCGTTTGCTACTTCTTGAAAATATACTTTAAAAATCATTGCCAAATCTCTCCTTAGTTTCCGAATGTTACATTCACTTTTACTATTATATAAAAAATTAACATGTTTTTCATGTTTTTTCTATTTTTACTTTAAATGATTATTAAATTTAAATAATAAACCCTTTAAACCACTTATACGAGCATTAAGAATAATGATATCATACTTACCTTTAGAAAGAGTACTTTACTATAATATTTATATTAGCAACTTTATTAATAATAGCAACTAGCCTTTTCACTACCTATTGGACACCATTGCATTGGTGATTCTCAAACATAATTTAGGAACCATTTTGAGAATTTTAAATAATGAGCCCTTCATAGTATTGAGAAGGGCTGATAGAATGAGTGTTTATAATAAGGGGGAAGTGATAATTAAAAAGCAGGTCTAGTATTTATGCAATTGATTTCTTTTTTAGTAAGTCTGTCCATTGTTTAATAAGTTTTTTTCTAAGTTTTTTAAGCATGATTTCATCTTCTCCTTTATTTCGATTTTTAAAACGACTATTTTTGTAAATATTTTTATAATTAGTTTGTGCGAATGTAGGTATAATGATGAATTTTTTTCTATTATATTATATGGTATATTTTACTTGACTATCGTGGATAAAAATGGATATTTAAGTAATTTTACCGTTTGAGTTGATAAAACTTACTCCTTTCGATTTTTTTTGGACAATAATAAAACACCAATTGAATATTAAACTCAATTGGTGTTCAAAAGCAGGTAAGAGATGACGCTAAGTAAACCGGTAAAAGCATCGATAAGTCTACCACTTACATTATAATTCAACAGGTTTTGCATTATCTGGGACATTAAATGGATCATCTTTATTAATGTGATCATAAAACATAACGCCATTTAAATGATCTATTTCATGTTGAAATACAATAGCTGGTAACCCCTTAAGGCGAATTGTAATTTCTTCACCTTCCAACGTTGTGCCCTTGACTTTTACACGGGCGTAACGTGGAACGATACCCTGTACGTCTCGATCAACAGACAAGCAACCTTCACCATGTGGTAAATAACTTTTCTCTACAGAATGGCTAATAATTTTTGGATTAAATAGAGCATAGCTTATCAAATTATCGTTGTTATCTTTCACATGAACAGCAATCATTCTTTTTAAGACATTAATTTGAGGTGCCGCTAACCCAATACCAGGGCGCAAACTATACTTTTCAGCTAAAATTGGGTCTTGACTAGCTTTTACAAATTCAATCATTTCTTGCAATATCTTTTTATCCTCTGAAGAGGCAGGTAATGATACCTCAGCAGCTACCTTTTTTAGAGAAGGGTGCCCTTCACGTATGATATCAGTCATTGTAATCATTTTCTTCAACTCCCATTAATATAACCATTTTTGCCATAATACGATTATAGTCTATTGAAATGTAAAGATAAAAGAAAAAAATCATACAATACGTTCTACTTTTTGTTAATATACATAATGTGAAACAAGAGTCCATCATATGATCGTTTCTATTATTGTCGAAAAAAAGTAAATTCTTTTTAAAAAACCTAGAAATATTTGAAGGATTCTATAGTATTATATGGAATATAGGCTTTAGGGGGGACACGAAAGTGAAAAAAACAAAAAAATGGCTTATTTATTTGTTTCCTATGTTTTTACTAATAGGAGGTTGTTCAAACGAACCAACTGTAGCTGAACAAGTCTACACAAAATTAGAGGAAGTGGTAACACTTGAAGCTACTTTTAAAGAACAACAGGAACCATTAGTAGAACTAGAGAAGGATGAAAAAAAGATTTATGATGAGATTATATCATTGAGCATGAAGGAGTATGACAAAATTGTAACGCTCTCGAATGAAGCGTTGACCCTTGTTGATGAACGATTATCACGAATTGAAACTGAGCATGAAAGTATTACTGAAGCGAAGGAACAGTTTGAAACAGTTGTTCCAATCATCGAACAATTTGAGGAAGAGAAGCTAAAGGTAGAAGCAAGTAAAGTTGTTGAAATTATGAATCGTCGTTATGAGGCTTACGAACAACTCTACACTAACTACAAAAATGCAATCTCATTAGATAAAGAATTATATGAGTTATTTCAGAAAGAAGACTTGTCACTAGATGTACTTGAAAACCATATTAAAGAAATAAATGATAGCTATGATAAAGTACTGAACTCAAATACAGAGTTTAATCAACTTACAGAAGAGTATAATAAAGCAAAAGTTAAGCTGTATGAGGAATCTGGGTTGAACGTTGTATATGAGGAAGATGAAAGTGATAGCCAAGAACAAGCTAAAGATTGAAGTAACTCATAATACATATATAAATAAACAGAAAGAAAGCGTACCATTAGGGTAACGGACTCCGTTAACTATCGCAACCATTAAATATGTAAAGCAAAATGACCTTCAAATTGACTTGTAATTTGGAGGTCTGTTTTTGTTAACGATAATTATTTTAGGAGAATTTCCAGTGCGATTGTATATTAAAATGTGGGGGACAATAGCCAGTGTACATCAGTAAATATACTACCATTTTTACTAGCAATTTGGTATACAGAAACCATTAAGATGAGACTTTGTTATAACCGTAAGTTGAGTTTACTGCATATTTAAAAATAAACGGAAAAATTCCTGCTAAATTGGGAAGTAACCATATTTCCTTATTAATAACGGGAATTTTCCGTTTATTTCTTTAAAATCCCTAAAATTTCAACTTATTTAGCACTAGGTTTGCAAAAGATTTACAATAATTTACATTTAATATTATAATTCCAAAATTCAGGATGTTTTTTACTCTTCGAGTTTTATTATTAGTACATTGAATGAGACTATTTTGACAGTCGT
>Ga0180215_1002840_pt1 | contig 16882 bp, 17 predicted proteins | sample eDN3rd37CBELigBY_FD_128871 | JGI IMG/M metagenome (GOLD analysis project Ga0180215, IMG submission 128871) | Enriched backyard soil microbial communities from Emeryville, California, USA - eDNA 3rd pass 37_C BE-Lig BY (version 2) (version 2) | ecosystem: Environmental > Terrestrial > Soil >... | reverse complement strand
TTTGGTAACACGTCTATACCATTAGAATAGGTTTTTTTATGCGCAAAAACCAGACATTATTTACTAATAAGTTAAATGTTGTCCGAACAATATGGTTTGTTACAAATGTTTGCAAAGCTAGTGGGTTAATCGTCAAAAAAAGTCTCCCTGATAAATCTAACGGTCTCAGTTGGCACTAATCATCAAAAAAGTCACCTTATAAAAATCTAACGGTCTCAGGATACACTATACGGACCTTTTCCAGCGAAATATGGCTGTTGAAGTGGTCATAGTGCCTCTCGGGACCGTTAGAAAATAAAACACCCCGAAAAGAAGAGAATAGTGTCTGTGTGGACCGTTAGAGCTGAGAGCCTATCCGTGCCCCCATTCTGACGCGTTAATAAACAAAGAGATGGTCGAATTCCAGATGATTTGATAGCAAGGTGACGATATTCCACCTATTGACGTTTATCGAAGATAGGAGTATAGTTATAAGCAGTCGATTATTTAGTAAACAACTACACCACTAAACTTAGTAAATTACTAAATGACTGAGGGCATAATTACACAATCACTAAATATTCGATCACTAATCACTCGATCACTAAATCTCTAACAACCTAAACAACCCAACAACTTAATAACTGAACAGATTAAATGTCAGTCATAAGAAATTGCTTTCAGAATATGAAGGAGGACAAGCAAGATGAAAATTCCTACATCATTAAAACATAAGCCGGTCATCGTGTCGGAGAATTATGATCATGTGGATGGAAGGCATGCATACGAGTCGGATGCGAAAGGTTTATCACTCGGCCTAGCGCAGTGGAATGACCGAGGAAAGGTCGATATATCTGCGAAGGTCTGGAGGCATACAGGTGGCAAATGGTCGAGACAGTCAGAGGAATTACCTCTTCACCGCGTTATTGATCTGGCGATCTTAGTATGTCGAGCGAAGCTGCATTTTCAGGAGGCTTATCGGTATGAGAAGCTTTATGATCCAAGTCAGCCCGTCATCGATCGGGTAGGACTTCAAGGAGACGCGATGACGGTGGCTGTCTGCACGGATAATGAGATGATCGACGAAGATATTAAGCTGTTTAATCAAGTGTTGAGTGAAGACGGCGAGTTGCTCGGGGAGCGCCTCAGCACGTTGTCGCGTCTCTTGAAGGAAATGGGGTACTAATATCGTGAACCGTCGCAAGGAGTTAATCGAAGCGTACAAGCAGATGAAGCCCGATATGGGGATCTATGTCATACGCAATACGCAAAATCACAAATGCTGGTTAGATTCGACCCAAGACCTCAAAAGCAAGATGAACAGAGTAAAGTTTCAGCTGCAGGCTGGTTCTCACCCGGTTCGTGAGCTGCAGAAGGAATGGAGTGAGATGGGGGAGGGTAGCTTCACGATCGAAGTACTGGAACAACTGAAGTATGATAAGGACGAATCGAAGACCGACTACAGTGAGGAATTGGCAATATTGAAGATGGTATGGGAAGAGAAGCTGGCGGACGGTGCGATCGAGTTCTATAGTAAGTAGAAGCTGAGGTTAACCGTGACGGTTGGCCTCTTTTTAGTTGGGGGTGCGGATCGTCGTGATGGACCTGAGTGAAAGGGATAATGGACGAAGTGGGGCGGGACCCTGATGCTACCTGAGTGAATGGGATAATGGACGAAGTGGGGCGGGACCCTGATGCTACCTGAGTGAATGGGATAATGGACGGAGGGGGTGCGGAACGTGATGCTACCTGAGTGAATGGGATAATGGACGAAGGGGGTGCGGATCGTGATGAAGCCTGAGTGAATGGGATAATGGTCAAAGGGGGCGCGGATCGTGATGCTACCTGAGTGAATGGGATAATGGTCGAAGGGGTGCGGAAGGTAGGTAAGGTAGGTAAGGTAGGTAAGGTAGGTAAGGTAGGTAAGGTGGGAGGCTGTTTATATCATTCATCCTGAAAAAAGGGAGCTGCAACTGCAGCCCCATACGAGTAGTCAGATAGTGAAGTCTTGAGTGAAGTCATGAATGCTGTAGCTTCCGTCTCGCAGCTAACAAAGACTGAAATTCCTGCTCCAACGCTTCTGATGGCTCGATGCTTAGTCGGCTGAGGACGTCGGATATTCGTGTCTCGATCAGGAGCCGTTGCTCTTCCACATCCGCCTGGCGCTCATCGACCGTAGTGTTCAAGCGATCCATATATTGCGCATAGCTACCTTCGAACAAGCGGATATGACGATCCTCGAATGCGAGGATGCGGTCCGCGAGGTTCCCGATCAAGCGGCGATCGTGAGAGATGAACAAGACCGTTCCTTCATAATCGCGTAACAGCGTCTCCAATGCCTCGATCGAGTCAATATCTAAGAAGTTGGTCGGTTCATCGAGGATGAGCGTGTTGACATCACTGACGAACAGCTTCGCAAGTGCGACCTTGACACGTTCACCTCCGCTTAATACGCCGACAGGTTTGTATACATCGTCGCGGAAGAAATGCAGCCGCGCCAGTACGGTTCGGATGAGCGATTCATCTTGAGCGCTCGTTGCGCGGACGTTGGCTAATATCGTCATCTCCGTATCGAGGACATCGATGCTCTGACTGAAATAACCGATCCGCACAGAAGGGGAGATGGATACATGCTGTTCGTCGGGTTGAAGGAGCATCTTCACAAGTGTCGTCTTCCCGCAGCCGTTCGGACCGATGATCGCCAGCTTATCTCCGCCACGGACGTTGCAGCTGACGGGATGCCACAGCATACGCTCACCAGCCCTACCGGATAACTGATTGATCCGCATGATGATCCTTCCGGTACACATCTCCTCGTGCAGCAGATTCATCTTAATCGGCGGTAGCTCGCGTCTCTTCTCGACCGTCTCTAGCTTCTCGAGCCGCGTCTCTAACGCTTTCGCCGTTTTCTGCAGCTTCTTCTGTTTCTTAGCGAAGTATGGCTTCGTAACACCAGATTCTACTGCATGACCTTTCGGTCTCTTGGTAGCTCGTTCAGCCTTGCTCTCTTTGAGCTGTATGGCGCGCTCGAGTTGCTGCTTCTCGTGGATATACAGCTCGTAGGCTTCATCGTGTTGACGATCTAACAGCTCTCGTTGTCTCGTATAGTCTGAGTAGTTACCAGAGTAGATGTGCAGCTGAGCATCTCGTATCTCCCATATGGAGGTGCAGAGCGCATCCAGAAAAGCTCGGTCATGAGAGATGAGGATGAGAGCGCCCGGCCAGTTCGCCAGCTGCTTCTCCAGCCAATCGATATGAGATGTATCGAGATTCGAAGTCGGTTCGTCCGCGAGCAATAGTTCAGGCTGTCTGGCTAGGACCTCGCGTATCTTCGCTTGCGTCTGTTCGCCGCCACTCATCACGGAATCCGGTGTCGAGCTAAGCTGTGGGATCAGTTCGCATCGAGTGCGTAGCGTAACGGTGCCGGCATCAGGCTCTCTTAACCCCGCCAGCACTTCTAGTAATGTGGTCTTGCCGCAGCCGTTCCGTCCGACAAGGCCGATTCGGGCGTGCTGATCAACCCGCAGCGTATCGATCTTTACGAGCAGTTTATCTTGAGCATAGAGCTGTAATCGATGGGCATCTAATAACATCGCGCATCATCTCCTTCATAGGGGATAGGGAGGGGACTTATCTGAGCATATAAAAAAGCCCCCTAAATTCTGATCTCGTATCAGAAATAGGAGGCATGTATATCCGATCCATAACGTCATGAAGCGAAGGCTAGCGATAGACTGTACTGACAAACGACACATCCCAATAACCGAGTGCAGTCCCGCCGACGTATATGCTCAAATGACCATACTAATCCTATCCTGAAAACATCGAATACGTACTATGTTCTCAACTTTCATAGGATTAGTTATCCATCGCGCTAACGGTCACCCTTTCTGCTTCTTACCTTCAACTTAACGGATCTGCGAGTATTTGTCAAACAGTAGGTGATATTCTGTTTCAGCATGCATTCATTCGAAGCATCACCCTATACATTCTCAACCTTCAATGCATCGATGATGTTCTCCTTCTTCAGCTTCGAGCTAGAGTGAAGCATCGTCATGAAGACGATCACGAACACAGCGGCGACGCAGATCACGATCTCCCGCCATGGCAGCGTGAAGCCGAAGCTGAACACATCACGGATCGAGGTGAACAGCCAGTAGCTGACCGCGATGCCGACAGGCAAGCCGTAAAGCAGGGACTTCAAGCCGTAGAAGATGCATTCGTAGTTCAGCATCCGACTGAAGCCTCTCGGGGTCATGCCGATCGACTTCAACATCGCGAACTCACGGCGACGGAGTGCGACGTTCGTACTGATCGTGTTGAAGATATTCGTGACACCGATCAGTGCGATCAGCACGACGAAGCCATAGAGGAAGATCGAGAAGACGAGCTTGATGCTATCCATCTCCTGTCGCTCGGTCTGCGTATCCCAGACCATCAAGTAGCCGTTCGGGTTCAGACTGGCGTCGAGCATGCGGATCTGTTCATCGAAAGCCTGTAGATCGGTATCTGCCTTAACGTTCAGATATAGTTGAGCTGAACTACTTACGACGCTGTCAGGTTCATCTGAGATCCAGTTCTTGATCAGGTCGAACACTTCATCCGTTACGATCATCACTGCGCCGGGTGGCCCTAGTGTCATAGACATGAAGGGATGCTCGTATGTGATAGCCGCAATCTCGATCGAGATAGGCTCAGCAGGACCAACTTCCTCCATAGGGGATCGCAGCATGATCGATTCGCCAATCTGCATCATCAGTGGAGCATATTCCGTGATCGGCATCGTATTCGACTTCTTGAAGTTCACCAAGATGCCTGTAAGCTGGTCGGTATCGGTTAATATAGACTGATCGAAGCCAAGCTCCTCCGCATATCGATCGATCTCGGCATCACCTACCGTTATGACTTGTAGCCCTAATCCATACGTGTCATCCTCGAAGTGCGGGATGCCGGACCGGTCTCTTGTGACACGATCCTGCACGATATCCTGAACATATTCGCCGAACTGTTCGTAGCGGAAGCCGACTCCCTCAAGGAATAATGTGCGTACGATCGAGTAACGTTCGACTTCATCGAGCTGTATGACTTGTTCGTATAAAGCCGGGATCTCAGCTTCGGCAGTGTCTTGTTTATCCACTAAGAAATCGAATGACTCACTCTCATAATACATGTGACTGCTGGAGAATCCATACGTCATCAGCGAAGAGAATGCGACGTACAAGACGATGCTGATGAAGAGTGAGAAGACGGTCGCACGATAACGCTTGCGGTGTCGTTTCAGATTCTTCAGTGCGAGCTCGCCCTCGATCCCGAACAGCTTCCGTGAGAGTCTGGATGTGCGAAGCTTCTTGCCCTTGATATTAATATCCGTCGTTAGGCGTATCGCGTCGATCGGTGAGATGCGGGATGCCCGCTTGGCCGGTATATAGGCGGATAGGAAGATCGTCAGGGCGATGAATAGGATGGACACCCATATCGTATAGGGCATGACGACCAGCTGTAGATCGACGCCTGATGCTAAGAACGATCCCGCCATCAAGCTGTTCACAACTTCTGTCGTAACCCAGATCCCGCCGATGCCGGATAAGATGCCGATCGGGATGCCGATCAGGCCGAGCATAGCCGCTTCATAGAACACCATACGGCGAATCTGTCTGGCAGTAGCGCCGACGCTTGCCAGCATGCCGAACTGCTTCTTCCGTTCACTGACCGATATGGCGAATGCGTTATAGATCACGGACACCGAGCCGATGACGACGAGCAGGATGATGACGAGGCCGATCGTCTCGAACATATCCCCTACTGCCGAATTATTCGTAATGCCCATCCACCTCAGCAGCTCGCTGTTCGTGGAGACGGCATATAGTGGAACGGAGCTGGCAAGCGCGTTTATCATCGAGAAGATCTGCTTCGGCTGCTTAGCTGTAATCGCGACGTCGACGATCTCTCCAGAGCCAAGTGACTCTCGATCGAGATAGACGATCGCCCCATATCCAGGGATGAAGTGCTCTTCGATATTCGGCTGTGCCATGATTCCCGTAACGGTGTACGTATCCGAGGAGCGATCGATTATCGTCTCACCTTCTGATAACTCCGCATCGTAAGGAAGGCTATTGCCAGCGGCATCGGCTCTTTGGCCGATAGCAAGGGTGAGCGTATCACCGATCTGAATATCTACACCAGCCCGTAAACGCGTGCCCTCAGAGATGATGATCTCGCCTGGCTGCTGAGGTACTCGGCCTTCCTTCAGATGAATCGGTTGATGATCGAAAGAGGTGTCATCGAAGGCTTTGATCCACAGATAAGGCTTGCTCGTATTTTTCGATCCTGCAAGCTGTGCAAAGCCTTCCTCCTTACTGATCATCGACTCATCCGTATTCGCATGCTCCTCGATGTACTTCGCATCTTCATATGCGACACCGTAGAAAGTAGCGTGATGACTGCCTTCCGTATGCATCGTCGAACGAATCATGACGTCCTGGAAGCTGGCGACGAGTGTTGCAACGCCGCAGATTAACGCGCCGGAGAGGATGATCCCGATCAGCGTGACGATCGTGCGCTTCCGATTCAGCTTCAGGTTACGAAGCGTAAGCTGTCCGAGGATATTCATGCACGGATCACCTCGTCCTTGACGACACGGCCATCCTCCAGCGTGATGATCCGATCAGCTTGTAACGCGATGTTCGCATCATGGGTGATCATGATCAGCGTCTGATGATAATGCTTGTTCGAATACTTCAAGAGATCGATGATCTCCTTCGAATTCTTGCTGTCTAGGTTACCGGTCGGTTCGTCTGCTAGCACGATCGCCGGCTGATTGATCAGCGCTCTACCGATCGATACGCGTTGCTGCTGACCACCGGACAGCTCATTCGGCAGATGGCGGGTGCGGCCTTGTAGTCCGAGCGTCTCGATGATGCTGGCCAGCTTCTTCGGCTCGACCTTGTGGTTATCGAGCAGCAGGGGGAGCGTGATGTTCTCCTCCACATTCAGGATCGGGATCAGGTTATAGAATTGATAGATGAGTCCGATCTGGCGTCGCCGGAAGATGGCGAGCTGTGATTCGTTGAGCGAGTATACATCGGTATCATCGATGTATACCTTGCCGCTCGTCGGTCGGTCGACCCCGCCCATGATGTGCAGTAGCGTCGATTTGCCCGAGCCGGACGCACCGACGATGGCGACGAACTCTCCTTTATTCACACTGAACGACACGTTGTCTAGCGCCTTCACCTGTGACTCTCCCTTGCCGTACACCTTGGACAGGTTTTCGATGTGTAGTATAGCCATGCTCTACCTAACTCCTTTATGATTCATCTTCATAGCTTATATCTTACAGGCTCAAGATGACGATACGGTGACGGAGTAGGTGACGATATCGTCACATAAGGGTCGTGACAGAGTAAGTGGGGCTTGCTTATGTTTGCATAAGTGACAAGGTAGCTTTATTCTAGACATTCCCTTTGTAGAAGGTGATGACGAAGCTCGTCCCTGATCCGAGCTCGCTTCTCGCCATGATGTCGCCATGCTGCTGCTTGACGATCGATTGCGCCATCGCGAGACCGATGCCGACGCTGTCGTTGCTTGCATTCTTCCCTCTATAGAAGCGGGTGAAGATATGAGGCAGGTCCGTGGGGTCGATCCCTACACCGTTATCTGCGATGACGATGCGTGTATAGATCGGATTCACTTCCCACGAGATGCGGAGCTCTCCACGATCTGGAGTGTGCTCGATGCTGTTCTTCAATATGTTAATAAGCGCTTCCGTCGTCCATTCGATATCACCGATAATCTCTGCATCCGGATCGCCGCTGATGGTGACATCGTGCTGCTTCGTCTCCAGCGGGATGCTGAGCGTATCCATCGCCCGCTGGATCAACCGCGTCACTAGGAACCGTTCGCGCTTCATCTTCACCGTTCCCACATCGAGCTTGGACAGCTTGAGCAGGGAGGAGACCAGCCATTCTAAGCGATCAAGCTGCGCACGTATGCGACTGAGAAACTCAGCCCTCATCTCCGGCGAAGGCTCGTCCATGAGTAGATCGGTCATCACAGAGAGAGAGGTCAGCGGCGTCTTCAGCTGATGCGAGATGTCAGCGATCGAGTCGGAGAGGCCGAGCTTCTCACGTTGCAGTGCCGCCTTCTGCTCCTTCAGCATCGTCGTGATCGTGTAGATCTGATTCTTCAGGATGCTGAATTCCCCTTCGCCGTTATCCCGGATATCTAGTGTCTCGCGACCGTCCACGATATCGCGGGCGTAATCATGCAGCAGTGCGACAGTCCGGTAGCGGCGTCGGATGAAGAGGAAGAAGACCATGCTCAGCACGGCGAATACGATCGCGATCATCGCGAGATAGAGCCATGTCTGGATACGGGATTGAGCAACGAGTAGCTCCGAATCATATAGCAGGAGATCATCAGCTGCAAACCCGTAACGTGCGAGCATAGCTTCCCCTCGCTGTACGGCCTCCTCATCTGCAGAGGTAAGCTGACGGATGAGCTCCTGCTCGGCATCCGGATATCGCTCGAGGAGCGTCCCGACGAGCGCTGCTTGCTGAGTATGTAGCGGCTCTGTGAACATGCGCATGCTGACTGAGATGCCGAATATGGCAAGCAGGATGAAGACGACGAGGAGGGCGAGTAGAACACCTAGTAGTCTTGTGATCTCAGGATTTTTCATCAGTCGCATGACTGCCACCCGCCCTATAGCCTAAGCCGCGTACCGTCTCGATGATGAGCGGACTCTGCGGATCATCTTCGATCTTCTCTCGCAGTCGTTTGATATACACCGTCAAGGTGTTGTCGTTCACGAACTCACCACCGACATCCCATAGCTTCTCCAGGATCTGACTGCGCGTCAGAACTTGGCCACGATGGCTGGCGAGCGTCAGTAAGAGCTTATATTCCATCGTCGTGAGCGGGGTGTCTCGGCCTTGCTTCGTGACGCGCGCTTGGTCGGGATAGATGACGACATCACGGAGTGTGATGTTAGTAGTTCGTTCAGGCACCGGCGTAGCTCTGCGCAACACACTCTTGATCCGGGAGATCAGCTCTCGCACGCGGAACGGCTTCGTCACATAGTCATCTGCACCGATGTCGAGCCCCATCACGATATTCACTTCATCGTCTAGAGCCGTCAGGAAGATGACAGGCGTACGGGTTCTGCTGCGGATCGTGCGGCACAGGTCGAAGCCAGTGCCATCAGGCAACGAGACATCTAGCAATACGAGATCATAGCTTGAGTCAGAGAGCGACTGTTCAGCAGATGCAACATCGTGACGTACGGTTACGTTATAGCCTTCCTGCTGTAAGGAGTATTCGATCCCCATGGCGATCGTGCGGTCGTCTTCCACGACGAGTATTCGGGCGTTCACATCAGACACCATCCTAAGTCTTATGAGCGTGCTTTATTAATCGTGCTTCATTCTAAACAACATCTATTATACCTGAAATATATGGATACCGAATATGCTCTACAGCTACATAGAAAAAGGATATCACCAGCGATGGCATCAACCTGTCTTACAGGATTCAGTCATCACTGTCGATATCCTCATCGACATCTTCATAGAGTTGTAACTCCCTGTTAACGAATCGCTCGATTCGTTCGATACAGCCTGCTGGAGTGGGGGCTGTTGCTGTCTTCCCATTCACATACGCGAAAGGACGAAGAGCACACAGATCACAGTTATTCAAGCATTCTTCGAACATGACGGTGACTTCCGGGTGATCGGCTTCGAACTGTTCGAGGGCAGATGAATTCACGGCGTTCCTACTGCATACTTCAACGATGACGAGTCCGAGATTCAAGATCGTACAGCTCCTTGTTTCCTAGGGGTATCAGCTTGCTTGTCCCGGATTCGATATATACACCGGCTACCACCATCCGCGAGGCAATCCGTGCGTTCCACTTCAGCGTCAAGCAACGATGCGAACAAGTTGCGCTCACACGTACAGGCGTGGTGATACTTGCCTGCAACCTGGAAGATCGGACAGTTATGCTCGGAGAGCACATATTCATCGTCATCCGTCTGCTGCCAATCGGCCATATACCCGTTCTCGTTCTGAATCTCGGATAGTGCGGCGACTTTCTCCTGCAAGGACATCCCCTTCATCTGTTCATGATATTTCTTATATAGCGAGGCTTGACGAAGCTCGAACAGGCGGCGAACGCTGTCTTCCCCGGCATCCGCTTCAAGCTCCGATAAGAGATCAAGGGCGATCGTATGATAGTTCTTCGGAAAATAGTCCTCTGCATGCTTCGTTAATCGGTACAATGCTGCTGGCCGACCGAGAGGCTGACGGACCGTCGTCGATTCGATCATGCTATCTCGCTCGAGTGTGGAGATATGTCTCCGCACGGCCATTCCTGTGATGCCTAACCGATCGGTAATCTCCTTGGCGCTGAGTGCACCGTTCATCTTCAGCATGTGCATGATCTTGTCGCGGGTAGACAAGTCATTCTGATCATACATCGTATTCACCGCCCGTTCCTGGATTATCTAGGGAGACGCTCTGTTCAGCGTGTTAAGCTTAGCTCATGGTCATGAGCTTCACATGCTTCCGAGCAATAACCGTGCTTGGTGTCGAGACACTCGTCACAGACGAGGTGTTGACGATGACACGTATCATCCGCGCAGTTCACATAGCGTTCGGTGGACTCGCCACAATGCCAGCACTTGCCGACGACGGTCTTCTCATCCGTATGGTTGATCGGCACAGAGATGCGCTCGTCGAATACGTAACAGCTGCCATCGAAGCCTCTGCCCTGAACTTCAGGATCTTTACCGTAGGTGACGATGCCGCCGTCGAGCTGATACACTTCTTGGAAGCCGTTATCACGCATCACAGAGGTCAACATCTCGCAGCGAATACCGCCCGTACAGTACGTAAGGATCGGTCTGTCCTTATATTCCTGGAAATGCTCTGCTAGCCACTCTGGGAATTCACGGAATGAATCAACCTCAGGGCGGATCGCTCCTCTAAAATGCCCGAGATCATATTCATAACCAGTGCGTCCGTCCAGCACGACGACATCATCACGCTGTAGCAGCTCATAGAACTCTCTAGGCTGGAGACGTTTGCCACCATCGCGATTCGGATCGAGCGGCTTCTCGTAGCGCAGCGTGACAAGCTCTTGTCGGTAGCGGACGAAGATCTTCTTGAAGGCATGGTCGGCGCTCTCATCAATCTTGAACACGATATCATGGAACAGCGGGTTGTTGCGCATGTCCTGCATATAACGCTCCGTCTGTTCGTAGGTTCCGGATAACGTTCCATTGATGCCTTGGTCTGCGATCAAGATGCGGCCTTTCACACCGAGCTCTCTGCAGTATGCCAGATGCTCTTGAGCGAAGCTTTCCGCATCTGGGATTGGCGTATATTTATAGTACAGTAAGATTCGATAGTCAGACATGTCGTTCACCTTTCTAGGTTAATATAGATCTATTACGGAGATGCAAATGTAAACAGCGGAAGAGATAAGTCGATCCGATCTCTTCCGCCCGTTAATACACTCATGATAAGTTATAGTGTAACGGATTGCACACACTTAGTCAACATTAAGGTTTATTAAGTAGATTAAGGTGGGCTGCTGTTGATACAACTTAAGTATTCATATATACTTACTAAAAGTAACTTAAATGCTTATATTCATTCTTCTCATTCATCATAAGTGGCTAATATTGCGAGACGATATATGAAGGAGGCGATCAGTATGACTTATCGTATGCACCCACAGATCGAGATGGGTGAGGTGAAGCTGAAGGTAAGTGATCTAGAACGATCGATCAGCTTCTATGAAGATGTGCTCGGGTTTCAAGTGACCTCCCGTGAGGGGAGTGTAGCGGAGCTATCGCCGGCGAATGGTCCAGTCTTACTCATCCTAGAGGAGATTCCGGACGCAGTCATCTTACCCCCTAACCGAACGACAGGTCTGTATCACTTCGCGATCCTGCTGCCCACCCGTCGTGATCTTGGCATCGCGCTGCAGCGCATGATCGACAAGGGGATCGAGATCGGACAGGCAGATCACGCTGTCAGCGAGGCGTTATACATCTCGGATCCAGATCGTAATGGCATCGAGATCTATCGCGACCGTCCTCGTAGTGAATGGCAATATACGCCTGACGGCAGTATTCACATGGTGACGGATCCGATCGATTGGACAGGATTGTTGCGAGAGGCGGAGGGCCATGAATGGCGCGGGTTACCTAACGATACGAAGATGGGCCACGTCCATCTTCATGTCAGTGATCTAGCTGCAGCGCGTCAGTTCTACTGTGAGCAGCTAGGATTCGATATGATGCTGGATGGAGGCCGATATATGGGTGCGTTATTCGTGGCGGCTGGTGGGTATCACCATCATCTTGGCCTTAACGTCTGGGCAGGCAGAGGGGCGCCACGTCCACCCGCGAATGCGACAGGGCTTATGTATTATACGATCGTGTATCCCGATGCGGAAGCCTTACATGCGGCACTCGACCAGCTGCGAAGCGTCGATAGCTTAACGCAGCAGCAAGAGGATGTGTGGTTCGTAGAAGATCCTTCAGGTATCCAGATCAAGCTTTGTCTGTGATACTTTTGTACAGTCATTGAGCCTGAGTCGGTATGTCCGACGCGGGCTTTTCTCTTGGGGACGATTTTTAGCACATAATTTGTGAAAAAATATACAACGAATACGTGAATTTTTTTCGAAAAGGTGTATAATGATCTAGGATAGATTCGAGCGTCATGGTAAACAGCTAGTAATGAGTGAGCAGGTGGTGGGTAGGACGAGTTCATATGTGCTTGCTATGTCTGAAGAAGGCCAGATACTGTTGCTGAATGTGAAAAAATGAACAATTTGGCTGATCGATTCAATTCTTTAAGATTATGTGTCTGAAACAGCGAAGGAGGATATGTCCGATATGGAGAACGCGAAAAATCCAGAGGCAACAGCTGCTGAGGTTGAACAACCCGCTGCGAAGGTTGCACAAAATGATGTGCTTGACCAACTGATGAAGCCTGAGGTTCAAGCATCCCTGAATACCTTGATCGAACAACTGCCCAAATTGTCTGAGATGATGACGATGATGACCAAGACGTATGATGTGGTACAGACAGTCGCGAATGATCATATCTTAATCGATGACATCAAGGGCGGCATGATGGAAGTGCTGAACCCCGTGAAAGATAAAGCGAAGTACTATGCGTCTGCAGCGATCGAAGCATGCGACCGCGCGAAGACAGATACTTCGACAGTCGGATTATTCGATCTGCTCCGTCTGATGAAGGATCCTCAGGTTCAGAAGATGTTCCGTATAGCTCAAGCATTCATGAACGTGTTGTCCGAACGGGAACAACAACGCTAAGGACGAGGTGAAGATAGCGATGAAAAAAATACTAATACTCGGCGGCGGTTACGGCGGATTATTAACGGCACTAACAGCACGCCGTTACCTGACAAGCAAAGAAGCAGAGATCACGGTCATTAATAAATATTCCTCCCACCAGATCATCACGGAGCTACACCGCTTGGCGGTTGGTAATCTGCATGAGAAGTCAGTAGCGCTTCCACTGCATAAGCTTCTGGAAGGAACGGACGTAGGCATCCGCGTGGACTCCGTCACAGATATCGTGCTGGATAAGAAGAAGGTTAACCTAGCTAGCGGCATGAGCATGAGCTATGACTATCTGGTCGTCGCGCTGGGAAGTGAGACAGCATTCTTCGGCATCCCAGGATTACAAGAAAACAGCTTCATCTTGAAATCGGTCGAAGATGCGAACCGCATCCGTGCAAATCTCGTCCAGTCGATCGAGCGATATGCGGTATCGAAAGATCCTGCAGATGCGACCTTCGTCGTAGGCGGCGGCGGCTTGACTGGCGTCGAGCTCGTCGGCGAGATGGCGGATATGCTGCCAGAGCTATGCGAGAAGAACGGTGTAGATCCGAAAGTGATCAAGCTGTACTGCGTCGAGGCGATGCCTTCGATCCTGCGTGGCTTCCCTGAGGATCTGATCGAACGGGCGAAGACAAGCCTTGAGGCGCGCGGTGTGACATTCCTGCTCGGCCAGCCGATCACGGAAGTGTCCGGTAACAAGGTATCACTGAAGGACGGTCAGACGATCGAAGCGAATACCGTCGTCTGGACAGGTGGCGTACAAGGCAACACGATCGTCGCGAACTGTGGCATCGAAGTAAACCGAGGACGTGCTACGGTAACCCCGAATCTACAGTCAACATCGCACCCTGAAGTGTTCTTAGCCGGCGACAGTGCAGTCGTCATGAACCCCGAAGGTGCTCCATATCCACCAACAGCTCAGCTGGCTTGGCAGATGGGTGAGACTGTCGGCTACAACTTGTTCGTCGCTGCCAAGGGCGGTGCCATGAAGGAATTCAGTCCGGTATTCTCCGGTACACTGGCTAGCCTCGGTCGCAAGGATGCGATCGGTACGGTCGGTGCGAGCGGTCTGAAGCTGAGAGGTACGCCTGCAGGCTTGATGAAAGAAGCAAGCAACCTGCGTTACCTGGCGCATATTCGCGGCTTATTCACACTCGCATATTAAGATATCTGTGCGGAGATGCTACCTAAAGGGGTGGATATCATGCCGCACAATAAGAGTGAATCCTATAATGAACAGCAACGCAAAGCTTCGATGAAGGATGAGGCTGTAACGCCTTCGCTAAGCAAGATGAAGAAGCAGCCGCCAAGTCTCAATAACATCAGTAAGAACTTGAATGACGATTGGTAAGGAGACTTACCTTGACCTAAAGTCAGCCCATCCATTACAATCTGATTCAGGGTATATCGTAACCCAGGGGGAGAGTCCCCCTGGGTTACTAATGTTTCATAGCGAGTACCCGCTTGAAGGTTAGGTATGAGTACGGGTGACAGTATAACAGAATGTAGGAGATGTGGACATGCATCCGACGTATAGTTGGAACGAGAAGCTAAGATTGTTCCTGAAGATATTATGGCCGATCCTGATCACACAGGTCGGATATAACGCCATGACCGTGATCGATACGATGATGTCCGGACGGGCGGGCACGGAACAGCTCGCCGGAGTGGCGATCGGCTTCAATATATGGATGCCGGTATCGATCGGATTTGGCGGGATTATGCTAGCGATCACGCCGATCGTCGGCCAGCTGCTTGGAGGCGAGGATAAGATGCGCATCTCGTCGGCAGTTACGCAAGGGCTATATCTGTCCCTTATCATCAGCCTCATCGTGATGGCAGCAGGCGCTTTGTGGCTCGATCCGTTACTCCAGCTGATGAATATAGACGATCCAGCTGTCTATCACGTGGCGAAGCATTATTTACTCGCGATTGGGCTTGGTGTCATCCCATTTTTTGCCTCACAGGTTATTCGTTATTTCTTCGATGCACAAGGCTATACGAGGGTAACGATGATCATCGTGCTAGCAGGCCTACCGATCAACGCGATCCTGAATTATGTGCTGATCTTCGGCAGATGGGGCTTTCCCGCATTAGGTGGGATCGGCGCCGGATACGCCACAGCGATCACGTATTGGATCATCCTCGCGGTCAGTATATGGCTCGCATTGCGATTAGAGAATGCGCGGCCGTATGAGCTATTCCGTCGGTGGTTCAAGCCTTCCTGGCGAGCTTGGACAGAGCAGATGAAGATCGGAGTGCCGATCGGGCTATCGATATTTTTCGAAGCGAGTATATTCTCGTTCGTCACACTACTGATCGCATCGTTGTTCGATACCGTGACAGTAGCTGCACATCAGGTCGCGATGAGCTTCTCTTCGCTCATGTTCATGATACCGCTCAGCATATCGATGGCGCTGACGATCATGATCGCTTACGAGGTTGGCTCGAATAGGCATGCGGATGCACGGCAATATTCGCTACTGGGCGTGCTGGGTGCGATCAGTATCATGGCAGTTAGTGCGCTGCTGCTCTTCGTGTTGCGCGAACCGATCGCTTATATCTATAACGAACAGCGAGAAGTGGTGGAGATGGCGAAGCAGTTCTTCTTGTTCGCGATCATCTATCAGCTGTCTGATGCTGCACAAGCGTCGTTGCAAGGTGTGCTCAGAGGATACAAGGACGTGACAGTACCATTCATCACAGCGCTTATCTCATACTGGGCGATCGGGATTCCAGCTGGATATGCGCTTGCCACATGGACGGAGCTGGGGGCATATGGCTTCTGGGTAGGGATCACGATCGGACTGACGTGTGCGGCTGTCGGGTTCCTCATACGACTGTTGCTTGTGCAGCGCCGTGTACGCTCGGGGAAGCTTCGATTCGCGCAGTAGTTCTACCCGAACAGGATGACATCGTCATAGGCGAAGATCGTTCGGACAAGGATTATGATAGGCTGAGTGGAACGGGTTCGGACAAGGATTATGATGAGATAAGTGGAACGGGTTGGGGACAAGGATTATGATGAGATAAGTGGAACGGGTTGGGGACAAGGATTACGGATTACTCTAAATGAAGGGAAACGACGGGGAGAGTGCAGCTAGAGTGAAACATCATATAGAGCAACAACATCCGCAGCAATCCCTGAAGATAGAGCGTGCTCAGGAACGAGGGGAAGCTGACGAGACATTGACGTTCTGGGGAGGGGTTCGGGACTGTGTGCCGACATTGCTCGGCTACTGGAGCATCGGCTTCGCTGCTGGTGTCGTCGGGGTGACGGCAGGCTTAAGCGTTCTAGAGATCGGACTCATGTCGCTCTTTCTATACGCTGGCTCAGCCCAATTCATCGTAGCGGCGATGGTCGGAGCGGGCAGTACGATCGCGTCGATCATCATCACGGTGTTCTTCGTGAACGTCAGGCATCTGCTGCTTAGTGCGGCGCTCGCACCGCTGTTCCGGCAGTATACAGTGACGAGAAATCTGCTCCTCGGAGCACAGCTGACGGACGAGACGTTCGGTGT
>Ga0180215_1002836_pt1 | contig 16904 bp, 11 predicted proteins | sample eDN3rd37CBELigBY_FD_128871 | JGI IMG/M metagenome (GOLD analysis project Ga0180215, IMG submission 128871) | Enriched backyard soil microbial communities from Emeryville, California, USA - eDNA 3rd pass 37_C BE-Lig BY (version 2) (version 2) | ecosystem: Environmental > Terrestrial > Soil >... | reverse complement strand
CGACTTCCAGAGCTCACGTGTAGCTTCATGTTTTTTCATCTCATGGCCACCCCTTATTCTAGGATGTTCCTATGATCTCATGCTTGAAGTTCACTTAGAAGGTGGGGAGGATTTGACGCTTACATTGTATCGGTGGGAGCGCATTGGACCGATACCCCAAGAATAGAGCCAAATGAGTTGGTCCGGCGTAAAAAAGATCTATTTTTTTTGCCTCCATACTTCCGGCAACTGTGCTTATCTCCCTTTTGATTTTTTCGACAATTCTGTTTGCTTGCTTTGCCGAAACAATGGCTTGTGATGAATATAAATGCAACTTTGATAAATGGGATATCTCATTTCTTTTCAAAAAGGCTTCAACTTCGGAAACAAGATTTTCTTTCATAATACCGACTGTCACAACAAGACGATCTCCAGAACCTTTAATAACCGTAGAAGTGAGAGCATAGTCTGGCGTTTGCGAATCGGCATGATCATCGGTCGACCAGAGCTCACCACGATAATCCATATCGATTGCAAAGCCGGCAACAGCTGAAAAAACTTTTCCAATGGCAATCGCGGCGGAAATACGTCGATTTCCTTTTAACTCTACCCTTCGCGTTCTGCGTTGTTCTTTTATCCACTTAGATGTTTCGGATAGCTGCGGTATAAGCCTAGAATTCCATTCTACTGCGGGTGGGTAGTTTCTTTCTGCGCCTCCAAAAAATGAAGCCCATTCAAATTGGAGTGATGTATCGCTTTTTATAACTTCCTCCGTTTCAGTTGAAATGACAACTGGTTTTGGTGGAGTGCGGTACTTTTCACTGATAGCCGATTGCATTGTCTCTTCTATTTGTTTCCTTGTGATAGGTCTTGCTTTATTCGATCGAATCAGCGCAAGCAGGTTGTTAAAAATACCCGCAAGGTCTCTACCCGGTATATCCAAATAATCTGGCAAATGACGCAGGAGCTGTTCTTGAAAAAGACCTTTTGCTGTTTGTTCGTCAGATAGCAGATTCCAATTGGGTTCAATAAGAACTTTCTTATAAAGAAACTCTGCCATATTTTCGTCTTTGCCAAACTTACGAACCCGGTCAACATAATCAGCATACGAATTTACAGCAACACCTGAAGAGTCTTCATAAAAAGGCTGTGGATCACGTATCCGGCGCAATCCGTTTATGAGCGGCTTTATATCCTCTGATATTCCATTGCAGCAAAGGGTAAATCGTCCGAATGTGCCTGGGCTTCCTTCATCCAATTCTTTAAATCGCTCAATTTCTTCCCAAAATTCTTTTGGAGCTATATGATGATTTTTAGCTTCTAGCGCTTCTCGGGCAATACCTTCAGCAGGAGAGAAGAACTTTGCTTCAAAATCAGCTACCCCTTCACGTATCAACGAATCAAACCCCTCAAATGACAACCAAAAAGGGATTTTACTAAGAATCAAGCTCGTTTGAAAATCAAAGCCAGTCTCTGCCGTATCTCCTCCTTGCGATTCGGCTTCGAGCAACGATGGTTTTGACTTGTTATTATCCGTCAATTAGAATCCCCCTCAAATAATAGCTCACCTGCCATAACATCAAATCCAGACGCAAATAGATTGACACTACCGGCTAACTCCCCAGCCTCCAATTTAACGATTAAAAGAATTGCAAAATTTGCACCGACGGATGGGTCGTTAACGATTTCCCACATACTATCCTGATCTCGATTGCTCGGCATTAACGAAAAAGAGGGATGCGAATGCCATTCACCTAAATAATTAAACCGTGTGAATTGAAAATCGGTACTTTTAAAAAACTTTCGTAATGATTGCTTAAGCGATTCCTCCATTTTTCGCACGAAAGTAATCCAAGTGCCGCCATGCTGCTGAATGGTGAAATCACATATTCGAAACACACCTTCTGATACATGTTCCCCCATTAAGATTCCGCCAATTTCACGAGATCCCGCGCTTTTAAGTAGCCCGATCATTCTTTTTCTTATCTTGGATGGCAAAAGGATCTTAATCATCGCTCTTCTTCAATAACTTCATAAGAAAGGAGATGTTATCGGATCGCGTTTCGGTGTCCACCGCTGTAGGTACCTCATCTTGGAGCAGATGATCGGTTTGAATCGGTCTCGTATCAAATGGCTGACTAAAGATCCAACCCTCGGATAATCCAATGAGATACATAGAGTAAGGAAACATCGATTGGTGGTCATTTACTGCAGTATCTACAACAAGGCGCGTTAAATGACTAGCTATAACCGATACGTCCGCATCAGAAGCAATATAGACTTCCCCTTCACTATTTTCAACCGTGTATGGAGCAGAAATGGATTGGTTAAATTCCGGAGCGTCGGTGGTGTATTGGTAATACGCTTGTCTCATCGTTTGCGGATTTGGATCAAGTCCTGGGCGACTGCGCGCAATTAGTCCTCCAATACCGCCAGCGTACACTTCAGTCCAAATCAGCGGCTTTTTACTTGCCGCAGAAATTGAAGCTAGCAGATTGAAAACTTGCCCATTTGCTGTCGCATCAACTATGACATCACAAGTGCTCATTTTTACAAGTGCACCATTGACAGCTGCATTTGATTCTTGACCGGTTAGATTAAGGCTCGTTGTTTCAACTTCAGCTATCGGTGAAATGTAGCGGAGTTTTTGTGCAATGGCGTCCACTTTATGAAAAGCAACATTGCGCCAATCAAGGGAGTGTCGTTCAAGATTTCCAACCAAGAACAAATCTTCATCGACTAAATAAAATTTTCCCGCCCCCATGCGACAAAGTGACTCAGCTACCTTACTGCCTACCGACCCTAATCCAACAATTGCAATTCGTTTTTCGCTTAGCCTTTGGCAAAATTCTGGCGTTCGTTTTTTTAAACTATCATCGAACACAATCGCCATGGAACGTAGTTGATCACCTGAAAAATAATAAAATGATGCTATTCCTTTATGGTCGAGTAGGACAATGCCCTCAACACGATCCTCCCCGTTAGGCGCGGCTAGAGAAAGTATTACATCATCCTGTGTCTTGACTAGTTGCTCCAGCTGCCCAATCGTTTTTAACTCCCGAATTTGATCAGCTGAAGCGGACGTACGATAAACAAGCCAATGCTCCTTCATTTTTTTAAATGTTTCCGGTAGTTGTATGTTTACGTACTCGTTTACTTGAATTACATGATATACAATGGTTCCATCTTCGATTACGAAATGTAACGTCGCTTGACCCGTTGTCTTCACTTCGATGGTAGAAAGCTCATCGAACAAGGTTTCAGTCATATGCAAACGAAAAATTTTAGTCCGAAGTGATTGACCCGGCGTTAGAAAATGGCGAGATTGAACAATACCATGCTCCTCTGGTTGTCCAAGGGGGTTTTCTGTATCTAGAAGACGATAAGTGCTCTCTAACATTTGAGCACCTGTTATATCTGGATGCCAATTGTCCGGTCCCCATTCAAGACAAAGTGTACCGTTATTATATTGATGTTCAGACCACCTTACATCGGCATCGATTGGCGTAACAAAAGGCGGGGTAGCGGGGAAAAAATCCGGGTAAGTAAGCTTAACGTGATACACATGACCGTGAGCTTCAATATCCGCATTTACAACAAGCCTTTTACCTTCAATATCCCATTCAGCGCCCAATAGCCATTTCATTTGGGTTTGAATCGAATCGATCTCACGTCGTTCATGAGCAAACCGGCTATCATCGCTTAGATACCAAATCCCCATTTATGCAAATCCTCCGGGTTTCTTTGGCTCAACAGCTCGGTTAGGAAATGTAAGCGAAGGAACAGCGGCACTTGCAAGAAGTGAATTATTTTGACTCGATCCGGATTTTGGAAATCGATCCCCGAATAATGTGCGCCATTTAGTAATCGATTTTTCTTCATCCTTCTCATCGATGGCTTCTCGTCCAACTTTGGCATGAGCTTTGACTTTGTTATAGAACCCTTCAAAAGCATCGAAAGTCATACCTGTGGTTACTGAATTGCTACTCACACCCGGATCTTGAATAAATGGAACTGTACGTAGGGAAATATAAATCGCATATTTCTCAACAATTTTTTCTAAAGTCCCTACAAACAACTCGCCGTAATTGGTTTGCTGCCGATCCATACATTCAGCTACGATGCACTCGATCACAAACCCTTTCGGTTTTTTCGCAATCGTTGGGTTTTCCCTTCTCCACCATTTCATCAACTTAACTAGCGGTTTAAATCGTCCGCCGCTGTCTTGATTGACCTCAGTCGTCCATGTTGTATGCTTCGGAGGATTTGTAATTATCCATTGTTCCTTCTTACGGTCTGGTATATATAGCGATCCATCCATCCCGTATGGAGCTATGATCGGTACAACGTCAATGTCAACTTTATCCGTCTGAATGCCAACTGAACGATTTTGTTTCCGGATAGTTGAATACTCTGGTTTTAATGTATCATACAGCAAATCAATTACGCTCTGGGGGTCGTCGTTAAGGGTATGGTTTGTAACTACGATGATATCGACGTCGGGACGTGCTACTGTACCTTCCTTAGTTTTAGGACGGATTGCTGTATCACGTTTATATGAACCGGATAAAAATGAACTAACGTAATGCTTTTTATAGGTGGCGTGCCCACTAAGAAAGTCACGTACCTTAGTATGCCCATTGCTTGCGTCCGTTTTTGTTGTTTTGCTTGGTTCAATATCGTTTAAAAACGTAGTAAATTGTGTTTGAGTAATCAATAATTCCGCCCCTTTGCATTGCACTTATTCATCAAGCGCCCATGTTTTATGCTTGCTTATTAATATTATACTTTTATTGGTCAAGAAAGGTCAATGATGATCAGCGACCCTATCATTGCGTAAAAAATGCCCATTGGATTCCCGACAGGCAAGGGTACCCGACTTTGTTTCTCAGTCCCATCTATTTTTTTTCGGTAGTTCCGCACCTTGTTTATGTCATTATTTATTATAAATAATTTCTTTAGATTAGATGGTTGATTACGACTTTTGAACCAATGGAACAAGTATGAAAATATATATTGCCAAACAAAAAAATCCCGTACTGACAATGTTTTTGTCATTACGGGATGCTTTTTTTATGCCATTTTACATTATAGCACTATGCCAATATTAAATATATTGTGTGCCATTTGCAGTTATAACCCAGAACAGCATTATCCCCCAAGCAACCTTCCTTACTCCACCGTCACGCTCTTCGCTAGGTTACGCGGCTTATCGACATCGTTGCCACGAGCAAGCGACGCGTAGTACGCGAGCAGCTGCAGCGGGATAACGGATAACGCAGGCGACAGCATATCTAACGTACGCGGTACATAGAATACTTCGTCGACCGACTTCTGCAGCTCTTCATCGCCCTCCTGAGCGATGCCGATCACATATGCGCCACGAGCGCGTACTTCGATGATATTGCTAACCGTCTTCTCCATCACGTCGGACTGTGTCGCAAGTGCAATGACTGGCGTCCCCTCCGTGATCAGAGCGAGCGTACCATGCTTCAGCTCTCCTGCTGCATACGCTTCAGAGTGAATATAGGAGATCTCCTTCAGCTTAAGTGAGCCTTCTTGTGCGACTGCGAAGTCCAGTCCGCGGCCGATGAAGAACAAGCTCTCTTTATCCGATACTTTCTCTGCTAGGTCTTTGATATGCTCCGCTTGGTCGAGCATCGTCTGAACTTTACCCGGCAGCTGCTGCAGGTGTGCTAATATATCAGATACCCGTGCAGCTTCCACTCGATCCAGCAGCTTCGCGAAGTGCAGTCCGAGCAGATAGAAGACGACTAGCTGCGTCGTATAAGCTTTCGTAGAAGCGACCGCGATCTCCGGTCCCGCCCAAGTGATGATGCAATCATCCGCCTCACGTGCGACGGAGCTTCCCACCACGTTCGTGATCGCGATCACGCGTGCGCCCTGACGCTTCGCTTCACGCAGAGCAGCTAGCGTGTCAGCCGTCTCGCCAGATTGGCTGACGACGATGACGAGAGTATGATCGTCGATGATCGGATTGCGATAGCGGTACTCGGATGCGACGTCGGCTTCTACTGGGATTCGAGCTAACTGCTCGATCACATTCTTGCCGACCAGCCCTGCATGATATGCAGTACCACAAGCGACGATCTGAATCTGACGTATCTCCCTAAGCTGTTCCGCAGTCAAGCTAACCTCATCGAGGATGACCTGTGAGCCCGCTTCATCAATCCTCGAGCCCATCGTGTCACGGTATGCTTTCGGTTGCTCATGGATTTCTTTCAACATGAAATGATCATATCCGGCTTTTTCTGCCGTTTCGATGTCCCAATCGACAAGGAACATTTCCCGGGTAATAGGATTCCCTTCGATCGTCATCAATTCGACACCATCATTCGTCAGAACCGCCATCTCTCCATCGTTCAGAATATACACATTCCTCGTATATTCAAGAATGGCCGGAATATCCGAACCGATGAAGTTCTCACCCTCACCTACCCCGATGATCAGCGGACTAGCCAGACGTACTGCGACTAGCTTATCGGGCTCATCACCACATAGGACTGCGAGTGCATATGCACCTCGCATCTGACGTACAGCCTTACGTACAGTGGACACGATGTCTCCATCATACAGATCAGCGAGCAGATGTGCGATTACTTCTGTATCGGTCTCCGATGTGAACGAATATCCTTTCGCGATCAAGCTTTCCTTGATCGAGATGTAGTTCTCGATGATCCCATTATGCACGACTGAGATATTCAGCTTACCATCTGTATGAGGATGCGCATTCTCATCTGACGGCTTGCCATGTGTAGCCCAGCGCGTATGCCCGATACCGATCGAACCGTTCAGCGGCACTGACTGCAGCTTCTCCTCCAGAACAGCCAGTCTGCCCTGTGACTTCCTCACTCTCAGTCCCTCATCTGTGAACACTGCGATGCCTGCTGAATCATACCCGCGATACTCCAGCTTGCTCAACCCGCTCAGTAAGATTTCTTGAGAATTACGACTGCCTATATATCCAACGATTCCACACATGTATAGATACCCTCCATTAATAGATTTAGCGAATAATAATATGAAACAATATAAAACTAAGCCCCGATCCGTTCCTCGAACTAGGGCAACACTGTAAAATGCCAATACGAAACCAAGGTCATTCGCACATACAGAATCATATCTAGACACAGCTAGACCTCTGCATGGTTCGTGAACATCGAATGACTAACCGCGACGAATAAAGCTGGGCATAATGAATATCAACCCCACCTAAACATGCGGTATATAACAAGCTCACCTATGTTAGACTACAACGTTATCCGAACTCGTGTATCCCCCAAAATATCTCTCTACCATACGTTCGGGTCTCCAACCCGATGCCTCCGTCCATCTTCCTCGCATCGAGTAATATAGAAGCCCCACATGTACTCTATGTTCATCTCTGTCTAGATCAATCTATCGCATCTGTAAGAGCTTTGGCCGACAAGTCACCCCGCCGTTTTCTTCTCTCACTTAACAGTCCGATGCTAAGACTGGAAGGTCCCCGCCGAATACTTCGAACACCTTCACCTCGTCAACTTACGAACGCAGTGTCTTTCCCGTCCTTCCGCGTCTCTAACCGCTCCATGTTCCTCCGTACGAGCCGTATGTCGTAAGTTCTGGCGCTTTGTCTTACGATACTTCTTCCGCCCCTCCTTTCATATCTTGAGTTATTACCATAATATGCATTCCATGCGTAAAAGGCAACTGTTATTTTATTCTTCTCTATTTTTCAGCATCTTTCACACCCCCTCAATACAGATGGGACGCCCCGAATTCTTCTATCGAAAGCGTCCCACCAATCATTATCGTAACTGTTCCTGGATCACTTCTGCGATCTCATTCACATACCGTTCGATCTCCGCCTTATCTGGCCCCTCTGCCATCACGCGGATGAGCGATTCCGTACCAGACGGTCGAACGAGCACTCGCCCATCACTACCTAGCTTCTCCTCTACTTGCTGGATTACCTCTGCGATCTTCGCATTATCCTGATACTTACTCTTATCCGCTACACGGACATTCACCAGTACCTGTGGGTACTTGACCATAAGCTTCTTCAGTTCGCTTAACGGCTTGCCTGACGCGATGATCGTATCGGTCAACTGCAGTGAGGTTAAGATCCCGTCACCTGTCGTGCTGTAATCAAGGAATATCACATGTCCGGACTGTTCACCGCCGAGATTGTAACCGCCCTTGCGCATCTCTTCCATCACGTAGCGATCTCCTACCGCTGTGACGACCGTCTGAAGTCCGAGTTGCTCAACACCCTTATAGAACCCGATGTTGCTCATCACTGTCGAGACGATCGTCCGATCGTTTAACCTGCTGTCACGATCCATCGCTTGTCCGCAGATCGCCAGGATGTAGTCTCCATCTACCTCTTCGCCAGTCTCATCAATCGCGATCAATCGATCCGCATCCCCGTCATAGGACAGACCAAAATCCGCCCCATGCTGCAACACGGCTTCTCTTAGAACGTCTGGATGTGTACTTCCACAGTTCAAGTTAATGTTCAATCCGTCCGGATCATCATGGATCGTGATGACCTCTGCCCCTAACTCCTCGAACGCGAGTGGGGCTAGCTCGAAGGCCGCACCATTCGCACAGTCGAGCACAATCTTCTTACCTGCGAAGGAGTGGCGTACTGTCGTTTTCAGATATTCTAGGTATCGGAATTTGGCATGTTCATGGTTGGTCACCGTGCCTAACCCGCTTCCCACTGGTCTTGGCAGACCGTCCTGTAATTCGTCCATGAGCCGTTCGATCTCAAGCTCCGTCTCATCAGACAGCTTATATCCATCGCTACCGAAGAACTTAATCCCGTTATCCTCCACCGGATTATGCGATGCTGAGATCATGACGCCCGCATCCGCCTTCATCACTCTAGTGAGATAGGCAACACATGGTGTTGTAACGACACCGAGACGGACGACATTCGCTCCGATCGAGAGAAGCCCGGCTGTCAACGCTGCTTCCAGCATCGGACCTGAAATTCGCGTATCCATGCCGATTAGTACCGTCGGTTTATCTGCTTGACCTGTTAGGACATACCCTCCACACCGACCGATCCTGTATGCGAGTTCTGCCGTTAATTCCTGATTGGCAACACCTCGCACCCCATCTGTTCCGAAATATTTCCCCATATCTGCACTCCTCTGATCACGATAATCTTATTCGTTCATCTGCCAATTCGTTACTATCTATGCTTACTAGAGCCACTCTGTGCATGGACTGTGCTTGTGCTAGGAGTGACTATGACTACGGTCGTTACTTGGTCCCGCACCCGCGATGCGTTCTCTAGCACTACCATCACCCATGTCCGATACGACTCCCTCTAGTGGCTCCTCGCCCTCTATATCTCCGTCTTCCGATACAGGCTCAACATCAGGATCGATAACATGTATGCTAGCCCTCAGTTCATCTGCAGCTGCAAGATGAACGAATCTCGGCAAGGTCACTCGTAGTGGTAATACGTAATTACCAGGGGTTATATTACTAACATCTAATATCACTTGAACATCGCCAGCTGTTAAAGAGTTGACGAGCACGGGTGCCCCTTCTACTGTCAGCGAGATGACCCCAGTCTCCGGTTCGATCATCTCGAGCTCATACTCGCCACTGTCTCCGAAGAGACGGATCGGCACTTCACTGAACGTGCGCTGAGTTGTCGGCTCTAGATCGATCGTAACCTGAACTTCACCCGGTTCTACGTTCGTTACTTGATTCATAAGCGGTATCGCTACCGATGTCGTGGAATCACCTGTAAGAGCGGATAGATCGATCACAACCCCTTCATAGAAATCGATCGCATCGATCGTCTCCTGCTGACCGTAGATCGTCACGAATTGGGTATCTTGACTGACTGTGGCGACGCTAAGTCCTACCGGCGGGTTACCTGTGTAGCTTATCTGTAGTGGCACTGATCGGAAAGGCGGATGGATCGGTACTTCTACACTGACGATCGATGGGCTTATCGCCACCCCTTCGAGTAGCCGCCCCGATGCATCATATGCCTCCAGCCTTACTTCCCTCACGACGTTGTCCGCTGCACCCTGCACATCGATCTTACCGCGGATGCTATGTATGTCGTCCAGTCGACCCGAAGGAACGGTGGCATGCACACGAGCCGGATTCGCGACAGGAACACCAGCTTTCAGTCCGTCCTCGGGCATCCCTGTCATATCGATGAATACATCGAACTGCTTCGTCTCCATCTTCTCGATATTCACCTTCACGGTATCAGGCTCTAAACGAACATCGACACCTGTCGGAAAATCTTGCGCGATGAGCTTCACCTGATGTGTACCGTCTGCTAGTCCAGTCAGATCCGCGATGATCGAATATTGCGAGGTTGGTATTCGGTTCAACGCCGTAGAGGTTCCTTCTACGATGATATCTACCTCATCCGGCTCGATGGACATCAGATGATATTGACCCTCGTCTAACCCCATCGTGGTAACAACCGCATCGACGATCGTGTCAGTCTGAAATACAGGGTTCGTCTGGCCCGGTATAATCTGCTCTTGATTCAACCTAATCACTAACCAGAGAAGTATACCTAACAGTACTGCGGCTACCCGGACAACATTGACATTATTCAACCATCTATCCACGGCGGCCTCTCCTTCTCCAGAATGGCTTCTTGTTGTTCGCTGTATTCGGTCTGAGCTCTTCGAATAACTTCGAAATAAGCGACTCTTCCTTGATGTCACGCACAACTTGTCCATTGATCGATAGTGAGATCTGGCCCGTCTCCTCCGATACTGTCACAACGACTGCATCAGACACCTCGGTCATACCGATCGCCGCACGATGTCTCGTTCCTAGCTCCTTGCTGATGAATGGATTCTCGGACAATGGCAAATAGCAACCCGCTGCCATCAGCTGGTTGCCGCTTATGATGACCGCTCCGTCATGTAACGGAGTATTCGGGATGAATATATTGATCAATAGTTCTGAGCTAATCGAGGCATTCACTGAGATGCCAGACTCGATATAATCCATCAGCCCTGTCTCGCGTTCGAATACGATAAGTGCGCCGATCTTTCGACGGGACAAGTAATTGAGCGCTTTGATCACTTCCGTAATCTTCTTGTTCACATCGGTCGTTTCAGCTGAGGATGTCCTAGAGAACATCGTTCCTCGACCTAGCTGTTCAAGCGCTCGTCGTAGCTCTGGCTGGAAGATGATAATCACCGCTAGCACACCGAAAGTAAATGCCTGATTCATCATCCAATTCAAGGTGTGAAGCTGAAATGCGACGCTTAATCCCCATGCGATCAGAAGCACGACGATCCCCTTCAAGAGCTGCACTGCGCGGGTACCGCGTACGAGCATGATCAGTTTATAGATCACATAACTGACGATGAGAATATCGATGATGTCCCATACTCTTATATTCGCAAATAACTCCATCGTCAATCCTCCACCCAGCCAATGTACGAAGTGTATAGAACAAAGCGAGTACGTGAGACAAGCTTTCTTCTATTCTATACAGTTCCGAACAATCCTGCAATCTTATACCACAACCAGTCGAACATCCGGTTCACGATCGTGATACGTCCTGCAATGTTCGCAGTCGATGCCATATACTCGCCATCGATCACGACCAGATCACCCGTTACCATGCCTTGTATAACGATCTCACCATTCTCCACGACGAGATTACCGTTGATCGTTTGACCTTCTGGGACGATAACGCGATTGCCTTCGATGATCAATTTATCGAATTCACTTGTGCTGATCGTCAGTTCTTCGTTCGTGTCCCAGAGTGTCGCTACACTACTGAACATAACCAGCAGGAATAACACACTGGCCGTTAGTGCTGGGTGACGCTTTAACCAACCCATGACTTTGCGTTTTTTCGGTGGCGCCGGCAAGCTCCCCATGATGCGGTCTGTCATATCAGGAGCGTCCGTCTGATATAACATTCGGATCCGTGCTTCCGTCATCTCCAGCTTTCTAAAGTGCTGTCGACATGAAGAGCACTTCCCCAGATGTGCTTCTAACTTTTCCTGATATTCTTGATCAAGATGTCCATCAAGATATTCATGTATCCAAGAGACGGCTTCTTTACAGTTCACTTCAAGCCTCCCCTTTCATCCTACGCATTTATAAGTGTATGTACGATAATCATACGAAACAGAGCGGATAATGTTTCAGCTTTCATATGGTAACTATCCCGAGCCCTGGTTATGTTCGATTTTGCCGCGAAGATACTCCCTGCCTCGATGTAATCTAGTCTTGATCGTTGTGACAGGCATGTCCACCACTTCGCTAATCTCTTGTAAAGACATATCATGGAGATAACGTAAGATGACGATGGTTTTATATTGATCAGGCATATGATCGATCGCCTCGCGGATCTGTCTCTTCGTCTCAGACAGAATCAACTGGTGATCCGGTTGCTCCCGCTCATCTGTCGGTAGCAAGTCATAGCCATCAGCTTGATCAGAATCATATAAGTTCGCATCTAGAGATATTTTATGTTTTCGCTTGCGCTTACGCAGATGATCGATACATAAGTTCGTACCGATACGATATATCCATGTTGAGAATTTCTGTGACGGATCATAGCGATGTAGATTGGTATACACACGAAGGAAGGTCTCTTGCACGACATCTTCAGCTTCATGGCTATTGCCAACCATTCGATATGCGAGGTGGAATATTTTCTGTTGGTATAGATCGACTAATTCACGGAATGCGAGTCGGTCGCCATTACGCGCAAGTTGAGCTAGTCTTGTTTCATAGAGATCCATCTATCCACCTCCCCGTATTATATACAACTGATCATTGCTAGTAGATGATGATGTGACCTGGGATTCGAAGCTTCATCATAAGTAATAAGAAGAGCCAGGCCCCGTCGGAACCCGACTCTTCCTAATATGAGCCTTGTGTTCATTCATGATCATCCGTTGAAGGTGGGTGATTGCCTCACCCTGTGTTTCTCATGCCTGCGGCTACCCCGTTAATCGTTAGTAGCACTTCTCTTAGTAGTTCAGGATCATCCTCACCTAGATCACGCAGCTTACGCAATTCTAACAACAGCTTTACTTGAAGATAACTTAACGGATCTACATATGGATTACGCAGTCGGATCGATTCTTGAATGACCGGTACGTTATCCAAGATGTCGTTCTGCCCCGTAATCTTGAGGATCAGCTCTGTCGTCAAGTCATGCTCCTGTGTTATCGCATCTAGGATACGCTTCTTCGCATCTTCATCTTTCACCATCGCTGCATATTCGGTCGCGATCGTCAGGTCTGCTTTCGATAATGCCATCTGCAGGTTGTCGATGAGAGACTGGAAGAATGACCAGTTGTTATACATGTCACGAAGATCTTGTAACCGTTCTTCCTTGCCCTGGTAGTAGCTATATAGGCCAGTCCCTGCTGCATACCATGCAGGGAATAGATATCTACTCTGTGTCCAGCCGAATACCCACGGAATTGCTCTCAGATCCTCAAACCGATCACTGTTCTTGCGTTTCGATGGGCGTGATCCAATATTCAGTTCTCCGATCTCTGGCTGTGGAGTTGAATCTTTGAAGAATGAATAGAAACCTGGCTCACGGAACACCAAATCTTGATATTTCGTAAGTGCCACGTCGGATATATCTCTAACGATATCCTCCCATCGATCTTCATCCTGTTCTACCTCTGGATATTCACGCAGGAGAAGCGCCATGAGCAGAGCAGAGGTAGCCTGCTCCAGACTGCGATACGCGATTCCTTGTAATGAATAGCGCGAAGATAGTACCTCGCCTTGCTCTGTAATCTTAATCCCAGCACCTAAAGTACTCGGTGGCTGTGCTAAGATACTTCGGTTAAGTGGCATGCCCCCTCTACCGAGAGCACCACCACGACCGTGGAAGAATTTCACCTTCACATCATACTCCTCAGACACCTCAGTCAGTGTCTTGAGAGCAACGCGCAGCTCCCAATTAGCCGTTACAACGCCGCCGTCCTTATTACTATCGGAGTATCCTAGCATGATCTCTTGAACGCCGTTTAACGCCTTCACGCTATCCATGAATCCAGGAAGATCGTACAACGTCTTCATGATCTGCGGTGCATCATGAAGATCTTCGATCGTTTCGAATAGAGGGACTGGCTGTAACGTACATTTGACCTTGCCATTCGGACAACGATGATACAAGCCCATCTCTTTTGCTAGGAGCAAGACCTCCATCAGATCGCTTGAGCCCTGAGTCATACTGATCAGATAGCTTCTGATACAGTCAACGCCATATTCACGTTGTGCTTCTCTTATCGTCCTGAAAACATTCAACACTTCAGTCGTGCTATCTGAATAATCATGATAAGGCGAAGTGATCGGTCGCGGATCAAGCAACAGCTTGTGAAGAGTCTCGATCTTGTGTTCCTCCGACAGCGCACTATAGTCTTCGACTATACCCATCTTCGCTAATATTTCTGTCATCGCTAGCTCATGCTCTTTACTATGCTGGCGAATATCTAATGTCGCCACGTGGAAGCCGAATAACTCAGCTTGTCGAATGAGCTTCGTAATATATTCATCCGCGACATAATCTGCATAATGGCTACGCAGGCTTCGATCCAGGATTTGAAGATCGTCGATGAACTCTTGCGGATTCCGATAACGGACCTGGTAATCCTCTTCATCGTCGGACAATTTCCCGGTATTCTGTATCTTCTTTATCATATACGATATCTTGATACGATAAGGTTCTTTATTATTACGCCACAAGAAGTCTGAACGCAGCTTGATCGATTGCTTATCGGTCTCGATCGAGTCGAGCAATTCTTTGGTGACGGAAACGATATTCGTACTGAAGCTTAACATCCGAAGCAAGTTACGGAGGATCGCTTCGTATTTATCTAGTGCAAGCTGCCGCTGCAATCTCAAGGTTTCCCATGTCACATCATGCGTAACAGACGGATTACCATCTCTATCCCCGCCGATCCATGAGCCAAAACGCAGGAACGGTGGCACATGCCACGATTGGTCAGGGTAATACTTATCTAGACAACGCTCTAATTCGATATATACATCAGGGATGACATCGAATAGTGTCTCGTCAAAATAGTAAAGGCCATTACGCACCTCATCGAGAACTGTCGGCTTACGATCACGAAGCTCATCTGTCTGCCACAGAGTAAGAACTTCGTTCAGCAGCTTGTTGCGAAGCAGCTCCTTCTCTCTGTAAGTAAGCGTAGGGTCGTCCAGTTTGATCATATCGTCAGCGATCCGTTTATGTATTTCCAAAACGGCACGTCTTGTCGCTTCAGTCGGATGCGCGGTCATGATCAATTCGAGATAGATGCCTTGTATCATCTCTTGTAATTTGTCGGCTGAGATGTTCTTATCTTTCAGTTTCAGTACGGCATCTTCGATCGAACCAGGTTGAATCTGCTCACCAGCGGATCGTTCATAATCCCGCTTACGACGTATGCGATGATTCTGTTCGGCAATATTCACCAAGTGGAAATAGATCGAGAATGCACGAATAACTTGGTGTCTAACTTCGGAGCTTAATGAACTGATGATTCTTTTAAGCTCTTCATTCGATTCGGTAGGATTCGCACGCGAAGTCTTACTGATCTCACGTATATGCTCGACAATATCTAATAATTCGGTTCCGCCTTGATGCACTAATACTTCTCCGAGTATATTCCCTAAGAATCTCACATCACGACGCAGCAAATTATTAATGGATTGCCGGCGACTGTCCTGATTAATGGTATCTGTCATATTTCCGTTCACCCCGTTTAATTTACTGCATGTCTTAATATCGATAGTATACCGAAAAAAGCTAACGAAATAATTGTATCAAAAAATCAGCGTGAATTCCGCATTTCTTTAAACATTATACAAAAAAAGCCTGAATTCATGTAACAGTTTTCGTTATGGATCAGAAGGTATAAAAAATGACATGAATGCCATAAAAATGATTTTGCGAATAAAGATATTCAGTACAAGGTTCTATATACAAAAAAAACCCTTTCCAGGGTAGTGATCCGACATTATTAATGGAGCGGGTGATGGGAATCGAACCCACGCTACCAGCTTGGAAGGCTGGAGTTCTACCATTGAACTACACCCGCAAAATAATGGTCGGGACGACACGATTTGAACATGCGACCCCCTGGTCCCAAACCAGGTGCTCTACCAAACTGAGCTACGTCCCGAGATAAAGTATGGCGTGCCCTGAGAGATTCGAACTCCCGACCTTTTGATTCGTAGTCAAACGCTCTATCCAGCTGAGCTAAGGGCACTTAAATTGTATGGAGCGGACGACGAGATTCGAACTCGCGACCCTCGCCTTGGCAAGGCGATGCTCTACCACTGAGCCACGTCCGCATGATGCGCGTGGAGGGACTTGAACCCCCACGGTTACCCGCTAGATCCTAAGTCTAGTGCGTCTGCCAATTCCGCCACACGCGCATATTGAATGGTGAGCCATGAAGGACTCGAACCTTCGACACCCTGATTAAAAGTCAGGTGCTCTACCGACTGAGCTAATGGCTCGCAATGGCTGGGGATCTAGGATTCGAACCTAGGCATGACGGAGTCAAAGTCCGTTGCCTTACCGCTTGGCTAATCCCCAATAACAGCTTTCACGGTTGCAACCATCTAAGGTTAACACGTTCAGTTGCGAATTGCAAGTGGTAATGATTAGGTGTTCTTTGTGTTCGCTACGAGGGGTGAACCGCGCAGCGGTGAGATCAAGTGGTGGACGGCCGACTAAAAGCAACCGCCTCCATGCGGTTAACGTCGGCACTCGGACTTCCTGTCCTCGCTGACGGAACCCGTCAAGGATGGACGCTGACGGGATCGAACCGCCGACCCTCTGCTTGTAAGGCAGATGCTCTCCCAGCTGAGCTAAGCGTCCATAATGGTGACCCGTAGGGGATTCGAACCCCTGTTACCTCCGT
>Ga0180215_1002835_pt1 | contig 16904 bp, 12 predicted proteins | sample eDN3rd37CBELigBY_FD_128871 | JGI IMG/M metagenome (GOLD analysis project Ga0180215, IMG submission 128871) | Enriched backyard soil microbial communities from Emeryville, California, USA - eDNA 3rd pass 37_C BE-Lig BY (version 2) (version 2) | ecosystem: Environmental > Terrestrial > Soil >... | reverse complement strand
CCCGAACCCCTACTTTATCCCCACCAACTCGATGTCGAAAACCAACGTCTCCCCGGCGAGCGGATGATTGAGATCCAGCGTGATGGTATCGTCGGCGACGCTGGTGATACGTGCCACCGCCTGCTGGCCCGGCGCGATCTGGATCCCGAGCATATCGCCCTCCGTCGGCTCGAGCCCCTCGGGGAGCTGTGAGCGTGGGACCTCGAGCAGCATCTCCTCGTGCCGCGGGCCGTACGCGTCCTCCGGCGCGATCCGGACCTCGCGCGACTCGCCGACCTCCATCCCGTTCACGGCCCGTTCGAACCCCTCGATGACCGCGCCGCTACCCAACTCGAACTCGAGCGGTTCGCTGCCACGCGAGCTGTCGAAGACCGTACCGTCTTCGAGCCGCCCCGTGTAGTGCACGGAGACGATGTCTCCGAAACTCGCCTGCCGGGTCATAGTCGCTCCTCGTCGGAATATGAATACGGCCCGCCCCGGGGTGGAGCGGGCCTGTCCTGACCGCATCTCGGCCAGGTGGGCATACTGCACCGATCGTGCTAACCTAACATCACCGCGCCCCCGCCGCCACCAGCAGCTGCGGGAAGGCGAACCAGAGGTAGACCGCGACGTAGCTGCGCCACCCGGCCCAACGCTCGCCGATCCGCCGGACCTCGGCGGCGGTGGGGAGGGCGGGGAGGTGGTAGATATGGCCGACCGCCTTGCGGATCCCCAGGTCGTCCGCCGGGAGGATGTCGCGCTCGCCCAGCCCGAAGATAGCCGCGATCTCGGCCGTCCACATCCCCACCCCGCGCAGATCGACCAGATGCTGCAGCGCCTCCTCCGTCGGAAGCCCCGCGATCCTGTCCAGGTCGGTCTGGCCCGCCAGCACCGCCTCGGCTATCTCCTGCGCATACATCGCCTTCCGCTTCGAGAGCCCGGCCTCCGTCAACTCCAGGTAGTTGACCCGCGCCACCATCGCCGGGTCGGGGACCACCGGGACCAGCTCGCCATCCACATCGATCTTCGGACCGAACCGCTCCGCGAACCGCCGCCGGATCGCCCGCCCCGCGGCATTGCTCAGCTGTTGGTCGATCAACGCCCAGATGAGCGCCGTCCAGAGATCCGGTATCCGCAACGGCTTCAGCCCAGGCATGCTGTCGACTATCTCCAACAGCGCCCGATCCCCCGCCACCGCGGCCCGGAACTCCTTCAGATCGTCCTCGGCCGAGATCATCCTCTTCAGCACCGCCAGCACGCGGTCCTCGACATCGGCCAGCGAACGATCCGAATAGACCGCCGCGGTCACTGGACCATCATCCACCTCCTGTTCCAGCTGGACCACCACGGGGCGGCCCGCCAGCCAGAAGGCGCGACGGACTGCGCCGCCCTCCGCGTGATAACTCAATCTGTACGGAGCCACGAAGTCGAGATCGAACCGCAATACGGACATACGCTACCCGGCCTGTGGAGAGGGTTGGACAAATTCCTTTACGGTCGGCTGACTCCGATCATAGCGCGCTGGTAGTTGTACCGCAACCAGATCCCGTAGACGACGTCGCCCGCACCCACCCCTCAGTCGACCCCGCCCCCCGGCAACACCGCCCGCCCGGTCTCCGGGTAGAACCTGCTCCCCGCCGGGAGTAGATGGACCACCATCCCGGCTACCCCCAGGACTGGGGCGCTCGCAGGAGTGACCTCGCCCCGGCGCGCGTCGTATACCACCACCACACTCTCACCGACCACGCTCCAACTCCCATCGGGGTGGACGATCAGCGCCGTCGACTCGTCTATCCCCACCCCGAGGAGATGCGGGTTCTCCAGGACCACGCTCACCAACCGGTTCTGGCGCTTCCGCCGCACGAAGTGCTGGTCGATGACCGCGTTGACCACCAGCGAGAGCCCCTCCACCGTCTGGATGTTGTCCCGCTCGATCGTCAGATGACTGGCGGTACTGTCCGTCGGCGGACGCGAACCACCAGGGCGCTTCTCCCGCCCCGTGATCATCGGTGTCGACATGATCGCCGCCCCCGCCGACGTACCCCCCACCACCACACCACCCTCGTACAGCTCCCGGATCCTCGCAGCCATCTTCGTCCCCACCAGCGCCCGCGCCAACCGCGTCTGCAACCCGCCGATGAACCAGATCCCCGTCACACCGTCCAGCCGGCGTACCGCGGCATCGGTGTTCGCCTCGGCCCGGTCCATATAGAGACTGAACGCTTCCACCCCATAGCCGCGCAGCTCCTCCGCCACCTTCTCGCCCGCCCGCGCATTGTTCCCGGCCATCCCGAAGACCGCGATGCGCGCCTTCCCCCGGCCACCCGCCAAATCGACGAACTGCTGCATCAGCTCCTTCGAGCGCGGTCCACCACCGACGATGAAGAGCGTCCCGGCCGGAGCCCCTTCCCGCTTCGCCCGTACCAGTACCGTATCCTCACCGGCGCCGGCACCCCAGGCGAGGGTCCCGGCCGGGAGCGCCGTCGCGCCGCCGAGAAAGAGCCCGCATCCCACCACCGCTGCCAGCAACCGCCTCCGAACCTGCTTCATCATCTCCTCCTTACGACAGCTCCAGTCGTTCTTCCGCCCACCCCCACCCGCATGCCAGCGCCCCCGCCGGCCGGCCGCTGGAATATGTCCCCCACGCCACCCGGCCGGCCAGGGGAACGGACACGACCGCGCCGACCGCCGCCGCCGCGCCCGATACAGTACCGCGGCGCCCACACCGGCTGGTCCGGCGCCACACGACGCCGCCATTACCCAACCCCCGTACCCCCATCGAGTTACAGCCGCGTCACGCTCGCCGCTCTTCCTCCGGACCCGTGTTCCCGTTCCCGGTACCGAGTTCCTTGACAAGCACGATGGGGCACACTAATTTGGCCACCCATTGCCCGAAAGCTAGGAGACGTTGTTTTTCGGCACCTAGTCGAATCCCGACCTACCTTGCACGGCTCTCTGTCCATTCCGTGGTCGGGATCAAGGCCGACGCCGCATTCCGCGGCGTCTCTTCACTCTCTTACCTGCGGGAGGTTGCGTTGAGTATGTCCACCCTTTCCCACAGCCCAACCGGAGGATCGTATGAGACATAATGTCGTACGACGACTAGTGGCTCCGCTGCTATTGTTGCTGAGCTGGGCGCTCCCCGCTTCGGCGCAGGAGGGACGGGGCCAGGTGACTGGTACGGTGGTACACGCCGATACCAAGGAACCCATGGCTGGGGTCCAGGTCTATCTCGAAGGGACGCGTCACAGCGCGGTCACCACGCAGAACGGGCGCTTCCTCATCCTCAACGTCGAGCCCGGCATCTACCGCATCGTCGCCTCCAACATCGGGTACGCCGAGGCGTTCAAGGATAACGTGCGGGTCGAGGCCGGCGCTCCGGTCACCGTCAACTTCGAGATGCGCGCCGAGGCCCTCTCGATCGAAGGGCTGGTCGTCACGGGTGTGGTCGATCCGATCTCGGGGATCAAGGTCCCCTTCACCGTAGGTAGGATCAGCGCCGAGGACATGCCGGTCCCGGCCAACACCTCGGCGGCCGGTATCATTCAGGGTAAGATCGCGGGCGCCCAGGTCGTCCGCGCCCACAGCCCGGGTTCCGGCGTCTACATCCAGCTCCGCTCCCCCACGAGCATCTACGGTTCGACCGGTCCGCTCTACGTCGTCGACGGCGTGATCCTCTCCACGGCCTTCGATCGGACCACGGTCGACATCGAGTCGCTCGACATCGAGAGCGTCGAGGTGATCAAGGGCGCCGCCGCGGCCTCGCTCTACGGCTCGCGCGCCAACAACGGCGTCATCTCGATCACGACCAAGCGTGGTAGCGAGATCCCGCAGGGTCAGACGCGGATCACCGCCCGCAGCGAGTTCGGCTTCAACCAGATCGCCAAGCGGATCCCGATCGCCCGGCACCACTACTTCCTGACCAACGAAGAGGGTTACCTGGTCAACAGCTCGGGCGCCGTCCTCGAGAATCCGCTCTCCGGCCGCGTCACGGCGCCGGACCGGATCATGGACAACCCCTGGGGGCCCTACAAGACCTACGACAACGTCGACCGGTTCTTCAAGGCGGGTCAGTTCCGGGGTAACACCTTCACGATCTCGCAGAACTCGTCGTCGACCAACTTCAGCCTCTCCTTCAACAACTACCAGACCACGGGTACGCTGGAGGGGAACGACGGCTTCGAGCGGAACAGCTTCCGCGTCAACCTCGACCATCGTCCGCGGAACGACCTCTCGGTCCGGATCGGCGCTTACCACATGCGCTCCTTCCGTGACAACGTGGTCGGCGAGCCCTTCGAGGATCTCCTCCGCTTCCTCCCCGACGTCGACCTCGCGACCCCGGGGGAGAACGGGATCCCCTACAAGATCGAGCCGGCTGCTCCCTACAGCTCGATCCGTAACCCGCTCTACTGGCAGTGGGCCAACGACAACTGGGAGAAGCGTGCGCGGACCCAGGCGAACATCGCCCTCCGCTACAGCCCGATCCGCTGGCTCACCCTCGACGCCGACCTGGGCTACGATCGCTCCGACCGTCTGATCCAGGAGTATCGCGCCAAGGGGATGCCCCTCCTCGAGAGCAACAGCGACGGCGATGATCCGGATGTCGACGGCGGCATCAACGGGCGCTATCGCATCTACATGGCCCAGACCAACAGCTACACGGCCTCGTTCACGGCCACCCTGCTGAACTCCTTCGGTCCGCTGACCGCCCGCACCTACTACCGCGGGATCATGGAGCGCGAGGACCAGCAGAACCTGAACGCGATCGGCCGTCAGCTCGCGGTCACCGGTACCAAGGACCTGAGCGTCTCGACCGACCGGTTGATCGACTCGGGGATCATCCTCTCGCGCGCCAACGGCCACATGGTCGCGACCGCGCTCGACTACAACGACAAGTACATCGGCGACTTCCTGATCCGTCGCGATGGTAGCTCGCGCTTCGGCCCCGAGTCGCGCTGGCAGACCTACTATCGGGCCGCGGTCAACTGGCGCGTCTCGCAGGAGCCCTGGTTCAACGTGCCGGGGGTGAGCGAGTTCCAGATCCGCTTCTCGCGCGGTACGGCCGGTGGCCGTCCTTCGTACGAGTGGCAGTACGAGACCTACACCATCACGGAGGCGGGGCTCCTCCAGAAGGGTACGCTCGGTAACCGCTTCCTGCGCCCCGAGAAGACCACCGAGAACGACCTCACGATCCGGACCATCTTCGACAACCGGATCTCGGTCGACCTGACCTACGTCACCACCAAGACCGAGGATCAGGTCCTCCCCGTCGCGCTGCCCGGCCCCTACGGCTTCAACACGCAGCGGCGTAACGCGGGTACGATCGTCGGCACCACCTACGAGGCCACGATCGAGGCGCGGCTGATCAACCGCAACAACCTCAGCTGGCGCACCAACCTCGTTCTCGACCGCAGCCGGAACCGGGTCGAGCGCTTCGACCGTCCGTGCTACCGCGAGAACATGGTCTTCTACTGTGAAGGGATGGTCATGGGTGAGTTCTGGACCACCCGCCTCCACAGGAAGCCGGAAGAGCTCCTCTATCGCCACTCGCCCGAGGTCCTCAGCCAGTTCCAGGTCAACGACGATGGCCTCCTGGTCTGGGTCGGCGAGGGGAACACCTACAAGGACGGCCTCTCGAAGAACCTCTGGGGGACCCAGACCACGATCGATGGCTTCACCTATCAGTGGGGGCTCCCGTTCCAGCAGACCGACGAGATCGGTAACGCCGTCCGCGTCAAGACGGGTGACGGCAACCCCGACCTCAACTTCGGCTGGAGCAACACCGTCCGCTGGAAGCGCTTCACCTTCTACGCGCACATCAACGGTCAGCTCGGTGGCGACATCTACAACACCACCCGGGCCCGTATGTACACGCGCTACCGGCACGGTGACGTCGATCAGTACGGCAAGCCCGAGGAGCTCAAGAAGCCGATCGACTACTACAACGCGCTCTACAACTCTGGCAACTTCGTCGACTTCTTCATCGAGGACGGCTCCTACGCCAAGTTGAGCGAGCTCTCGGTCCGCTACAACCTGCGCCAGAACCAGATGAAGGGTGTTCTGCGCCAGCTCGGTCTGCAGAACCTCTCGCTCGGGTTGATCGGGCGTAACGTCTACACGCTGACCCGGTACACGGGCTACGATCCTGAGGTCGGCTCGAACTTCAACCGGCGCGACGCCAACCCCTATCCGCCCTATCGGACCATCACGGGCGAGATCAGGGTCACCTTCTGATATGGCGTGTACAGGACGAGAGCCAGAGAAAGAGAAGATCTGACTATGCGAAAGGCATTCACACGGGCCATCTGGGCCGCAGCGCTGGGCGTGACCTTCGCCGGCTGCCAGAGCCTGGATCTGCCCTACTACAACAGGCCAGACCGGACGCGCGTCATTGCGACGCCGGAGGATGTCGAGGTGCTGATCTACAGCACCTACCGTCGCTGGTGGGAGTCGGCGCAACACAACCAGCCCAACCGTGCGCTCTCGGTGATGGGCAACGAGATGACCACGGCCCTCACGGGGGCGAGCGCGACCTACGACGTGGCCCGCGAGCCGCGTGAGACGATCCCCAACACCCAGGTCTACCCTGGGTGGTGGGTGATGCGTCGCCCCTGGGATCTGCGCTGGGAGGTCATCTCCAGCGCGATCGACGGGATCCAGGCGATCGAGCAGCGGGGCATTCGGATCTACGAGACGTCCAGCTCCGGTCAGGTCGATGTGACCGATCGGGCCCGCGCCTTCGCCTACTTCACCGCGGGGCTCGGCCACATCTACCTGGCCTTCCACTTCGACCAGAGCTACATCTACACCCCGGACATGGAGCTCCGCGAGGACATCGACTTCAAGAGCCTCGGGGAGTACGGTTTCTCGTTCCGCCCCTACAACGAGGTGGCGGAAGCCGGGCGTGAGCTCCTCCGGGAGGCCCTCCGGATCAGCGAGGCCAATCCGCACGACATCCCGGCCAGCTGGATGAACCAGGACGAGAATATCTCGGCCGAGGACTTCCGGCGGATCATCCACTCCTTCATCGCCCGGTCGCTCGCCTACACCCCGCGCTCACCCGAGGAGCGGGCCGCGGTCGACTGGAGCGACAACGAGGGTGGCGTCCTCTATCACGTCGATCGTGGGATCGAGAAGGATCTGTACGTGAAGTTCGTCGAAGGGACGTGGGAGGCCCCCTACCAGCAGTTCGTGACCTTCATCAACGATGCGCGTCTCTCGAACCGGCTGCTCGGTCCCGCCGATACCTCCGGCGCCTACCAGGACTGGCTCGCCAAGCCGATCAACGAGCGGACTCGCTTCCAGATCCGTACCCCGGACCGCCGCATCACCGGTACGTCGCCGACGACCCGGGGCGAGTACGTGGCCTACAGCTCGCGTGCGGCGGGTGTGAGCAACTCGCAGACCCGCGGGACGTACCTCGACTCGCACTACTACTCGGTGCGGTGGATGCACCAGGATTCGCTGCGAATCCCGGGCAAGAAGCTGTACTCGATGACGACGCTCGAGATGGACTTCCTTCGGGCTGAGGCGTACTACCGCCTCGGTCAGAAGGACAAGACCGTCGAGATCGTCAACAAGACCCGCACGAGGACTCGTTATATCCCCAGCGGGTCCACCACGGTCGCCTACCCGGGGCTCCCGCCGGTCACCGTCGACGGCGTCCCGCAGTCGACGGGGTGCGTGCCCAGGAAGCCGTGGCGCAACCCGGATGGCTCCATCCCCTGCGGCGACCTCTGGGACGCGCTCATGTACGAGAAGCGGATCGAGCTGCACGGCTTCGAGGCGATCATCCCCTACGCCGACGCTCGCGGCTGGGGCCAGCTGGTCGAGGGGACCCTGATCCACTTCCCCGTCACCGCGCGTGAGCTCGAGATCATCGGCTACCCCGAGTACAGCTTCGGTGGTGCCGGCCGGCCGGGTGGCGCTCCGCCCCCGACCACGGTCTCGCCCTGACGGGTAGCTGCACGGCACACCAGCCTCGCCCTGTCGCGAAGCTGGTCGGAAGGGGGCGCTCCGGCGCCCCCTTCTTCGTTTTGCGGAACACCATCGAGACCCGTAAATTGTACTCTGATCGGCTACCAGCCGCGGGGACGCACCCTGTCCGATCAGCACATACTTTTCTGCGCCAGAGGAGAAGCTACGTATGACATGGCACACGATCTCCCGCCGGAGCCGGCTCTGGCTCCTGATCGCAATGGTCATGATCGTCACGGGCGGGTGCGCCAGCGCCGCCGGCACCAAGGCTTCGGGATCCAACTCTGAACGGATCACCAACGCCGAGATCGTCACCGCCCGCGCCCAGGGGATCTCCAACCTCGACGAGCTCATCAGCCGGCTCCGCCCGCGGTGGCTGCAAGTCGATCGGATCCAGAGCTTCAACGTCTCGTCCGGGATCCTCGTCTACGACGGCAACTCCATGGTCGGCGGCCCCGACGTCCTAGCCAACTACACCCTCGACACGATCCGGGAAGTCCGCTGGCTCAACTCCGCCCAGGCCGGCACCCTCCCCGGCGCCGGGGGGATGCACGTGGAAGGCGCGATCGTCATCATCCGCTGAGTCGTATACGACGCGGCGCCCGCCACTCGGCGGGCGCCGCACCCGCGACTCACCCCGCGATCGCGTCGCGACTCCGCGCTTCACGCCCCGCTAACGCCCTCTCGCTCAGCCACTCCACCCGCACCACCTTGCGCCCGCTCCACGGCGATCCTAACCTTTGCTCATGAGGAAGATTCGCAGCCATCGCTTGACCGCCGCCCTGGCGCTACTCGCCCTTTCGACCACCATCGCCCCGGCCGCGGCGCAGGTCCCCGAAACCGAATACGACGGCGCCGCCGCCCTCGGCCTGGCGCTCCGCCGCCTCGGCGCCACCCAACGAGTCCTGATGATCGCCGCCCACCCGGACGACGAGAACACCGCGGTACTCAGCGCGCTCGCGCTGGGTGCGGGCGCCGACGTCGCCTACCTCTCGCTCACCCGCGGCGAGGGCGGGCAGAACGGGATAGGTGCGGAGTTGCAGGAGGCGCTCGGCGTCATCCGCTCCGAAGAGCTCCTCGCCGCGCGCCGCCTCGACGGCGCCCGCCAGTTCTTCACCCGCGCCTACGACTACGGCTTCTCCAAGAGCGCCGACGAGGCCTTCCGCAAATGGCCCGCCGACTCCATCCTCGCCGATGCCGTCGCCGTGATCCGCCGCTTCCGGCCGGACATCGTCGTCGCGATCTTCAGCGGGACCCCGGCCGACGGCCACGGACAGCACCAGGCCGCGGGGATCGTCGCACGCGAGGCCTTCCGCGCCGCCGGCGACCCGAACCGCTTCCCCGAACAGCTCGCGCAGGGGCTCCGCCCCCACCAGCCCGCGCGCCTCTACCGCGCCCTCTGGCGCGACCGCGGCGACGGCGGCGTCACGCTGCAGACGGGGACCTTCGACCTCCTCCTCGGCCGCTCGTACCACCAGATCGCGCTCGCCAGCCGCGGCCGCCACCGCTCCCAGGACATGGGCCGCGCCCTCACCCCGGGACCGCAGCAGGTCCGGCTCCAGCGCGTCGACCGCGACGACCCCGCCGCCACGACCCTCTTCGCCGGGCTCGACACCACCCTCTCCGCCCGCGCCGGCGCCCTAGGCCGCGGCGCCCCCGCGGAGCTGACCAAGTTACTTAGGGAGTACGACGACGTCGTCCCCACGATCCGCGCCGCCTTCAACCCCCTCGACCCGGGCGCCCTCGTCCCGCACCTCGCCCGGGCGGTCGCACTCCTCGAACGCGCCGACCAGCTCCTGGCGGGCGCCACGACCGCCCCGGCGTCCGGCACCGACCCGGCCGCCGAGCTCCGCTTCCACCTCGCCGCCGAGCTCGACGACGCCCGCGCCGCCCTCGCCCGCGCGGGTGGCGTGCTCCTCGACGCGATCGCCAGCAGCGAACGCATCGTCCCCGGCCAGACCATCGAAGCCGAGCTCACCCTCTGGAACGGCGGGGCGTTCCCGCTCGCCGTCGCGCGTCTGGAGCCGGACCTCCCCGCGAACTGGGCCGTTACACCGCTCGATCGCGCCGCGGACGACGTCGTCTCCCTCGCCCCCGGCGCGATCCTCCGGCGCCGCTTCCGGATCGCCATCCCGGCTGACGCGGAGCCGACCGAGCCGTACTACCTGCGCGCCCCGCGCGACGGCGACCTCTACCGCTGGCCCGCGGATCCGGCGCTCCGGGGGCTCCCCTTCGAGCCCCCGACGCTGCGCGCCCGGGCCCGCGTCGACATCGCCGATCGCACCCTCGACCTCGCCCGCGAGATCGAGTACCGCGCCGTCTCGTCGGTCGACGGCGAGAGCAGGCGCCCGCTTCTGGTCGTACCGGCGGCCTCCCTCGAGCTGGACCCGGGGATCGCGATCCTCCCCTCGAAGGCCGCGGCCAGCCGCAAGGCGGCACAGGCCAATACCACCGCGCTCCGCTTCACCGTCCGGATCACCACGGACGCGCCGGAAGGTATCTCCGGTACGCTGCGCCTCCTCCTCCCCCCCGGGTGGACGAGCGCGCCCGGCAGCATCCCCGTCACCCTCGCCCGGCCGGGTGAGAAACGGCAGTTCGAGTTCCAAGTGACCCCACCCGCCGGGGTCGAGCCCGGGGCGTTCCCCGTCCGCGCGACCTTCGAGGCCGCGACCGGCGCCCGCTACGACCGCGGCTACACCCTGATCGACTATCACCACATCCGCGTCCGCCCACTCTACCGGGAGGCGGCGGCCACGATCCAGGTCCTCGACGTCGCGGTCGCCGACGGGCTCCGCGTCGCCTACATCCCCGGCGCCGGGGACGCGATCCCGGACGCCCTCCGCCAGCTCGGCGTCCCGGTCACCATCATCGCCCCCGCCGACCTGGCCACGGCGGACCTCTCGAACTTCCACACGGTCATCCTCGGGATCCGCGCGTACGAGCACCAACCCGAGCTCCCGCGCCAGAACCGGCGGCTCCTCGAGTACGTCGAGCGGGGCGGGACGTTGATCGTGCAGTACAACCAGTACCGCTTCTCCGGGAGCGACCTCGCGCCCTACCCCCTCACCATCGCCCGGCCGCACGACCGCGTGACCGACGAGACCGCGCCGGTCCGGCTCCTCGACCCGGCGCACCCCATCCTCTCTTGGCCGAACCGGATCACCGAACGGGACTTCGAGGGGTGGATCCAGGAGCGCGGACTCTACTTCCCCCGCACCTGGGACGAGCGCTATACGCCGCTGCTGGCCATGAACGACCCGGGCGAGTCGCCGCTCGAGGGAGGGCTCCTCGTCGCCCGCTATGGGAAGGGGACCTACGTCTACACCGGGCTGGCGCTATTCCGCCAGCTCCCGGCAGGGGTGCCGGGAGCCTACCGGCTCTTCGCGAACCTGGTTTCGCTCGGGGTGCGACCGGAGCGCTAGCGGTTCGCTCGGAGGATCGCGCCGTTCAGAGTGGCGGCGTACGCGGTCCACCCAAGGTACGGCGTCACCAGCATCGCCGCGGTACGATCGACCCGGCCGCTCTCCCGCGCATACGCCGAGAGGAGCGGTAGGAGCAAGGCAAGGTCGGCTAGCGCCGCGCCCGGTCGCTTTGCCCCGAAGAAGAGTGGACTCCACGCCGCATTGGCCGCGAGCTGCGCCCACCAGAAGGCTAGAGCACGATCCCGTGCCGGACTGGCACCCTGCCGCCAGACCCGGTAGGCAGAGAGCGCCATCAGCGGATAGAGTACCGACCACACGACGGGGAAGACGGCACGCGGCGGCGTGAATCCGGGCTTCTTCAACCGTCGGTACCACCTCTTCGTCCGGCCGCTCCCCGGACTCACCCGCGCCCCGAGCAACGCCGCCCCCGCGACCGCGGCGCCGAAACCGGCGAGCGCCAGCAACTTCCCTTCGCGCTCCGGTGTTTTCATGGACTCACTCCCTTCTAGTGGTCACGGTATAGAACGGCAAGGCACATACCGCCGCGGCCGGAGAATACCGGCTAATACCGAATGGGACCTTGCTCCACCCATCCTGTCCGACCTTGGCAGCCCGGCATGCTGCCCCTAACTTATGATCATGTACAGATTCAAGAATTTGACTGCACTGGCCGCACTGCTCGCCGGCGTTACAGCCTGCACCACCGGCGATGGCCGTACCCCCCTCGTCGTCTACTCCCCGCACGGCCGCGAGCTCTTACAGGCCTTCGAACAGGCCTTCGAAGCGCGTCGCCCCGATGTGGATCTGCAGTGGATCGACATGGGCTCCCAGGAGGTCCTCGACCGGATCCGCTCCGAGAAGGCCAACCCGCAGGCCGACGTCTGGTGGGGCGCCCCCGCGGCTCTCTTCCAGACCGCGGCCGAGGAAGGGCTCCTCGAGCCCTACGGCCCCACCTGGGCGACCACGCTCCCCACGGAGATGCGGGACGAGGGGGCGCTCTGGCACGCGACCTATATCACCCCCGAGGTGATCGCCTACAACACCGAGGCGGTCACGGGCGACGACATCCCCCGCGACTGGGACGACCTCCTCGACCCGCGCTGGCGCGACAAGGTCCTGATCCGCGACCCCCTCGCCAGCGGAACGATGCGCACGATCTTCGGGATGATCATCGACCGCTCTCTACGCGCCACCGGCGATACCGCCGCGGGGATGGAATGGCTCCGCCGGCTCGACGCGCAGACGCGCGAGTACGTCCCGAACCCGACCCTCCTCTACCAGAAGCTCGCCCGCCAGGAGGGGCTGGTCACCCTCTGGGCGATGCCGGACATCGACGAGCTCAAGGCCAAGACCGGGCTCCCGATCGGCTACGTCATCCCGCGTAGCGGGACCCCGCTCGTGGTCGACGGGATCGCCGTGGTCCGCAATACTCGTCGCCCGGAGCTCGCCCGGGAGTTCGTCGAGTTCGTCGGGAGCGACGAAGGGATGATCCTCGCCGCACGCGAACACTTCCGTCTCCCGGCCCGCCCCGACCTCCCGGCGGACTCGCTCCCGGAATGGGTCCACACCGCCCGGCAGCAGCTCGTCCCCGAACCACTCGATTGGGACCGGCTGCAGCGTGAATCGGCCTCGTGGATGAGGTATTGGGACGAGAACATACGCGGGCGAGGACGGCGTTGAGGGATGCTCCGCCTGGGTCGCGCCGTGCTCGATCGTATCCGGCTGATCGATTCAGCTGCCTCCAGCTCGGACGACCGCCACTCCCCCGGTACCGCCTCCGCTCCATGGGCAGCAGGAAACGGACTCCGAACGCCGCAGCGATGACCGTATGACCGCATCCGGTACCACACCGATCCTCGAGCTCGAGCGAGTCACCCGCCGCTTCGGCGAGACCACCGCGGTGGACGATCTCTCCCTCGAGATCGCGCCCGGCGAGCTCCTCACCCTCCTCGGGCCGAGCGGGTGCGGGAAGACGACGACGCTGCGCATGATCGCCGGCTTCGAGACCCCGTCCGCGGGGCGCATCCTCCTCGACGGGCGCGACATCACCGGGACCCCACCCCAACGCCGCGGCTTCGGGATGGTCTTCCAGAACTACGCCCTCTTCCCCCACCTGGACGTAGCAGGCAATGTCGCGTTCGGGCTGGAAGGGAAGGGGATCCCGCGCGCCGAGATCCGGCGCAGGGTGGAGGAGGCGCTCGCCCTCGTCGACCTGGCTGGGTACGGGTCGCGCAAGGTGCAGCAGCTGTCGGGGGGACAGCAACAACGGGTCGCGCTCGCGCGCGCGCTCGCGCCGCAACCGCGGATCCTCCTCCTCGACGAGCCACTCTCCAACCTCGACGCCGCGCTGCGCGAGCGTACCCGCACCGAGCTCCGAGCACTCCTCGAACGACTCGGGATCACCGCTATCTTCGTCACGCACGATCAGGAGGAGGCCTTCGCCCTCGCCGATCGCATCGCGATCATGGAGAAGGGACGGCTACGACAGGTCGGAACGCCGGAGGAGCTCTATCGTCGCCCAGCCACCCCCTTCGTCGCCACCTTCCTGGGACAGGCCAACTTCGTCGACGCCCGGGTGCTCGGGAGGGAAGGGGATCAGCTCATCTGCGAGCTGACCGGAGGGGTACGCTGGCGAGTGCCGGCAGCCAACGGCGGCGCCGCCGGGACTCCGCCAGCTCCCGGCGAGAGGGTCCGGATCATGGTGCGCCCCGAGGACCTCGTCTTCGTCACCACGACCGGTGAGGGGGATCAGAGCGGGTTCACGACCACCTCCACCGGCGGCGTGGCTGAAAGAGAGCGCCGTGACACGGGGACCGCAGGATCCCAGGGTGAGCTACGCGCGCAAGGCTTTACGGTAGAGGGTGGGCCGGCCCTGAGCGCCAGCGTGCTCGAACGACGCTTCGCCGGTCCGACTACCAGCTACCTGGTCCGCGTCGGCGAGGCGGAGCTGCTCGTGCGGGGGAGGCCGGACGACGCCCACCCCGGCCAGATGCTGCAACTCCGCCTCGCCGCGGATGCCACCCCGGTCATATTCGGCGCCGGATCAGACCGACCGGCGCACCCCGGCTCAATTCTTCTTGAAGACACGCACCCCGAAGAAGCAGTACGCCTCTGAACAACCGGGGATGGACACGGCGAGCAGGTGCGGCCCGGTCTCCTTGGCGACTGCCCGGAGCACTGGTACGTCGTCGTCACCGACATCCTTGTCGAGCACCGACGTCCCATCCCCGCTGAACAGCACCAGATTCATATCCGTGCAATCGCCGTCACACCCCCCGACGATAGCGTAGGAGACATCCTTCTCCAGCTTGATCTCCAGCACCACCTCCCCCTTCGGCTTCAACAGGCCGACGAGCTGGGGAGCGCCGAAGACAGTCACGTCGGTGGCGAGGCCCTTGTCAGCCCAGAACTTCTGGGCAGCCTCCAGCTGCTCCATCACCACCGCGCGCTGCGCATGGAGATCCGCGGCGCCCACCAACATGAGGAACGCGGTGGCGGCGAGTGTTACGACACTCTTGATCATCTTTCCTCGATTGTGCAGGGGAGAGTACGGCCAAAGGTACTAACGATAACAGCCGTGTAGCTACGACCGCAATAGTGATCTTCCAGGCAGCGCGCCGGTCGAGGAGTGATACCAAATTCGACGATTCAGGCATCGCTCCAGCACAGCTCCTCCCCGAATCCCGAATGCCGAATCCCGAATCCCGCACCCATGCTACAGGCGCGAAACAACCGTATTTGGTATGAGAACTCATATCGAGTGCGGTTGCCTCATACCTGCAACGTAGATGCAGGGTGTTCCCCTGGAACGGAATCGCGCATGAGGGAGCGGAGACCCCTCGGGCCGGTACATACCGCCCAGAAGCGGACGCCAGTCTGGAGGACCCGAGGGGAAGGGTCGGCGGGGAAAGCTCAGCGAGCGGGCGCCCGGAGCGGAAGGGGAGTCCCCCGCGCCGGAGCGCTGCCGCATCTACCGCGATCAGTATCCTCTATCCTACAATAAGTCACGGCTGCCGCGTGTCCGGCAGCCGTGACACGCCATCCCTCAAAATATCAGCCCTACACCCAACGACACCGTGGGCGTGTAGTTGTTCATCGTCGAGACCTCTACCCTACCGGTGGCGAAGATGAAGGGTGTCGAGACTATCAACCCGATCGAACCTCGGCCGTGGCTGCGGGCCTGCAGCTCGTCCCAAAAGGTCTCGAACTCACCTTCCGGGCTCGGCTTAGCCACGTACAGGTACTCCGGCAGGATGAAGAGCGCCAGGGAGAGGCCGCGCGCCGAGCCGAGCCGTTTCCCGATCCCGATCCCGATCGGGACGATCGTCACGGCACTGTCGGCCGCTTCTTCGCGCGGGATCCGCTCGTGCTGTACGCCGACGACGAAGCAGACCGGCGGGGCATAATCCTCCATCTCGTAGCCGAGCGACGCGGAGAGCGTCAGCCCGCGACCCGCGTCGTACTCGGCGCGGCGTACACCGAATCCGAGCGAGTATTCGGTGTTGAAGTTCAACCCGAGGCGCCCCCCTACCGCCGGCTGCGACCCACGGGCCGAGACCTCCCCTTGCAGCGAGATCTGACCTTCTCCGGCCGGCAACCCCAAACAGACCTGCGCCGCCGCCTCACCGGCTAGCAGCAGCATCAAGGCGGTGGTGGTCAGTAGCTTGATCCCGTTCGAGTATCGCATAGCGGCTCCGCGGTTGGGCATTTCCGGCCCCACGACTACGCGCCCGTCCGCGCTAGTCAGGCCGGATCCGTCTGGGTCTCGCCCATATCGCACACCCTGTTCCACCCCGTGGCCCCCCGCCCCACATCCGACGCCGAACCCTTTGCTGGAGCGCGACTATCTTGACCCCGGCCCAGCTCCGACCGATCTTGACCGAGCTGTCCCACCGCCTGACCCCTGTTTCCAGGAGCGATCCAGCATGCACCGCTACCCCGGACTCCGCCGCCCGGCGCTCGGCTTCCTGATCATCCCCTTCTGGCTCGGCTGCGGCTCCTCCGCGCCCGCCGGCGATACCGACCCCTCCGGGCGCAACGCTTTCTGGTCCGCGCTCACCTCGCTCTGCGGCCAAGCCTTCGAGGGACGGCTGGTACACGGCTCCCCGGCGGATTCCGTATTCTCGCGGGAGCGCCTCGTCATGCACGTACGCGAATGCGGCCCGAACGAGATACGGATCCCGTTCCACGTAGGCGAGAACCGCTCGCGGACCTGGGTCTTGACCAGGACCGAGACCGGGCTCCGCCTCAAACACGACCACCGCCACGAGGACGGCTCCCCGGACGAGATCACGCAGTACGGCGGCGACGCCGCGCCCGACGGCACCGCGGAATGGCAAGAGTTCCCCGCCGACCCCTACACCGCCTCACTGATCCCCGCCGCCGCCACCAACGTCTGGACGATCGAGGTGATCCGCGACACCACCTTCGCCTACGCCCTCCGCCGCGAAGGCACCGATCGCAGATTCCGCGTGGAGTTCGATCTGACAAAGCCGGTAGAAGCACCGCCGGCGCCATGGGGGAGGT
>Ga0180215_1002834_pt1 | contig 16906 bp, 15 predicted proteins | sample eDN3rd37CBELigBY_FD_128871 | JGI IMG/M metagenome (GOLD analysis project Ga0180215, IMG submission 128871) | Enriched backyard soil microbial communities from Emeryville, California, USA - eDNA 3rd pass 37_C BE-Lig BY (version 2) (version 2) | ecosystem: Environmental > Terrestrial > Soil >... | reverse complement strand
TAGCACCGTGTTCTTCCAGTCGGGGCAGAGATCAGCGACGACGCCTGGCTCCAATATGCCGGGCCTTGCTGGCCTTGACCTTGGTGGCCAGCCCGCAACACAGGACCGCCACACGGCATTTCTGAATGGGCCGGTGGAACGGCAGACCGTTGCCATGGATCGGATCATGGCGCCAGCCTCGCCCTACATCCTTCAGGCAGGGGCCGTAATCCCGGCGGCGATGATTACCGGCATCCGCTCGGACCTTCCCGGCCAGATCACCGCGCAGGTCACGGAAAATGTCTATGACAGCCCGACCGGCAGCCTGCTCCTGATCCCGCAGGGAACGCGCATCATCGGTCAGTATGACGCCGCGGTGCAATTCGGTCAGCGCCGCGTGCTGCTGGTCTGGAACCGCCTGATCCTGCCCAATGGCCGCTCCATCGTGCTGGAGCGCCAGCCCGGTGCGGACGCTTCCGGCTATGCCGGGCTGGAAGATGGCGTTGATTACCACTGGTGGGATCTGATGAAGGCGGCGGGGCTGTCCACGCTGCTTGGTATCGGTGCCGAACTGGCGACCGACGATGAGGACCGCCTGATCCGCGCCATCCGCGACGGGGCGCAGGACACTATCAACCAAGCCGGGCAACAGATCGTCCAACGCCAGTTGCAAGTTGCCCCGACGCTAACCATCCGGCCGGGCTATCCGGTCAGTGTCATTGTCACCCGCGATCTTGTGCTCGAACCTTACAGGAACTGACCATGGTAAAGCTGAAACTTGGCCCGCTCATCGAAGACAAGCCCGTGAAGGTGACGGTGGAACTGCCGGGGCATCTCCACCGTGATCTCGCCCTTTATGCCGAGGTGCTGGCACGAGAAACCGGGCAGCCTGCTACCGATCCCATCAGGCTTATCGTGCCGATGCTGGAGCGGTTCATTGCTACGGATCGGGGTTTCGCCAGTGCCCGACGATCTCGCTCATGAGGTCCCCCTCCTAACGGCGCGTAGCCGCGATCATCTCCATGAGTGTATTGACGGCTTCTCGTGTCGTGTCCCATTTGGCGGACTGATCCATGTCCCGGTTCTGCAGCGTGAGACTCACCGCACCGTGAACCGTTGACCAGAACATGAAGCTGTAGCGGCTGAGATCCATGCCAGGCAAAAAGCCTTTGTTCTGAGAACAGCGAAGTCCCGTCAGCAACAGATCCAGGACCTGACGTCCAGCTTCGCCCGACCATGGGTCATTGCTGATCCCGAGTTTCGGCGGCGGCGTGAACATCAGCCGGTATAGCGTGGGATTTTCCAAGGCAAAGCGGACATAAGCGTAGCTGCCGTCACGCAAATAGCCGAATGGGTCACCGCGTCTCTGCTCAAAGATGGCCAGTTTTTCCCTGTAGAGCCGCGCAAAACCCTCGTTGCGAACGGCGCAGAGCAAGGCACTTTTGTCGTGAAAGTGGCCATAAAGCGCCGGCGCGGTGCAGCCGATGGCCTGCGCAACCGCAGTCAGCGGCACATCGAGGTCGCCGCGTTCCGCTAGCAGGCGGATGGTTTCGTCAACCGCACGACGAGCAATATCAAGTTCTTGCTCTTTCCGGGGGCGAGCCATGGACGTCCTGTCGCAACTGATCGTGAAAACTAAACGTCGTTTACTTTTTTCGTTGACGAAGCGGATGTCAAGAAGCAGCATTTACGTAACTGAACGCCGTTTAGTTTGAGATTGTGCGGAGAGGCGATGAGCGCGCGCAGGTTCAAGCATCGTGGCGCGTCCATCGAAGGTGAAGCGCGCAGGCCGTCTCTTGCACGGATGACGGCGGCGTATTCGCAAGAAGCCGGACACGGCTCAGGGTGACACGCTATGCCCGCGATCCGGAACGATCCGCCATTTCCTGATGACGCCGTCTCGAACATGGTTTCCGGGAATGGCAGCAGGTCGGCAGTCCGGTTGCACCAACTGCGATACTTCATTGCCGCTGCCGATTATGGAAGCTTCCGCAAAGCCGCTGCGGCGCTTGCCATCCAGGAGTCTTCCATCAGCCGGCGAATCCGTGACCTCGAAGATGAATTGGGAGCGTCGCTTTTCGTGCGATATTCTGGCGGGGTGCGATTGACCGTTGCCGGACAGGAATTCCTGCGCAACGCCCGCCATGCGCTTCGTCAGATCGATATCGGGGTGACCAAGGTGGCAGCGGTCGGCCGGGCAGAGCAAGGGCTGATCAAGGTGGGCATATTCTCGTCCCTCGCATCGGGTTTTCTCTTCGACCTGTTGCGAACATACGGGCAGCGCCACCCGAACGTGAAGATCGACATCATTGACGGAAGTCCGCCTGAACACGTCGCTGCGGTTCGCAACCTCAATCTCGATGTCGCATTCATAACGGGAATGCCGGTCTGGGATGGCTGTGAAGCCGAGCACCTGTGGTGCGAGAACGTCTTTCTGGTGTTACCCGACGATCATCCGCTGGCAAACAAACCCGACCTCGGCTGGGCCGATTTGGCTTCCGAACGGTTCATCGTGACTGACGGCGCGCCGGGTCTGGAGATTCACGAATATCTTGTCGCGCGACTCGCGGATGTCGGGCGTAAGGTGGAGATTCAGACCCAACAGGTCGGGAGAGACAATATCCTGTCGCTAGTTGCGGTCGGCCAAGGCCTGACCCTGACAAGCGAAGCGACGACGGGCGCCAAGTTTCCCAAGATTACATACCGGAAAATCGAGGGCGAGGTTCTGCCATTCAGCATGATATGGTCTGACCGCAATGATAATCCGGCATGTCGGCGGCTATTGAGCCTGGCCCGGTCGATGAGCAAGTCGCACTTGGCTGCGCCCAAGTAAACTGGCAACCGAAAATCGCCGTGCGCACCTCGTGTGGTTAAGGATCTGCGCTGTTTGACGGTTCGCAGAAATTACCTCTTCTGCACATACTTCGCCATTCACACCGATCATCAAACCGCCTATAGTGGCTCTAATGCCCACAAAGGTACACTACCATGCGAACCATGTCGGCCAGGTCGGCCAAGAACGCCTTTGGCCTACTGATTGATACAGCCCGCGCTGAGCCGGTCGTAATCGAGAAGCATGGCAGGGGGGTGGTCGTGGTCGTTGCGATTGAAGAGTATGAGCGCCTCACCGGGCATGACCAGCAGTTCCGAAATGATGCGGGAAATTCGAAGGCCGATAAGCGGGGGAAGTAAGCGCAGTGCAACGAAGCTTTAGTCAGCATCAGGCGAAATATTTCGCCAACTTCCTGACGAGGGAAGGCTTCAAGGACGGTGATGCGCTTACACAGTCACTTTCTTCGGCCCGCGTCGATCTCAATCCACATCAGGTCGATGCGGCCATGTTCGCCTTACGATCGCCTCTCTCCAAGGGGGTGCTGCTGGCTGATGAGGTCGGCCTTGGTAAAACAATCGAGGCTGCGCTTGTCCTCAGCCAATACTGGTGGAGTCGGCAGCGAAATCTGCTGCTTGTAGTTCCCGCATCCTTGCGGAAACAGTGGGCGACGGAGCTCCTTGAGAAGTTCTCTTTGCCATCAGAGATTCTGGACGCAAAGCGGCTGAAGGAGATCGCGGCCAGCGGCCGCCCCAGCCCAATCGGGCGAGCCGAAGGGATCGTGATCCTCTCATACGAGTTTGCGGCCCGGATGGCGGATGCCATCCGCATGGTGCCGTGGGATCTGGTCGTCTTCGACGAAGCCCATAAACTTAGAAACGTATATCGGGCGGCCGAGACGTCGCGCGCAGCCGTCTTGCGTGATGCCCTGCACGGTCGTCAGAAGCTTCTGCTCACGGCCACCCCGCTCCAGAACAACCTGATGGAGTTGTTCGGGCTTATCAGCATTATCGACGATACCTACTTCGGCTCCGAACAGGCTTTCCGTGCTGAGTTTGGCGGGCGTGAGGAAGTGGCATCGCAGGCCCTGCTTGCACGTCGCCTTGAGCCAATTTGCAAGCGCACGCTTCGGCGCCAGGTTCAGAAGGCCGGGTTGATCAATTACACCAACCGCCTCGCCAAAACCTTCGACTTCACGCCGGCCCAACTGGAAACCGATCTCTACGACCTGATGTCGGCCTACCTCCAAAGAACTGACACCATCGCGCTTGGGCAGAATGGCCGGCACCTCGTTACCCTCATGCTGCGCAAGATCCTTGGGTCTTCATCCTTTGCCGTCGCGCAGACCCTCGACAAAATGGTCAAGCGGCTACAGGGAAAACTCATTGTCGATGACGAGACACTCGCGGATATCGATGACTTTGCGGAAGAGGCAGAAGATTGGCGAGACGCCGGAGGCGGCGCGGAAGCGGACGCGGTTGAAGACCACGACGACGATGCAATAGAGCGCATCGATCCAAAGAAGCTGCAGGCCGAGATTGAGGAACTTACCCGGTATCGCGATATAGCGATTTCCATCTCGGATAACGCTAAAGGCCGCGCGCTGCTTGAGTGCCTGCCGCATGTCCTGACCGAAATTGTCGGAAAGGGCGGGCAGCGCAAGGCAGTGATTTTCACCGAATCCGTTCGTACGCAAACCTATCTGCGTGACCTGCTGGAGGCCAACGGCTTTCTTGGTGAGACAGTGGTCCTGCACGGCCCCAACTCCGACAAGGACAGCAACGCGATCTACAGGCAATGGCTGGAAAAGCACCGCGGAACTGAAGCGGTTTCCGGCTCCAAGACCGCTGACATGAAGGCTGCCATCGTCGATGCCTTCCGCAATGACCGCACCATTCTGATCGCAACGGAATCTGGCGCCGAGGGTATCAACCTTCAGTTCTGTTCGCTGCTGATCAACTACGACTTGCCCTGGAACCCGCAGCGCGTCGAGCAGCGGATCGGACGTTGTCACCGCTACGGCCAGAAGATTGATGTCACGGTCATCAACTTCCTCAACCGAAAAAACCACGCCGAGGCGCGCATCCATCAATTGCTGGAACAGAAGTTCAAGCTGTTCGATGGGGTGTTTGGGTCATCCGACGAGGTCCTTGGTGCTATCGAATCCGGCGTCGACATCGAGCGCCGCATTCTGGATATCGTGCAGTCCTGCCGAAACAATGACCAGATCAACGCTGCCTTCGATCGCCTTCAGGCCGAATTCAGCGTCGAGATCGATGAGGCCAAGAAGGACGCACGCAACAAGCTGCTGGCCGAAATGGACGATCGGGTGATCGAGCGCCTTCTCGGACGTCGTGAGGCCGTCGTTTCCGCCATCGGTGACTTCAAGCGGGCACTTCTCGGGCTCGCACGGGCCGAGCTGCCTGAAGCCCGCTTCCATGATGACCATGCGCAGCGCTTCGACTATGCCGGTGAGACCTGGTCCACCGAGTGGCCAGAAGCAGACGAGCGGGGTTGGCGGTTCTTCCGGCTCGCCGATGGTGGCTTGGCCGACCGCCTGATCGAACAGGCGAAGGATAGAGATGTCACGCCCGCGTCGTTGGAGTTCAACTATGCGGCCTATCCCGGCAATCTGGCCGATGTGGCCGAACTGCGGGGACAATCGGGTTGGATGCGGGTCGCTCGACTGACGCTGCAGACCCCGGCGAAAACCTATGACGAAATCATCTGCGCCGCGTTCACGGATAGTGGCGAGAAAATTCATTCCGAAACGGTTGAGCGCCTGCTGCAGGTCCCGGCGCAGGAAACGAGCGATACGATAGGTGCCATACCTGGCAGTCAGCTAACCGACCTCGTCGAGGCCAGACAGACGTCCGTGTTCATGCGCGCGCAGGAGCGCTTGGGTGAATTCCTGAACGAAGAGGAAGAGCGGCTCGATGCCTGGCGCGACGATGCCAAGGTTTCGTTTGATCAACAGATCAAGGCGCTCAGCAAGGATGCGAACGAGAAGAAGAAGCTAGCACGCGCGACGCCGAATCTTGAGGCGAAATTGGAGCTTCAGCGCGAAGCGAAACAGATTCAGCGGCACGTAGATGACCTGCAGCACCAGCTTTACGCTCGCCTGCGCGAAATCGACGACGAGCGGGAGCGCATGCTCGATGAAATCGCCGATCAGCTGAACCTGACCCCGGCATTGACAACACTGTTTACAATAAGATGGAGCCTTGTTTGATGGCCGCCAAACCCAAGCTCGAACTCACCTGGATTGGCAAGGAAATCCGTCCCCGGCTTGAACCGCGTATCCTGATCGAAGAGCCCGAACTCTCATATCACGCCGACTCTCGGCGTGAGGGAGATGTTTTCGACAACGTCTTGATCCACGGTGACAATCTTTTGGCGCTTAAGGCACTGGAGACTGACCCTAATGTGCGAGGTAAGGTAAAATGCATTTATATCGATCCACCTTATAATACAGGATCTGCATTTGAGCATTATGACGACGGCCTAGAACATTCTCTTTGGTTAGGAATGATGCGAGATCGTCTAGAAATTTTGAGGAACCTTCTGTCAGAAGATGGCTCTATCTGGATTTCAATTGACGATAACGAGGCTCATTACCTTAAAGTAATATGTGATGAGGTTTTCGGTAGAGCAAAATTCGTTGCGAGTATGATCTGGCAGAAACGTTATGCTCCTGATTCTCGGATCGCAATTAGCGATGCTCATGAGCATATTCTCGTGTACGCTAACTCACCCACGCTTTTTAAAGCAACGCGCAATCTATTGCCTCTCACTGAGGCTCAAACACGGCAATTTAGAAACCCGGACGACGATCCGAGAGGCCCATGGAAGGCCGATAATTTCACGGCTGCGGGCTTTAGACCAAACCAAATGTACGAAATTACGCTGCCATCTGGACGTGTCGTAACACCTCCAGACGGACGATGCTGGCGTGTAACTATCGATGGTTTTAAAACTTGGGAACGCCAAGGGATGATGTACTACGGAGCGCACGGAGATAATCTTCCTGCTGTAAAACGATATCTCTCGGACATGTCAGGTATGGTTCCGTGGACTTGGTGGCAGCACGATGAGGTTGGGCATTCTCAGGAAGGGAAAAAGGAGAGCCAAGCTCTGTTTGGGCGTGATAGCGCATTTGCAACACCGAAGCCGGAACGGCTTTTGCAGCGCATCCTTCATATTTCCACAAATCCCGGCGATCTAGTACTCGACTCCTTCGCCGGTTCTGGCACCACAGGCGCGGTAGCCCACAAGATGGGCCGCCGCTGGATCATGGTCGAGCTTGGTGACCATGCCCAAACTCATATTGTGCCTCGCATGCAAAAGGTCATCGATGGGGTCGACAAGGGTGGCGTGACCGAAGCCGCTGGCTGGAAGGGCGGAGGTGGCTATCGCTTTGCCCGCCTTGCCCCTTCGCTCCTTGAAAAGGATACTTGGGGCAACTGGGTCATTCGCGCGGAATACAATCCCGCGATGCTGGCGGAAGCGATGTGCAAGCATTTCAACTACACCTACGCTCCCTCCACCGAACATTTCTGGATGCACGGTCACAGCTCCGAGACGTCCTACATCTATGTCACCACCAACAGCCTCACGGCCGAGCAACTGCGCGCCTTGTCAGACGAGGTTGGCGAACATCGCAGCCTGCTGATCTGTTGCAAGGCTTTCGAGGAGCAAGGTGCGCGTGCCTTCACCAACCTTACAATCCGCAAGATCCCCGGCGCCGTTCTGGATCGCTGCGAATGGGGCAAGGACGATTACTCGCTGAAAATCGAATCCCTTCCGATGATGCAGGAAGAGGATGACGAGGACGAAGACATGGCCGTCGCCCCGAAACGGGGCAGCAAGACAGACGTGACCATGGGCGACCTGTTCGCCGATAAGGCGGAGGGGTGAGGATGCAGGCCATCGACCCCAAGCGTGCTGTCACCCAGGTCACCCAACGTCTGTCGCTGCGCAAACCGCAGGCTGAAGCCCTGCGGCGGCTCGACGATATCGTTGACCTCATCGCTCCATCCAAGGATACAGATGTCGAGGCGGCGCGTGATGCCGTGCGCCAGGTCTATGGCCCGATGCCGGATGCCAGGTTCGAGGAGTTCGAACGCGACTTCCCCTCGATCTGCTTCGCGCTGGCCACAGGTGTCGGCAAGACCCGGCTTATGGGGGCGTTCATCAGCTACCTCTACATGATCGGCAAGAGTCGAAACTTCTTCGTTCTGGCCCCGAACCTGACAATCTACGAGAAGCTGCTGGCAGATTTTCAGCCAACCAGCCCTAAATATGTGTTTCGTGGCATCGAGGCCTTTGCTCATCAGGCGCCGCTGATCGTCAACGCCGAAAACTACGAGGAAGGGCGCGGCGTCCGTGGCAGCGACCTTTTCGGCCGGGAAGGCGCGATCATCAACATCTTCAACATCTCGAAGATCAACTCCGAGGTTCGCGGCGGCAATGCGCCCCGCATCAAGCGCCTCCAGGAATATATCGGCGATAGCTACTTCGCCTATCTCTCCGGGCTTGATGACCTTGTGCTGCTGATGGACGAAGCGCATCGCTATCGTGCCTCGGCCGGCGCCAAGGCCATTGCCGAGCTCAAGCCGATCCTTGGCCTTGAGGTGACTGCAACGCCCAAAAGCGTTGGTGCCCGATCCGCGGAGTTCAAAAACGTCGTTTATCGCTACGAACTACCGGATGCGATGGAAGATGGTTACGTCAAGGAGCCCGCAGTCGGAACACGCGCCAACTTCAATCCGAAATCGGTCGATGAGGCGACGCTGGAGAGGATCAAACTTGAAGACGGCGTGAATTACCACGAGCACGTCCGCGTCGCGCTGGAAACCTACGCCCTGCAACATCAGGCGTCGTTGGTTCGCCCATTTATGCTGGTCGTCACGCAGGACACGACACATGCCCGGCAGGTCAACGAATTTGTGCAATCCGACCAGTTCTTCGAGGGGCGTTACAAAGGGCGCGTGATCGAGATCCATTCGAAGCTGACCGGCGAGGAAAGCGATGAGAATGCGCAGCGCCTTCTGAATATCGAGAAGAGTGGCGACACCGACATCGTCATCCACGTCAACAAGCTGAAGGAAGGGTGGGACGTCACCAACCTTTTCACCATTGTACCGCTACGGGCATCAGCGTCCGAGATTTTGACGGAGCAGACCCTCGGGCGCGGCTTGCGACTGCCGTATGGCAAACGCACGGGGGTTGAAGTCGTCGATACCCTCACCGTCATCGCCCACGAACGCTTCAACGAACTTATTGAGAAGGCGAAGGAGGAGAATGGGGTCACACGCAAACTGAAGTCGGTGACCATTGGTGAAGGCGGCGACGTGCCGGCCTCTAAGCCGATCATGGTGACCGCACCGTCGCTCGTCGAGCAGATGGTCCTGCAAGCTGCGGCTGGAGCGCAGGCAGCGACCACCCCGTCGGATGCGTCTTCCATAAAGGATGGCGTGGCAGCACCGCCGTCCGGACTTCAAGCTCCGACCGCACCGCCGTTCAAATATGCCAAGCCTGAAGAGATCGGGTTGGCCAGAACCGTCCTGAACGTTGTCCTGCCGCAGATCAGCAGACAGGTTTCTTCGATCAAGGACCTTGAAGACCCGAAGGTCGTCCAGCGGATCGCAGAGGCGGCGATGGCCGCCCAGAAATTAGAGAATGACCTCTTCACAACGGTAACGCCCGAGCAGGCCACCGCAGTTACGGCCGAGGTTTGCAAGCAGTTCGTGCAGCGGACGATTGCCATTCCCATGCTGACCATCACGCCGGAACAGCATGTTTCGTTCGGTTTCCGACGCTTCGACGTGGACCTGAAGTCCTGGAACTATCAGCCGCTCTCCCGTGAACTCTTGATTCAGATCCTCCGTACGGAAGAGCGGAGCATCATTTCCGGCGATTCCGGGGGAGAAACGCCATCACGTCTTGAAGATTACATCGTCGCCAAGCTGATCGACGTGCCGGAGATCGACTACGATACCCATGCCGACATCCTCTACGACTTGGCAGGTCAGGTGGTCACGCACTTCAGGACAAAGCATACGGACGATGAAAAGGTTCGCTCAATTCTGCAGGGCCATGCACGGCAGATCGCCGAAGCTCTCGTCGCACAGATGAAGCGCCATATGTGGCGCGAGCAGACCAATTACCGTGTCACGCGTGTAGCAGCCTTCGATCAACTGAAGCCGCAGACTTTTGACGGAAGCGGACAAGACGCAATGCGCGACTTCCGCGACCCGCCTGAGCGCCTCAGTGACATGAAGCGCTTCATCTTCGTGGGCTTCAAGAAATCCTGCTACAACATGGCAAAGTTCGATTCCGATCCGGAACGGCGGATGGCAGTCATTTTGGAGCAGGATCCCTCTGTTCAGCTTTGGATGAAGCCGGGACCGAACCAGTTCAAGATTTACGATGAGGACAACGCGGCTTACCAGCCCGACTTTGTTGTCGAAACCGCGACCGACAAACTTATCATCGAAACAAAGCGGGCATCCGATATGACCGACCCCCTGGTTGTCAGGAAGGCTGATGCCGCTGCACTTTGGTGCCACATCGCCAATCGAGCAAATGGTGAAAGCACTGGCGATAAGCCTTGGTCCTATCTTCTTGTTCCCGAGACGGCAGTGCTTGCTAACGCAACCATCACGGGATTGGTTGCTGCGCACACGAGGTCGGTCGACGCTGACCTCCTGTCTCGCTATTCATTAAGGGAGGAAGGTGCCGGTGTGACGACCGGAATTGCACAGAGGGCATAATCCGAGCTAATTGGCCAGCATGGTGCGATTCACTAGTTTATCGCGCCATGCTTCAAAATCAGCCCTCATGATTTTCTGAGGTAGTAAACAATTCTCCTCGTTGAACAGGGCGGAAACTGCGATCAGCGGCATAAACCAGCTCCCAACCTAAGTTGACCCAGGAACACTACCCAGTGGCGTTCTGAAGAAACTGCTCGAGTGATGCCTTTCTCGCGCATCTATCAAAGGCATAGGCAGTTTGCTTGAATTCATTGCCGTCCAAGAGGCCTTGAATATACCCGGATACGGTATCGGCTGCCATGACGAGCGTGTTATCCAGCGTATGGACATATCTACTGGTCACCGAACTGTTGGCATGGCCAAGGAGCGCCGCAATTGTGATTTCGCTAAGACCAAGATCATTGGCGATGCTCGCGAAACTGTGCCGAAGGACATGTGCCGTGATCGTCTCAAGTGCGGTCCCGGCGAAGATCTTCTTCCACTGGTTGGGAAAGGCACCATATGCCTTGCCGCCCCGCGATCCAGGAAACACGTAATCTCCCGCAGAAACCTCGCGCTGCATCTCCAGGAACTCGACCACAGGAAGACCAATCGGGCGGATCGATGCGCCTTCCTTTGAGTCCGAGAGCCGTAGGCAACTGTTCGAAAGGTCCACGTCGCTCCACCGCAGCCCGATGATCTCGCCGCGCCGACAGCCGGTCAGCGCGATCTGCCGCACGATGTCCGTCATCATAGCAAGATCTGGGTCGTTCGCCGACCTCCTCAGCGCCGTACCCATATCCCGGTATTCAGCGGTGCTTAGACGCCGGTTCCTGACCTGATCCTTTGGCTTCTTGGTGCCATGGGCAACATTCCGATCCACGATCCCAGCGTCATTCGCATAGGTAAGGATCCCACCGAGCAACCCTACGGTACGACTTGCCGCCCCTGGTCCGCCGCGGAGAATGGATTTGCCGCGAAGGTTCCCTGTCTTCCTGACCGCCCGCGTTTTCCCGATTAGGATGTCGTTCATCATCTTCGTCACGTCCGCCTTACTCAGATCGCGCACTCGCTTCTTGCCGAGGATCGGGATAATATGGCCATTGATGCGGCCGATATCCGTGGTGATTGTCGCTGGCTTCTTGGACCGCCCGTGTTTACCCTGGATAAGACCTGCATGGAGGTCGCCAATATAGCGTTCGCAAAGCTCCTTGACCGTCATGGCTTTTCGGTCCTCCAGCCTTTCCTCAGCCGGATCATCGCCTTGAGCTACGCGCCCGAGTTGTGCCTTTGCCTCGCGTCGTGCCGTCTCGGGTGTCCAGATACCGTGAACTCCAATGGTGAAACGACGAGAAGATCCGTTGCTTCGATATTGGATCACATAGCTGCGCTTCCCCGACGCAAAGACTCTCAATCCAAAACCGGGCAGGTCATCGTCCCAGATGACGTAGTCCCTAGGCTTGGTTATGGCGCTCTCAACAAGCCGTTTCGATATCTTGGGCATGGGATCGATCCTTTCCAGTTGGGCTCTCGCGTAAGCACCACGTAAGCACTTGGGGGAAAGCCACAGCGTAGTTTCGGCTATGTTTTTCCGTTACGCGGCGCTGGAAAGTAAAGGTATTTCAGTGCCTTATCGTGCTCTAGCGTAGTCCATCGCACACATCGGATAGACTGCTAATACGTGCTCCGAAGGCAGAGGTCACAGGTTCGAATCCTGTCGGGTGCGCCATTTCAGAACAGAACTGCGAACGCCGAACGCCGCCGATTCTACGCTCGAAGCGGCTACCAGGGCGCGAAGCAGCTTCGATTTCGATCCCATAATGCGAACCTCGTGATCCGCCACCTCCACACGTTGCGCGAACGCCCGTAGGTGATCCCGCCGATAGCCGCCGCCTTCAAGATGTAATCTCTCGCGGGCGGTGCGGGAGAAATCGTCGATCATGTCGAGGCTGATCGCCTCGCTGCCGGCGCTATCAAGTGTGGCCTGGGTCCGCTCGGCGGCGGCTGTGGCCTGATCCCGAATTGCCTTGAGCCCGGCGATGCGGTCCTTGAGCACCGTATCGTCTTTATCGACCATGCCGCCTTCGATCGCGTCATAGAGGCGGCCAAGGCGCTGGTCGGTCTCGGTGATACGCTTGTGGAGTTCGGCAAGGTGCTGGCGGCGGCGCTCGGCCCGGTCCTCGCGGCGGTCGAGCAGATTGGCGAGGATCGTTTTCAGCCGTTTGGGCTGGAGCAAGCGTTCCTCCATGTGGCTCGCCACAAGGTCGTCGAGCTTGTCCATCGGGATCGTGCGGCCCCTACAGCCGGTCTTGCCCTGCCGAGCTTTGGTCGAGCAGGTGTAGTAACGATACAAGGCCCCAGTGCTTCCCTTGCCGGTGCGGAGCGTCATCGCGCCGCCGCACTTGGCGCAGAAGCAGATGCCGGTCAGCAGCGTCGGGCCGCTGGTGACACGGGCCGGCGTCACCAGCGGCTGGCGAGCCTTCAGCCTCGCTTGCACGGCGTCAAAGGTTTCGCGGTCGATCAATGGCGGCACAGCCATGATAGCGACTTCGCTTTCGTCTTTCTTCACGCGGTCCTTGTGCGAGCGCGTGTTGAACCTGTGCTCGCCGATATAAGTCGTGCGGGTCAGGATGGTGTGGATTTGCGCAAGCCCCCAGCGGCCGCCGTCGCGCGTGAAGAAACGGCGTTCGTTGAGGTAGCTGGCGATGGCCTTGACGCCCATGGGGCCGGTCGTGCCGTCGCCTTCAAGGAACAGCCGATAGATCATCCGCACGGTGTCGGCGTGCAGCGGGTCGATTTCCAGCTTCTTCTTGGTCTTCGATCCACGCTGCTCGGCCGCGACGATGCGATAGCCGACTGGCGGCAGCGCGCCGTTCCAGAAGCCTTGTCGGGCATTCTCCTTCATGGCACGTAGGACGTGCTTGGCATTCTCCTTGGACTGATACTCATCGAACAGCGCCATGATCTGCCGCATCATGACGTGCATGGGGTCATCACCCATTTCCTGCGTGATGGAGACGAGCTTGACGCCGTTCTTGGCAAGCTTGCGAACGTAGAACTCCAGCTCGAAGTGATCGCGGAAGAAACGCGAGAAGCTATGCACCACGACAACATCGAACGGCGCGGGCTTCGTCGTGCCGGCCTCGATCATGCGCTGGAACTCGGGGCGCTTGTCGTTGGTGGCCGACGCGCCGGCCTCCACATAGGTTTCGGTAAGCTGATAGCCGTGCGAGGCGCACCACGCTTCGCCCTGCCTGCGCTGATCGGGGATCGAGACGTCATGCTCAGCCTGCCGCGTCGTAGAGACACGCAAATAAAGCGCTGCTCGCTGCGCAACTTCCGTGCTGTGCATATTCATTGCCGGCCTCCCGCAGCCTTCTTCCGGGGCGCTTTGCTTCCGGTCAGCGGCAGCACCAACTCCACACGGTCATGCGCCACCTTGGGGATGAGCCTCAGACCGCGGCCTTTCTCCATGTTGACGAGGCCGTAGCTCGCCATGGTCTTGAGCGTGCGCGACAGATTGGACTTGGCCCGGCCGGTGATCTGCGACAGTTCCTCTAGCGAGGCTGGAGCCTGCTCGGCTATGACGCGCAGCAATTCGCGATTGCCGGCCGACAGCACCTTGGCAAAGGATTCGGTGGAGGTGAACCAAACCTTGGGATCGCCGGCGGCAGGCTTTTCCTCGCCGCGCGCGATCCGCATGGTGCGGGCCTTCATTTCATCGTAGTCGGCAACGCCGACCTTCAGCGTCTTCATAACACGCCTCGCTCCTTCAACACCGCATCCACCGCCTGCCAGAAGTCAGCCAGCAGCACGGCCGCATCCTCGTAGGCGTATTGCTTCACGGTCTGGAGGCGGTGCCGATGGTCCAGCGGCTCGCCACGCCTGCCTCGGCCGACCGGGTGGGCGTTGTCGAAGCCGACCAGCCGTTCGCCCGAAGGCCCGTGAAGTGTGAGCGAGTAATCGAGGCCGTGCGGCTTCTCCGGCGATACGGGAACGCGGGTGACAACGAACTTCACCCAATGGCCACCTTCGGGATCGACAACGAGCACCTGGCCGTCAAGGTCAAGCAGCGTGTCGAGGCTCGGGTCGCGATCCTCGCTCATGGCTTTTAGTTATCATATTGCGATAACGATTTCAAGTCTTTTCCTTCAGCGCCGGAGAGGCCGAACAGCCGATCGAGCACATTTCCGAAATAGCGCTCGAAGACGTCAATCTCGGCCTCCGTGACCGGGACGTCCTCGGGCCAGTCGTCGGTGATATGGCGAGGCGATGGATCGCCGTTCGGTCCACGAATGCGTGACGGGGGATCGTCAACGTAATCGTAGAGATCGTCGGGCAAAATCCTTCGCCCGTCTTCATTGCGAGGGTCTTCTTCTGCCGTCATGAATCCTCCGTGGTTCGCAGACGGGTTCGGGTGCCAGGGAGGCCCGGACAGGGCGAACGATGGAGGGCAATCGGCGGCCTGTAGCGTGCCGCACTCACGTTCACACGTTGGCGGCACCCCTGCCGTCAGGGTGCCGTCGGCGGTCAGCCTGCCGCGCGCCGGGCTTTCGCGAATGCGCGATCCGTGGCGATGAACCGCTCCAGCATCGGCACGATCAACTTCACCGGATCGGCTGCGGGCCGACCCGTCTCGCGGGCCAGCACTTCGGCATAAGCGATAAGATCGCGATGGAGCGACGCGGGCACCTCCGTCGTGATCTTCATGGGTTTGTCGTCGGCGATCGGGCCGAGCTTCAGCTTTGCCATGGTCAACTCCTGTAGGGTTCGAGCACAAGGTCGCGCGTGACCACGATCCTGACGGGGAAGCCCGGCCGGATGGTCAGGGTTGGCGCGACGTTGAGCTGGCGGCGGATGATCTGCTGCCCGGCATCATTGATGGTGTCCTGGCCGCCGTTACGGATGGCGCGCAACAGGCGGTCGTCGTCATCGACGGCCAGCTCCGCGCCAACGGAGAGCAGCGTCGAGAGGCCGGCGGCCTTGGCGAGATCCCACCAGTGATAATCAACGCCGTCCTCAAGGCCGGCATAGCCTTGGGCGTCCGCGCCGGGCTGGCGTTCGAGAACGATGGAGCGACCATTGGGGAGGATCAGCCTGTTCCAGACGAGCAGCACGCGGCGCTGGCCGAACTGCACGTTGTTGTCATACTGACCAATGATGCGCGTGCCCTGCGGCACCAGCAGGATACGGCCGGTCGGGCTGTCATAGATGTTCTCGGTCACTTGCGCCGTGATCTGCCCCGGAAGATCGGAACGGATGCCGGTGATGAGCGCGGCCGAGATGACCGCCCCAGCCTGGAGCACGAAGGGCGATGCCGGAGCCATGACGCGATCGCCGGCCGTGGTGCGGCGGTCCACGGGCGCATTGAGGAAGGCAAGCTGCTTGTCCTGCGCGCTCTGCTGGCCGGGCTGCCCTGTCAGGCCGGCAAGGTCGAGGCCGGTAAGCCCTGGCATGGTTGCGCCGCCCGGCGTTGTGGCCGAACTACCCGTGCGGGCCTCGGTCTGGAAAAAGACGCGGCTAAGGCGCGCGGCTTCTTCCTCGGCAAGCCGGCGTTCCTCGACGCGATCGACGGTCGGCGTCGCGATCGTCGGCGGCGCGACGGGTTGGCCCCTGTTCTGCGCGTCGAGGATCGGGCGGCCCAGGTCGCCCGGCAGCGGCGGCCCCAGGACCGGGCCGGTATAGTCGCGCGGCAGGCCGGCAAGCCCGTCGGCGGGCTGCCGATTGGAAGTCGAATACAACTCCTTGCCGTCATGGCCGCCCGTGCGTGTCTGGAGCGCATAGATCAGCGTCCCGCCGATCCCGACAAGCGCCACGGCAGCGGCGCTGGCCAGCACCTTGCGCGAGAGGCGGGTGACGCGCGGGGGTTCCGCACGAAGCCGCATCGGTGCGGCATTAGTTTCAGTATCGCTCATGATGACGGCCTCCCGTCCGTGCGGATAATTCTGACGGTCTGTTGCTGCTTGCCGCCGCCAAGGTGCAGCTCAGCCGCGCCGAACAGCCGATCCACGATCAGGATGTTGTGGTAGATGCGGCTGTTGGCGATCTGCGCCTCGCCATCCGCGCCAAGCACGAAGATCGGCGGCATTTCGCCCTGCACGATGCCGCGCGGAAACTCGACATAGACGCGCCTGCCATCGTCATAGACCGCGACAGGCTTCCAGGGCGGGGCGTCGCCGGTCAGGCCATAACGATAGTTGCGCGCGGCGACGGCCGGAATGACCGGCGTGGCGGGCACGGCCTGGCGCTGGCTGGCGGGCGGCTGCGGATAAGCCCAGGCGACGGACGGCATATAGGGCTTCTCGCCGGATCGCAGCTCCAGCATGTAAACGCGCCGGTCGGT
>Ga0180215_1002832_pt1 | contig 16908 bp, 18 predicted proteins | sample eDN3rd37CBELigBY_FD_128871 | JGI IMG/M metagenome (GOLD analysis project Ga0180215, IMG submission 128871) | Enriched backyard soil microbial communities from Emeryville, California, USA - eDNA 3rd pass 37_C BE-Lig BY (version 2) (version 2) | ecosystem: Environmental > Terrestrial > Soil >... | reverse complement strand
TACTCAACCCGCAAAAGCGATACGCGCTCCGCGCTACTCAACCCGCAAAGGCACAGGGCTGCTCAACCCACGAGGCACGAAACCGCCGCTGACGACCCGCTTTAGGGGTCGTTGATTCGCGTGCCATGCGCACCTAGGGTCGAGGCATGGCTGCACAACGTCCTATCGGGTTCTGGTTGAAACTGGTCGACCGCCTCATCGACGAGCGGTTCGCGGCGATCATCGAGGAGCACGGTGTCACGCGCAGGCAGTGGCAACTGTTGAACGTGATCGAGAACTCGAGCGCCACCGTGGAGCAGCTCGACGAGGCGATCGCACCGTTCGTTGAGGCCGGCAGCGAAGAGACCGCCGTCGAGCACCTGGCCGAACTGGTCGACAGCGACTGGGTGGTCGTGGAGGGTTCCGTCTATGCGCTCACCGAGCGCGGCCGTGCGGCGTTCGGCCGCCTGCAGCACGTGGTCGACAGCCTGCGCGACCAGACCAGCGAGGGACTCACGCAGGAACAGTACGAGACCACCCTGGCCGCCCTCGAACGGATGGCCGTCAACCTCGGCTGGCAGGGCTGAGCCCGAACCGTCTCCTGACTCCTGCCTGTGCCGGTGCGGCTCAAGCTACAGGGCCAGCCCGGTCAGCGGTCGATGATGGTGCGGTGGAAGTTCTGGAACGAGCGCGACGCGGTCGGCCCGCGCTGCCCCTGGTAACGCGACTTGTACTCGGCTGAGCCGTACGGTTTCTCGGCCGGGGAGCTGAGCCTGAAGAAGCACACCTGCCCGATCTTCATGCCCGGCCACAGCTTGATGGGCAGGGTGGCCACGTTGCTGAGCTCGAGCGTGACGTGGCCCGTGAAGCCGGGGTCGACGAAGCCGGCGGTCGAATGGGTGAGCAGTCCGAGGCGGCCCAGCGAGCTCTTGCCCTCAAGGCGTGCCGCGATGTCATCCGGAAGCGAAATCTGCTCGTAAGTGGAGCCCAGAACGAACTCGCCGGGGTGCAGGATGAAGAACTCCTCGGCCTCCACCTCGACCAGGCGGGTGAGCTCGGGCTGGTCTTCTGCCGGGTCGATGTACGGGTACTTGTGGTTGTCGAACAGGCGGAAGAAACGGTCGAGGCGCACGTCGACACTCGACGGCTGGATCATCTCTGGCGCCGCCGGCTCGAGGGCGATCCGCCCGGCATCCATTTCGGCCAAGATGTCGCGATCCGAGAGCAGCATGCCATAGAGACTACTGGAGCAGGCCGCGGCGGATGCTCATGTGCGCGCCGTGGCGGTGCGAGGCCCGCGCGGCTCTGAGCGTGCGAGCCGGCCACGCCAACGATGACGGCCGTGGTCGACGATGCGCGTGCACGGATGACCGTCAACGTCGACAAACACCGTCATCGTCAGTCGGCACGCGACTTCTGTAAGATGGGGGAATCCGTTTCGGCCTCGGCCAGGGCGGATGCGCGGATGTAGTTCAATGGTAGAACTTCAGCTTCCCAAGCTGATAGCGCGGGTTCGATTCCCGTCATCCGCTCCGTGAAAGGCAGCAATGCGCACCTTCGAAATCGTCGAACCGGGAGGCGCCGACCGGGTGCGCTTCGGCACCCGCGAGGTTCCCGCGGTCGGGCCGGGCGAGGTGCGCATCCGCGTCTCGTATGCCGGGTTGAACTTCACCGACGTGCTCGCCCGACGCGGCGCACCCGGCTACGCCGCAACCTGGCCCTACGTGCCGGGCATGGAGGTGGGCGGTGTCGTCGACGCGGTGGGTGAGGGTGTCGACACGAGAACCGTCGGCGACGTGGTGGTGGCGTTCACCACGGAGGGCGGCGGGTTCGCCGAGTACGCCGTGGCCGACGCACGCCTGACCGAGCTCGTGCCGGACGGCATCGACCTCGCGGCCGCGACGACCGTGCCGCTCACGTGGGCCACCGCGCTGGGGCTGCTGCGCGCCGCCGACCCGAAGCCGGGCGAGCGATTGCTGGTGACGAGCGCTGCGGGCGGCGTCGGCGCTGCCATCGGAGCTGTCTCGCAAGGCTACGAAGGCATCCGGCTCTTCGGCGGAATCGGGTCGGCCGCCAAGAGCTCGGCCCTCCACAGCAGCTACACCCCCGTGCTCCGCGACGACCACTTCTACGACACGGCGGTCGAGGCAGCGGGTGGGCCATTCGACGCCATCCTCGACTCCATCGGAGGGCACGTGCTCGACGCTGCTGCTTCCCACCTCCAGATCGAGGGGCGGCTGGTCAGTTACGGCGGCGCAGCCGGTGAGCCAGACCCGGCGGTTCCCGCCTACGGGGCACTGCGCGCCGGCAACCACACCGTGCGTGGGTTCAGCATTCTTCGGCTCGCGCGGTCAGCACCCGAACGGGCGGGCGCACTGATCCGAGACATGATGGCGCTCACCCGCACTCCTCTCACTCTGACCCAGCCCACCATCGTGGACTGGCCAGACCTGATCGACGCACACCTGCGCCAAAGCGAAGGCGTTGCGACCGGCAAGACCGTCGTCAAGGTCGGCTGAGGCTAGCCGCTCAAGCGAGCTCGTACTGGTCAGCGGCCTCCTGGCCGCCTGCGAGCGCGAATTTCACGGCCTCGTCGATCGACACCTCACGACCTTCCGTGCGGGCCCGCTCGAACTGCTCCGCATGCTCCCCGGCGAGCAGCGGCGCCAGGTAGTGCTCGTGAAAAGAGAACCGGGTCGCGGTCTTGAGGCCGGTCTGGTTTCGCAGGGACTCGGATGCTCGCAGCAGCCGGCCCGCGCGCGGCACGTCCCTGCTCGCCGCCGCGATCGCCGTCAACCCCTCCAGCCCGTACGCCACACCCTCGGCGTGACCCAGCCGCGCGGCAGTCGCGAGACTCTCCTCGAAGAGGGCGCGGGCAGCATCCCGGTCACCCCTCACCATCGTCGCCCAACCCAGGTGGTGCAGCGCGATCGCGGTGCCGAGGTCGTCCCCTTGGGCGCGAGCCAACGCCAGGCTCGCCTCGAAGTGCTCGGTCGCATCGTTGAGAGCTCTCCTCATGAGGGCAACCCTGCCCAGGGTGACCAGCGCCATGGTCTCGCCCCAGCGGTCGCCCGCGCGACGAAGCACGCTCAGGCTCGAGTGCAGGTTTCGGGCCGCGCTCTCCGGGTCTGGCGGTTTCTCTGCCAGCCCGGCCAGCCCGAGAAAGATCAGCACCATGCCCTCACCCGGGCCATCCTTCACCCGGCGGAACAGCTCGGCGCTCTCCGTCAGCCCCGGAACAACCGACTCGGTCGAGTCGTGCCACAGGGTGATCGAGTGCGTGAAGTACAGCGCAACCGCCCTCGTGCGGTCGCCCAGCTCAACGGGTGCGGCGAGCACCTCCTCCATCCAGGCGCGGGCCTCACCCAGCAGCCCGCCCACCCACCAGTAGATGAGCAGCCTCCACGTGAACTCGGCGACGCCATCGAAGTCGCCAGAGTCGAGCAGCACGCGGGCGGTCGCCCGCAGGTTGTCGCGGTCGGCCTTCAGCTGGTCGATGGCTCCGCGCAGGCCGGACCCCTCCAACTCGAACTCGAGCGCCCTCGCGAGGCGCATGAAGTACTGGGCGTGCGCCGCGCGGGTCGCGGCCAGCTCGCCCGACTCCTCCAGTTGCTCCAGAGCGTACTCGCGCACGGTGGCGAGCATGGAGAACCGCGGCACGCCGCCCAGGTCCTGCTCGCGCACCAGGCTGTTGTCGACGAGCACGCTCAAACCGAACATGGCGTCGCTGCCGGCATCCGTCACCGCCTCCGCCGCATCCAGCGAGAAGCCGCCAGAGAACACGCCCAGTTGGGCCAGTAGCCGCTTCTCCCGCTCGTCCAACAGTTGGGTGCTCCACTCGATGGTGCTGCGCAGCGTCTGCTGCCGGGCGGGCAGGTCGCGCGCGCCGCCGGCCAGAAGGGCGAGCTTGCGGTCGAGCCGGGCGAGCATCGCCTCCGGCGTGAGCATCCGGATGCGTGCTGCCGCCAGCTCGAGGGCGAGGGGAACCCCGTCGAGGGCCAAGCAGATCGCCCTCACCGCGGTCGCGTTCTCCGCCGTCAACTGAAAGTCGGGCTTGACCGCCCGTGCACGCTCCAGGAAGAGGGCGACGGATGCCGTCGGCTGGTCCAGGGGAGCAGGCGCCTCCACCCGGGGCAGCTCGAGCGGACCCACCTCGACGGCGTTCTCGCCGGACACCCTCAGCAGGGTGCGGCTCGTCACCAGGAACTTCAGCTCGGGAGCCACCGTGAGCAGGGTGGTCAACGAGGGCGCGGCAGCGAGTACCTGCTCGAAGTTGTCGACCACCAGCAGCATGGTGCGCGTGCGGAGAGCGGCCTTCAGCTTCTCGAACACGGCCTCGTCCCCGGTGTCGAGCACGCCGGCGGCCTGGGCGATCGCGTTCGGCACGAGCGCGGCATCCTGAACCGCCGTCAGGTCGACGAACACCACCTCCTGGCCGCCGCGAGCGCTGGCGCGGGCAGCGACCGCCGTCGCCAGTCGACTCTTGCCGATACCGCCGGGGCCGAGCAGTGTGACCATCCTCACCGACTCGCGCGCAAGCAACTGCTCCACACGCGCCACCTCGCGATCGCGCCCGATCAGGCCCGTCAGCGGGGCGGGGATCGCCGGGGCGACGACAACGCCGGCATCCGGAACCGCGGCAGCTTCGACCACCACGCGGCTCTGGTCGAACCGTTCCGCCAGCAGCGTGGCCAGGTCGGCTTCGATGAGCTTCCGCAGCTCCTGTGGGGTGGAGAAGTATTTGAACGACGCCCCATCGTCGTCACGCACGCGGTCGAGCAGCTGGTTGAGCCGCTCCTGGCGAGGCGTGGACGACTCGCGAATGTAGATGAGCTTGGGCAGGGCAGCCGCGAGAACGTACTCGTCCTCCAGGCCGGACACCTCCTCCCCCGGAGCAACCCAGCCGTAGCTTTCCCCATAGATGCCCACGAACACGTCGCTCTGTTCGAGGTACGCCCGATACAGTTCGCGCGGCGGGTGAGGCCGCGCGCCCAACTCGAACATCACCGGTGCCAGGTGCAGGCGCTCCACCGCGGCGCGCGACACTCTGCGTTCGGGCGCCAGTTCTTTCAACGTGGAACTGATGAAAACCCGGATGCGCTGGTCGGGAGTGCGTATGACACCCGCAGTCGGGTTCATGACGTAGATTCTGCGCCGATCGGAACCGCAGGTCTAGTGTCTCACTGAGCTTCCTCGTTCAACCGCTGAAACATTAGGTGGTCTCGCGACCGCCCGTAAGGGTACGCAGCACGACTGTAAGCACCAGCAGAACTTCTTGACACCACAAAATCTTGACATGACACCACCGTGGTGTCACCATGGTGACATGGAACTGGGACAGTACGTCAGCGAGCTGCAGCGACAGCTCGTCACGGCAGCAGACAACGGCACGGATGACGCGAAGGCGGTAGCCGAACGGCTCACCACCGCACTGGACTCCGCAGCCCGCCTCGTGCTGCTCGACGCACTCTCCACCGCCGCCGCCGAGATCACGCGCGACCTCGCCCCCGGCTCCGTCGACCTGCGGCTGCGCGGCCGCGACGTCGAATTCGTGGTGACCCAGCCCAGCACCGAAACAGACAGTGACGACCAGCCCACGGCATCCGTCGACCTCGACGACGCCAGCACCTCGCGCACCACCCTCCGCCTGCCCGACGCCCTCAAGGCCAAGGTCGACGAGGCGGCCGCAGCTGACGGGCTCTCGGTCAACACCTGGCTGGTACGCGCGGTCGCAGCCGCGCTTCAACCCAAACAGCGTCGGGCGGCACAGCGCACACTGCGCACCGGCGACAACTTCACCGGCTGGGCCCGCTAGAGCACCAGCCTCCACCACCAACCCCGCCCACCCGCGGGGGCGGACGAACACGCCCAAAAAGGGGAGCACCAGCATGCCCACATACGAAACACCGAGTGCCATAGACCTCGCCATCAACCTGCAGGTCGGCATGGTCGAGCTCGTCGCGAGCGACCGCAGCGACACGGTCGTGACGGTCTTGCCCACCAACCCGAGCAAGGCGGTTGACCGCCGCGGCGCCGACGAGACCACGACAGACTTCGACGGGCAGCGCCTCACCATCGTGGGCCCGAAACCCCGACTCGCCTGGATCGGCCCCACCGAGTCGGTCGACATCAGGGTTGAGCTGCCCAGCGGGTCACGCGTGGCGGCAGAAGTCGCCGTCGGCGGCGTCCACAGCCGCGGCACCCTCGGAGCAACGCGCGTCAAAGCATCCATGGGCCCGGTAGACCTCGACACCACGGGCGACCTGTGGATGCGCGCAGGCCACGGCAACGCCACCGTCGGCACCGCAGACGGCAACCTCGAGATCACGGCAGACCATGGCCAGATCCGCATCGGCACCGTCACGGGCGACGCACTGCTCAAGGCGTCGCACGGCAACGTGCAGCTCGATGAGGCCGGCGGCGATGTCGACGCCAAGCTCTCCTACGGGGGCCTCGAAATCGGCCGGGCGCTCGCATCCGTCACCGCCAGGACCGCCTATGGAAGCGTGCAGTTGCGCGAAATCTCGGCAGGCAGCGTGCACGTCGAGAGCGGGCACGGCGACGTGAGCATCGGGGTGCGCCCCGGAACTGCCGCCTGGCTCGACCTGTCGTCGAAAGAGGGCCGCGTGCGCAATCAGCTCGACGCAGAAAGCAGCCCAGAACCTTCAGAACAGACCGTCGCCGTGCGCGTGCACACCCAGTTCGGTGACATCAGCATCCGTCGCGCCGAATAGCGCAATAGAGAGGAACGAAGACATGACCACCGCCATCGACCTGCACGGGTTGCGGAAGTCGTACGGCCCCAACGTCGTTCTCGACGACGTCACCCTCGCCGTGCCCACCGGCACCGTCACCGCCCTGCTCGGCCCCAACGGTGCGGGCAAGACCACCACCGTGCACATCCTCTCAACGCTCGTGCGTCCCGACGGCGGCACCGCAACCGTGAACGGATGCGACGTGGTGCGTGACGCAGAAGGCGTGCGCGCGGCCATCGGCCTCACCGGGCAGTTCTCGGCCGTCGACAAGCTGCTCTCCGGCGAAGAGAATCTCATGCTCATGGCACGCCTGCGCCACCTCGGGCCGAAGCGGGCGAAGCAGCGGGTCGCCGAACTGCTCGAACAGTTCGACCTCGTGGAGGCAGCCCGCAAGCCGCTCGCCACCTACTCCGGCGGCATGCAGCGCAGGCTCGACCTCGCCATGACCCTCGTCGCCACGCCCAGCGTGATCTTCCTTGACGAGCCCACCACGGGCCTCGACCCGCGCAGCCGCCACACCATGTGGAACATCGTGCGCGACCTGGTCACCCAGGGCACCACCGTGATGCTCACCACACAGCACCTCGACGAGGCCGACGAGCTCGCCCACCGCATCGCCGTGCTCGACGGCGGGCGCATCGTGGCAGAGGGCACGCCAGACGAGCTCAAGCGCCGAGTGCCGGGCGGCCACATCCGACTCAGGTTCGCGGATGCCGCGGCCCTCGACGCCGCGGACCGCCTGCTCGACGGGACCACGCGCGACGACACCGGCCTCGCACTCACCGTACCCAGCAGCGGAGGCGCGGGCGCGCTGCGTGCCGTGCTCGGCCGCCTCGACTCCGCCGGCCTCGACGTCGACGACCTCACCATCCACACCCCCGACCTCGACGACGTCTTCTTCGCACTCACGGGCAAGTCGGATGCCACGGGCCGGGTCGACCAGAAGGGCGCCTGAACCATGTCCACCGTCACGATCCCCGCCACAACCGGCACCACGCACGTGGTCTCCGACGCCGTCACCATGCTGCGCCGCAACCTGCTGCACATGGTGCGCTACCCGGGTCTCTCGGTGTTCACCATCATGGGACCCGTCGTTCTGCTGCTGTTCTTCGTGTACGTGTTCGGCGGCACGCTCGGCGCGGGGCTGCCCGGTGTCGACCCTGCTGCGGGTCGCGAGGCCTACCTCGCGTACGTGATGCCGGGCATCCTGCTGCTCACCATCGCCGGAAGCGCGGGCGGCACCGCCACGACCGTGTCGATGGACATGACCGAGGGCATCACGGCCAGGTTCCGCACTATGGCGATCTCGCGGGCCGCGGTGTTGGCCGGGCACGTGCTCGGCAACACCATCCAGGCGATCATCGCGGTCGCCCTCGTGCTGGGGGTCGGGCTGCTCATCGGGTTCCGCCCCACCGCGAGCCCGGTCGAATGGCTGGCCGCGACCAGCCTGCTCGTGCTCATCGCCTACGCGATCAGCTGGCTGGGCGTGGCCATGGGCATGCAGGCCAAGTCGGTCGAGACGGCGAGCAACTGGCCCCTGCTGCTCACGTTCCTGCCGTTCCTTGGCAGCGGCTTCGTGCCCACAGAGTCGATGCCGGCCTGGCTGCAGTGGTTCGCCCAGTACCAGCCGTTCACCCCGTTCATCGAGGCCATCCGGGGCCTGCTACTGGGCACGCCGCTCGCACTCAGCCCGGTGTTCGCACTGGCCTGGTGCGCGGTGATCGCCGTCGGCGGGTACGCCTGGTCGAAGGCCCTCTACGAGCGCAAGTCGGTGCGCTGAGCACTCAGTGCCCCGGCTTGCCGCCGTTCACGATGATGGTCTCGCCCGAGGTGTAGCTGCTCGACGGGTCGGCCAGATACACATAGGTGGAGGCCAGCTCGGCCGGTTGGCCCGGCCTGCCGTATGGCACGTTGTCGCCGAAGCTCTCGATCTTCTCGGGCGGCGCGGTCGACGGCTGCAGCGGTGTCCAGAACGGGCCAGGGGCAACACCGTTCACCCGGATGCCATCGCCCGCCAACTGCTGCGCCATCGCCCTCGTCCAATTGGCGATGGCACCCTTCGACGTGGCGTACTCCACCAGCTGGGGTGACGGGTCGAAGGCCTGGATCGACGAGGTGGTGATGATCGAACTGCCGGGCCGCAGGTGCGGGATGGCCGCGTTCGTCAGCCAGAACAGGCTGTAGACGTTGGTGCGCATGATGGCGTCGAGCACCGACGTGTCGAGCTCCCTGATGCTGTCGACCGTGCGCTGCATGCCCGCGATCATCACCAGCAGGTCGAGCCCGCCCAGCCGCTCGGTGGCCTCCTCCACGATCGAGCGGCAGGTCTCCTCGTCGCCGATGTCGCCCGGCAGCAGCACAGCCTGCCGGTCGGCGGCCCGCACGTGTCCCGCAGTGGTCTCCGCCTATTTCTGCTCAGACTCCAGGTAGCCCAGCGCGACATCCGCCCCCTCCCGCGCGAACGCGATCGCGACCGCGCGCCCGATACCCGAGTCGGCACCCGTAATGAGTGCCCGCAGGCCGCGCAGTCTGCTGCTACCGGAGTAGGTCTCCTCGCCGTGGTCTGGGTCGGGGTTCATCGGCGGCGTAAACCCGGGGTGCGGCTGCTGCTGCTCGGGGAACGGCGGCCGGGGGTAGAGCGTGAGGGGGTCGCGGAGTTCACGGATCTTCATGACGCCAGCCTTGCGCGCCAACACCGCAGCGGAAGGGGGTTCCTGAAATGCTCAGAGACTCCTAAGCATCCGGGCCCACCCCCTGTGCGATGCGCGCCGACGGGACAAGACTGGCGCAAGCCCTGCCACACGCACGGCGTGACCGAAGGAGCGGATGACCATGACAACCGACGCGAACGACCCCGCACTGAGCGGGGAACAGACACAGCCACTGTTGGAACAGAACGACGCGACACTGCGCGACAAGGTGGCCGGCATCGTGGAGCAGACGCGAGCCGACGCGGGCGACAAACCACAGGAGGAGTTCTCCGCATTGCTGCGGCAGCGCCTCACCGAGGCCGGCATTGACCTGCCCGTCGACCAGGTGACCGCGCTTCTGAAGGAGGACCAGTGACATCCGCCCTCGCCCTCAACTGCACACTCAAGCCCTCCCCCGGCGAGTCGAGCACCGAGCTTCTTGCAGGCCAGGTGCTCAGCGCGCTCGCCGAGCACGACATTGAAACGAGCATGCTGCGCGTCGTCGACTACGACGTGAGGCCCGGCGTCGAGACCGACATGGGCGACGGCGACGAGTGGCCGCAGCTGCGGGCCGCCATCCTCGCCGCCGACATCTTGGTGTTCTGCACACCCACCTGGGTGGGGCACATGTCGAGCGTCGCGCAGCGGGTGCTCGAACGGCTCGACGCCGAACTGTCAGAGACGGATGCGCTGGGCCGCCCCATCCTCACCGGCAAGGTGGCGGTCACGGTGGTTCTGGGTAACGAAGACGGCGCACACAAGATCACCGCAGACCTGTATCAGGGGCTGGGCGATGTCGGCTTCACCATCCCGGCCCAGGGCGGCACCTACTGGAACGGCGAAGCCATGCAGACCGTCGACTACAAAGACCTCGACGCGGTTCCGGATGCCGTGGCCTCAGCCACCGCGACGCTCGCCCGCAACGCGGCGCACCTCGCGCGGCTGCTCACCGCGAGTCCGTACCCGGCGCCTTAGCCTGCGCTAGACGTCCTGGTCTGCTGCGGGGACGGCACCGTCTTCGCCAGCGCCGTCGTCGGTGTCGTGGGCCGGGTCGCCCTTCTGGTCGGGCTCCTCCGGGGCGCCCCCAGAGGCGGTGTCTGCCTGCTCGTCGTCAAGGTCGAAGTCTGGGTCGACATCCGGCCCCACCTGCTCGCCGTCTGAGCCATTCGTGTTCGATGTGTCAGTCATGCCGACACGGTAGGCGCGTCGGGCGGCAAGCGCATCGGGCTATTCACCGGGTTGTCACGACGCACCCGAATCCTTGGTCTCCTGCGGCTCTGCAACCAGGTGCAGGCCACTTGGAGAGTTGGCCAGCAGCATCAGTTCGTCGACCCACTCGCGGTTGATTGCCGGGGTTCGGCTGCCGAAAAACTTGAACGAGAGGGGGATGGTGGGGTGCCGCCAGATGACGCTGCGCCCGTCACCGATCGACGGCTCGTCCTTCCAACTGAAATAGAACGCCTCATTGCGCCGAAGCTTCGCCCCGATCACGATCTGCAGGTGCGCGAGGGTGCGGTCGTCGAAGTCGGCCGACAATGTGGAGTCGTACGTGAGCGTTCCCATCGTTCGTCCATTGTGAACCTCTTCGCACGAAAAAGCATCGGCGACGGGTTTACTCCGGCTCGGGGATGAGCCTCAGTCCATCGACACTGTTCGCCGAGACCACCAGAAGGTCGAGCCACTCACGGTTGATCGCCGGCTGGCGTGAGCCGAGAAACTTGAACCGCAACGGAATCGACGGGTGCATCCAGATGGTGGAGCGCCCCACACCCTCCGTCACGTCGTGCTCGAACGAGAAGGCGAAGGACTCACCGCGGCGCAACTTCGACAGCACCACGATCTTCACGTGCGCGAGCGTGCGATCCTCGATCTCGATCTCTTCTGCCGGCCTCCCGTAGAGCAGATACCCCATCGGTTCCTCTCAGATCTCATCCAACCCGAGGTGACTCCCATCACCCTCGGCCGGCCTGGCGTGCAAAGTGTTTCCACTCGCGAGGTCCCGTCCCAATTCGAACTGAACGGATGCCTTACCGCCCCCCAGCCTAAGCACAATGTCTGCGGTGATTCCAGAATCCGAGAGGGCTGCGTCAAAACGGTCGAGCGCCTCAGCGACCTGGTCCTCGACAAAAAACGCTTCGCCGCTGTACCGCAGTTCCTTCATCTGCACAGGGTTACCACGCTTACCGAAAGCGTCAAGGTACTTGACGCTGAGAACTTTGAGTGCAGGCATGCGCGGCGCACCCGCGGAGCCTAGCTTCTGAGCATGGCCAAGCTTCTGAAGAACAACGGGCTGCTGCTCGTGAATCTCGCCCTGTTTCTCGTGTTCCTGGTCGGAATGACGATCACCGGCTGGCACACCAACAACGACGAATTGATCAACCACGGGCAGGCCGCGCTCAGCCTGCCCGCCTACCTGGGCTCCGGCTCTTACGGGGAGGCCATCTTCGAGAACTGGGAGAGCGAGTTCCTGCAGATGGGCATGTATGTGGTGCTCACGGTCTTCCTCTTTCAGAAGGGCTCATCTGAGTCGAAGCCGCTGAGCGGGGATGCGCCCCAGGACGCCGACCCGCGCACCCAGCCGAAGCATCCGAGCACCCCGTGGCCAGTACGGCGGGGCGGATGGGTGCTGGTGCTGTACGAGAACTCGCTGTCGATCATGTTCTTCATACTGTTCGCCGCGTCGATCACGCTGCACGCCGTGACCGGCGCGGCCGCGTACAGCGAGGAACAGGCGCTGCACGGACTCCCCGGCGCCACCCCGCTCGAGTACGTCGGCACCTCGCAGTTCTGGTTCGAATCGCTGCAGAACTGGCAGAGCGAGTTTCTGGCTGTTGCGGCCATCGTGATCGGGTCGGTGTACTTCAGGCAGCAGGGCTCGCAGGAGTCGAAGCCCGTCGCGGCCCCACATTCGAAGACCGGAGCGGAATAACGCGCAATTTGTCCCCCGTTCAGGGGACAAAAGAATGTCCCCTTGACCAATACCCCCCAAAGTGGGGTGATTATACGTACGAAAATCGTGACCCATCGGTAACGACGCACGGGCCGAACGGACCTGATGTGCCTCGATGCGATCCTCTCGGAGGGGGATGATCGCGTGGCTGAGATAGCTTCAAGGCTGGCAGCGGTTACTGGAGCCATGCTCCTGGTCTCCCCGATCGCCCTCACGACCGCGGCATCGCAGGCCGAGCCGGTCACGGTGAGCGAACCTGCGGCGCCGGTCACCGACGCGGTTCTCCTCGCCAACGACGGCGTGCTACCCGTGCATGACGACGTGGCGGTCATCACGGCCTCCGTTCCGGAGCTGCCCGCGCTCGACCCGGTGAGCGAAGAAGCGGAAGAAGAGGAGCAGCAGACGCTCGCGTCACTGATCCACGCCGAGTCGGTGACCGAGCTGGGAGCAGCAGCGCCCGCCACGGTGACGGGCGCCGACGCCATACCCGCAGAACTTCTCGGCGACGGGCTCCGCGTCGAGTACTTCACCACGACAGACCTCACGCAGCCGGCCGCGCTCGAACAGGTTCAGGCCTCCAGCGCCACCAGACTCCCGTCAGGGGCTGTCGCGGTCAGAATGACAGGCGCCATCACGGCGCCCGAAGACGGCAGTTACGAACTCGTGCTCACCGCCACCGGCGGTGCCCGGATGCTGGTGGACGGCGACGAGGTGGCGCACCTCGAACAGCCGGAGCCCCCCGCAGAGGGGGCCGCACCCACAGACGTTCCACGCGCATCCGTCGTGCTGGAACTGACCGCCGGAGAAGAGCTGCCGGTTCAGGTTGAGATGACCGACGAGGTCAGCCCTGAACCGGTTCTCTCCGTCGGATGGCACGCGCCGGATGGCGTCGTCTCGGCAGCGACCGAGGCAGCAGCGAAGGCGGCCGCAGACGCAACAACCGTCGTGGTGTACGTGCCATCGCTGCCCGCAAGAACCACCGACGCTGAAGAGCAGGGAGAGATCGCGGGAGCCCTGCCCCAGGACCTCGGCGACCTGCTCGCGCTCGTCGCAACGACCGCGCCACGCGTGGTGGTGGTCGAAGACACCGCAGCAGACGACGACCTTGCCGGCTGGGATGCCGCGGGCATCCTGCACGTGCCGACGGGAAGCATCGACCTCGACACCCTGGCCCGACTGCTGACCGGAGCCGCGCAACCCACGGGAACCCTCGCTACGCCCCTTCCGCTCCCGCACGGACCACCGGCAGAAGACCAGGACACCCAACCGCTCTACCCAGAAGGGCACGGCCTCCGCTACTGGAGCTACGATGTGCTCGCGCTGACCGCGGGTGATGGTTCAGCAGACGTTACCGTCGCCTCCACCGGCACCGCAGCCGGCAGCACCCCGATCTACATCGCAGCGAGCGCAGCAGACTCAGACCAGCAGCACCCCGCCGGAACCGCAACCATCGACCTCGACGCAGGCGACACCGCGAGCGTGACCATACCGCTCGACCTCACAGAGCTCGACCTCGACTCGCCTGACACCTGGCCGATCACCCTGCACGCGGGCACCGCTCCCGACTCGCTGACCGCAACCGCCCAGCTGCTCGCATCCGACGCCCAGCAGGGCACGACAGAGCGCTCTGCGACCCGCAAGCAGCAGAAGCAGGGCGGCATTGTGATGCCGGCAGTGCCCGGGCTCACCCTCACCACCGGCAACGGCGCAGTGACCCTCGAGAACGCGGTGACGGTCGACGGCATCCTGCGCCTCAGCGGAACCCTGCCGGAGGTGTCTGTGGCGGATGCCCGCAGCGGCGCCCGAAGCGGGTGGACCGTCTCGGCCAGGGCATCCGACCTCACCGGACCGGGCGGAACGCTACCCGCACGCAACCTCGGCTGGGTGCCCACCGTGCTGACGCCCACAGACGGCGCGGTCGCAGGGCCCGCTGTCGCCGGAAGCCTGAGCGGCGGGCGCGGACTCGGCGAAGCCGCGGTACTCGGGCGAGCAACGCGCGCCGGCGGCACCGTCACCTTCGGCGCGGACTTCCTGCTCGAGACACCCGCGAGCACCATGCCGGGCAACTACACCGGCACGCTCACCGTCACGCTCTTCCCCCTCGAGAAGGGGCCCCAGCCATGAGAACGAATCCGCCACCGAGACGGGAAGGAGGCCACGACATCGCCTTTACGTCCGAGCGCTTGGTCCGCGCTCGTTGAAACCCAGAACCTGGAGAGTTAACGTGAAACAACATCGTGGCCCTACGGCCAGAATAGCCATATCGGCCTTCGCGCTGATAGTGGCGGGCGGAATAATCACGCCGGCAGCCCATGCTGCTCCGGGCGACGGAACGTGGCTGGACCCCACGCTCCCCGCCGAAGAACGCACGGAGCTTCTGCTCGACGCGATGTCTCTGGATCAGAAGATCCAGCAGATCGCCATCGTGCCCATCGACGAGTCCGAGGTGCTCGAAGGATGCGACCCCATAGTCACGGGGCGCACCATCGAAGGCATCCCAGAACTCGGCATCCCCACCATACGAATGACCAACGGCGGCACCGGTGTGAAGGGCGGGTCGTGTGACCCAGACCCGTTCGCCACGGGGCTGCCGTCGTCACCCGCCATGGCAGCAACCTTCAGCGCTGACGCCAACTACACGGTCGGCGAGATCCTGGGAGAGGAAACCAGGGCGTTCGCCCACCAGGTGATGCTTGCGCCCGGCCTCAACCTCATCCGCACGCCTTATGCAGGGCGTGCGTTCGAGTATCCGAGTGAGGATCCATACCTGGCCGGTGTGCTCGGAGTGCAGCAGACGAAGGGCATCCAGGATCAGGGCATCCAGGCCCAGATCAAGCACTTGGCATTCAACGAGCAGGAACTCGAGCGGTGGACCGCGGCGTCGATAGTGCCGCCGAGAGCCGCGCACGAGCTGTACCTGCTTCCGTTCGAGATGTCGGTGAAAGACGCGGATGCTGCGTCAGCCATGTGCTCGTTCCCTGACGTGAACGGCGTGTACGCCTGCCAGAACAGGGAGCTGCTGCGTGACACCCTCATCGACCGGTGGGGCTTCGACGGCTGGATCATGAGTGACCGCCGCGCGCTGCACAGCACCGTGCCCTCCATCAAGGCGGGCGTCGATGTTGAACTCGACTTCGAGCCTGAGTGGTTCACCCCGGATCGCATCAACATGTTCCTCGACTCGGGTGACCTCACAGAAGACATGCTCGACGAGATGCTGCGCGACCGGTACACGAAGATGTTCGAGTTCGGCCAGTTCGAAGACCCGTTCCTCGAGATGACCGAGGTCGACCTGACGGCCAACGGCCAGCAGGGTCGCGACATCGCGGCCGGTGGTGCTGTGCTGCTCAAGAACGACGGCGGGCTGCTGCCTCTCGACGGTGACGTCGCGAGCATCGCCCTCATCGGGCCTGAGGAGTTCGCGGGCAAGGCGAAGCTGCCACCGCGTTCCGGCACAGACATCGGTGAGACGGTCGTGGTTCCGTACACGGTGACACCGCAAGACGGGCTGGAGTCCGTGATCGACGATCTCGGCTACGACACCGAGGTCACCTACAACGACGGCACAGATCTCGACTCCGCGGCGGAACTCGCGGCGGACTCCGACGTGGTGCTGCTGATGATCGGCGACCTCGCCCAGGAGACACAGGACAAGACAGACCTGCTGTTCCCGGAGATGAGCGACGTCGACCAGGAAGCCCTGATCGACGCGGTGGTGGGGGTCAACCCCAACACGGTCGTGGTGCTCAAGACCACGGGCGGAATGCTCATGCCGTGGCTTGACGAGGTGCCCGCGCTGCTTGAGGCGTGGTACCCCGGCCAGGACGACGGCAACGTGGTGGCCGACCTGCTCTACGGCAACGTCAACCCGTCGGGCAAGCTGCCCGTGACCTTCGGCAACAGCGAATCGGAGGCTGCGTGGGCCACCGACCGCCAGTACCCGGGTGTGCGGGTGGACACCGACAAGATCGGTGGGCCGGGTCCGAACGGTGAGCCAGGCGTCGACCAGCTGCACTTCTACTACGACGAGGACCTCGAGCTGGGTTACCGGTGGTACGAAGCGAACGGCGTCGAGCCGATGTTCCCCTTCGGATACGGGCTCTCGTACACGACCTTCGAGTACAGCGACCTCACCCTGACGCCCACGCTGGGCGTGATCGGTGAACGCGCGCTGCAGGTCGACTTCACCGTCACCAACACCGGCGATGTTGCCGGTGCTGAGGCGGCGCAGGTCTACCTGACGCTTCCGGATGCCGCGAACGAGCCGGCGAAGCGATTGGTCGCCTTCGAGAAGCCGTACCTGGAGCCAGGAGCGAGTGCCGAGGTGTCGATCATGCTCGACGCGTCAGCGTCGAGTCATCCGTTCTCGTATTGGGTGCCCGATGAAGACGGCACCTGGGCGGATGGTGATTGGGCGACGGCTGAGGGTAGCTACACGGTGCATGTTGGTGGGTCTTCCGCCGACACCCCGCTGGAGCAGGCCGTGAGCCTGGACTTCCCGGCCGCGCAGAACGAGGGAGAAATCCCCATCGGT
>Ga0180215_1002831_pt1 | contig 16913 bp, 10 predicted proteins | sample eDN3rd37CBELigBY_FD_128871 | JGI IMG/M metagenome (GOLD analysis project Ga0180215, IMG submission 128871) | Enriched backyard soil microbial communities from Emeryville, California, USA - eDNA 3rd pass 37_C BE-Lig BY (version 2) (version 2) | ecosystem: Environmental > Terrestrial > Soil >... | reverse complement strand
CTGGTCTATCTTGTCACCGAAGACTGGTATTTCATGTCCCACCGGCTGCCGATGGCGCTTGCTGCGCAGCGGGCCGGGTACCAGGTCCATGTCGCGACTCGCGTGAAAGCCCACGGTGCCGAGATCGAGGCGAGGGGCTTCACCCTGCATCCGCTCGACTGGCAGCGCGGCAGCATCCATCCGTTGAAGGTCACCTCGATCGTGAGGCGGGTGCGCGAACTGTATCGCCGCATCAAGCCCGACATCGTCCATCACGTTGCGCTGCAGGCGGCCGTGATCGGGTCATTGGCGGCGACAGGATTGCCAATGGCGCGGCTGAACGCGCTGGCCGGCCTCGGATTCGTGTTCACCTCTCGCAGCCGCAGCGCGCTGCTGATGCGGCCGGTGCTGACCGTTCTTGTCAGGAGCCTGTTCAACAGCCCGCGCTCCGCCGTGCTGGTGCAGAACCCCGATGACCGCGACGCCGTACGGGCGCTAGGCATCGCTCAGGAGCGGGTGCACCTGATCCCGGGATCGGGCGTCGACACCGATGCAATCAAGCCGCTGCCGGAGCCCGAGGGAGAGATAACCGCGGCGTTTGTTGGACGGCTCCTCGATGACAAGGGCGTGCGGCCACTGGTCGACGCGCAGGCGTTGATGATGCGGCACGGTGAGACGGTGCGGCTGCTGATCGCAGGTGATCGCGATCCGGCCAATCCGGCTTCCATCCCGGCCGAGGAGGTAGAGGCCTGGAAGCGCCGGCCGGGCGTGGAACTGCTCGGCCATGTCTCGGGGATCGACAAGGTCTGGGCGCGCGCTCATCTGGCGGTTCTACCCTCGCGCCGCGAAGGGCTGCCAAAAAGCTTGCTGGAAGCCGCGGCATTCGGCCGCCCGATCGTTGCAACTGACGTGCCCGGCTGCCGGGAGATTGCGCGGCACGATGTCAATGCGTTCCTGGTACCGCCGGATGATCCGGTGGCGCTGGCCGATGCCATTTCCGTGCTGGCACGCGATCCGGCGTTGCGGGCGCGTTTCGGCGCCGCCGGACGGACGATAGTCGAGACCGAGTTTTCCAGCGCGCGCATCGGCGCGGATATCGTTGCCCTCTACAATTCGCTCGCAAACGTGCGCCCCTTGCACTTGCCGGGCGCAGCAGCGGCCGGCTAAACAGGCCGCGCTTTTATCGGAGCAGAATTCGCGTGGCGCACAGCCGGAAGATCGCCGTGATCGGCCTTGGTTATGTCGGCCTTCCGGTCGCGGTGTCATTTGCGCGCGCCGGTAACCCGGTTGTCGGCTTCGACATCGATGCTCGCCGCATCAGCGAGTTGCGTGCGGGACAGGACCGCACACGCGAAGTCGCGCCGAACGATCTTGCGCTGCCTGCCTTGTCGCTCGTGAACGATCCCGCGCAGCTGAGCAGCGCGGATTTTTTCATTGTCACGGTGCCAACACCGATCGACGCCGCAAACCGGCCCGACTTGCGGGCGCTGTTCGGCGCCTCCGAAATGGTCGGTCGGTCGATGCGCAAGGGCGCGATCGTGGTCTACGAGTCCACCGTCTATCCCGGCTGCATCGAGGAAGACTGCATTCCGGTGCTGGAACGCGCCTCAGGCTTGCGCGCAGGCAGCGATTTCACGGTCGGCTATTCGCCGGAGCGCATCAATCCCGGCGACACGAAGCATCGTTTCGAGAGCATCGTTAAGGTGGTGGCCGGCCAGGATGCGAAGACGCTCGATATCGTGGCCGATGTCTACGGCTCGGTGGTCACCGCGGGCATCCATCGGGCGCCTTCGATCAAGGTCGCGGAAGCGGCGAAGGTGATCGAGAACACGCAGCGCGATCTCAACATCGCCTTCATGAACGAGTTGTCGGCGATCTGTCACCAGCTTGGCATCGATACCGGCGACGTGCTCTCCGCCGCCGGTACCAAGTGGAATTTCCAGCGATTCTATCCGGGCCTAGTCGGCGGGCACTGCATCGGTGTCGACCCGTATTACCTGACGTATCGTGCCGAACGCGCGGGCTACCATCCCGAAGTCATCCTCGCCGGGCGGCGCATCAACGACAATGTCGGACAACGCGTTGCGCTGGCTTGCGTGCAAGCGTTGTTCAAGCGGCGGTGCGTGAATGCCGTCGTCACCATACTGGGCCTCACCTTCAAGGAAAATGTGCCGGATACGCGCAACTCCAAGGTGGCCGATATCGTCCGCGAGCTTGCCGCGGCGGGAATTTCCGTGCAGGTCCATGACCCGCTGGCCGCTGCGGACGAAGCAAAGCGTGAATACGGTATCGAACTGATGGAACAGTCTGCACTGAAGCCGGCCGATGCGATCGTGCTGGCGGTTGCGCATGACGATTTCGTGCGCGGAGGGTGGCCGCTGATCACCCGTCTTCTGCGCAACGACGGGGGGCTTGTTTTTGACGTGAAGTCGATCCTCGACCGCAAGGCGCGCCCAGCCGGAATCGAATTGTGGCGGCTCTGATGGACGAACCGATCCTGGTCACCGGCGCGGCCGGCTTCATCGGCTTTCATGTGACGCGCAAGCTGCTGTCTCAGGGATATCGCGTGGTCGGCATTGACAGCCTGACCCCATATTACGATCCGGCGCTGAAGGAAGCGCGCCGCGCCGAACTCGCGAAATGCGATGGTTTTGAATTCATCAAACGCGATCTCGCCGATCGCGACACCACCGCTGCGCTGTTTCGTGAATACAGGTTTCCGTATGTGGTGCATCTCGCCGCGCAGGCGGGCGTGCGCCACTCGATTTTGCATCCGGAAGCCTATGTCGACGCCAACCTCAACGGCTTTGCCAATGTGCTGGAGGGCTGCCGGCACAACGGATGCAAGCACCTGGTATTTGCATCCTCGTCATCGGTGTACGGCGCCAATACCAGGCTGCCGTTCCGCGCGAGCGACACGGTCGATCATCCGATCTCGATGTATGCTGCGAGCAAGAAAGCCAACGAATTAATGGCGCATTCCTACGCGCATCTGTTCCGGCTGCCGGTGACGGGATTGCGGTTTTTTACGGTCTACGGGCCGTGGGGCCGGCCCGACATGGCAATGTGGATTTTCGCGCGGCTGATCCTCTCGGGCGAGCCGATAACGTTGTTCAACTACGGCAATATGCGGCGTGATTTCACGTATGTCGACGATGTCGTGGAATCCGTCGTGCGTCTGATCCGCCGGCCGGCAGAGCCCGACCCGCAATGGTCCGGCGACAATCCCGATCCCGCCACAAGTTCGGCGCCATACCGCATTTACAATATCGGCAACAACAAGCCGGTTGAACTCCTGCATGTCGTTGCCGAACTCGAAAAATGTCTCGGGCGGGAGGCTAAGCGGGAGTTGATGCCGATGCAGCCCGGCGACGTGCCGGAAACCTATGCCGATGTCGACGACCTGATGCGCGACGTTGGGTTTCGTCCGTCGACTCCGGTCGAGACTGGAATTCGCAATTTTATCGAGTGGTATCGCCGGTACACCGGAACTTAAGGCGAGCGTGCTTTAACCGCCGCCAGGTTCCGCGGCAGCGACTTTAAGCATCTATGAACCAAACCACCCAGTCTGGCCGGATCGTTCCGCTTGTGATGTGCGGCGGAGCAGGCACGCGGCTCTGGCCCTCGTCGCGCGAAGGGCGGCCCAAGCAATTTCTGCCGCTGCTTGGCTCGCGTTCGACTTTCCAGGAGACCGTGCTGCGCGTTTCCGATCTGGCGGTCTTCGCACGGCCGATCGTTATCACGAACGCAGACTACCGGTTCATCGTCAAGGAGCAGCTCGACGAGATCGGCGCCGAGGCCGATATCCTGCTCGAGCCGATCCGGCGCGATTCCGGTCCGGCGATAGCCGCCGGCGCCGCGTTCGGCGAGACGCGCGGCGGCAACCCCGTCATCATGGCTTTGGCGGCCGATCATATGGTCTCCGACGGCGCCGCGTTTGTATCGGCGTGTCGTGACGCCGCGCGCGCCGCGGAGGCGGGGCGCATCGTGACCTTCGGTGTAAAGCCGGACCGGCCGGCGACCGACTACGGCTATATCTGTCCCGGCGACACGCTGGGCGGCGGCATTTTCACGGTTCGCAGGTTTGTCGAGAAACCGGACGCCGAGACCGCCGAGCGGTACATCGCCGAAGGATATCTCTGGAATTCCGGCAATTTCATTTTCAGGGCTGGCGATCTTCTCAGCGAATATGGCGCGTTCGAGCCAGAGACGGTCGCCGCCGCCAAGGATGCTATCGAGAGTGCGGGCGCCGATCTCGGCTTCGTGACCATCGATCCGAGCCACTTCGGTCGGGCCAAGGCGATCTCGATCGATTACGCCGTCATGGAAAAGACCGAACGCGCTGCGGTGATTCCGGTGTCGTATGGATGGTCGGATGTCGGCTCATGGCATGCGGTCTGGGAGTTATCGGCGCATGATGAGGCCGGAAACGCGGCGCAAGGCGATGCGGTTTTCGTCGATACGCAGAATTCCTTTGCCTCGTCCGAAAAGCCGCTGGTAGCGCTGTTCGGCGTACGCGATCTCGTTGTGGTGGCGAGCGAGGATGCCGTCCTGATCGCGGACCGCAAGAATACCGCGGAGATGAAACGACTTGTCGGCCGACTGAAAGAGGTCGCGCCGGCCGTGACCGTCGATCACATTCGCGTCCACCGACCCTGGGGCAATTACCAGTCGCTCGACAACGGCGCACGCTATCAGGTGAAGCGGATCGTGGTGAAGAAGGGCGGGCGGCTCTCGCTGCAATATCACCATCACCGCGCCGAACACTGGATCGTGGTGCGCGGCACTGCGCGCGTGACGATCGGCGACGACGTGAAGACGCTGCACGAGAACCAGTCGATCTATATTCCGATGGGAACGCCGCACCGGCTCGAAAATCCAGGGATGATCGATCTGGAACTCATCGAGGTGCAGACCGGCAGCTATCTCGGCGAGGACGACATCGTCCGGATCGAGGACGACTACCGGCGGTCTTGATCGCGACACGTTGAACCGCTTGCCACCGCGAAAGCGAAGAACCCGGCGCTTTTTCGCCGGGTTTGCGGTTTGGCGAGGAAGAGCGTGACCTGTCGTGCTACAGTCCTTCCAGTCAAAATCTCCCAAGGTGGCGTCATGGCAATCAAACTTCACGATCTGAAGGTCAAGCTGTTCACCGACGGCGCCGACAAGGCGCAGATCGTCGACATGGCGAAGAACCCTTGGATCGCGGGCTTCACCACCAATCCGTCGCTGCTCAAAAAGGCGGGCGTGAAGGATTACGAGGCGTATGCGCGCGATCTGGTGGCCGCCATTCCGGACCGGCACATCTCGTTCGAGGTGTTCTCCGATGACATCCCCGAAATGGTGGCGCAGGGGCGGGTGATCGCGTCCTGGGGCAAGAACGTCTATGTCAAGCTGCCGGTGACCACGACGCGCAGAGAGCCGTTGTTCGAGGCGGTTCGCACGCTGTCGTTGGATGGCGTCAAGATCAATCTGACCGCGATCTTCACGGCCGACCAGGTCGGCAAGGCGATGCAGGCGTTGCGCGGCGGAGCGCCCTCATGCGTGTCGGTGTTCGCCGGGCGGCTGGCCGATTTCGGAATAGATTATGCGCCGCTGATGCGCGATTCGATCGCGCAGGCCCGCGAGACCGACACGATCGAGATTATCTGGGCCTCGACCAGGGAGGTCTACAACGTGATCGAGGCCGACCGGATGGGCTGCCATATCATCACCGCCCCGGCGGACGTGCTCAAGAAATTACCCGCGCTCGGCACCAAGAGCCCGGAGGAGCTTTCAGTGGCCGCGGTCCAGGCGTTCCGGGAGGACGCGCTGGCCGCCGGGTTGCAACTCAACCTCCACGGGCGAGTGGCGGCTGAATAACCTTTCGATTCAAACCGTCCAAACTGGCCCGGCGGCCGATTGAGCCGTTTCTCCAGGCTTTTCCGTCTCGTAACACCCTGACTCAAAAGGTGTTTGGATCGAATAACGAAATCTCGCCGCAATTGCGAAGGTCATGCTAGGCAAGGACGGGTGTCGGGGGCTGCTTCGGGGGTGAGTCTGAGATGGTTCGTGCAGTCACAAGCGGCGAAAGCGGGCCGCTTCGCGTCGGCGTGGTCGGCGTGGGTATTATGGGCGCGAACCACGCCCGGGTTTTTTCCGGACTGCCGGACGTAACTCTGGTTGGCGTCGCTGACCCGAATTCCCAGCAACGCGAACTGGTGACGCGCATTCTCGGCGTGCCGGCGGTCGAGGATATCGACGAACTGCTCGGTCCGGGCCTGGATGCGGTGACGATCGCGGCGCCCACGCACCTGCATCATGAACTCGCGCTGAAATGCATCGAGCGCGGTATCCACGTTTTGATCGAAAAGCCGATCGCCTCCAACGTGGAGGAGGGGCGGGCGATGATCGCCGCCGCCAAACGGCGCGGCGTCAAGCTGATGGTCGGCCATGTCGAGCGCTTCAATCCGGCGGTGCAGGCGATCAAGGACGCGATTCGCGACGAGGACATCCTGTCGATCGGCATCACCCGCGTCGGACCGTTTCCGCCGCGCATGTCGAATGTCGGCGTGGTGATCGACCTTGCAGTCCACGATATCGACCTGATTCGCTGGTTCACCGATTCCGAAATCGTCGAAGTGCAGCCGCAACTCTCGAGTGCGATGGCCGAGCGCGAGGACATTGCGCTGCTGCAATTCCGCACCGCTTCCGGCGTGCTGGCGCATATCAATACCAACTGGCTGACCCCGTTCAAGGCTCGCACGGTTCATGTCGCGACGCGCCGCAAATATCTGATCGGCGATCTGCTCACCCGCCAGGTGACCGAATGCTTCGGCTTCCAGCCGGACGGCAGCTATTCGATGCGACATCTGTCGGTCGGGCATTCTGAGCCGCTGCGCGCCGAATTGCAGGCCTTCGTCAGCGCGGTGCGCGACAACAAGCTCCCGCCCGTCACCGGTGAGGAGGGCGTGGAAAGCCTCGATGTTGCCATGCGATGTCTGGAAAAGCGTCAGCCGGCCAACGTCGCATCGCATCCATCGGCGCCGCGCCGCGCGGCCGGCTGAACGACCGGTTTCGCTTCGATCGAGAATTGTTGACCTCACGATGAACCAGCACGCCCGCGTCGAAGCCAGACCCATTCCATTCATCGATGTCGCCGCCCAGCGACGACGCCTCGGCAAGGCGATCGACCAGGCGACCTCTCGCGTGCTCGATCATTGCCAGTTCCTGATGGGACCGGAAGTCGCGCAGTTCGAGACCGAACTCGCGGCCTTTTGCGGCGCAAAACACGCCTTGTCCTGTTCGAGCGGTACCGATGCGCTGGTGATGACGCTGATGGCGAAGGGCATCGGGCTGGGCGACGCGGTGTTCTGCCCGACCTTTACCTTCTGCGCGACGGCGGAAAGCGTCGCTCTGGTCGGGGCGACGCCGGTCCTTGTCGACGTGCATGCCGATACCTTCAATATCGATGTGACGAGCCTGAAATCGGGGATCGTGACGGCGAGGGCGATGGGGTTGAAGCCGAAGGCCGTCATCCCCGTCGATCTGTTCGGCCTGCCGGCGGATCACGATGCGATCGCCGAGGTTTCGCAGGCAGACGGTCTTTTCATTCTCGACGACGCCGCTCAGGGCTTCGGCGGCCGCTACAAGGGCCGCCCCATCGGCACCTTCGGCCACGCCACCGCAACCAGCTTCTTTCCGGCCAAGCCGCTCGGCTGCTATGGCGACGGCGGGGCGGTGCTGACCGATGACGACGAACTGCTCGCGATCCTCAAGAGCGTTCGGGTTCATGGCGGCGGCTCGGACAAATACGACAATGTGCGCCTCGGCCTCACCGCGCGACTGGACACCATCCAGGCGGCGGTGCTGATCGAAAAGCTCAGGATTTTCCGCGACGAGATCGTGGCCCGGAACCGCATTGCGGCGCGCTATTCGCAAGCGCTGAAGGATGTGGCGACGGTGCCGGTGGTGCCGGCCGGTTGCGAGTCGGTCTGGGCGCAATACACGATCCGCCTCGCGCCCGGGCGGCGCGACGGCTTCGCCCGCGCCCTGCAGGCCGAGGGCATACCGACCGCGATCTACTACGCCAAGCCGCTGCACAAGCAGACTGCGTATCGCGCCTTTCCGATTGCGCAGGCCGGACTCGCGGTCAGCGAGCGGCTCGCCGGCGAGGTGATCAGCCTGCCGATGCATGCCTATCTCGACGAGGTCACCCAGGACCGCATCGTGGATGCGGCGCGGCGGGCGCTGCAGTCCTAGCTCGTTTGCAGCTCTGGACACCCTCCCCGTGAAAGGGGGAGGGTTGGGGAGGGGGCTTTTCGTTGCGATGACCCCGATCCGCCCGCCTTCGCTACACTCCGGCGGACGACCTCTCCCCTTCAGGGGGGAGGTAAAGAGAGTGAGATGATCGGACGCATTTTCACGGTCGGCGGCTTCACGCTGCTCTCGCGCATCACCGGATTCGCCCGCGACATTATGCTGGCGGCGATCCTCGGCGCGGGCCCTGTGGCGGATGCGTTCTTCGTCGCCCTGCGGCTGCCGAACCATTTCCGCGCGATCTTTGCCGAAGGCGCGTTCAACGCCGCGTTTGTCCCCGCCTATGCGCGCATCCGCACGCAGGACGGGCCGGACCCGGCCAAGCTGTTCGCAAACCGCGTATTCACCATGATGGTTGCGGTCCAGCTGGTGCTGCTGGCGGTCGCGCTGGCCTTCACCCCGGGCGTGATTGACCTGCTCGCGCCCGGCTTCAAGGACGATCCCGGCCGCTTCGCACTCGCGACCGAACTGACGCGCATCACCTTTCCGTATCTTCTTCTGGTTTCGCTGGTGACGCTCTATGGCGGGATCCTGAATTCGATCCACCATTTCGCGACGCCGGCGGCTGCGCCGATCCTCCTCAATCTGTCCATGATGGCGACGCTGGCGCTCGCGGCGTTCTTTCCGACAGCAGGCCATGCCGCCGCCTGGGGTGTATTTATCGCGGGCATTCTGGAACTGCTGCTGGTGATGGGCGATGCCGGTCGCGCGCAGGTCCTCGCCTGGTTCAGTTGGCCGAAACTCGACGAAAACCTGCGGAAGTTTTTTCGGGCGCTCGGCCCGGCGACGGTTGGCTCGGCCGGGGTTCAACTCGCGATGTTTGCCGACACCATCATCGCAAGCTTTCTCGCCGCCGGCGCGATCTCGGCGCTCTATTATGCCGACCGCATCAACCAGCTTCCGATCGGTGTGATCGGGATTGCGATCGGCACCGTGCTATTGCCGGAAATGACCCGGCGGCTCGCAGCCGGTGATGAGGCTGGGGCGCGAGATGCGCAGAACCGCGCGATCGAACTGACGCTCCTTCTCACAATCCCCTGTCTCGTGGCGTTCCTGCTGATCCCTGACCTGATCATGCGGGCGCTGTTCCTGCGCGGAAAATTCACGGCGGACGATGCGCTGGCGGCTGGCGCGACGCTTGCGGCCTATGCCATCGGCCTCATTCCCTATGTGCTGATCCGCAGCATGACGGCGCCCTTCTTTGCCCGCGGCGACACCTTAACTCCGGTCAAGGCGTCACTGGTCGCGGTTGCAGTCAACATTCTGATCAAGATCGCGCTGATGGGCCCGCTGGCGCAGGTCGGCCTCGCCATCGCAACCGCGATCGGCGCCTGGGTCAATCTCGGCCTTGTCGCTGTTTTCGCCGTGCGGGCCGGCATAGCCGGTACGGACGGGCGGCTGAGGCGTTCCATGATTCTGCTGGTGACGAGCGGCTGTGTCCTCGGAATCGCGGTTTTCCTGTCGCAGCGGCTGGTCGTCGCCCTCTATCGCGACCTGCCGGGTTTCCGCGATGAGGCCGCCCTTGCGACGCTTGCGGTCATCGGCGGCATTGTCTATGGCGTGCTGGTGCTACTGTTGCTCGGACGCAACTGGTTCCGCGCTTTTCGAGGCGCAGGGCTGCCCGCTGCTGTCGAGAGGTCGGATAACAGACTGTGATCCTTGGATAATCCGCCGCAATCGCGGCACCGCCGTTGCAGCGGACAGAGCCCGCGCTGTTTGCAGTCTAAAACCGGCGTCCCTATGTGACGCCAGCGTCGCTGCGGCGCACAATCGATCCTGATCGAGCACTTGATGATGAGACGAAAGTATTGGCCATGGGCTGCTCGCACGGTCGCGACGGTAGTTGTGATGGGGCTTGCTGCCTGCGGGCAGGACCAGCGGGCGCAGCAGCCTGCGCCTCCGCCGCCGGCGGTCACGGTTGCGACACCGGTCGAGCGTACAATCATCGACCACGACGAATATGTCGGCCGTTTCGTCGCGATCGATTCGGTCGAAGTGCGTGCGCGCGTCTCCGGCTACCTCGATAAAGTCCACTTCAAGGACGGGCAATTGGTGAAGGAAGGTGACTTGCTCTTCACCATCGACAAGCGCCCGTTCCAGACGGCGCTCGATCAGGCCGAGGCCAATCTGCAGCGCGCTCGTGCGGAACTCGCCTTCGCGCAGGGGGACCTCGATCGCGCCGCGCAGCTCGTGCGCGACAAGACCATCACGCAGCAGACCTTCGATCAGCGCACCCAGGTCAAGCGAGTGGCCGAAGCCAATGTGGCCGCGCAGGAGGCGGCCGTTCGCCAGGCGAAGCTTGATCTCGAATTCACCGAACTCCGCGCGCCGGTGAGCGGTCGCATCGGCGATCGCCGGGTCTCCGTTGGCAACCTGGTCCTGGGAGGAACCGGTGGATCGCCGACGCTGCTCGCGGTCATCGTCTCCACTGATCCGATCCGCTTCGAATTCACCTTCGATGAGGCCTCGTATCTTCGCTATGAGCGATTGGCAGCGAACGGCAATGTAAACGAAAAGCGCAACGACATTGCCGCGCGTGGCGGCTCCTCGATCGTGCGGCTCAGGCTGATCGACGAGAAGGATTTCATTCACATCGGCCGCATGGATTTCATCGACAACGTGATCGACCGTTCGACCGGCACTATTCGCGGGCGCGCGGTGTTCGCCAATGCGGCCGGCATTTTCACGCCCGGCATGTTCGCCCGAGTCCAGGTGCCGGGTTCCGCGCCCTATACGGCGCTGCTCATTCCGGATTCGGCCATCGGCAGCGAGCAGGCGCGCAAGTTCGTCTATGTCGTGCGGCCTGACGACACCGTGGCGCAGAAATATGTCGAGCTCGGACAGCTTTCCGACGGCGATCGGGTGATCAAGAGCGGTCTTGAGCCGACCGACCGCGTCATCGTCGAAGGCCTGATGCGCGCCCGGCCCGGCATCAAGGTCACTCCGCAAGCCGCGCCGACCCCGGCGGCGACCGCGGCGAGCGGAACGGCGCGGGAATAGGCGGCCGCATGAAGATCTCCCATTTCTTTATCGACCGTCCGATTTTTGCGGCGGTTGTCTCGATCGTATTCATCATTCTCGGCGGCGTTGCCTTCCTGCGGCTGCCGATCGCGCAATATCCGGAAATTGCGCCGCCGGTGATCAACATCACCGGGCAATATCCCGGCGCAAGCAGCGAAACGGTTGCCGACACCGTGGTGGCTCCGATCGAGCAGCAGGTGAACGGTGTCGAGGGGATGCTCTACATCTCCTCCAATTCGACCGCCGACGGCCGGTTCTCGATCGCCGTGACATTCGATATCGGCACCAATCTCGATATCGCGCAGGTGCAGGTGCAGAACCGCGTCTCGACGGCGACGCCAAGGCTGCCGCAGGCGGTCCAGCAGATCGGCGTGACCGTCGCAAAAGCCTCTCCCGACATCCTGATGGTGGTGAACCTCTATTCGCCGGACCAGTCCCGGGACCCGATCTTTCTGACCAACTACGCGAATTTGCAGATCAAGGACGTGCTGACCCGCCTCGACGGCGTCGGCTCGATCACCGTGTTCGGCGCGCGCGACTTCGCGATGCAGGTCTGGCTCGATCCCAATCGCCTGCAGTCGCTGAATCTTACGGCGCAGGACGTCACGGCCGCATTGCAAGGACAGAATATCCAGGTGGCGTCCGGCGTGCTGAACCAGCCGCCGGTCGAGAACCAGCTCGCATTCCAGGTCGCCGTGCGCACGCTCGGACGACTGTCCGATCCGGCCGAATTCGCCAATATCGTGGTCAAGCAGACGCCCAACGCGGTGGTGCGCATCAAGGACGTGGCGCGCGTCGAACTGACCGGACAGGATTATTCGTCCTCATCCTATCTCGGCCGCGATCCGTCGGTTGCGCTTGCCGTGTTCCAGCGGCCCGGATCGAATGCGCTGGCGACCGGCGAGCGCATCCGCTCGACCACCGCGGAACTCGCCAAGAGCTTCCCGCAGGGAATGACCTATACGATCATCTACGACCCGACCCAGTTCATCAGCCAGTCGGTGGATGCGGTGATCGAGACGATCTTCGAGGCGGTGATCCTCGTGGTGCTGGTGATCCTGCTGTTCCTGCAGACCTGGCGGGCGGCGGTGATCCCGATCGTCGCAATACCGATCTCCCTCATCGGGACATTCTTCCTGATGAGTACGTTCGGTTTCACGATCAACAATCTCTCGCTATTCGGCCTTGTATTGGCGATCGGCATCGTGGTGGACGACGCGATCGTCGTTGTGGAGAATGTCGAGCGCAATATCGAGAACGGCCTGTCTCCGCGCGAGGCCGCGATCAAATCGATGGACGAGGTCGGCGGGGCGCTGATTGCGATCGCGCTCGTCCTGTGCGCCGTGTTCATTCCAGCGGCATTCATCACCGGGATATCCGGCCAGTTCTACCGGCAATTCGCGCTGACCATTGCCGGCGCAACGGTGATCTCGCTGACCGTTTCGCTGACCTTGTCGCCAGCCATGTGCGCGCTGCTGCTCAGGCCGCACCGTGCAGCGCACGAGGAGAAGTGGTGGCAGAAGCCGTTCGGCATGTTCTTCCGTGGCTTCAACCGCGGTTTCGGTTGGCTGTCTGCGCGCTATGGCTGGCTGACCGGCAAGACGGTGCGCTTTTCGGCGATCGTGTTGGTGGTCTATGGTGGAATCATCGCCATCGGCCTCAACGAGTTTCGAAAGGCGCCGACCGGCTTCATTCCGCAGCAGGATCTTGGCTATCTGATCGTTGCCGCGCAGCTGCCGCCGGGCGCTTCGCTGGAGCGGACCGACAAGGTGATGCGGCGCGCGGCTGATATCGCGCTGGCAACGCCGGGCGTGAAGAATGTCATCAACATCGTTGGCTTTTCCGGCGCGACCTTCACCAACGCGCCGAACGCAGGCGCGATCTTTGTCATCCTCGACCCGTTCGAAGAGCGCGCGAAGGATCCGGCGCTGTCTGCGGCGGGCCTACAGGGCACATTGTTCGCACAATATGCCGAGATCAAAGAAGGCATGATGATCGTGGTGCAGCCGCCCCCGGTGCAGGGCATCGGCAATGCCGGCGGCTTCCGCATGATGGTCGAGGATCGCGGCGGCCGCGGGCCGCAGGCGCTGCAGGAGGCGGTCGGCGCCATGATGGGCCGCGCGGCGACAACGCCCGGCCTGATGCAGGTGTTTTCGTTGTTCGAGGTTTCGACGCCGCAACTCTATCTAGAGATCGACCGCACGAAGGCGCAAATGCTCGGCATTCATCTGCCGGACGTATTCGCCGCCCTTCAGATCAATATCGGTTCGGCCTACGTGAATGACTTCAATCTGTTCGGGCGGACCTTCCGCGTACAGGCGCAGGCCGCGGCACCTTATCGGCTGGTGCCGAAAGACATACTCAACCTGCGCGTTCGCAATTCGGATGGCGACACCGTGCCGATCGGGTCGTTCACGACGATCCGCGACATCACCGGGCCATATCGGGTACCGCGCTACAATCTTTACCCCGCGGCCGAACTCGACGGCGGCGCGGCCCCCGGCTACTCGCAGGGACAGGCGATCCAGATCATGGAGAAGCTCGCGGCCGAAACATTGCCGCCCGGCTTCGCCTATGAATGGACGACACTCGCCTTTCAGCAGATTCGCGCCGGCAACACCGCGATGTTTGCATTCGTTCTTGCGGTGGTGTTCGTGTTCCTGGTGCTGGCGGCGCAATATGAAAGCCTGACGCTGCCGCTGGCGGTGATCATGATCGTGCCGATGTGCCTGATCGCCTCGATCATCGGCGTGGTGCTGCGCGGGCTCGACAACAACATCCTGACGCAGGTCGGATTCATCGTGCTGATCGGTCTGGCGGCGAAGAACGCGATTCTGATCGTCGAATTCGCCAAGCAGCTCGAAGAACAGGGGCGCGACCGCTGGCAGGCGGCCAAGGAAGCCGCCGAACTGCGGCTGCGTCCGATCCTCATGACGTCGCTGGCCTTTATCCTTGGCGTCATGCCGCTCGCGATCGCAATCGGTGCAGGCGCCGAGTTGCGCCGGGCGCTTGGCACGTCGGTGGTTTCCGGCATGATCGGAGTCACGGTTTTCGGCCTGTTGTTCACCCCGGCCTTCTATGTTGTTGTGCGCTGGCTCGAGGACAAAATCTCGCGGCGCAAGGCGCATGATGTGCCGGCCGAGCAGAAGGGTTGACGGATAGCGCGAATGAAATTCGGGGTCGGCCAGGCGCTCGTTCGCAAGGAGGACGATCCGCTGATCCGCGGCGCCGGGCGCTATGTTGCGGATTTCACCCCCGCCGGCTGCGGCCACGCCGTCGTGGTGCGTTCACCGCATGCGCATGCGCGGTTCCGCATTCTCGATGCGGAGCAGGCCAGGGCGCTGCCTGGTGTGCGCACGATCCTCACCGGTGCGGACACCAGGCATCTCGGCCTGATGCCGTGTGTGGTCGGCGTTCCCGGACAGACGATGATCGTGCCGCCCTGTCCGGTGTTGGCGCTGGATGAGGTCCATCATGTCGGTGATGCGGTCGCGTTCGTCGTCGCTGATACGCTCGATGCGGCGCGCGACGCGGCCGAGGCCATCGCCATAGACTGGGAGCCGTTGCCACATGTGATCGGTGCGGAAGCTGCGCTGGCCGAGGGCGCGCCGCTGGTCTGGCCCGACCGGCCTGGCAATCTCGCATTCGAGGTGAGCTTCGGCGATCGCCGCAACATGGAGGCCGCCTTTGCCAAGGCGGCACGGGTGGTGAGCGTCAAGCTCGTCAACCAGCGGCTCGTGACCAACTATATCGATACCCGCGGCGTGATCGCCGACTACGACGCCGCGCGCGATCATTATACGTTGACGCTCGGCAGCCAGGGCAGCCATGCAATCCGCGACGTGATCGGCGTAAGGGTCATGGGGGTTGCGCCCGAGCAGATGCGGGTGATCACGCCGGATGTCGGCGGCGGCTTCGGTACCAAGCTGTTCGCCTATCGCGAATATGCGCTGGCGGCGGTAGCGGCCAAGGTCACGGGCCGGCCGGTGAAATGGGTGGCCGATCGCACCGAGCATTTTCTCGGCGACACCCATGGCCGCGACAACATCACGACCGCGAGGCTTGCGCTCGACGCCCACAACCGCTTTGTGGGGCTCGATGTCGACACCATCGCCGATATGGGCGCGTATCTATCGACCTACGCGCCGTATATCCCCTATATCGGCGCCGCCATGCTGCCGGGCGTCTACGATATACCGGTTTGCTTCATCCGCGTGCGCGCGGCCTATACCAACACGGTGCCGGTCGATGCATATCGCGGCGCCGGTCGGCCGGAAGCGTCCTATGTGATCGAGCGGCTGGTCGATGCGGCTGCGCGCGACGCCGGCATCGGTCCGGATGCCATGCGGCGGCTGAATTTCATCACGCCCGGGCAGATGCCGTATGTGACGGCGACCGGCAAGACCTACGACACTGGCGATTTCGATGGGCAGATGTCGCGTGCGCTGGCTCTTGCGGATTGGCCGGGCTTCGGAGCACGCGCCAAACAGGCGAGGAGCCGTGGCGCTTTGCGGGGGATCGGCATCGGCACCTATATCGAGGCCTGCGGCGGCAACGGTCCGGATACGGCGACGCTGTCGCTGGAGAAGGACGGCACGCTACGCCTGCATGTCGGCACCCAGACAACCGGCCAGGGGCACGATACTGCGTTCTCGCAGATCGTCGCTGATCACCTGCATGTTCCGCCAGACCAGGTGCGTATGCTGCAGGGCGACACCCTGCAGATCGCGACCGGTACCGGTACCGGCGGATCGAGCTCGATTCCGGCCGGCGGCAATTCGGTCGCTATGGCGGCGGCGAAGCTCGCTGATCAACTCAAGGATATCGCCGCCGATGCGCTCGAAGCGGCGCCGCGCGATCTCGAATTTTCGGATGGCGCAATCCGGGTGGCGGGCACCGATCGCGCAATGCCGCTCGCCGCGCTCGCAAGCCATCCGGCCGTAACACCGGAGAAGCTGCGCGCAGCGGATGCTTTCACGCCAAAGGCGCCGACTTATCCGAACGGCACGCATGTCGTGGAGGTCGAGATCGATGAAGCGACCGGCCGCATCGGCATTGTGAATTATGTGATCGTCGACGACTTCGGGGTATCGCTGAACCCGCTGCTGCTGGAAGGCCAGGTGCATGGCGGGACCGTGCAGGGCATCGGGCAGGCTTTGATGGAAAATACGGTCTTTGACGCCGATTCCGGTCAGCTTATTACGGCGAGCCTGATGGATTATGCGCTGCCGCGTGCGCAAGACATGCCCGAATTCACGTTCGAGACGCGCAACGTACCGTGCAAGGTCAATCCGTTGGGAGTAAAGGGAGCCGGCGAGGCCGGTGCCATCGGCTCCTGTCCAGCGGTGATGAATGCGGTCATCGATGCGCTCTGGCGCGCCTATCGTGTCCATGATCTGGACATGCCGGCGAGCCCCGAGCGGGTTTGGCGCGCGATTCAATCCTCGCGCGCACGCGCAGCATCCGTGGGGATCACGGCTTCGTGATCCTCTTTGATTGGCGTTAGCGATAGCGATCGCTTCACTTTTTAGGAATAACCATCCGCTGTCCGGGTTCGCCGGTCATCTGCCCTAGCGACTCTTTCCTTCAAAAACACGGGGAGCCTCTCATGATTG
>Ga0180215_1002829_pt1 | contig 16916 bp, 19 predicted proteins | sample eDN3rd37CBELigBY_FD_128871 | JGI IMG/M metagenome (GOLD analysis project Ga0180215, IMG submission 128871) | Enriched backyard soil microbial communities from Emeryville, California, USA - eDNA 3rd pass 37_C BE-Lig BY (version 2) (version 2) | ecosystem: Environmental > Terrestrial > Soil >... | reverse complement strand
GCGCCCTTGGCGACCTCGAGCAGGCCGCGGTAGGAGGAGCGCCCGCCGTCCTTGGAGATCGACTTGGCGAAGATGTTCGAGGTCGTGTTCGGCGCGGCGTGGATGATCTTGCCGCCCGCGTCCTGGTGCTGGCCGGCGCCCGCGAACGCGATCGACAGGATCTCGCCGTGGGCGCGCTCGCCCGTCAGGTACACGGACGGGTACTTCATCGTGAGCTTCGAGCCGAGGTTGCAGTCGACCCACTCGACGGTGGCGTCGCGCTGCGCGATCGCCCGCTTCGTCACGAGGTTGAAGACGTTGTTGGACCAGTTCTGCACGGTCGTGTAGCGGATGCGCGCGCCGGGCTTGGCGATGAGCTCCACGACGGCGGAGTGCAGCGAGCTCGACGAGTACGTCGGCGCGGTGCAGCCCTCGACGTAGTGCACGTAGGAGCCCTCGTCGGCGATGATGAGCGTCCGCTCGAACTGGCCCATGTTCTCCGTGTTGATGCGGAAGTAGGCCTGCAGCGGCATCTCGACCTTCACGCCCGGCGGCACGTAGACGAACGAGCCGCCCGACCACACGGCGCTGTTGAGCGCGGCGAGCTTGTTGTCGTTGGGCGGGATGACGGTGGCCCAGTACTCGCGCACGAGGTCCTCGTGCTCGCGCAGGCCGGAGTCCATGTCGAGGAAGACGACGCCCTGCTTCTCGAGGTCCTCGCGGACCTGGTGGTAGACGACCTCGGACTCGTACTGCGCGCCGACGCCGGCCAGGAACTTGCGCTCGGCCTCGGGGATGCCCAGGCGGTCGAACGTGCGCTTGACGTCCTCAGGCACGTCGTCCCAGGAGCGCTCGGCCCGCTCGGACGCGCGGACGAAGTAGTGGATGTCGTCGAAGTCGACCTCGGCGAGCATGGGGGAGCCCCACGTCGGCATCGAGCGCGCGAGGAAGTGGTCGAGCGCCTTGAGGCGGAACTCGCGCATCCACGCCGGCTCGCCCTTGAACTCGGAGATCTTCTCGACGAGCTCGCGGGTCAGTCCCTTCGGTGCCTTGTACAGGTAGTTCTCGGCATCGCGGAACCCGTAACGCTCTGCGTAGTCCGCGTTGATGCCCTGCAGCGCCTGCTGCTCGGCGATGGTCTCGGGAGTGGCCATGGTGCTACTCCACCTCCAGCTTGATCAGGCCGCCCTCGACGCGGACGGGGAACGTGTCGACGGAAACGTAGGCGGGCAGGTTCAGCGGCTCGCCCGTGCGCAGATCGAACCAGGACCCGTGCCGCGGGCACTCCACCCGGCAGCGCTCCTCATCGAGCTCGCCCTCGGCGAGCGGCCCGTTGTCATGCGAGCAGCGGTCCTCGATGGCGAACAGCTCGCCACCGCAGTTGAAGACCCCGATCTCGAGGTCCTCCCACTCCACCAGGCGGCGCGCGCCGGGCGGGAGCTCTGAAAGCGGGCAGATGTCGATGACCTCGGGCAAATCCGATCCTTGCACTCGGCATTGTATCCGCCCACATGGCGACGGCCCGTGCCGGCCGCGCCGACACGGGCTGCGTCGCCCCCCGGGTGTCGTCTGTCGCTAGGTCACGGGCACCGTTTCCGGGTCGTCGTCGAGGGCCGCCGACAGCGCCGGCACGAGCACGTCGAGCGACAACGGGATGCTCAGCACCGTCTGGAAGCCGATCGCGTTGAACGCCTTGTCCGGGCGGCCGTCGGGAATGAAGACCTCACGCCCCTCCCTGTGCACGGCGAGGCGGGTGTAGAGCTTGTTGCGCTTGACCTTCTCGAGCTCGTCCTCCGTCCCGACCCAGACGATCGCGTCGAGGTCGAGCAGGTCGACGCGCTCGTCGGAGAGCTTGCCGGCGAAGTCCTTCACGAACAGCCTGGAGATCTCCGGCGACAGCTCGAACCCCATGTTCGTGAGCAGCCGCGAGCGCGGGTCGTCGGGGCCGTAGACCCACAGCCCCTGGTAGGACATCGCCATCGTCGCCGTCTTGCCCCGGAACTCGGGGTGGTCGGCGCGGATCTTCTCGAAGCGCTGCTCGATCCCGCGGACGAGCTGCTCGGCCTCGGCCTCCTTGCCGAGGATCCGGCCGACGGTGATCGTGGTGTCCTCGAACGGGATGCCGAAGTCGGCGTGGCCCTCGGGCGGCGCGACCGTCGGCGCGATCTGCGACAGCTTCTCGTAGTCGGCCTTCGAGAGGTCCGAGTACAGCGCGACGATCACGTCGGGGTGCAGCGCGGCGATCTTCTCGAACTCGATGCCGTCCGTGTTCGTGAGCAGCTCGGGACGCTTCGCCGCGCCGACCTTCTCCTCCGCCCACGGGGCGATCCCGTCCTCGAAGCCCATCCAGTCCGTGACGCCGACGGGCACGGTCCCCAGCGCGATGAAGGCGTCCTGCTCGTTGAGGCCGACGGTGACGACGCGCTTCGGCGGCGCTGCGATCTCCGTCGTGCCGTACCGGTGGTCGATCGTGACGGGGAACGAGGACGACTCAGCCGACGCCGTGCCGGTCCCCGACGCGGCGGGCCCGGGCTCGTCGTCGCCGCAGGCGGCGGCGAACAGGCAGCAGATGAGCAGGAGTGCGAGCGCCGCGGGCAGCCGGGGCCCGCCGCGGAGGCGAAGGTCTCGAATCATGGTTAGGGCACCCTAACTAACGGAGGATGCGGACGCGCCGCGGGGGCCCAGCACCCGGTGCGCGAGCCTCGCGAGGTCGCCGGCGATGCGCCGCTCGGAGAGGCCGTCGGCGCGCCAGTGGGCGTAGACCTCCGGCGCCAGCGGCGCGAGGAGCGCGTCGACGAGCACCGGCGTCGCCTCCACCCCCGCCTCGTCGAGCAGCGCCCGCACGTGGGCGGCCCAGGCGCGGTACGCGCCGGTCTCCATGCGCCGGGCGCCCGACTCGCCGGCGAGAGCGAGGTGGCCGTGGCGCTCGAGCAGCCGCACCATCGCCCGGTAGAAGGCGGCGAGCCGCTCCGCGGGCGGCGCCCCGGGCCCCAGCGGCGGCGGGCCGCGCAGGAGCCCGTCCTGCAGCGCGCGCTCGTGCTCGTCGAGCAGCGCCTGGGCGATCGACGCGACGTCGGGGTAGCGGCGGTACAGCGTGCCCTTGCCGATCCCGGCCTCGGCGGCGATCCGCTCCATCGTCACCTCGCGCCCGCCGTGCCGCGCGAACAGCCGGTCGGCGGCCTCCAGCACGCGGGCCCGGTTGCGCGCGGCGTCCGCGCGTTCGCGGGGCCGGGCGTCGGGTGCGAGCGGCACGTCCATCGGCCGAGCGTACCGCGTTAAGTGGACGTTGCGTCCGGTTCTACGCTAGGTGGACGTACCGTCCACTTCCGTCCCGAGGTCGAACCACCATGGACCTGATCGCCATCCCCCTGCTGCTCGCCGTCGGCGCGCTGCTCGCCGTCCAGGCGGGCGCGAACGTCCAGCTCGGCGCCGCCACCGGCAGCGCGTTCGGCGCGTCGACCCTGCAGCTGGGCGTCGGCGCGGCGCTCCTGCTCGCCGCCGCGGCGGCCGGCGGCTCGCTCGACGCGTTCGGGCTGCTCGACGACGCCGAGCCCTGGCACCTGGCCGGCGGGCTGGGCAGCGCGGTCTACATCACCTCGGGGATCGTGCTCTTCCCGCGGTTGGGCGCGATCGCCACCGTCGGGCTGTGGATCGCCGGGCAGATGCTCGCCTCGCTGGCGCTCGACGGGTTCGGCTGGCTCGGCGTGGAGGCCGAGGCGCTGCGCGCCCCGGACGCGCTGGGCGCCCTCGCCGTCGCCGCGGGGGCCGCGCTTATCGTCCGCGCCGGCGGCGCGGCGGGCGCCGTGAGCGGCCGCGCGGGCTGGGTGGCGCTCGCGGTGCTGGCCGGCGCCGCGCTGCCCGTGCAGGGGGCGGTGAACGCGCAGCTGCACGCGGACCTCGACGCGACGATCGCCGTGGGCGCGTTCTCGTTCCTGGTGGCGACCGCCGGGATGGCGCTGCTGCTCGCCGCCGCGCTCGCGGTCGCCCGCGCGCCGGCGCCGCGCCTGGCGCCGCTGCGCCGCGTGCCCTGGTGGGGCTGGCTCGGCGGCGTCGCGGGAGCGGCCTACGTCACCGCCGTCTTCTCGCTCATCCCGGAGATCGGCGCGGCGGCGACCGTCGCCCTCACCGTCACCGGCCAGCAGGCGGCGTCGGTCCTCGTCGACCGCTTCGGGCTGCTGCGCCTGCCGCGCCGGCCGATCCCGCCGGCGCGCCTCGCGGCGGTCGCCGCGCTGCTCATCGGCGTCGTGCTCATCCAGGTCGCGTGAGCGGCGCCGGATCGATCACGTGTCGAGGCCCGGCGCCGCGCGGTCAAGGCCGCGGCGCCGGGCTCCGACGCCTGTCGCGTGAGCTACCGACGGTGGGACATCGACGAGGACGGGCCGGCGCCCGACGTGCTCCTGGACGAGATGCCCGCCATCACGTGGGCGGCATACGGCGACCGGACGCTGCACTACGTCAGCCCGTACAGCTACGACCTCATCGGCTACCCGCCGGAGGACTGGCTGGACGACCCCGACTTCTGGGTCGCCGTCCTGCACCACGAGGACCGCGAGCGCGTCGTCGCCGAGCTCGAGGACGCCATCGCCGACCTCGACACCGTCGGCGTGGACCTGCAGTACCGCATGGTCGACGCCGAGGGCGAGACCGTCGAGGTGTACGAGCGGATCGCGATCGAGCGCGACCGCCGCGGCCGCCCGGTGGCGCTGCGGGGCGTCATCGCCGAGGTCACCGCGCTGCACGCCCGGCTCGCCGAGAGCCGCAGGCTCGAGGCGCGCGACCACCTCACCGGGCTGCCCAACCGCCGCGCGCTGCGCGAGGAGCTCGACGGCGCGGTCGACCGCGGCCGCTTCGCGCTCATCCTCCTGGACCTCGACCGCTTCCACGAGGTCAACCAGGTGCTCGGGCACGAGCTCGGCGACAAGGTCCTGCTGCAGGTGGCCGAGCGCTTCGCCGGCGCCGTCGGCGCGCTCGACACGCTCGCGCACCTCGGCGGCGACACGTTCGCCGTCCTCGCCCCCGCGGTCGCGAGCCGCGACGAGGCGGCCGCGCTCGCGACGCGGCTGCGCGGCGCGCTGCACGACGAGCTGACCCTCGGCGACGACGCGCCCGTCTACGTCGAGGCCACCGCCGGCATCGCCCTGTGCCCCGGCGACGGCCGCGACGCCGGGACACTGCTGCGGCGCGCCGACGCGGCGCTGCACGCGGCGAAGGCGCAGGGCCGCCCCCACGGGTTCGCCCACCCCCAGGCGGGCGACGGCAGCCCGCGGCGCCTGCGGCGCCTCGCCGAGCTGCGCCGCGCGCTGGACGCCGGCGAGCTCGTCGTCCACTACCAGCCCAAGCTCGACCTGCAGCGCGGCGACGTCATCGGCGTCGAGGCGCTCGTCCGCTGGGCGCATCCCGACGAGGGCCTGCTCGACCCCGACGAGTTCGTCCCCATGGCCGAGCACACCCAGCTCATCACCGGCATCACGGCGACGGTGCTCGGGCAGGCCATCGAGCAGGCCGCGCTGTGGCGCGCCGAGGGGATGGCGCTCGACCTCTCTGTCAACGTCTCCGCCCGCGACCTGCTCGACCCGGCGTTCCCGGCATTCCTCGGCGACCTGCTCGACCGCCACCGCATGCCCGCCGCGTCGCTGACGCTGGAGGTCACCGAGCGCGCGATCCTCGCCGACCCCGACGAGGCCCAGCTCGCGCTGACGCAGCTGCGCAGGCTCGGCGTCCGCGTCGCGCTCGACGACTTCGGCAGCGGGCAGTCGTCGCTCGGCCGCCTGCGCGACCTGCCCTTCGACCAGCTCAAGATCGACAGGCCGTTCGTGGCCGGCATCGGCGCCGACGACCGCGACCTGCAGATCACCCGCTCGGCGATCGACCTCGGCCACAGCCTGGACATCACCGTCGTCGCCGAGGGCCTGGAGTCCCCCGCCGACTGGCATCGCCTCGCGGCGCTCGGCTGCGACGCCGCGCAGGGCTACGCGCTGTCGCATCCGCTGCCCGCCGACGAGCTCGAGGCGTGGCTCTACAGCCGCGTCAAGCGCACCGACGCGCCGCCCCGCCCGCGCGATCTCGGCGACATCGACGAGCCGCGCGCCGCCTGAGCACGGCCGCCCCGCGGCGGCATCCTGCTGCGCGAGATCCCGCGCTCGGCCGCGGGCGCGCTGAGCGTGCTCGAAGCGGTCGCGGTGTAGGCGCCGCGCCTCATGCGGCCGGGGGCCGGTACGGCTCGTGCTCGTGCGAGAGCCAGACGAGCTCGGGATCGAGTGCGAGCACCCGGAGCCGGCCTTCGGTGGGCGGCTCGTCGAACTCGCCGTGCCAGACGGCGACGTCGCCGCCGACGACGATCGGCCGCCCGCCGGTCTCGACGACGACCACCTGCATGCCGTCCGTGTGGCCCGGCGCCGGGACAAGCCGCAGCCCGGGGAGCAGCTCGACCTCGCCGTCCACCGGCACGTACCGGACGCCGGGCGCGTCGACCCACTCGCGGAGGGTGTAGCCGTCCTCCGAGCGCGCGTCGTCGAGCTCGCGGCGCTGGACGTAGATCGGCGTGCCGGCGAAGAGGTGGTTGCCGCCGCAGTGGTCGGCGTGCAGGTGGGTGTTGACGACGATGTCGATGCCGGCGAGGTCGACGTCCTGCTCGGTCAGCGGTCGCAGGCGAGGGTTCAGCTCGGCGGCGAACGGGTGCAGCTCGGTCATGCCGGTGTCGACCAGCACGCGCGCCTCGGGATGGTCGACGACGTGCACGTAGAGCGGCATCGGCTCGCCCTCGACGGTCAGGTCGGCGACGAGGATCGGCGTGATCGTGACCGGGGCGGGGGCGTTCATGTCGTCGCACCCGCGCCGAGCGTCGCCGGCAGGCCGAAGTGCCCGAACAGCGTGCCGTCGAACGTCACGATCTCGGTGACGACGCCGTCGCGCAGCCGCAGGACGTCCATGGCCAGCGGCTCGTACGCGGCGTCGCCGGGCGTGCGCACGTACGCCGCGACCGCCGGCCGGCCGTTGGCGCGGGTGACGAGGCACCGCATGCTGCCGAACGTCTCCGATCCCCACCCGCCGTCGACCCAGGCCTGCACGACCGTGGTGCGGCCGGTCCACACGCCGGGCGTCGGCGGCATCGAGAAGCGGACGTCCTCGTGCAGGAGCGCGGCCAGGCCCTCGGCGTCGGCGCGCTCGCTGCACTCGACGTAGCGGGCGAGCAGGTCCCGCTCGGCGGCGGACGGCTCGGCGTCGCGGCGCCACGCCTCGCGGTCCTCGGGCAGGCGCTCCCGCAAGGCGGCCCGCGCCCGCTGCAGCGCAGAGTTCGCCGACGCCTCGGTCGTCTCGAGCAGCCGCGCGGTCTCCTTCGCCGAGCAGCCGAGGACGTCGCGTAGCACGAGCACCGCCCGCGGCAGCGGCGCGAGGTGCTGGATCGCGGCGATGAACGCCAGCTCGATCGTCTCCTTGGCGAGCGCCGCGTCCTCCGGGCCCTCGCGCCCGTCGGGCAGCTCGTCGAGGAGCTCGTCGGGATAGGGCTGCAGCCACGCGACCTCGCCGCTCGCGCTCGGCCGCCGCGGGCGCTTGTCGAGCGCGTCCAGGCAGGCGTTCGTCGCGATCCGGTACAGCCAGGCGCGAACCGACGCGCGGCCCTCGTACGTCTCGCGCCCGCGCCACGCGCGCAGGAACGCCTCCTGCACGAGGTCCTCGGCCTCCTCGAAGGAGCCGAGCAGGCGGTAGCAGTGGAGGTGCAGCTCGCGGCGGTGCCGCTCGACGCGAGCGCCGAAGGCCTGCTCGTCGAGCGCCCGCAGATCGTCGGTGATGGAGCTCATGGAGTGTGTGACGGCGACCGGCCCGAAAGCTCATCGCGCCGCCGCTCCGGCGGCTCAGCCGGCGACCTTGCGGACCCGCACGGAGCGGACGCTCGTGTTGCGGTTGGGGTCGAGCGCCACGACCGTGATCCGGTGGCGCCCGGGGCGCAGGCGCTTGGCGCCCTGCCAGCGCAGCCGCACGGCGCGGCCGGAGGCGACGTCGGCGCCCGTGAAGTTGCGGATCGTGCGCCCGTTGATCTTGAACGTGATCCGGGCGACGCCCGACGGGTCGGTCGCGGTGGCCCGCAGGGTGAGGGCGCCGGAGAAGCGCCGCTCGGCGCGGGGGGCGTGCAGGCGGATGCGCGGGGCGCTCAGGTCGCCGCACGATCCCGGCGGCGGCCCCTGGGTGGCGACGGCGCGGAACGCGTCCCACGCCGGCTTGCGCGAGCCGTCCTCGCGGCGCAGCCCGTAGTTGTCGAGCTCGTCGCCGTGGCCGGTGGAGTCGTCGAGCGTGAACCACAGGCCGCTGACGACGTAGCGGTGGCGGGCGAGGCAGCGGTAGGCCTCGGCCAGGTTCGCGGCCTGCTGGGCCTCGGTGACGCCCGCGGGCTTGAGGCCGGCCCACATGCCCCGCGCGCACGGCGACGTTGCCGTCGACCAGCCCAGCTCGGTCATCCAGATCTGCTTGCGCGCGTCGCCGTGGTCGACCATGACGCGGCGCATCGTGCGGAAGCCGAGGAACGACCAGCGGCCGATCCGGCCGTTGACGCGGGTGAACGCGCTCGGCGGGTCCACGAGGCACGCCGTGTCGGTGTGCACCGCGACGCCGTCGAAGGAGCGCCGCGCGCCGTGCCGGTAGACGCTGCGCAGCCAGTCGGCGTTGTTGCCGGTCGTCGGCCCGAGGAGGACCTTCGCGCGCGGGTCGCCGTCGCGGATGCGCGGCGCCGCGGCCCGCAGGATCCGCACGTAGTGGGCGACGTCCACGGTCCCGCCCCAGAACTGCGGCTCGTCGGGCTCGTTCCACACCTCGTAGGCGACGGCGCCGCCCGCCTCGCGCACGGCCGACGCGACCTCCCCCGCGAAGCGGCCGAACGCCTCGGGGTCGGTGGCCGGGCCGCTCGCGCCGTGCAGGACGAGGATCGTGCCCATCCCCCGCGCCCGCGCGCCCGCCACGGCCGCCTGCAGCGTGCCCGCGTGCGCGGGCCAGCCGTCGCGCAGCACGAACAGGCGGATCTGGCGCGCGCCGGTCGACGCCGCCTCGTCGAGCGACGCCGGGCCGGGCAGGCCCGCGACGTTCACGCCCGGCGTCGCGGCACGCGCCGCCGCCGGGGCGGCCAGGAGGGCCGCCGCGACGAGCACGGCGAGTGATGCGGCGCGCCCGCTAACGCTGCTCTGCCTCGCTGGGCGGGGTCGCGGGCTCCCAGTCCGCCGCCGCGCCGAGGCTCGCGCTCTTGAGCACCTTCAGCGAGAGCAGCGCGCACTTCATGCGGGTGGCGGAGATCTCGATCCCGAGCAGGTCGAGGATGAAGTTGCGGTCGAGCGCCAGCAGCTCCTTGACCGGCATCCCCTTGATCTCGTCGGAGACCATGGAGGCCGCCGCCTGGCTGATCGCGCACCCGTGGCCGGTGAAGCGCACGTCCTCGATGCGCTCCTCGTCGTCGACCTTGATCGTGACGCGCAGCTCGTCGCCGCACAGCGGGTTCGTGTCCTCGAACTCGAGATCGGGGTCCTCCAGCTCGGGCAGGGGCGGGGTCCAATTGTGGGGGCGCTTGTAGTGCTCGAGGATCTCCTCGCGGTACATCGCGTCCATACCGGACATGGGTTAGGAGAACACCGTCCTGACCTGCTCGATGCCGTCGATGAGGGCGTCGACGTCCGCGCGGGTGTTGTGCACCGCGAAGGACGCGCGGGTCGTCGCCCCCACGCCCAGGCTCTTCATGAGCGGCTGGGCGCAGTGGTGGCCGGCGCGCACGCAGACGCCGCGGGTGCCGAGGATCTCGGCGACGTCGTGCGGATGCGCGACGTCGAGCGTGAAGGAGACGAGCGCGCCTCGGGCGTCGGGGTCGCGCGGGCCGTTGATCGCCACGCCCGGGATCGCCTCCAGGCGCTCCATCGCATAGGCCGCGAGGTCCCGCTCGTGGGCGCGGACGGCCTGCATGCCGATCTCGCCCAGGAAGTCGACGGCGGCGCCCAGGCCGATCGCCTCGGCGATGTTCGACGTGCCGGCCTCGAACTTCCCGGGGACCTCCGCCCAGCGGATCTCGTCGATCGTGACGTTGGAGATCATGTGGCCCCCGCCGAGGAACGGCGGCATCGCGTCGAGCAGCTCGCGGCGGCCGTGCAGCACGCCGATGCCCGTCGGGCCGTACGCCTTGTGGCCCGTCCACGCGTAGAAGTCGGCGTCGAGCGCGGTGACGTCGACCGGGATCTGCGGCACCGCCTGCGCGCCGTCGACGACCACGACCGCGCCCGCGGCGTGCGCCTTCCGTGCGATCTCGGCGACGGGGTTGATCGTGCCCAGGACGTTGGAGATGTGCCCGACGGCGACGACCTTCACCGTGCCCGTCGCCAGCAGCTCGTCGAGGACCTCCAGCCGCAGCAGGCCGTCCTCGCCGACCGGGACCACCTCGAGCGTCGCCCCGGTCTCGCGCGCGAGCACGTGCCAGGGCACGAAGTTCGAGTGGTGCTCCATCTCGGTGACGACCACGCGGTCGCCCGCCGACACGTTCGCCCGGCCCCAGGAGTAGGCGACGAGGTTGATCGCCTCCGTGGCGTTCTTCGTGAAGACCGTGGTGCGCGACGGGGCGCCCACGAACGCCGCGACGCGATCGCGCGCGCCCTCGAACAGGTCGGTCGCCTCGACGGCCAGCGGGTACACGCCGCGGTGCACGCTGGCGCGGTGGTGCTCGTAGTAGTCGTCCATCGCCGCGAGGACCGCGCGGGGCGTCTGCGCGGTCGCGGCGGCGTCGAGGTAGCGCAGCCCCTCGCGCGCCAGCGTGGGGAACTCGCTCGGCAGGCTCCTGCCGCCGACCTCCTCCAGGAGGGTCATGCGAGAGCCCCCGCGACCTCCTCGCGGATGGGCCCGTAGCCCTCGCGCTCCAGGCGCTCGACCAGCTCGGGGCCGCCCTCCTTCGCGATCCGCCCCTCGAAGAGGATCGACACGCGGTCGGGCTTCACGAGGTGCAGGATGCGCTGGTAGTGGGTGATGATGAGCACGCCCATGCCGTTGTCGCGCGCAACGGTGTTCACGCCGTTGGCGACGACGTTCAGCGCGTCGATGTCCAGGCCGGAGTCCGTCTCGTCGAGGACGGCGATCCTCGGCTTCTGCAGGGCGAGCTGGAGGATCTCCATGCGCTTCTTCTCGCCGCCGGAGAAGCCCTCGTTGAGGTAGCGGGAGGAGAACTCCTTCGGGACGTTCGTGAGCTCCATCGCGGCCTCGACCGCCTTGCGGAACTCGCGCAGCGGGATGTCGCCCTCCCCGCGGGCCTCGCGGTGGGCGTTCATGACCATGCGCAGGTACTTCGTGACGGTCACGCCGGGGATGGCGACGGGGTACTGGAAGGCCATGAAGAGGCCCAGGCGGGCGCGCTCGTCCGGGTCGGCCTCGGTGATGTCCTCGCCGTCGAAGAGGATCCGCCCCTCCGTGACCTCGAGGTTGGGGTGGCCCATGACGACGTTCGCCAGGGTCGACTTGCCCGAGCCGTTGGGGCCCATGAGCGCATGGACCTCCCCCGAGCGCACGGTCAGGTCCAGACCGCGGAGGATCTGCTTGTCCTCGGCCTGGACGTGGAGGTTCTCGATCTTGAGCTCAGCCATTCTCTCTCACAGTGGTTGCGGGGAAGCGATCGCGACGGGCGCCTGCTCGCGGGCCGAGAAGGCGACCAGCTCGGCCAGCGTGGTGCCGGCGAGCGCCTGCATGACGCTGCCGTGCACACGGGTCCACAGCAGCTTGGTGGCACAGCCCTGACCGCCGTCCGCGCCATGCGAGCAGAGCACGCGGCCGTCGCCGACGGGCTCGTCGACGAAGCATTCCATGGGAGCGACCACGCCCTCGAGCGCGATGATCACCTCGTCCATCGTCAGGCTCTCCGGATCGCGCGCCAGGCGGTAGCCGCCGTGGGCGCCGCGTGTGCTCTCGACGAGCCCGGCCCGGCGCAGCAGCGCCACGATGCGCTCGAGATAGGCGAGCGGGAGGTTGTCGCGCTCCGCGATCGCCTTGAGCGAGACGGGAGCTCCGCCGCTCTCGGCGCGCGCTCGACCCAGCTCGACGAGCAGCCGGACTCCGTATTCGGCCTTCGTCGTGAAGATCATCGCGACTAAGATCCTACCAATGCGGTCGGATTTGCCGGACGGCTCGGACTGCGGCGTCTGCGCAGCGGACGCGCCGCCGCTCATCGGCTCGGTGCTCACCGGGACGGGCCTGACGCTCGAGCAGGCCGCCGACGCCCTGGAGCGCGGCGAGGACCTGCCGCTCACGGACGTGCAGCGGCGGCTCGTGGAGACCTGGGCGCTCGAACGCTGACGCGCGGGCGTACGATCGGCCCGGCGTGCGGGTGCACGGGCGCGACATCGCATTCGAGCGGGTGGGGGACGGTCCGGTGATCGTCCTGCTGCACGGCGCCATGTCCGACAGCCGCGCGTGGCGGCCCCAGCTCGAGGGCCTGCGCGACGAGTTCACGGTCGTCGCCTGGGACGAGCCCGGCACCGGCGGGTCGGCCGACCCGCCCGAGGGCTTCACGCTCGCCGACTACGCCGACTGCCTCGACGCGCTCCTCGCCGGGCTCGACCTGCCGCCCGCCCACGTGGCGGGCCTGTCGTGGGGCGGCGTGCTGGCGCAGGAGCTCTACCGGCGCCACCCCGAGCGCGTCGCGTCGCTCATCCTCGCCGACACCTACGCGGGCTGGAAGGGGTCGCTGCCCGAGGAGGAGGTGCGCGCGCGGGTCGCCGCCGGCCTGCGCCAGGCGGACCTCCCGGCGCAGGAGATCGCCGAGAACTGGCCGGGGCTGCTGAGCGAGTACGCGCCGGCCGACGTCGTCGAGGAGGTGCGCGCGATGATCGCGCGGACGCGCCCGGTGAGCCTGCGCTGCGTCGTGCGGGCGGTGGGCGCGTGCGACCAGCGCGACCTCCTGCCGCGGATCGCGGTGCCGACGTTGCTGCTCTGGGGCGACGCCGACGCCCGCTCCCCGCGATCGGTGGCCGAGGCCTTCCACGCCGCCATCCCCGGGTCGCGCCTCGTGCTCATCCCGGGCGCCGGGCATGTGAGCAACCTCGAGGCGCCCGAGCGCTTCACGGCGGAGGTCCGGGCGTTCGTGCGCGCATGCGAGGCGGAGGGGGTCTGAGCGCGGCGCGACCGATCAGATGACGCCCCGCTCGCGCAGCCCGTCCAGGGCCTCGCCGTCGAGCCCGAGCAGCTCCCCGTACACGGCCTCGTTGTCCGCGCCAGGCTCCCAGCGACCGGTCCAGCGCACGCCTCCCGGCGTGTCGGAGAACTTCGGCAGCACGCCCGGCCCCATGTACCGGCCCAGCTCGGGATCGTCGTGCTCGACGAGCATCTCGCGCTCGCGGACATGGGGGTCCGCGAAGATGTCCTCGATGCTGTAGATCGGAGCACACACGACGCCCTCCGCGTTCAGCCGCTCCGCGATCTCGGCGGCCGGCAGTCTCGCCGCCCACTCGGCGATCACGGCGTCGAGCTCGTCCTGGTGTTCCGCGCGCGCCCGATGTGTCGCGTAGCGGGGGTCGTCCGCCAGGGCGGGCATGTCCATCGCCGCGCACAGCCGGCGGAAGACCGAGTCCTGGTTGGCCGCGATGACCAGTTTCTTGCTGTCCGACGCGGTGAACACGTTGGAGGGCGCGATCCCCGGCAGGCGCGTTCCGCCCGGCTCGCGCACCTTCCCGAGCAGGTCGAACTCGGGCGCCGCGCTCTCCATGAGCGCGAAGCACGACTCGAGGATCGAGACGTCGACCACCTGGCCCTCACCCGCGAGCGCGTCACGGTTGTAGAGCGCCGCGAGCAGCCCCATGGTGGCGAACATCCCCGCGAGGGAGTCCCCGAGCGAGACCCCGGCGCGCGGCGGGTCCTGGCCGGGATAGCCGTTGACGTAGCGCAGGCCTCCCATGGCCTCCGCCGCCGCCGCGTACCCGGCCCGCTCCGCGTACGGGCCCGTCTGCCCGTATCCCGAGAGCCGCACGAGCACGATCGAAGGGTTCGCCGTGCGCAGCCGATCGAAGCCGAGGTTCCAGCGCTCCAGCGTGCCTGGGCGGAAGTTCTCGACGACGGCGTCGCACCGGGCGACGAGCTCCAGCAGCAGCGCCTGCCCCTCGGATGTCCGCAGGTTCAGCGTAACGCAGCGCTTGTTGCGTGAGAGCACCGGCCACCACAGGGAGCGGCCACGGTAGGTGGCCTGGCCCCAGCTGCGCATCGGGTCGGGGCGGTCGGGTGCCTCGACCTTGACGACCTCGGCACCCAGGTCCGCGACCAGCCGACCCACGAACGGCCCGGCCAGCAGCGCCCCGAGCTCCAGGACCCGCAGGCCGGCGAGAGGCCCGGTCACCTCCGCCCCGACGTCGGTCACCTAACCCAGCGTCGCGGTCTGGACGCCCTCGTGGGCGCGCAGCACCTCGACAGCGCGCCGACCGGACTCCTCGTCGCTCACCGGGATACGGAAGAGCGTCGCCTCCTTGGAGTCCTGCGTGCCGGGCTTGAGCGGATACATCCGCAGCCCGAGCTCCTTGACGGCGTCGTCGACCTGGCTCTCGTAGCCGAGCGACGAGGCGACCGTCCCGTCAGCCGTCTTCAGTTGCACCTTCACTTCCATTCCGGGCCCTCCTGCAGGCGTCGTCGGTCTACGTCACATGACGCCCGGCGGCGGCCTCGTGTTGAGCCTCATCCGTTCGGCGGCGCGCGATCGTCCACCGGTGCCCTCCGACCGGAGGATGGTGCTCGGCCAGGCCCCCGGGCACGCTGCGGGCCGGCGAGGAGACGCGCGGTGATCGTCCGAGACACGGGAGATGCGTGGCAGGTGGTCCTGCAGCCCGATCACGGGCTGCTGGCGGGCGACCTCGCGCGGGCCTGGGGCAACGATCGGTTCGCTGCGCCGGCGGCCTGGCGCTCCGTCGTGCGGGCCGCCACGCGCCACGACGACGGCTGGGCGATCTGGGAGCGCGCCCCCACCCTCTTCTCGAGAGACGGCGGCCCGGTCATGCCGCGCAACTTCCTCGACGTCCAGATCCGCCTGCACCTGGCGTTCTACCGGGCGCAGATCGCGGCCGTGACCGACGAGGACCCCTATGCCGGGCTGCTCGTCTCGATGCACGGTCGAGGCCTCTACAACGGCCGCTACGGCACCGACCCGCGGCTGCGGCTGACCTTCGCCCCGGACGAGCAGACGGCCGTGAACGAGTTCGTGGCCGAGCAGGAGAGCCGGCACCCCGCGTGGCGCGCCGAGCTGGGCATCGACGACGTCCAGATGTGGACGGAGTACAAGCTGCTGCAGGTGTACGACCGCCTGTCCCTGCACATCTGCACCAGGGACCTCGAGAGCGCGCCGCCCACGACGATCGCGCCGGTGCCAGTCACCTACGACGGCGCCGAGACGCAGATCGAGATCCATCCCGACGGGCCGTGGCGCCTGCGCATGGACCCCTACCCGTTCCGGGAGCAGCCGGTCCGGTTCACGTTGCTGCGCCGCCTGCTGCCGAAGGCCGACTGGCACGACGACGACGCTTTCCGCAACGACCTCTGGAGCTTGTCCGTGGAACCGACCGAGGTAGTGATCACACCAGCATGAGCACCGAACAGCAGCATCCGGCAGACGTCGCTCGCGCGTGGGGCGAGGCCTTCGCCGCCCGCGACCTGGACGCGATGATGGAGCTCTTCGACCCCGAGGCGGTCTGGGTCTCCGGCGAAGGCGAGCAGGTGCGGGGGCTCGACGCCATCCGCGAGGTCTTCGCGGGCTTCATGGCGATCGAGGACGCCGTGTTCAGGCCGAGCGAGCCGCTCGTCCACCAGGCGGGCGACGTCGCCATGCTCGTCGCCGACTGGAGGATGCGCGGCACGGGCGAGGACGGCGCGCCGTTCGAGGTCGAGGGCACCACGGCGGACGTCGTGCGCCGCGGGGAGCGCGGCTGGCGCTACGTCATCGACTCGCCCTTCGGCGGGGCGCGGCGCGGCGCCGAGGCGACGACGTGACGCGCTCGTACCGCGTCGGCCTCATCGTGCCGAGCTCGAACACGACGATGGAGATCGAGGTTCCCGAGATCCTCCGTCGCCGTCACGAGCTCGCACCCGAGACGTTCACGTTCCACTCCAGTCGCGTGCGGATGCAGCACGTCGACAAGGAGCAGCTCGACGCCATGGTCCGCGACAGCGACCGGTGCGCCGTCGAGCTGTCCGACGCGCGCGTGGACGTCATGGCCTACGCCTGCCTCGTCGCCATCATGGCCCAGGGGCCGGGGTACCACCAGGTGGCCGAGGAGCGCCTCGCGGAGGTCGCCCGGCGCAACGGCTCCCCCACCCCCGTGACGAGCAGCGCGGGGGCGCTCATCCGCGGTCTGCAGGCCCTCGGCGTGACCCGGATCGCGATGGTCACGCCGTACGTGCAGGCGCTGACGCGCCGTGTGGTCGAGTACCTCGAGGACGCCGGGTTCGAGGTGGTCGACGCCATCAGCCTCGAGGTCGCGGACAACCTCGACGTCGGGCGTCTGGACCCGGCGCGGCTGCCGGAGATCGCGTCGCGGCTACGGCTCGCGGACGCCGAGGCGGTGGTGCTGTCGGCGTGCGTGCAGATGCAGTCGCTCCCGGCGATCCAGGTCGTCGAGGAGCAGCTCGGCCTGCCCGTGCTGTCCGCGTCGGTGGCCACCGCCTACGACGTGCTCGACCGGCTCGGGCTGCGTCCCGTCTCGCCCCGAGCCGGCGCGCTGCTCGACGGCCGGCTCGGAGCGACTGCCGCCCCGTGAGGCAGGCGGGGGTGCGGGCGGCTCGCTCAGGCCGCCCGTACCCGCCCGCCCAGGAAGGAGCGGACGGCGCCGAGGAACCCGTCGAGGTTCTCCCAGGGGATCATGTGGCCGGCGCGGGGGACGCCGGCCGCTTCTGCGTGGGGGTTGGTGGCGAGGACTTCCTCGAGGCCGGTGGGGGTGATGACCGGGCTCTCCTCGCCG
>Ga0180215_1002822_pt1 | contig 16926 bp, 20 predicted proteins | sample eDN3rd37CBELigBY_FD_128871 | JGI IMG/M metagenome (GOLD analysis project Ga0180215, IMG submission 128871) | Enriched backyard soil microbial communities from Emeryville, California, USA - eDNA 3rd pass 37_C BE-Lig BY (version 2) (version 2) | ecosystem: Environmental > Terrestrial > Soil >... | reverse complement strand
CGGGAGATCTTCCGCAAGGCGCGCCAGGCTGCGCCCTGCATCGTCTTCTTCGACGAGCTCGACTCCCTGGTCCCGACCCGCTCCGGCGGCGAGGCGGATCAGCGGGTCTCCGAGCGGGTGGTCAGCCAGTTCCTCGCGGAGCTGGACGGGATCGAGGAGCTGAACGGCGTGCTGGTGCTGGGCGCAACGAACCGCCGGGATCTGATCGATCCGGCGCTCCTGCGGCCGGGGCGCTTCGACCTCCTCTTCGAGGTGCCGATGCCGGATCGTCCGGCGCGCCGGGAGATCTTCGCGGTCCACCTGCGGGGCAAGCCCTTGGACGAGGAGGTCGACCTGGACCGCCTCGCCGCAAGGAGCGAGTCCTTCTCCGGCGCAGACATCCAGGCGGTCTGCAACCAGGCGGCCTGGGAGGCGGTGCGGCGGATGATCGGGGATCGGGAGGCCGAGCTCGTGATCACGGCGGGCCTCCTCCACGACGCGATCCGCAAGCACCGGGAGCGGCAGCGATGACCCGGGACGAAACGCGAGCGCTCTACGTCTACTGCTTCGTCCGGGCGGGCACCCCACCCCCGATCTCGTCCAAGGGCATCGACGGTGAATCGGAGGTGACGACCCTCGATCTCGGAGAGATCGCCGCCGTCACCAGTCCCATCGTCCTGGAGGAGTTCCTGGGGCCGGGAGGCGAGGTCGAGACGCCGGATCTGGAGTGGGTCGCTCCGCGCGCGATGCGCCACGAGCAGGTGATCGAGGAGGCGATGGAGTCGTCGCCGGTGCTGCCGTTGACCTTCGGCGTGGTCTTCTCCTCCGGGGAGGCGCTCGCCTCGGCGGTCTCCGGGCATCGGCGCCGGATCGCGAGCTTCCTCGACTACATCGAGGACAAGGAGGAGTGGGCGGTCAAGGTCTACGCGAACGCGGAGGAGGTGCGGGCCCACGTGGAGCACTCCGACGAGTTTCTGCAGCGGCTGGGGCGCCCCCCCGACGCCCCCGGTGCCCGCTACCTCCACGAGAAGAGGCTCCGGCGCGAGCTCGACAGGGTCGCCGCCGACGCGCGCCGCCAGATGGTGGAGCGGATCCGGACAGCGCTCGAACCTGGTGCGGTCGAGGAGAAGCGCCTGCGCCTCTCGCCTCCGGAGCTGACGGGGCGCAGGGACGACATGGTGCTGAACGCGGCCTTCCTCGAAGCGGAGGGGCAGGTGGAGCCCTTCCTCCAAAGGGTCGAGACCCTGGCGGAGGAATATCGGCCCAGGGGGCTCACGATCGAGGTGAGCGGCCCGTGGCCGCCCTTCAACTTCTGCCCGGCCCTTGGGGTGGGGCCCCCGTGAAGTCGATCGTCTACGGGATCGTCGACGCGAATCGGGCCGAGGAGACGGAGCTGCCCCCCGGCCTGCGAGGGGCAGAGCTCGACCAGGTCCGACACGGAGATCTCGCGGCGCTCCTCTCGCCGCTCCCCGATGGAGCGGGAGAGGCGGCGGGGATCGAGCAGGCCCTCGCGTACGCGCGGATCGTCGAGCGCCTGCATCACGAGCTGACCATCGTCCCGATGCGATACGGCTGCTTCGTCACGCGGAAGGAGCAGGTCGAAGAGTTCCTGCGCCGGAACGAGGACGAGTTTCTGAAGGCGCTGGCTTCCATCGAAGGCTGCGACGAGGTGGGCGTGCGGCTGCTCCTGCCGCGGACCGAGACCCGGGAGGAAGGAACGGCAGGTGCGGCTGCCGAGGCGGGAGCCGATTCGGCACCCGGCGCAGGCTACCTCTCGGCCAGGCGCAGGTACTACGACCAGCAGGCGGAGGCCGAGGCGATCTGCCGCGGATGGGCCGAGCGGGTGCAGGCCGTGTTCGGTGGAATGTTTCGGCAGAGCAGCTGGGAGTACATCGTCCGCCCGGAGGGGATGCTCCTCTCGCTCTCCTTCCTGGTGGAGAAGCCTCGAGTGGCTGCATTTCAGCGCGCGTTTCACGAATTTCGTCGAGCGCATGCGGTGGGGGCCATTTGCAGCGGACCTTGGCCTCCTTACGTTCTTGTTGCGGGCCTCGCGCAGCCGGATGTGGCTGCGCAGGCCGAGCTGCAGTTCCTCCAGCGAAAGAAAGGATGATCCGAGATGGCCCAGGTGAAGTCGCAGTCCGGCGACTCGTCCTCGCTGGCCGAGGTCGTGGACCGAATCCTGGACAAGGGGATCGTGGTCGACGCCTGGGTGAGTGTCTCTCTGGTCGGGATCGAGCTCCTGTCGATCCGGGCCCGGGTGGTGATCGCGTCGGTCGACACCTACCTGAAGTTTGCCGAGAAGATCGGAGAGACCGCTGCCGTGGCGGCGCCTGGGGGCAAGCAGTCCGAGCAGGCGGAGGAGAGGGCGGAAGAGGCGGAGTCGCCGAGCGTGGTCTGAACCTCCTCCGGGCGAGGATGAAAGGAAACCGAGATGGCAAGCGATGAGAGCAGCAGTCCGAACGGGAGATACCTCTACTCGGTCATCCCCGCCGAGGCGGTCGACAGCCTGAAGCTCGAGGTCGACGGGATCGACGGGGCCGACGTCTATCCACTGGTGGTCGGCTCCCTGGCGGCGATCGTGAGCGACCTCGAGGAGCAGAAGCTGCGACCCGAGCGCAAGAACCTCTCGGCCCACAGCGCGGTCCTGCGCAAGCTGATGGACCAGTCGACCCTGCTCCCTGTCGCGTTCGGCATCGTCGCAAAAGACGAGCGGGACATCCGGGACCTCCTCGCAGATCACGAGCGCGAGATGCTCGACCAGCTCGAGCGGGTGAAGGACAAGGTGGAGATGGGGCTTCGAGGGACCCTCCGGGTCCCGGATGTCTTCCAATTCTTCATCGAGAAGTTTCCCGAGCTGCGCGAGCGACGGGACGAGACCTTCGCCGGGGGGGAGCCCTCCCGGGAGGCGAAGATCGAGCTGGGGCAGCTCTTCTCGGAGCTGCTCCAGGACCTCCAGGACGACTACGCGGCGCAGGCAGAGGAGCGGCTCCGGCAGGTGGGCGAGGTTCGGGTCAGCGAGCCTCGGAGCGAGGAGGAGATGATCAACCTCTCGGTCCTGGTCGCCCGCGGCGAGCTGGGCTCCTTCCGCGAGGCGATCGAGGCCCTCGCCCCGGACCTCGACGAGCACATCGACCTCCAGGTCTCGGGACCCTGGCCGCCCTACAACTTCGTCGAGCTGCGGATCGAGTCGATGGAGGAGGACGAAGAGGAGGGTGAGGAGGCCAGGTGATCCTCGAAGCGCTGCCGTTCACCCTCGGCATCATCATGTGGATCTTCCGCACGGTGCATCGCGCCGCCCAGGACGAGCTCGCGAACGAGCGGAAGAACATCCGCTCCGAGCTCGACGGCCTCTACCGCCAGCTCGAGCGGGGAGAGATCACCGATGAGCAGTTCGACGAGAAGGAGGGTCCCCTCCTCGATCGCCTCGACGAGCTGGGAGAGCAGGGGCGTGGATGACCGAGCTGACACCGGAAGAGCAGGAGGAGCGGGTCTCGATGCTGGACCTCCTGGATCGGGTCGCGAACAAGGGGGTGGTGATCAGCGGCGATCTGGTGATCTCGGTGGCGGACGTGGACCTGCTCTATCTCGGGCTGCGGCTGCTCCTGACTTCGGTCCAGACCGCGATGGACGAGGGGATCCTCCCGGAGCCCTCCCGGCGCAGCCACGAGCAGCACGCGAGCGAGCAGCACGCATGAGGTTCGAGGGCGAGGAGCAGGCGATGGAGGCGATCGCCGACGCGCTGGAGGCGGCGAAGACGCCGAAGCTCGAGCTGGACGAAGAGAACGTGCAGCGGGGGCTGGTGCGCCTGGTCCTCGCCGTCGTGGAGCTCGTCCGCCAGCTCCTGGAGCGCCAGGCGCTGCGGCGGATCGATGCAGGAACCCTCGACGAGGAACAGATTGAGAGACTGGGCGTCACCTTCCTGCGGCTGCAAGAGCAGATGAAGTCGCTGCAGGAGCAGTTCGATCTCAGCGACGACGATCTCAACCTCGACCTGGGACCTTTGGGGACGACGCTATGAGGCTCGGGTTGGCCGAGCAGCAAGGGAGCGAACGAAGATGCCGCGATTGGAGACCCGCGAGGAGCCGGCACGGACCCGACGCTACCGCACCTCCGGCGAGACCCAGAGCAGCTCGCTCGCCGACATCCTGGAGCGGGTCCTCGACAAGGGGATCGTCATCACCGGCGACATCAAGATCTTCCTCACCGACGTGGAGCTCCTGACCATCCAGATCCGGCTGATCATCTGTTCGCTCGATCGGGCGGAGGAGATCGGCCTCGACTGGTGGAAGACCAACCCCGCCTTCAGCTCGAAGGCAGGCGCCGTGTCCCGCGAGGTGGCGGAGCGGACAGAGGACCCTCGTCCCGGCAAGGTGTAGCGCTTCTCCCGTGCGCGGGGGCCGGGGGCCGGCATATCCTGCTCCGGTCGCCAAGGCCCTCGCCTGCGCTGCAGGGAAGACCGGCCTCGTCGAGGTCCGGCGCGCGGAGCCGGTCCCTGCGGGCCGCGAGATCCTCGCGGCCTACCTCGAGAAGTACCGGGACGACCCGGAGAAAGCCGACTTCGTCGCCTTTCTGCAAGGCGACTTCGGGCGACGAGTCGGGACCTTCCGCATGCTGGCCACCCGCACGGGCGTCCCGGTCCACCTGGAGGACGAGGACGGCGACGTGCCTTACTGAGGTCAGCGGATGCGGGTGCCCACCATGATGGCGCTGATGCCTTCGGTCTCCTCGGTGTCGAGGGCGTAGAGGTAGAGGGTGTCTCCCTGCACGCAGAACTCGTTCACGACGTCCTCTCCCGTCTCGACGCTCTGGATCGTGAGGCGGCTGCCGTCCACGGTGTAGGGGGTGATCTCCTCCTCTTCCTCCTCTTCCTCCTCCTCCGGCTCCATGGGCATCCGGCAGAGGCAGGAGTCCGTGCCGCTGCATCGCATGAATCCCGACTGGGAGAGGTCGGAGCAGGTCGCGCCCTCCAGGCAGGAGACGGGGATCCGGGTCTCCATCACACCCGCGGCCACGGTGTTCCTCGCGGTGACCAGGCTCCCGTCGAAGTGGATGGTCTGCCCGCCGTATCGATACGCGACCGTCGCCTCCGAGCAGCTCCAGAAGAACTCGCTGCCTTCCATACAGGCGAGCTGCATCCTCCACTCCCCGGTCAGATCGCCACCACAGGGGCTGAAGTTGGTGAGGGCATCTTCACAGCTTCGCAGCGCGCTGCCGATCGAGTCGCCGCCCCCGGACCCGCTGTCGCCGCACGCGGCGGCGGCGAGGAAGGTGGAGAGCAGTGCGACGGTGAACTTCATTTTTCGAAGAAACATGTTTCCCTCCGAGGAACGATGGCCGGCGTCGGCGGCTCTCGCCGTGATTCGACAGCAGGATGAGATGTTCCCAAATTCGTTTGAGCCCGAAACAGGCGTATCCAACGCATCACGTCCGGGTCAAGGACCATCCTGGCGGTGCCCGGCCCGCGCATCTTCGTCGCCGCCTCCGTCTCGCTGTCGCCTGCACGGTGCGCGCGGGGCTGCGGCGCGTTGCACGGATGCCCGAAAGCACCATCTTGATGAGGAGGAGGCGCCACCATGACCGAAGCACCGGAGAAGCATCCGTCCCTTCCACGAAGCAAGGAGGAAGAGGCACCTTCCCTGGTTCACGGGCAGCCTCCAGGCCAGCCCTCGCTCAGCGAGCAGTCGATCATGGAGGACGGGCAGCTGGGCGCAGGGAATCTGGAGCACGGACCCGAGCGGCGAAATCCCGAAGGGACCTCGGGGATCCCGAACCCGCCCCGTGAATCACGCTGATCCGAGGCTCGTCGAGGCCCCGCGCCTCTCACCTGCGCACTTCGCCTTGACCTTCCCATGGTTGGAACCTTTAAGGAAGGAGGAGACCCCGTGAAAGGAGGGCTCCTCCCATGCCAGCCCCGCTGCAGAATCCCGACCCGCCGATCCGACTCTCCATCGAGCGAATGAACTGTGGCTCCTGCGTCGGCAGGGTGGAGCGCGCCCTGGCGGCGGTGCCCGGGGTGGCGGAGGTCTCGGTGAACCTGGCCACCGAACGGGCGGAGGTCCGCCTCGAGGCGCCGGTGGAGCGCAGCGCCCTGGTGCGCGCGGTGGAGGAGGCGGGCTACGGCGTCGCCGAGATCCCCGCGATCGAGCTGGCGGTCACAGGGATGAGCTGCGCCTCCTGCGTCGGCAGGGTGGAGCGCGCCCTCGCCGCGGTCCCTGGGGTCGCCGCTGCAAGGGTGAACCTGGCCACCGAGCGGGCCTGGGTGGAGCTCGGCGAAGAGGTGGATCCGAAGGCGCTCGTAGAAGCGATCCACGGGGCGGGCTACGAGGCCAGGCCCCTGGAGGCGCTGGTGCCGGAGCAGGAGGAGGCGCGCCGGGAGACGGAGGCTCGATCCCTGCGGCGGGATCTGTGGATCGCGGCAGCCCTCAGCCTGCCGGTCTTCGTGCTGGAGATGGGCGCCCACCTGGTCCCAGGTTTCCACCACCTGATCCAGCAGACCATCGGCGATCGCATGAGCTGGTGGATCCAGTTCGCCCTCACCAGCGCCGTCCTCTTCGGGCCGGGCCTTCGCTTCTACCGGGTGGGGATCCCCGCGCTCCTCCGCGGCGGTCCCGACATGAACTCCCTGGTCGCGGTGGGGACCCTCGCCGCCTACGGCTTCTCGGTGGTGGCGACCTTCGCGCCCTCGCTCCTCCCAGCAGGTACGGTCCACGTCTACTACGAGGCCGCAGCGGTGATCGTCACCTTGATCCTCCTGGGCCGCTACCTCGAGGCGAAGGCCAAGGGGAGGACCTCCCAGGCGATCCAGCGGCTGGTCGGACTCCAGCCTGCCGTCGCCAGGGTGCGGCGCGGCGCGGCGGTGGTGGAGATCCCGGCGGCGGAGGTGGCCCCTGGCGACGTGGTGGAGGTGCGCCCCGGCGAGCGGATCCCCGTGGACGGGGAGGTGATCGAGGGGAGCAGCTTCGTCGACGAGTCGATGATCACCGGGGAGCCGATCCCTGTGGAGAAGGGCGAGGGCGCCGCGGTGGTGGGGGGCACAGTCAACCAGACCGGCGCGCTCGGCTTCCGCGCCACGGCGGTGGGGCGGCAGACCGTCCTCGCCCAGATCATCCGGATGGTGGAGGAGGCGCAGGGGGCGAAGCTCCCGATCCAGGCCCTGGTGGACAAGATCACCCTCTGGTTCGTCCCCGCGGTGTTGGCGGCGGCTGTCCTCACCTTCGGCGTCTGGCTGATCTTCGGCCCGGAGCCCGCCCTCACCTTCGGCCTGGTGAACGCGGTGGCGGTGCTGATCATCGCGTGTCCCTGCGCCATGGGCCTGGCGACCCCAACGTCGATCATGGTGGGGACCGGCCGCGGGGCGGAGCTGGGCGTGCTCTTTCGAAAGGGTGACGCGCTCCAGGGCCTGGAGAGGACCCGGGTGGTGGCGGTGGACAAGACCGGCACCCTCACCGAGGGCAGGCCGGCGCTCACCGACTTCGAGCTGATCCCGGGCTTCGATCGGGACGAGGTGCTGGCGAAGATCGCGGCGGTGGAGGATCGCTCCGAGCATCCGATCGCCAGGGCCATCGTGGACGCTGCCCGATCGGAGGGGCTCCCGCTCCCTGCGATCCGGGACTTCGAGTCGGTCACCGGCTTCGGCGTGCGCGCCCTCGTCGACGAGACGTCGGTGGAGATCGGCGCCGACCGCTACATGGGCAGCCTCGGGCTGGATCCGACTCCCTTCGCCGAGGTGGCGGCGCGGCTGGGCGACCAGGGGAAGACCCCGCTCTACGCAGCCGTCGGCGGCAGGCTGGCAGCGATCCTGGCCGTCTCCGATCCGATCAAGGACTCGACGCCCCAGGCGATCGAGGCGCTCCACGCCCTGGGGCTGCGGGTGGCGATGATCACCGGCGACAACCGCCGCACCGCGGAGGCGATCGCGAATCGCCTCGGGATCGACGAGGTGGTGGCGGAGGTGCTCCCGGACGGCAAGGTGGAGGCGGTGCGGCGGCTGCGCGAGCGCTTCGGCGCCGTAGCCTTCGTCGGCGACGGGATCAACGACGCCCCCGCCCTCGCCGTGGCGGAGGTGGGCATCGCCATCGGCACGGGCACCGACATCGCGATAGAGGCGGCGGACGTGGTGCTGATGTCTGGGAGCCTCGTCGGGGTGCCGAACGCCATCGGCCTCTCCAAGGCCACCATCTCCAACATCCGCCAGAACCTCTTCTGGGCCTTCGCCTACAACACCGCGCTGATCCCGGTGGCGGCAGGCGCGCTCTATCCGGTCAGCGGCCTCCTGCTCTCGCCGATCTTCGCCGCTGGCGCGATGGCGCTCTCGAGCGTGTTCGTCCTGGGCAACGCCCTGCGCCTGCGCCGCTTCTCCCCGGCGCTCCTTCGAGGGAGGGCGGCCACGAACCCGGAGGCGGATGTGCCTGCTGCGTTGGCGATCCCGGGAGGTGCCGGTTGAGGAAGGCGGAGCGGACTCCAACCCACCGGCGGGAGCGCGCGATGACCATCGGAGAGGCGGCACAGGCCAGCGGCGTCTCCGCCAAGATGATCCGCTACTACGAGCAGATCGGGCTGATCGAACCTGCGGCCCGCACCGACGCCGGCTACCGGATCTACAGCGACGCCGACGTCCACACCCTGCGCTTCATCCGGCGGGCCCGGGACCTCGGCTTCCTGGTGGAGGGGATCCAGGAGCTCCTCGCCCTCTGGCGGGACCGGTCGCGCCACAGCAAGGACGTGAAGCGCGTGGCGCTGGAGCACGTCGCCGCCCTGGAGCGGAAGATCCGTGAGCTCGAGGGGATGGCGGACACGCTCCGGACCCTGGCCTCCTGCTGCGCCGGGGACGATCGCCCGGACTGCCCGATCCTCCACGACTTCGAGGAGGGGCCTAGCATGAAGGGTGCTTCTCGTCTTCACAGGTTCCACGCGCCCGGCGAGGGCTGATCGGCTCGCCTCGGATCGGATCACCTGCGGGAAGAGGAGAGCGGTACCCCCGCCGCCGGGCGTGGAGCTCGTCTAGCGGCTGCGCCCGTCGACGTGGACCACCTTCAGGCTGGCGGGATCCACACCTTCGAGGCAGCGCACGTTCACCGCGTACATGGGACCGTTGGGGCCGGTGCCCCTGCCGAAGGAGCGGATGCCGCACTCGGTGCAGAAGAGGTGCGCGATCGCCTTGGTGTTGAAGCGGTAATCCTTGAGCGCCTCCTCGCCGGAGAGGAGCTTGAACCGGTCCTCCCCCACGAAGGTGAGCAGGCTGCCCGAGCGCGAGCACATGGAGCAGTTGCAGTCGATCACCTGCTCCAGCGCCGTCTCGACCTCGTATTGAACCTTCCCGCAGTGGCAGGACCCCTTGTACGTCTTTGCGTCGCTCATCGTCGCCTCTCAACGCCGGCTCCAGCACCGGCTTGGAGGCGCACTCTACCCGCTCGGGCTGCGATCGGTCCGGTCAAAATCCGTCGAAGAGCTGGCCGGCGTCGCCGGGGCCGCGGGGGAGCCGATCGGCAGATGGAGCGCGAGTCGATCGATCGTCCTGGGCGATCGGCCGGGATCAATGTCGGGGCTGGTAGGTCCCCGCCTCGGTCCGGCTCGTGATGGCGATCCGGTTCCAGGCGTTGATCGCGACGCAGGCCATGATCGCGGCTGCGAGCTCCTTCTCGTCGAAGTGCTTCTTCGCCTCCTGGAAGACCGCGTCGGGGACGTGGCCCTGGGTGATGAGGGTGATCGACTCGGCGAGGGCGAGGGCTGCTCGCTCACGATCGCTGTAGTAGGGCGTCTCCCTCCAGGCATCGAGGCCATAGATCCGCTGCTCGGTCTCCCCCGCAGCTCTGGCGTCCTTCGTGTGCATGTCGATGCAGTAAGCGCATCCGTTCACCTGCGACGCCCGGATCTTGATCAGCTCGTAGAGGGACGGCTCCAGGCCGAGACCTCGGACCGAGTTCTCCAGGTGGAGCATGGCCTTCATGGCCGCCGGCTGCGCCTCCGCGATATTCAACCTTGCCTTCATCTCGCCTTCTTTCTCTGCGCTGTCTGTCTCCATCCCAGCGCCGTTCTCGTTCACTGGCTGACGATGTGCAGGATGTCTCCATCCGGATCTTCGATCCACGCCGACTTCATGCCATCAGCGACATGGGCGTCTTTCTCCCTCTTAATCCCAGGTAGGTCGTGGTGCTCGAATTTGACGCCCTGGGGGGAGAGGGCGGCCAGCGCCGAAGCGAGCTTCAGCTTGGACCCGGGCCGAGCTCGTTGTTCTGGACCGCGGCCCGGCGCCCGAGGAGGGTCAGCGGCGAGCGGGTCCAGGCCGAGGCGTGTTCGCGCGCTTCGGAAGGCTCCTCGATCGACGCCATCTCGTCGGCAGATGGCAGCAGCCTGGCGACGAGGCCCAGCGCGGCGCCAGCGAGGCCCGGCGCGAGGGCGTTCGCGATGCGGAGCGTCTTCCCGAAGACACCGAGGGTGACGAAGCGCTCGCCCCTCTCGGCTGCCCGGACGATGCGATCCGCAGCCCGCTCTCCCGCCAAGGTGATCACCGGAAGGGATCCGGCCAGATGAAAGAGCGCCGCCTCCGCGGCGCGGTTCCCCTTCACCAGGGCGTGGCCGGTCGAGCCGGTCCTCATCAGGCCGGGGACGATGGTGACGACCCGCACCCCGTCCTTCTCCACCTCCGCCTGGAGCCCCTGTGAGAAGCCGGTCACGGCGAACTTCCCGCAGCAGTAGGCGAAGAGGTGCGGCACGGAGACCACGCCTCCGATGGAGCTGATGTTCACGATCCGCGAGCCGCGCTGCTGGGCGAGGTGCGGGAGCGCTGCCCAGCAGGCGTGGACCGTCCCCCAAAAGTTCACGTCGAGAGCGGCGTGGAGATCCTGGAGGGAGGTGGCCTCGAGGGGCGCCACCTGGATGATGCTCGCAGCGTTGACGAGGACGTCGAGCCTGCCGAAGCGGCGCACCGCCTCCTCGACCATGGCGAAGGCCTGCTCCTCCACGGCGACGTCCGCCACCACCACGTGGACCGAGATCCCCTTCGCCTCCAGCTCCGAACGGGCGGCCTCCAGCTCGTCCCTGCTGCGGGCTGCGAGGACCACCTTCGCGCCCCTTCGCCCGAAGCGTCTGGCGAGGAGCAGCCCCAGCCCTCGGGATCCACCGGCGACGAGCACCACCCGATCCCGCCATTCGTAGCGGCGACGCGCGAGCAGGATGCCGCCGGCGACAGCAGCGAGGACCAGGGTCTTTCTCATGGGAGAAAACTCGCCACCCCCTCCCTTCGATGCAACACCGGAGGCGGAGCGGGCGCGGACACAGGTCTCGGAAAGGGTGGCTCTCCATCCGCGAGAGGCGGGTCGTCTCGTTCCCGGCAGCGAGATGTTTGTATTTGGAATGACAATCGGCTCCCCGTGGGACGAGGAGGTGTCGGAAATGAAAAACAAGACCGAAAGGTGAGCCGGAACCGAAAGTGCGCGCTGCAGGCCCTCCGCCTCGATGGTAGATTCCATCCCGCATGGAGCCCACCGAGCCTGAAGATCAGCACGCGACGACCGATGACGACGGCCTTGGCTGGTTCATCCTCCACCATCTGGGGACGATCCTGGAGCGATGGGAGACGGAGGCGCGTCACCTGCCCGTCGCCCGGGAGCTCCCCGAGCCCGTGCTCCTCGACTCGGCGCCCGCCTTCTTCGTCTCCCTGGCGAAGGCCATCCAAGGCGGAGGCGTCGCGAGGGAGGAGCAGGTCCGGCAGCTGATCCACCGACATGCGATCCAACGGTTGGAACACGGATACAGCCTGGAGCAGGCCGTCGCCGAGTATGCCCTGATGCGAGACATCGTCCTGGAGGAGTGGGCCCGTCGCCACCGGGTAGGGCCGCCGGTCGATGAGGTGCGCACCTTCCACCAGACCATCGATCGAGCGATCGGAACAGCGATCGCCTCCTTCACGGAATCCCAGCAGCGGGCGTTCTCCGCCCTGGACCGGATCGCGGAGGCGAGCCTGGAGAGCCGCGACCTCGAGGAGCTCCTGAGGCGACTGATGCACGCGGTCCTCGAGTCGCTCCCGGCGGTGAACACGGTGGCCATCCTCCTGCGCGAGGGGGACGTCCTCCGCGTCCGGGTCGCGGAGGGATTGGGGCGAGAGCTGGAGATCGGGTTCTCGGTGCCGGTCGGCGAAGGCTTCGCAGGGACCATCGCGGAGAGGCGTGAGCCGATCCTCCTGCAGGAGCCCTCGGAGGGGCCGCTCCTGCGCAGCCCCTATCTGCGGGCGCAGCAGGTCCGGGCGCTCTACGGGGTGCCGCTGATCGCGGACGACCGCGTGATCGGGGTGGCGCACATCGGCTCGCTCACAGCGTCCAGCTTCCAGGATCAGGACATCCGGATCCTCGACTCGGTGGCGGCGAGGGCCACCGCGGCCATCTACCAGCAGATGCTGCGGGAGGAGGCGGATCGGATCGCCTCCGAGCTCCTGGCGGTGATCGAGAGCATCCCCGACGCGGTCTTCATCGCGAACACCGGGGGGATCGAGCTGGTGAACCGGGTCGCGAAGGAGATGATCGGCCTCGATGGAGACGAGATCCTCGAGCGGCACGAGGAGCGGATCAAGAGGCTGCATGTCCGGGACTTGACCACGGGGGAGCCCCTCTTCGAGAGCGCCTTCGCAGACGCCTTCCGCGGCAACTCCACCGTGCGTGAGGTGATCATCCGTCGTCTCGATGTAGAGGAGCGGATCCTTCGGTACTCCACCGCCCCGGTGAAGAGGGGGGGGAAGATCGATCTCGCGGTGGCCATCGCGACGGACGTCACCGAGCGCAAGCGGTTCGAGCAGGAGCGCGCCGATCTCCTGGCGCGGGAGCGAAAAGCACGGTTGGACGCGGAGTCTGCGGTCCGGACCCGCGATCAGGTCCTGGCCGTGGTCTCCCACGATCTGGGCAATCCCCTCAGCGCCGTACGGATGAGCGCCGAGCTGATCCTCCGGCGTGCCCACGAGTGGGAGGAGCGGCGGATCATCCGCCACGCGGAGACCATCCGCCGCTCCACCTCACGCATGATGCACCTGATCACCGACCTCGTGGAGATGGCCGCCATCGACACGGGCAGGTTCCAGGTGGACCCGAAGCCCGTCGACCTGCAGAAGTTCGTCGCGGAGGTGGTGCAGTCGCAGGAGCCCCTGGCGCTGGAGAAGAACGTCCGGATCGTCGTGGAGACGTCCGCCACGGACGAGCGGGTCTGCATCGATCGCAACCGGATGCTGCAGGTCTTCTCGAACCTCCTCGGCAACGCGTTCAAGTACTCGTCTACGGGAGACACCGTCACCCTGCGCGTGTTTCTCGAGTCCGATCGCGTGCAGTTCGAGGTGTCGGATCAGGGGCCCGGCATCCCGCAGGAAGAGATCGGCTACGTCTTCGAGCCCTACTGGACCAAGGAGCGAAAGGGACAGGCCGGGACCGGCATCGGCCTCTTCATCGCCAAGGGGATCGTCGACGCCCACGGGGGGACCATCCGGGTCGAGAGCGAACCGGACCGTGGCACCACCTTCTTCGTCTCGCTCCCGACCGGCCTCTCCTGCGAGGAGGCGGCGGCTGGACCGGCTCCAGCGTCCCCCGAGGCGGGTGGCTCCAACCCCTGAGGGGTGCCCGCGGGTCTTCACCCCAGGAGGATGTCGAGGATCATCATGATCACGAAGCCGACGGTCAGGCTGAAGGTGGTGTCCCGCTCCAGCCCGCCGCGGTGGGTCTCCGGGAGGATCTCGGCGAAGATCACGTAGAGCATGGCCCCGCCGGCGAAGGAGAGCCCCCAGGGGAGCAGGCTCGCGCTGAGGTTCATGGCGAGGGCGCCCACCAGCCCTCCGACCGGCTCGATCAGCCCGGTGAGGGTCGCGACCCAGAAGGCCCGCTTTCTGGAGAAGCCGTCGCTGACCAGCGCCGCGGCGACAGCGAGGCCCTCCGGGAGGTTCTGGATCCCGATCCCGATCATCACCGGGATCCCGCGCTCGAGGCCGCCGCCGAAGGAGACCCCCACGCTCATCCCCTCGGGGAAGTTGTGGAGGGTGATCGCGAGGATGAAGAGCCAGTTGCGTCCCAGGTGAAAGGTGGCCCGCCCCTCGGGACCCTTGATGAAGTGTTCGTGGGGGACCCAGAGGTTGAACGCCCAGATGGTGAGGGCGCCGAGGGCGAGGCCTCCGGCGACCTCGGCGAGGGAGAGCGCGGTATGGGAGGTGCGCTCCAGGACGAGCTGCAGCGCAGGGAGGAGCAGGGAGAAGAAGGACGCCGCCAGCATCACCCCTGCGGCGAAGGAGAGCATCAGGATCTGGGAGCGCTGGCTCCATTGGGAGCGGATGAAGATTAGCAGGGCGCCCACACCGGTGCCGAGGCCCGCCAGGGTGCTACCGAGCGCGCCGAATCCGACGAGGCTCCAGCCTGCCAGCTCAGCGGTCATGGGGTCTCGGGGCGAGGGACGTGCGCGACCTGCCGCTTCGAGAGAGATCCTGGAGCATCGGCGCACTGTACCGCTTCCGGCCTCCCTTCTGCGAGCCCGCCTTGCCGCCGGGTCGGGGAGGATCGAGCTTCCCTTCGACCGGAGATCGGGAGAGCGGGAGGCGCCGATCGAAACGATCAACGAGATCATCCCCGAGAACTGGCTCGCTTCGGCGGTGGGGCTCCTCGTGCGCCTGGTGGAGATCGCCGGGGCGTTGGTGATCTTCGCCGGGGCCATGGTCGGCTTCATCGGCTTCTGCGTCGTGAGCCTCACGACCCGCGACCCCGGCGCCTTCGGGCCGATCCGCCTCACCCTGGGACGATTCCTCGTGCTGGGGCTCGAGTTTCAGCTCGCGTCGGACCTGCTCCGCACCGCGGTGGCGCCGTCCTTCGATCAGATCGGGAAGCTCGCGGCGATCGTCGCGATCCGGACCGGCCTGAACTACTTCCTCAGCCTGGAGCTCATCGAGGTCCGCAAAGGCCCTCGCAAAGGAACCCCATGATCGGGGCGTTGATCGAGGGGGCGGCGACCGCCACGGCCATCGCCGGCGGCCTGGTCATCGTCTCCAGCATCGTGCGGAGGAGGGAGTGGCGCGACGACATCCCGCTGACCTTGGACTTCTGGACCGCTGCCAGCCTCCTCAGCCTCTTCGGGGAGGTGACCTGGCTCCGCCTCGCCTCCACGGCGGCGATCATCGGCGCCCAGAACCTCATGACCGTCGGACGCGGGATCGGCGCTGGGGAGACACGGTGACGGCGGCGCGCTCGCTGCAGCGCCGCCGTCCTCGCCTCAGGGCCAGACGAACTGGCCGACGCCTACCGTCGGGATCCGGGAGCCCGGCTGCCCCGCCTCGGCGATCGTCCCCGAGAACCAGAGGCCGTCGGAGGCGATGCCGATCGAGTCGACGGAGATCGCCGCCAGTCCGCCGCCGACGCTGGTGAAGCGGCTGCCGTCCCAGAGGAAGACGTTGCGTCCCCCTTCCTCCGGCCAGACGTAGCCTGCGGCGACGAGCTTGTCCTTGCGGGCCACGAGGGTGGTGAAGGTGTGGACCGACTCGCCGTCCGGCGCGGGCAGACCGTTGGCCGGGGTGGCGAGCTCGACCCAGGCGTCGTCCCCGAGTCGGGCGAGGATCGGCCGGGTGTCGTCGCCCTCGAAGGTCGCGCTCAGGAAGATGTCGCTCTCTCCGTAGGCGAGCGCCATGACAGTCGATGGCACCTTGGGGAGCGGCTCCCAGCCTTCTCCGTCGAAGTGGGCGATCCCGGGGAGCTCCTGGATGCCGCGGTGCTCGAAGAAGCCGGAGACCACCGCCCTCGCCGGCTCGGCGGGGTGGGTCGGCCCGACGGCGATCCGGAAGACAGGCCCGTCGAAGGTGTTGCCGATGACCTCGTAGCTCTCGCCGTCGAAGCGCATCACGAAGCCCCGCTCCGCGCCGCCGGCGATCCAGATCCGATCCTGGCGATCGATCACCATGTCGAAGATCATGCCCTCGATCTCGTTGGGCTCCCCCACCGGCTCCCATCCCGCTTCGTCGACGACGAAGATCCGCGGCTTGGCTGGCTCGGGCCACTCGTTCTGCTGGGTGCAGCCGACGTAGATGGTCCCCTCGCCGTCGACGACCATGTGCTCGCAGTCGTGGCCGGCGGGGCGCCTCCCGCTGCGCACCGTCCAGCCGTCCTCCGTGTACTGGAGCACGCCGCCGCCGCTGTGGGCTCCGCCCGCGTGGCTGGTGGTCCTGCCCAGCGCATAGATGGAGCAATCGGGGCCGCCGACGGCGAGGGGCCCCGGATCGCCGGTGAGCCCCTGGCCTCCGCCGCCGACCGGATGGAAGGCCTCGCCGTCGAAGGCGATCACGCCCTGGGAGGCAACCTCGTCGATCGCGGAGAAGGAGCCAGCCAGGAGCAGCCGCGCTTCGGTGCCATCCCCTTCGACGAGGAGGCGCTGGAACTCCATGTCCCACAGAGAGTAAGGGCCCATGTCACCGCAGCTCAGGGGGTTGACCCAGACGGAGTTCCCGCCGCCGAGCGGATCGGTGAAGCTCTCCCAGCCGCTCGCGGTCCGACGGACCAGGTTGGAGGCCTCGATCGCGTCGCCGCCCACGGTCTTGAAGCAGCCGGAGACGTAGAGCTCGTCTCGGAAGACGGTCAGGTCGCTGACTGTTCCTGCGTACCACCCGGCGGTGAGGCCGCCGTCGAGGAGCTCCCAGCTCTCGCCGACCTTCTGCGCGATGCCACCGGCGGGGACCTCGAAGTCCGGGATGATCAGGCCACCTGCGTAGAGCACCCCGTCCTTGCGCAGGAGGGCATAGACGGTGGCGTCCCACTGCATGCCGTGGGCGATCCAGCTGGTGCCGTCGAACTCCGCCACCCGCGGCGACTCGATCCCGCCGATCGTGTCGAAGAGGCCGCCCACCAGGAGGGAGCCGCCGTCCCGACGCAGGGTGTAGACGTGGCCGTCCGGAGCGCCGCCGGGAGGCGCGCGCCAGTCGGTGCCGCTCCAGATGGCCACGCCGCT
>Ga0180215_1002821_pt1 | contig 16934 bp, 14 predicted proteins | sample eDN3rd37CBELigBY_FD_128871 | JGI IMG/M metagenome (GOLD analysis project Ga0180215, IMG submission 128871) | Enriched backyard soil microbial communities from Emeryville, California, USA - eDNA 3rd pass 37_C BE-Lig BY (version 2) (version 2) | ecosystem: Environmental > Terrestrial > Soil >... | reverse complement strand
AGGCGGAGCAGCTTGGCACGACCGTTCCTGAAGTAGCTGAAACGTTCATTGCGGCGTTTTATGCGGATATCGAGGCGCTTGGCGTCCATAAAGCGACGATCAACCCGCGGGTGACGGAGCACATCTCCGAAATTATCGATTTCATTGCGGGGCTGACGGACAAAGGCTTTGCTTATGAAAGCGAAGGGGACGTGTACTTCCGTACGGCGAAGTTCTCCGATTACGGCAAGCTGTCGCATCAAAACGTGGAGGAGCTGCAGTTCGGCATTCGAGTGGATACGTCCGAGCGCAAGCAGAGCCAGGAGGATTTTGTCCTGTGGAAGGGCGCGAAGCCAGGCGAAATTTTTTGGGAAAGCCCATGGGGCCCGGGCCGTCCAGGCTGGCATATCGAGTGCTCCGCGATGGCGCGCGCATATCTAGGCGATACGCTCGACATTCACGGCGGCGGACACGATTTGCAGTTCCCGCATCATGAATGCGAGGTGGCACAGTCCGAAGCGCTGACAGGCAAGCCGCTGGCTCACTATTGGATGCATAACGGCTATATTCATATTAATAACGAGAAAATGTCGAAGTCGCTCGGCAACGGCATTATGGTTCATGAGCTGGTGAAGCGGGTGAAGCCGCAAGCGATCCGATATTTCATGCTGTCTACGCATTACCGCAGTCCGCTTAACTTCAGCGACGACTCGATCGCTCAAGCGGAGAACAGCGTCGCGCGCATCGACAATTGCGCCGCTAACCTGAAGCATCGGCTGTCTGCTGCCGACGGGCAAGAGGTCGGCGCGACGGACGAGACGCTTGCCTCGAAGCTGAAAGCAATCCGCGAGCAGTTTCATGCAAAAATGAGCGACGACTTCAATACGCCTGATGCGATCACGGCTGTGTTCGAGCTTGTAACCGAAGCGAATCAATATATGAACCGCGAAGATGCAGCTGCTTCGGGGCTGAAGGCGCTGCTTGCCGAGCTGGAAGCGATGAACGCCGTGCTTGGGCTGTTGAAGGAGCAGGAGGACGAAAGCTTGCTGGACGCCGACATTGAAGCGCTTATCGTTGAGCGGACAGAAGCGCGCAAGGCGAAAAACTGGGCGAGAGCCGATGAAATACGCGATATATTAAATGAGCAAAATATTATTCTCGAGGATACGGCGCAAGGTATCCGCTGGCGGCGGAAATGAGCGGGCGGGGCGATGCTTCCCTGCTCGTATTTCCCCCGGCGAAGAGCCCGCAGCTGATGAATCCTGTCGTGCTTGCCTATATGGGCGATGCCGTATTTGAGCTCATGGTTAGGCAATATCTAATATCATTGCCGAATCATAAGCCGCATCATTTGCACCGCGAGGCGACTAAGCATGTATCGGCGAAGGCTCAGCGGCTATGGCTGGAGCGGCTTCAGCCGCTCTTGTCGGAGGAAGAGGCGGATATCGTCAGGCGAGGACGCAATACGAAGTCCGGCGCGCCGCCGAAAAACGCCGATCCTGCCGATTACCGGCAGGCTACCGCGCTTGAAAGCCTGTTTGGCTATTTGTTCTATGAAGGGCGGATGGCAAGAATAAAGGAGCTGTTCGATGCGGTGCTGGCGGACAAGCCGGCCGGCGGAGCAATCGGAAGCGCAGCAACGGAGATTGAGGAGGACAGATCATGACGGAAGCATTCAATGAAGAAGAACTGGTAGCCGGCAAGCATCCCGTGCTTGAGGCGCTTCGCTCCGGACGAGAGCTGAATAAAATATGGATCGCCGAAGGGGCGCAAAAAACGTTGACAGGGCCGATCGTCGCCGAGGCGAAGAAGCAGGGCATCGTCGTTCAGTATGTCGATAAGCGCAAGCTGGACAGCATGGTGCCCGGCGTCGCCCATCAAGGGGTTGTCGCACAGGCGGCCGCCTTCAGCTATGCGGAGGTGGAAGACCTGCTGGCGCTTGCGGATCAGCGCGGAGAATTGCCGTTTATTGTGCTGCTGGATGAGATTGAAGATCCTCACAACTTAGGCTCTATTCTTCGTACAGCGGAATGCACGGGCGTCCATGGCGTCGTTATTCCGAAGCGCCGCTCGGCTTCGCTTACGGCGACCGTGATGAAAACGTCGGCCGGGGCGGCGGAGCACGTAGCGGTTGCCCGTGTGACGAATTTGGCCCAGACGATCGATAAGCTGAAGGAAGCGGGTGTGTGGGTTGCAGGAACCGACTTAAGCGCCGCCCACGATGTGTACGGGATGAAATTTGATATGCCGCTGGCGATCGTCATCGGCAATGAAAGCAAAGGCATGGGCCGTCTGATTAAGGAAAAATGCGATTTCCTTGTCAAGCTGCCGATGCTGGGACAGTTGAATTCACTTAACGCTTCGGTTGCGGCGGGCGTGCTTATGTATGAAGTGGTCAGGCAGCGCCGGGGCGTGTAGGGGATGAACCGGCGGGACGATATATTATTGGTCGACGGCTATAACATGATCGGCGCCTGGCCGGAGCTAGAGCGGCTGAAGGATACCGATCTGGAAGACGCGAGGGATTTGCTGGTCAGCATGCTTGCCGACTATCAGGGCTTTACCGGCATTCGGGTGTTCATTATTTTCGATGCGCATCAGGTTCCCGGCCTCGGCAAGACCTACAAGCAGAACAGGCTGACGATTCTCTATACGAAGGAGAAGGAGACAGCTGACGAGTGTATCGAGAGGCTCTGCTCCGAGCTGTATTCCCGTAGGCAGAACATTTATGTAGCGACTTCGGATCTTGTCGAGCAGCATGTCGCGTTCGGGCAAGGAGCGCTGCGGATGTCGGCGCGCGAGCTGCGCATTGAGATTATGCAGAACCGCAAGCAAATCGAGCGGGCGCTCACCGAGGAGAAGCCGGTCAAGCGCAATTCTGTCGACGGCATTGTCAGCATGGATGTCAGAAGCAAGCTGGAGAGGTTGAGGCGCGGCGAAAGGGAATGACTGCCAAAGGCTTCCTTCGGCGCTGCAATCTAGCATTTTTGCTGGAATAGCAAGGTTTATAAGGGGTCAATTGGTTGACGGTGTAAGGTTACATAATGTATACTGTCACTAGATTTATGTCAAGTACGTACAGGCTTTAATGCAGTTGTAATAAGATTTTCGTTCGACGCGAAACGATATATCGCCTTTTCTGAAGGCTGTGATCGTTTAATCTTGCATGATGTAGAATCTAGCGGTGTACGCCTTGCAGGCCGGAGGGATAGTTCGTGAGCATCGACCTCAAAGAATGGAGTACGCTCGAATATGACTGCAGTACGGATGAGGACATCGTCGAGGCGGTTCGCAATGGCGACAGCATAGCGCTTGAATATTTGATTAATAAGTACAAGAATTTCGTCCGTGCCAAGGCGCGTTCTTATTTTCTTATCGGCGCTGATCGGGAAGATATTGTACAGGAGGGCATGATCGGCCTCTATAAAGCTATACGCGACTTCAAGGGAGACAAGCTTGCAAGCTTCAAGGCCTTCGCGGAGCTATGTATAACCAGGCAGATTATTACCGCTATCAAGACTGCTACACGGCAGAAGCACATTCCTCTTAATTCTTACGTGTCGCTGGACAAGCCCATTTACGACGAAGAATCGGATCGTACGCTGCTTGATGTCATATGCGGGACCAGAGTATCTGATCCTGAAGAGCTCATCGTTAATCAAGAGGAATTCAGCGGCCTGGAGGATAAAATGTCCGAGATATTAAGCGACCTTGAGCGCAAGGTGCTTATGCTCTATTTGGACGGCCGATCCTATCAGGAGATTGCTGTCGATCTTGATCGACATGTGAAATCGATCGACAACGCTTTGCAGCGGGTCAAGCGCAAGCTTGAACGCTATTTGGAAGTAAGAGATTTGAGCGGATAGAAGGCATAGCTTGAATAAGGAGAAGAGGGTTCCGGCCAGAAGAACGGAGCATTCTCTTCTCTTACTGTTTAAAGACGGGGAAACCGCCAATACTGGTAGTTACGAGATCCCGTTCTTGCAACTGGTAAAATTTCATACGGCTTACAGCTATCTTTTACATTGACAGTAAAAATGCCGTATGATAAAGTGTTTAGGTAGGCCTGAAAAACGAGGTTTTTTTCGTTTTGGCATTTGGAATCAATGCTAGTTCATATAGAGCTTCATGATTCGTATTTAGCAGTTCGGGAGGTGTACTTCAATGCGGGTTATTATCACGTTGGCATGCACAAACTGCAAACAAAGAAACTATGCGACAAGCAAGAACAAACGCAATCACCCCGACCGCATCGAGTTGAAGAAGTTTTGCAAGTTCTGTAACGAGCAGACTCCTCATCGCGAGACGAGATAGTCCAATGGAGGTGTAGACGTGGCATTTTTCGCTAAACTGAAGCAAGGCTTTAGTAATTCGTTTAGTTTTTTTGCCGACAGCTGGGCGGAGCTGAAGAAGGTTCGCTGGCCGAATCGTAAAGAGCTGACAAGCTACTCGTTAATTGTTTTTATTACAGTGGCGTTTGTTACTGTTTACTTCTGGCTTCTTGACATCGGGATCTCGTCTCTGGTTGAACTCATTGTTTAAGAAGGGACCTAAGGTGGATTTGTGATGGAAAAAAGATGGTACGTCGTGCATACTTACTCCGGATATGAGAACAAGGTGAAAGCCAATTTGGAGCGCCGTGTTGAATCGATGGGCATGGAAGACAAAATCTTCCGCGTGCTCGTTCCGATGGAGGACGAAGTGGTGGAGAAGGACGGCAAGAAGAAAACCGTCCAACGCAAAGTCTACCCTGGCTACGTTCTTGTGGAAATGGTTCAAACCGACGATTCGTGGTACGTTGTTCGCAACACGCCGGGCGTCACGGGATTTGTAGGTTCGACAGGATCCGGCTCTAAACCGACTCCTCTATTGCCTGAAGAAGTGGATCAAATATTGAAACACATGGGCATGGAAGAGCCGAAGCCGAAGATTGAATTCGAGCTGAAAGAAACTGTTCGTGTCAAAGTAGGTCCTTTCGCGGATTTTGTCGGCACAGTAGAAGAAATTCTGGTGGACAAAGCGAAGCTGAAGGTTCATGTCAACATGTTTGGCAGAGAAACCCCGCTTGAGCTCGATTACACTCAAGTGGAGAAGATTTAATATCTGGTTTCGAAAGTTCGTCCGGGTGAACCGGCGAATGCTTTATCGCATGGCGCTGCGGCCCTTTGAGGAGCGGCATGCATTCATGCGCGGATTACCATGGTAAGGAGGTGTGTGGCATGGCAAAAAAGGTCATCAAGTTGGTCAAACTTCAAGTTCCAGCAGGCAAAGCGAACCCTGCGCCGCCAATCGGTCCGGCACTAGGTCAAGCAGGCGTTAACATTATGGCGTTCTGTAAAGAGTTTAACGCTCGTACTGCTGATCAAGCTGGTTTGATTATTCCAGTCGTGATCACTGTATTCGAAGATCGTTCCTTCACTTTCGAAACAAAAACTCCACCGGCAGCAGTATTGCTTCGCGTGGCAGCAGGTATCGAAAAAGGATCGGGCGAGCCTAACAAGAAGAAAGTCGCTACTGTAAAACGCGATAAAGTTCGCGAGATTGCAGAGCAAAAAATGCCTGACCTGAACGCAGCTTCTGTTGAAGCGGCTATGCGTATGGTTGAAGGTACTGCGCGCAGCATGGGCGTAACAATCGTTGACTAATTTCATTGCCGAGCGCGGCGATGAAACGGAGCACGCTTAAACGGCTGCTCGTTTCGCAGAGCTTTGGTTCTGCAAGTGGGAGGATCATTCGTTAAGAGGATTTTCCGCTATAACCACTCTAGGAGGAATATACAATGGCTAAACACGGTAAGAAATACCTTGAAGCTGCCAAGCTGATTGACAGCGAAGCAACTTACGAGCCTTCTGAAGCGATTGATCTTGTTAAGAAGGCAGCAACAGCTAAATTCGACGAGTCCGTTGAAGTAGCAGTTCGCTTGGGCGTTGACCCGCGTAAACAAGACCAAGCGGTACGCGGCGTAGTCGTACTTCCGCATGGCACAGGCAAAACAAAACGCGTTCTCGTTTTCGCAAAAGGCGAAAAAGCGAAAGAAGCGGAAGCTGCTGGCGCTGACTTTGTCGGCGACGCAGACATGATCAACAAAATCCAACAAGGCTGGTTCGAATTCGACGTCTGCGTAGCGACGCCGGACATGATGGCTGAAGTTGGTAAGCTCGGCCGTATCCTCGGCGGTAAAGGCCTTATGCCTAACCCTAAAGCGGGTACAGTAACGTTCGACGTTACAAAAGCCGTTCAAGAAATCAAAGCAGGTAAAATCGAATACCGTTTGGACAAAGCTGGTCAAATCCACGCTCCAATCGGCAAAGTTTCATTCGACGCTGAGAAGCTGAATGAAAACCTTAAAGCTCTGATCGATGCGCTTCTTCGTGCAAAGCCAGCAGCTGCTAAGGGCGTTTACCTGAAAAACATTGCTGTTTCCTCGACTATGGGCCCTGGCGCTCGCGTGTCGACAGCGTCTTACCGCTAATCGAAACAGAACTAACATTGAATACGCATACCGTAGACAGTAGGTGCCGCAAGGCTTAATTTCCTACCGAGGTGTTATGATAAACGTTTGTGAGCTTACATTCGCTGCAAAGCGATGAGCAATAACGACATCATGGCCTTCGCATCGTCTGCGAAGGCCTTTCTCATGCATCGAGGCGTGGAAAGCCCGTCGTATAACGGAATGTACAATATTACGGGAGGTGTACAGTTTGGCTAACGCAAAGATCATCCAAGAGAAACAAGAAGCAGTTGCTGTAGTAGCAGCTAAGCTTAACGAAAGCTCCAGCACAATCGTTGCTGACTATCGCGGATTGAACGTTGCGCAAGTAACGGAGCTTCGTAAGCAGCTTCGTGAAGCAGGCGTTGAATTCCAAGTTCTCAAAAACTCCATCGTTCGCCGTGCGACTGAAGGTACTGACTTGGAAAGCCTGAGCAGCATTTTGACTGGTCCTACAGCAGTAGCGTTCAGCAAAGAAGATGCAGTTGCTCCAGCGAAAATCCTTAACAGCTTTGCTAAAGCTAACGACGCTTTGAAATTGAAAGGCGGCGTAGTTGAAGGTAAAGTAGTTAGCGTGGAAGAAGTTAAAGCTCTTGCAGAACTTCCTTCTCGCGAAGGTTTGCTTTCCATGCTCCTCAGCGTGTTGCAAGCTCCAGTTCGCAACTTCGCGCTTGCAGTTAAAGCAGTGGGCGAAAAGCAAGAAGCTCAAGCTTAATCAGCTTTATTTAAACGATGAACCGGACCGGCTCATGCCGGCCGTTTAAAACAAACTAAAAATTAAAATTTTCGGAGGTACTACCATGTCTAAAGAGCAAATCTTAGAAGCAATCAAAGGTATGACTGTTCTTGAACTGAACGATCTTGTTAAAGCAATCGAAGAAGAATTCGGCGTAACAGCTGCAGCTCCAGTTGCAGTAGTTGCAGGCGGCGGCGGCGCTGAAGCAGCTGCTCAAACAGAATTCGACGTAATCCTTGCTAGCGCTGGCGCTTCCAAAATCAACGTAATCAAAGTTGTTCGCGAACTTACAGGTCTTGGCCTGAAAGAAGCGAAAGACTTGGTTGACAGCGCACCAAAAGCAATCAAAGAGAAAGTTGGCCAAGAAGAAGCTGACGCTCTTAAAGCTAAGCTTGAAGAAGCTGGCGCAACTGTTGAAGTTAAGTAATAATAGCTCAACACGATATAGTCGATCTTGTGTACTCACAATGAATTGACTGACGAGCCCCTTGAACCGTCAGGTTTCAAGGGGTTCGTTCTATATATAAGCCTGATAGCGACGGATTTGACGGGAGAATGACAAGAATGGCAAATCACTATTATTCCAAAACCCCAGGCGCAAGCCATGACCGCAAAGAACACGAGGCGGTGCTGCGCGGAATGAAGTTTCGTTTTATGACGGATGCGGGTGTTTTCTCGAAATCCGGCGTTGATTACGGGAGTCGCGTGCTGATCGATGCTCTTGATATCGTGGAAACTGCGAAGGTGCTGGATGTAGGCTGCGGATACGGACCGATCGGATTAACGGCAGCCAAGCTTGCAAAGAGCGGGCATGTAACAATGATTGATATTAACGAACGCGCGATAGAGCTCTCGAAGCTAAATGCAAGCCTGAATGGCATAACGAATGTAACCGTTCTGCAAAGCGATCTATTTGATGCGGTAAAGGATCAGCGCTTCGATGTCATCATTACGAATCCGCCGATCAGAGCCGGCAAGGCTACCGTTCATCGGATTTTTGAAGAGGGTTGCCAATTGTTGAATGAAGGCGGCAGCATGTGGGTCGTTATTCAGAAGAAGCAGGGCGCGCCGTCTGCAGAAGCTAAGCTGCAAGCGCTATTTGATGAAGTAATAGAAGTGACGAAGGATAAAGGCTATAGGATATACAGGGCTGTTAAAGCATAGCAGCGGGAATGTAATTGCACCACAAATAGGAAAAAAATATTCGGTATAAAATATTTGACTTGACATTTCCGATGTGTTATTATTATTAAATGTCAGCATTAAATTGGGCTCAATCTCTTTAGTTAACTAAAATGTCAAGCGCGAATTTTTAGCGTGGGATGTATAAAATGCGCCGCTTTGACGTATATTGTTTACATTTTGGGCAAAATTACTTGATATGTGACCTTCGCACCCGCGCGCGTGAGGTTGGCTGCCGGAAACATGCTCTTTTTTCGAAAATTTTCGATAAGGGCTTTTCTTTATTTAACTGATAGGCGGTTTGTGCCGTCTATAGTGAACGCAGTAGGTATCGATGCTGTGAGACAGACATGAGGGGTGAGGTTAAGTTGGCAGGACAACTTGTTCAGTATGGTCGGCGGGCGCGCAGATGCTACGCTAGAATCAACGAGGTGCTGGAAGTCCCGAACCTGATTGAAATCCAACAAAAATCGTATGAGAAGTTTTTGGACAGCGATTTAGTTGAGCTGTTCCATGATATTTCTCCGATTTCGGACTTTACGGGCAATCTATCGCTTGAGTTTATCGACTACAGCTTAGGCGAACCGAAATATTCGGTCGATGAATCAAAAGAACGCGACGTCACGTACGCTGCTCCTTTGCGCGTCAAGGTGAGACTTATTAATAAGGAAACCGGCGAAGTGAAGGAACAGGAAGTGTTCATGGGCGATTTCCCGCTTATGACAGAGACCGGCACGTTTATTATTAACGGGGCTGAGCGTGTCATTGTAAGCCAGTTGGTTCGATCCCCAAGTGTGTATTTCAGCACGAAGGTTGATAAGAGCGGGAAGAAAAACTACACGGCTACCGTAATTCCGAACCGTGGAGCTTGGCTGGAGCTTGAAACTGACGCCAAGGATATCATTTACGTTCGTATCGACCGTACCCGGAAAATTCCGGTTACGGTGCTATTGCGCGCGCTTGGATTTGGCACGGACGCTGAAATATTAGAGCTGCTTGGCCATGATGAGTATATTAGCAATACGTTGGACAAAGACAGCACGGATTCAACCGAGAAAGCGCTGATTGAAATCTATGAGCGCCTTCGTCCGGGCGAACCGCCGACTTTGGACAATGCTAAGAGCTTGTTGGTCGCTCGTTTCTTCGATCCGAAAAGATACGATCTAGCTAACGTAGGTCGTTACAAAATAAATAAAAAGCTTCATATCAAAAACCGTTTGTTCAATCAGCGTCTAGCAGAAAATCTGGTTGACCCGGCTACTGGCGAAATTATCGCGGAATCCGGCCAAATGATTGACCGCAGGCTGCTTGACGAGATTATTGACAAGCTGGAGAAAGATGTAGGCTTCAAAACTTATCATGTTGCTAACGGCGTATTGGATGCGGACAGCATTCCTCTGCAAACGATTAGCGTGTTTTCGCCTGAAGATGACAACAAAGTCATTAAGATCATCGCTAACGGCGTAATTGATAAATCCGTTAAGCATATTACGCCTGCGGATATTATCGCTTCTATCAACTACTTTATTAACCTGCTGCATGGTGTCGGCAGCACGGATGATATCGATCATCTGGGCAACCGCCGTCTTCGTTCGGTAGGCGAGCTTCTGCAAAACCAATTCCGTATCGGCTTGTCCCGTATGGAACGCGTTGTGCGCGAGCGGATGTCGATTCAGGATGCCAATGCGATTACGCCTCAAGCGCTAATCAATATTCGTCCTGTTATCGCTTCGATAAAAGAGTTTTTCGGTTCTTCACAGCTTTCGCAGTTTATGGATCAAACGAATCCGCTTGCCGAATTGACGCATAAGCGCCGTCTGTCGGCACTTGGACCGGGCGGCTTGACGCGGGAGCGCGCAGGCTTCGAAGTGCGCGACGTCCATCACTCGCACTATGGACGTATGTGCCCGATCGAGACGCCAGAGGGACCGAACATCGGCTTGATCAACTCCTTGTCTTCGTTTGCCCGCATCAATGAATACGGGTTTATTGAAGCGCCTTATCGCTGGGTTGATCCGAAGAGCGGTGCGGTAACGGAGCAAATTTCCTATATGACGGCGGACGAAGAGGATAACTACGTTATCGCTCAGGCGAACGCTGCGCTGACGGAAGAGGGCAAATTCGCAGATGCGAATGTTATCGTCCGTTACAATAAACAAGCGGACAATATTTTGACAATGCCAAGCGAACGCGTCGATTATATGGACGTATCGCCGAAGCAGGTTGTGTCGGTTGCGACGGCGCTCATTCCGTTCCTTGAGAATGACGACTCCAACCGCGCGCTAATGGGATCGAACATGCAGCGGCAAGCTGTACCGCTCCTTGTTCCTAAAGCGCCTTTCGTAGGCACTGGCATGGAACATAAAGCGGCGAAAGACTCCGGTGTATGTATCGTGTCCAAATATGACGGAATTATTGAGCGGTCCACAGCTAACGAGATTTGGCTGCGCCGCGTAGAGACGATAGACGGCAAGCCTGTAACAGGCGATTTGGTTAAGCATAAGCTTCATAAATTTATGCGTTCCAACCAAGGCACTTGCATCAACCAGCGTCCGCTGGTACGCAAAGGCGACGTCATTAAGAAAGGCGATATCCTTGCGGACGGACCTTCCACGGAAATGGGCGAATTGGCGCTTGGCCGCAACGTAGTCGTTGCGTTTATGACGTGGGAAGGCTACAACTACGAGGATGCGATTCTTCTTAGCGAGAAACTGGTGAAGGAAGATGTCTACACTTCCATTCATATTGAAGAATACGAGTCCGAAGCGCGCGATACGAAGCTCGGACCGGAAGAAATTACGCGCGACATTCCGAATGTCGGCGAAGAAGCGCTTCGCAATCTTGACGAGCGCGGCATTATCCGCGTAGGCGCGGAAATTAGCGCCGGCGATATTCTAGTCGGCAAAGTAACGCCAAAAGGCGTAACTGAGCTGACGGCTGAAGAAAGATTGCTTCATGCCATCTTCGGCGAGAAGGCTCGCGAGGTTCGCGATACTTCGCTGCGCGTGCCGCATGGCACGGACGGTATCGTCGTCGACGTTAAAGTGTTTACCCGTGAGAACGGCGATGAACTGCCTCCGGGCGTTAATCAGCTGGTCCGCGCTTATATCGCTCAGAAGCGTAAAATTTCCGAAGGCGATAAAATGGCCGGACGTCACGGCAACAAAGGGGTTATCGCACGCATTATGCCGGAAGAGGATATGCCTTTCCTTCCGGACGGCACGCCGGTTGAGGTTGTACTTAACCCGCTGGGCGTTCCATCCCGTATGAACATCGGCCAGGCGCTTGAAGTTCACTTGGGCATGGCGTGCAAGCGTCTCGGCATTCATGCTGCAACTCCGGTATTCGACGGCGCGACAGAGAACGACGTGTTCGAAACGGTTGTAGAAGCCGGCATGCAGAGCGACGCGAAGACGGTGCTTTACGACGGTCGTACAGGCGAACGGTTTGAGCGCGATGTAACGGTCGGCGTCATGTATATGATCAAGCTGGCGCACATGGTTGACGACAAAATTCATGCACGCTCCACTGGTCCTTACTCGCTCGTTACACAGCAGCCGCTAGGCGGTAAAGCTCAGTTCGGCGGACAGCGCTTCGGCGAGATGGAGGTATGGGCGCTTGAAGCATACGGCGCGGCATACACGCTCCAAGAGATTCTTACTGTTAAATCCGACGACGTTGTCGGCCGTGTGAAAACGTACGAATCGATCGTGAAGGGCGAGAACGTTCCTGAGCCGGGCGTTCCTGAGTCGTTCAAAGTATTGATCAAAGAGCTTCAAAGCTTGGGTATGGATGTCAAAATCCTGACCGAGAATGAAGAAGAGATCGAAATGAAAGAAATGGACGACGAGGATGACGCGACTAGCGATAAGCTCAATCTTAATCTAGAAGGTGCCGAGGCTGGCGCCGAGTAAAGCTTTGCGTATTTCAACAACTGAATTCCGCCCAAGGTTCACGCGTTTGCGGCGGAATTCAGCTTCTATATGAATCACTCAGTCATACATGACGAAGGAGGGTTGCTCCTTGTTGGACGTGAACAACTTCGAGTATATGAAAATCGGTTTGGCTTCGCCGGACAAGATTCGCTCTTGGTCCCGCGGAGAAGTTAAAAAACCGGAGACAATCAACTACAGGACGCTGAAACCGGAGAAGGAAGGACTCTTCTGCGAGAAAATTTTCGGACCTACGAAAGACTGGGAATGTCATTGCGGCAAATACAAACGCGTTCGTTACAAAGGCGTAGTTTGTGACCGATGCGGCGTTGAAGTAACGCGTGCGAAGGTTCGCCGTGAGCGCATGGGGCATATCGAGCTTGCCGCTCCTGTATCTCATATATGGTACTTTAAAGGGATCCCAAGCCGCATGGGGCTTGCGCTAGACATGTCCCCTCGTTCGCTTGAGGAGATCATTTACTTTGCATCGTATGTTGTAACGGATCCTGGCGATACTCCGCTTGAGAAAAAGCAGCTGTTGTCCGAGAAGGAATACCGCAGCTACCGTGAAAAATACGGCTATGGCTTCCAAGCCGGCATGGGTGCCGAAGCGGTCAAAAAACTGCTTCAGGACATCGATGTTGAGAAGGAGCTTGAGCAGCTGAAGGAAGAGCTTCGCACAGCGCAAGGCCAGCGGCGCAACCGCGCGATCAAGCGCCTTGAAGTTATCGAAGCATTCCGCAATTCAGGCAACGAGCCTGGCTGGATGATTCTAGATGTGCTGCCGGTTATACCTCCTGAGCTGCGCCCGATGGTACAGCTGGACGGCGGCCGTTTTGCTACGTCTGACCTTAACGATTTGTACCGCCGCGTTATTAACCGGAACAATCGTTTGAAGCGCCTGCTTGATCTGGGCGCTCCCGATATTATCGTACAGAACGAGAAGCGCATGCTTCAAGAAGCTGTCGACGCTTTGATTGACAACGGACGCCGCGGCCGCCCTGTAACAGGACCGGGCAACCGTCCGCTTAAATCGCTCAGCCATATGCTGAAGGGCAAGCAAGGACGTTTCCGTCAAAACCTGCTCGGCAAACGGGTCGACTATTCCGGCCGTTCCGTTATCGTCGTAGGGCCTAACCTGAAAATGTTCCAATGCGGCCTGCCTAAGGAAATGGCGCTAGAGCTGTTTAAGCCTTTCGTTATGAAGGAGCTTGTCAATAAAGGACTCGCACACAACATTAAGAGCGCGAAGCGCAAAGTTGAACGCGTAAGCCCGGAAGTATGGGATGTCCTTGAAGAAGTTATTAAAGAGCATCCGGTACTGCTGAACCGTGCCCCGACGCTTCACCGTCTCGGTATTCAAGCGTTCGAGCCGATTCTCGTTGAAGGCCGCGCCATCAAGCTTCATCCGCTCGTATGTACAGCGTACAACGCTGACTTCGACGGCGACCAGATGGCCGTTCACGTTCCATTGTCTGCAGAAGCACAAGCTGAAGCACGCTTGCTAATGCTTGCTTCAGGAAATATCTTGAACCCGAAAGACGGCAAGCCTGTCGTTACTCCGTCTCAGGATATGGTTCTTGGCAGCTACTACTTGACGATGGACAACAAGGAGGCAAAAGGCACAGGATCGGTATTCGCAACGGTGAACGAAGCGATTTCGGCTTACCAGCGCGGTATTGTGTCGCTGCATGCGCGCATTCTTATTCCGGTGCGTGTGCTTAAGAAAACAAACTTTACGGATGAGCAGCAAGGCTCTTTGCTCGTTACAACAGTAGGTAAAGTCATCTTCAACGAGATTTTCCCTGATGATTTCCCTTACATTAACGAAGCGACTAAGACTAACCTGCTGCAAGGCACGCCGGAGAAATACTTTGTCATTGAGAAAGGCGCGGATCTCACGAAGATTGTGAATGAGCTGCCGACGCCAGGCGCAGTAGGCAAAGACTATCTTGCATTAATCATCGCCGAGTGCTTCCGTAAATACCATACAACATTAACGGCTATAATTCTTGACCGGGTTAAACAGCTGGGCTTTACTTACTCTACAAAAGCAGGCATTACGATCGGCGTCGCTGACGTTGTCGTGCCGAAAGAGAAAGCAGAGCTCATGAAAGTGTCGGAAGAGAAAGTCGCTACCGTTATGAATCAATACCGCCGCGGTTTGATTACGAACGAAGAGCGCTATAGCCGGATCATTAGCATTTGGAGCAAATGTAAAGACGATCTTACTGAGATTTTAATGAAATCGATGGATCGCTACAACAACATCATGCTTATGGTGGACTCCAAAGCGCGGGGTAACAAATCGCAGATTACGCAGCTTGGCGGTATGCGCGGTCTGATGGCGAATCCGTCCGGCCGTATCATCGAATTGCCGATCAAGTCGAACTTCCGCGAAGGCCTTACCGTCCTCGAGTACTTTATCTCGACGCACGGCGCGCGTAAAGGTTTGGCCGATACAGCTCTTCGTACTGCCGACTCCGGTTACTTGACGCGTCGTCTTGTCGACGTTGCACAGGATGTTATCGTCCGTGAAGACGATTGCGGTACAGATAAAGGCTTTACAGTTAGCAAAATTCAGGACGGCAAAGAGGTTATCGAGGATCTATACGATCGTATCGAGGGACGTTACTCCTTCGAAACGGTACGCAACCCTCAAACCGGCGAAATCATCGTTAACCGCAATGAGCTGATCGACTCTGGCAAAGCGGAAGCGATTGTCGATGCCGGTGTTGAGAAGCTGCAAATCCGTTCGGTGCTTAGCTGCCGAGCCCGTCATGGCGTCTGCAAAATTTGCTACGGTCGCAACTTGGCGACTGGCAAGCATGTTGAGATCGGCGAAGCTGTCGGCATTATCGCCGCACAATCGATCGGCGAGCCTGGAACGCAGCTTACAATGCGTACATTCCATACCGGCGGCGTTGCCGGCGACGATATTACGCAAGGTTTGCCGCGTATTCAAGAGCTCTTCGAAGCGCGCAATCCGAAAGGTCAAGCGATCATTACCGAGCTTGACGGCACCGTTAAAGAAATTCGCGAAGCGAAAGACCGCCGTGAAATCGAAGTGCAGGGCGAAGCTGAATCGAAAGTATATGCCGTTACCTACGGTTCGCGCATTCGCGTCGTAGAAGGCCAGCATATCGAAGCTGGTGACGAGCTGACTGACGGTTCGATCGACCCTAAAGATATGCTTCGAATCAAAGGCATTCGCGGCGTACAAAACTATATTCTTCAAGAAGTGCAGCGCGTTTACCGGAACCAAGGCGTTGAGATCAATGACAAGCACGTTGAAGTCATGATCAAGCAAATGCTTCGCAAAATCCGGATCGTGGACGCAGGCGATACGAAGCTTCTTCCAGGCGCATTCGTTGATATTCATGAATATGAAGCGGCGAACAGCGAAGCGATCTTTGCAGGCCTAGAGCCTGCAGTAGCTAAGCCAGTGCTGCTAGGTATTACGAAAGCATCCCTGGAGACAGATTCATTCCTGTCGGCAGCTTCCTTCCAAGAGACGACTCGCGTCTTGACGGATGCTGCAATCAAAGGAAAAGTCGACCAATTGCTCGGCTTGAAAGAGAATGTTATCATCGGCAAGCTCATTCCGGCTGGTACGGGCATGCAGCGCTATCGGAGCATTCGATTTGCAGGCATAGAAGAAGAAGTGGACGGCGCAGCGGATGGCGAATTGGAGTCCGAAGCTGTAGCTGTTGAATAAATTGAGCTTTAAGCCCAGCTCGAAAGCTTGACGGGGAGCAATAACGAAAGAGCGACACATCATCCTCTTTTCAGGGGAAGATGTCCGCTCTTTCGTATGTTCTTAGGATACGATTTAACCAAACTTTTACACTATTTTTTGTATAAAGTTTCTTGACATAGGGATAGCTTAGGTGATAATATATCGAAGTGTGCCTAATTGCTACATCACTGACAAGCTAAATTGAGGTGATTGGATGCAATATAAAGTAGGTATGAAACAAACGATCAAGATGCTTGAGCAGCATAGAGCAATTGAGGTTTATGTTGCGCAAGACGCAGATCCGAACATGAAGGAACGTATCGTTCAATTATGTAAGCGGTCGGGAGTACCGATTAAGTGGTGCGACACCATGGAATCGTTGGGCGAAATTTGCAGCATCGATGTCGGCGCAGCTACTGCGGCTCTCGTGCGGAAAGAAGAATAGCGAATGGCCATTTTTGTTGATTAATTATTCAACGATAGTTAATTGGCGAAAATTTTTATTTGCACTTTTATGAACCGCCTGGATCTGTGGGCTTAACATTGGGTTAAATGTCTACCATATGAAAGACATGAATTGGGGAAGGGGGTGGCAACATGCCAACAATTAATCAGCTCGTTCGTAAAGGCCGTCAAGCGAAAGTCGTTAAATCGAAATCGCCAGCCTTGCAAAGAGGCTTCAACGCTTTGAAACGTGAAGCTACTGAGATCAGCGCTCCACAAAAACGCGGTGTGTGCACTCGTGTAGGTACAATGACTCCGAAAAAACCGAACTCCGCGCTTCGTAAATATGCGCGCGTACGCTTGACTAACCGTATCGAGGTTACAGCGTACATTCCAGGTATCGGACACAACCTGCAAGAGCACAGCGTCGTT
>Ga0180215_1002820_pt1 | contig 16935 bp, 15 predicted proteins | sample eDN3rd37CBELigBY_FD_128871 | JGI IMG/M metagenome (GOLD analysis project Ga0180215, IMG submission 128871) | Enriched backyard soil microbial communities from Emeryville, California, USA - eDNA 3rd pass 37_C BE-Lig BY (version 2) (version 2) | ecosystem: Environmental > Terrestrial > Soil >... | reverse complement strand
CCGGATTACTCTAAACTTTCCTTATTTTTCTGATTGCTACTTCAATCCTGCTTTCATATCCCCAGTTTTTACATATTATTCGCCAAATTCACAATAGCCGTATCTGCCTCAAAAAAAGAAGCCCGGGAGCCCCGAGCTTCTTTCCATTACATAAATTCAGCTGCAAGTTTATCAAAGTGAGCTTGATCTAGTTCAAGATCTGCTTGTGATAAAGGAGTTTCAGAGTAACCTGAAAGCAATTCCTGATAAGACTTCCGCTCTGTGTCCTGATAGATTAATCCAGTTACAAGGCCGCTGTGCTTCATAAGAGTCTGCATGGCCATTTCACGGCTTGAATTATCATAGCCTTCCACATCGCTAAGCTTTGTCAGATTTTCTTTAAACCAGTCATATGTGTTTACTTTATTGTATGTAACACATGGGCTGAACACATTAATTAAAGAGAAGCCATCATGCTTAATGCCAGCTTCGATTAACGCAGTCAGATCTTTAAGGTCAGTTGAGAAGCTTTGTGCCACGAAAGTCGCACCAGCAGTTAATGCCATTTCCATTGGAGAAATCGCCTGCTCAATAGAACCTTGAGGAGTGGACTTAGTTTTGAAGCCAGCCGCAGAACGCGGTGAAGTCTGTCCTTTTGTTAAACCATAGATTTGGTTATCCATGACGATATAAGTGATGTTCACATTACGGCGGATCGCATGGATCGTATGGCCCATACCGATCGCAAATCCATCTCCGTCACCACCGGATGCGATAACTGTTAAATCGCGGTTTGCCATTTTCACACCCTGGGCGATTGGAAGTGAACGCCCATGAATGCCGTGGAAACCGTAAGAATTGATATAGCCGGAAATACGTCCGGAACATCCGATGCCTGATACAACAGCTAAGTTCTCAGGCTCTAAACCAACATTTGCTGCCGCACGCTGAATCGCAGCCTGCACGGAGAAGTCTCCACAACCTGGGCACCAGTTTGGTTTTACATTATTACGAAAATCTTTAAATGTGGCCATTTAGAACAACTCCTTGCATTTTGTGTGAATTTCATGCGGCAAGAATGGATTTCCGTCGTACTTTAATAGCTTATGTACTTTCTCAGCATGTCCGACGTTCATCTTCATGATGTTCGCTAATTGTCCTGTAGCGTTGTTTTCAACTACAGCGATTTTCTTAGCTGATTTCACAAGCGGCAATAACTCATCAGTTGGGAAAGGATGAATCAGGCGAACTTGTGCATGGTTCACTTTAATACCGTCCTGTTCCAGTCTGCTCATTGACTCCTCAATTGCACCGCGTGTTGAGTTGAAGCCGACAATCAGCAAGTCTGCTTCTTCATGAGGAGCATGCTTGTGAACAGGTGTATTGAATTTAATATTTTCAATCTTGCGGAAACGCTTATCCATTTGCGCATTCCGGTTTGCAGCTGATTCTGAAGGTTTTCCAGTTTCATCATGTTCCACACCTGTCACATGGTGAATTCCGTTCTTCATACCTGGGATTACGCGAGGTGAAACTCCATCTTCTGTAACCTCAAAGCGCTTGAAGTAGCCTTTGTTTTCAATTTCAGGAAGATCTTCTGTAACAAGCTTTCCACGGCGGATTTCCACTTTGCTGAAATCAAGCGGCTCCACTGTCTGCTTTCCAAGGGAAAGCTGCAAATCTGAGAGAACAATAACCGGGCACTGATATTCTTCCGCAAGGTTGAAAGCTTCAGCCGTATCATAGAATGCTTCCTGTACCGTACTTGGAGCAAGCACGATTTTTGGAATTTCGCCATGAGTTCCGTAAATCATTGCCATTAAGTCAGATTGCTCCTGCTTTGTCGGAAGTCCTGTAGAAGGGCCGCCACGCTGCGTATCAACGATAACAAGCGGTGTTTCAGTAATCCCTGAAAGGCCTATCGCTTCCATTTTAAGGGAAAGTCCCGGACCAGCAGATGCTGTAAGTGAGCGGACACCTGCGTAGTTTGCACCTATTGCCATAGTAACTGCGGCAATTTCATCTTCTGTCTGGATGACAGATCCGCCAAGTGCCGGAAGCTTTTTAATCAGATATTCCATGATTTCGGATGCAGGTGTTATTGGGTAAGCGGCCATGAAGCGGCATCCGCCTGCCAGCGCACCAAGAGCGATTGCATCGTTTCCGATCATGAATAAACGCTTCAGCCCGTCAGCTTTTTCAAGCTCCATTAATTCCACATCATCACTAAGCTTTTCTTTCATGAAATCAAAGCCAGCCTGAATGGCTTCCATGTTCTTATCGACAACCTGCTGTCCTTTTCGCCCAAAAATCTCTTGAACTACTTCTTCAAATACTTTAATATCTAAATTTAGAACCGCACATGTTGCACCAACAGCAACCATGTTTTTCATCAGGGATGTTCCAAGCTCTGTAGCAATCTCTGTAAAAGGGACTGCAAACAAAGCTGCATTCGTATCTTCTGGCTGTTTAGGATCAAACTTTGCATCTGCAATCATGATCCCTTTATCGTGTAGTTCTTTGTAGTTTAAATCGATTGTTTCCTGGTCAAAAGCTACCAGAATATCTAAATCGTCCGAAATAGAACGAATTTGTGACGTGCTGACGCGAATCTTGTTGTTCGTGTGCCCGCCCTTAATACGTGATGAAAAGTGGCGGTAACCGTACAGGTAGTAGCCTAAACGATTTAGCGCAATGGAAAAAATCTCCCCGGTACTTTCAATACCTTCCCCTTGCTGTCCTCCAACTTTCCATGAAAGTTGATTGATCATGTCTTACACCCCTTTAGATACGTTAAGAAATTATGTAAAAACGTTTATTTAATATAAGTGTAGTACTTGTCCAGTCAAACCGGTCATTCAACATGCCTTTAAGGCTATATTTTTGGAAGATGGATGGGTACTAAACGCTTTCAATTCTAGACCTATGCGTCTAAAAAAGCAACCCTTTCTGAATATTTATTGGCTAAAAGATGAATATTTTTTTATTTTTTGAAAAATACTAAAAAGATCATTCTATTTTGGATTCAATAGGTCTCTAACAACCCTTGATATACAGTTTTTTCACCATTTTCACCTTGGAAATCTGCTATAAAAATTCCGAAATAGAAAATTTTCAGCTTGTATATCAGAATAATATTTTATTAGTTCATTTATCAGGCTGTCGTATTTTCTTGCATCTTCCAAACCTGTAACTCTTCCATCGGTGCCGTCAAAATCCGAACCAAATCCAACATGATTTTCTCCTCCAAGTGAACAAACATGTTCAAGATGTCTTAGGATATCAGTAATTGTGGCTGATTGTTTTCCTGATAAAAACTCCGTCACAAATGTAATGCCCATAACACTGTCCCGGTCAATCAGGGCTTCAATCTGTTCGTTTGATAAATTGCGGGGATTTGGGCACAGCGAATAGCAGTTCGAGTGAGAGGCAAAAGGATAATCCGCCCATTCCATCACATCCCAGAACCCGCGTTCAGAGAGATGGGATACATCGCACCATGCTTTGCTGGCATTTAATTCATAAACCACTTGTTTGCCAAACGAGGAAAGCCCTGCCCCCCTCTCTTCAAGCACTCCATCAGCAGCACAGTTTGCATAATTCCAGGTCAGTCCCACTGAAGACACCCCCAGCCTGAGAAGCGTCTTTAATTTAAGCAGATCGCAGCCAACGGCATCACATCCCTCCAGTGTCAGCACTGCCCCTATTTCATCATCCTGCAGCAGGTCGATGTCCCGGCTGCTTCTAATGAGCTTTAATTGAGGGCTGGGCTTAAGCACTTTGTCGTAAAACAGATCGGCCATATATAGGGCCGCGTTGAACTTCATTTCCGGATGTACAGATTCAGGAACATATATGGCAAAGCACTGAACTTTGAAACGGGAGGCCTGCAGACCTTCCATGTTTACCTGAAGACTTCCTGAATTTTTAAAATCAACCTCTCTGTTCAAAAACATTTTATATAGGACATCACAATGTGCATCAAATATTTTCACGCTGTCTTCCTCCCTTTTTCTGTATAGCTTCATCTTATTAAAAAAAGAACCTGTTTGCCTATGATGCAAACAGGTTTTAATATTTTTTCACGAATTTATATTTTGCTGACTTATGCATATGACAATGGATGATTTCCCATTCTGAAGCTTTTGGCTAACGCGGCTCCACAATCAGCTTAATGGCAGTCCGCTCTTCGCCGTCAATCAGAATATCCGTGAATGCAGGGATACAAATTAAATCCACTCCGCTAGGCGCTACGAATCCTCTTGCGATCGCTACTGCCTTAACAGCCTGGTTCAATGCACCCGCACCAATTGCCTGGATTTCTGCATTTCCTCTTTCGCGAAGAACTCCAGCAAGCGCACCAGCTACAGAATTAGGATTAGATTTTGCTGAAACTTTTAATATTTCCATTCCTAGCTCCTCCTCGTTTTACCCCTCCTGTATGCATTGCTCAAAGCGCTGATTCGCCTTCTGCAAAGGCCGAATGCCTTCAGAGAGGCAATTACTTTCCGTTCATGTCATACTGCTTTGATGGAATTTAGCACCAGGTCTATATATCATTCCATTGCTACTATATTCAGCTTGGAATTCACATATTCCGGCTTGGACAAAAAAAGCAGGGTTTCAGGCTGATTTTCATGAAAAAAACTAAAAACTGCATTCGGACATCCGAATGCAGTTTTTTATCTGTTTATGTGTAAAAAGGGTGGTCATCGTTAATTAAGATCCGGTCAATTTTTTTTGCGAGCCCCGTTTTTGGGTTCAGCTCAATGAATGCTGCACTTAATTGGGTCCTGCCTTCTTTCGGAACCTCAAATCGAACCGGTAATCCAGTCAAAAACCTTTTGATCACAGCTTCTTTTTCAACACCAAGGATACCGTCATAAGGGCCTGTCATTCCTACATCAGACATAAAAGCTGTCCCGCCAGGCAAAACACGGTTATCGGCTGTCTGCACGTGCGTATGCGTACCTACTACTGCTGATACTTTTCCATCCAAATACCAGCCCATTGCCTGTTTTTCACTTGTTGCTTCCGCATGAAAATCAACAAAAATGAACGGAGTCCTTTCACGGGCTTCCTTTATCAGTTCATCCGCCTTTTGGAAAGGACAATCACTTGTATTCATAAAAGTCCTGCCCTGAAGGCTGATAACCGCTACTTCCTCTGTATTGAATTTTAAAAACACCATGCCTTTGCCAGGATTATTTGAAGGAAAATTGGCCGGACGGACCATGTATTTAGCGCGGTCAATGAATTCAAAAATCTCCCGGTTATCCCATGTATGATTACCGAGCGTTACCGCCTGAGCACCGGCCTCCAGAAATCCCCGGTATATCTTTTCTGTTATTCCCTTTCCCCCTGCTGCATTTTCCCCATTAATAATCGTGATATGCGGGCGGTATTTTTCTTTTAGCTTCGGTACATATTCAGTGATCATATCACGCCCCTGGGATCCCACTACATCTCCGACAAACAATATATTCATGTCATATCCCTTTCTGTTTTTAAAGATATATGTATGCTTTTCCAGTCTTTTTTATTAGTTTAACACAGTTTCCTGCATCAATATAAAGCACACCCCGAAAAAGAAATAAAGCGATGCATGTGCATCGCTTTATTTTGCATATTCAACGGCCCTCGTTTCACGGATAACCGTGACCTTGATGTGGCCCGGGTAATCAAGTTCCTCTTCAATCTTCTTACGGATATCCCTTGCCAAACGATGAGATTCAAGGTCATCAATTTGTTCAGGCTTAACCATAATGCGAATTTCCCGTCCTGCCTGAATGGCAAATGATTTTTCAACACCATCATAGGATTCTGAAATCTCTTCAAGCTTTTCCAGACGTCGAATATAATTCTCAAGAGTCTCTCTTCTTGCTCCAGGTCTTGCTGCTGATAAAGCATCAGCTGCAGCGACAAGCACGGCAATGATCGAAGTAGGCTCTGTGTCACCATGGTGGGAAGCAATACTGTTGATGACAACAGGATGCTCCTTATACTTAGTGGCAAGTTCCACACCGATTTCAACATGGCTTCCTTCCACCTCATGGTCGATTGCTTTTCCAATATCATGAAGCAATCCAGCACGGCGTGCCAATGTTTCGTCCTGTCCTAATTCGGCCGCCAGCAAACCTGAAAGCTGAGCCACTTCCATTGAATGCTTTAACACATTCTGACCGTAGCTTGTACGGAATTTTAAACGGCCAAGAATTTTGATTAAATCTGGATGCAGACCGTGAACACCAACCTCGAAAGTAGTTTGTTCACCAATTTCGCGGATGTGTTCATCCACTTCACGGCGGGCCTTATCAACCATCTCCTCAATCCGAGCTGGATGGATGCGTCCGTCCTGAACCAGTTTGTCTAAAGCTAAGCGTGCAGTCTCACGGCGAATCGGATCAAAACCGGATAAAATAACCGCTTCCGGCGTATCATCGATTATGAGATCAATTCCAGTCAGAGTTTCAAGAGTACGGATATTACGGCCTTCACGGCCAATAATGCGCCCTTTCATCTCATCATTTGGCAGGTTGACAACTGATACTGTAGTTTCTGCTACATGATCAGCTGCACATCTTTGGATAGCCAGTGACAAGATTTCCTTCGCTTTCTTATCTGCATCCTCTTTCGCTCTAGTCTCGCTCTCTTTTACCATAATAGCGACATCGTGAGCCACTTCCTGCTCCGTGCGCTCTAAAATGATGGACTTTGCCTCTTCACGAGTCAAGCCTGAGATGCGTTCCAGCTCAGCTTGCTGCTCTTTAATCATCTCGTCCACTTTGCTTTCCATCTCTTCAATATGCTGTTGTCTTTTGCTAAGAGAATCGTCCCTCTTTTCTAAAAGCGCTTCACGTTTATCTAACGTTTCATCTTTGCGATCAAGGTTCTCTTCTTTTTGCATTAAGCGATTTTCTTGTTTTTGCAGTTCATTTCTTCGATCACGAATTTCACTTTCCGCATCTGTGCGAAGCTTGTGAATTTCATCTTTCGCTTCAAGCAGGGCTTCTTTCTTCGTAGCCTCAGCTTCTCGCTTTGCGTCTTCCAAAATCTGCTCAGCAGCATCTTTAGCTCCTGCAATTTTTGCTTCGGCAATAGATTTGCGAACAAAATAGCCAACAATAGCACCGACGATTAGGCCAAGCAAAATGGAGATGATTGCTGTTACTAGATCCATCATTTCACCTCCTCTTGCTATGAACTTGTTTGTGTTACGTTTTTTAAAGTGTCGGCATGTACATTGTCCAATTCAACATACAGCACTAAGGCTTTTAAACGTTTCAATCTCAATAAAGCACTGGGCATCCATTTGAGGGCTGGCATAATATTAACGTATGAATAGCCAATGGAGCCTGGAGAAAGACAAAGTCTAACTCAGTAAGAATTTCTTTACATATAAAATGTAAAATATACATTTTTAATTGTAAAGCTGTGGAATTTCATTGTCAAGGGTTTGTCCTATAGGCTTTTCTTAATATTTCGATTGGTTTGAACACTTTTGATCATTTAGTCAATTCATTTTTTTATATCTTAAGATTACAACTGGTTACAATTAAGATTTTGTTTAGGGTCCGTTGAATATGGGTGTTGATTTCTGATGCATTCACTCAGCGGCCGAGGGCGGTCCGGGAGCCTCCTCAGCGCATTCGCGCCAACGGGATCTCCCGTTTACCGCACTCCCGCAGGACATCGAGTAAGCTCCTCTGTTAAACACCGCACGAAGAAAATGCGTTAGCATTTTCGAGGATCTCGCGCCTTCCACTACAATCAGCATGTACTAATTAAGTAATTTTTAGTTATCAAAACCCTTAAACCGATATTTCAAAGGATATTTTCAATACTACTGATGAACTGTCGTACCATGAGCTCAAATCCACATGTAACCTTCCCGTTTACATAATTTCATACCTATAAGAAAAGCAAAGCCGCCCGGGCTTTGCTTTTGCTTTGTATTAATCGATCAGCTCGAATTCTTCCTGCTCTTCGTCTCCGCTGATTACTTTATCTCCATCAAGTCCATAGTGTTCACGGATTTGTTTTTGGATAGTGAGGCGGATTTCAGGGTTTTCTTTTAGGAATACTTTGGCGTTTTCACGGCCTTGGCCAAGGCGCTCTTCATTGTATGAGTACCATGAGCCGCTCTTTTGGACAATATCCAGTTCAGAGCCAAGATCGATGATTTCGCCTTCCTTAGAGATTCCTTCACCGTACATGATATCTACTTCCGCCACTCTGAATGGAGGTGCGACTTTGTTTTTGACAACTTTGATCTTTGTCTTATTACCAACCATTTCATTGCCCTGCTTAAGAGTTTCTGCACGGCGCACTTCAAGACGGACAGAAGAGTAGAATTTCAAAGCGCGTCCGCCAGGAGTGGTTTCAGGGTTTCCGAACATAACTCCGACTTTTTCACGGATCTGGTTAATGAAAATCGCAATGGTTTTAGATTTGTTGATTGCGCCTGATAGTTTACGAAGTGCCTGGGACATAAGGCGGGCCTGCAAACCAACATGGGAATCACCCATTTCCCCTTCAATTTCAGCCTTTGGCACAAGGGCTGCAACAGAGTCAATTACCAGAATATCAACAGCTCCGCTTCGAACAAGTGCTTCTGCAATTTCAAGTGCCTGCTCTCCTGTATCCGGCTGGGAAAGTAAAAGCTCATCAATATTCACACCAAGATTTTGTGCATAAACAGGGTCTAGAGCATGTTCAGCATCGATAAAAGCAGCTTGTCCGCCGCTTGCCTGAACCTCTGCAATTGCATGCAGGGCTACAGTTGTTTTACCTGAGCTCTCAGGTCCATAAATTTCAATAATGCGTCCTCTTGGATAGCCCCCTACCCCAAGAGCTGCATCAAGGGCAAGGGATCCGCTTGGTGCAGTGGAAATTTTGCGGTCAGTCTGTTCACCAAGCTTCATAATAGAACCTTTACCAAATTGCTTTTCTATTTGTTTTAACGCCATTTCAAGAGCTGCTTGACGATCACTCACTAATAGTTCCTCCTTTTATATAGACGAATCTATCTTTTGATTAGATTCGTTTTGTCTCATCTCAAAACCTAACTCTACTATAAACCTTTTCAATGCATTTGTCGAGCAAAAAGTCGAACATCCATTCGATTTTTTTCACCTGGACATTTTGCCCGAAAATATCAATTCATGCTGTGGAAAATGTAATTTTCAGATGTGAATCAATAGAAGAAATGGCATTTCGATAAGAATTCTGTCTATTTTTCAGGCTATTAAAAAATCAGAACGCTTTTCAGGCGCTCTGACATTCTTTTAATGCTTTTATAAGAAAATGGCAGCCATATTTTACCGTACGGACACGGTTTGCCGCCCTGGTTCCCCCAAGGTTCAGCTTTTCAGTCTGGACAGGCTTACCTTTTATCCAGATGCCTATATATACGGTTCCCACCGGGTTGCCTTCCAGTTCGTCAGGACCAGCAACACCTGTGAAGCTGATTCCGATATCTGAGTTAGTCAGACTGGCGACATTCTCAGCAAGCTCTGCTGCACACTGAGCACTGACGACCCCCTCGTTATCAATCGTTTCTTTGCGAACTTTTAAAACCTCAGCCTTAACTTCGTTTGTATAGCAAACCACTCCGCCTTTTAGAAGTCCGCCTGCTCCCGGAATGGATGTAAACTCCTGCTGAAACATGCCGCCTGTTAAACTCTCAGCAGCGGAAATAGTCATATTGTTTTCCTTGATCAGCTTGGTGAGCTCATGCATCAAGGAAGTGTCATCGTAGCCATAGAAGAATTCGCCGACACGGCCGAGGATTTTAGCTTCAGTTTCATCCATCAGCATCATTGCCGTGTTAGGCTGGCTATGCTTTGCCGTAAGCCTTAGCGTGACTTCTCCATCAGAGGCAAGCGGAGCAATTGTTGGATTACTCTGCGCATCGATAATATCTTCAATCTCAGTTTCAAGCATGGCTTCTCCAATCCCGAAAAAGTGCAATACCCGGGAAACAATCACATCATCTGTGCCCAGCTTGGATTGCAGGGCCGGAAAAGCATGTTTCAGGAACATAGGCTCCATTTCATTTGGAGGTCCCGGAAGTAGCATAAAAACATGCCCGCCATTATCGGAAATCATTCCAGGAGCCATTCCATGCTCGTTAGGAAGTACTTGTGCATCCTCAAGTACAAGTGCCTGTTTTTTATTATTCTCAGTCATCTCTCTGTTGGTCCGTTTAAAATACATCTGTATGGATTCAAGCGCCTGCTCATCCATGACAAGCTTTTTGCCTAGATGGCGGGCAATCGTTTCTTTCGTCAAATCATCCTTTGTCGGCCCCAGCCCGCCAGTGAAAACGATCAGATCTGATCGATCTTCCGCAATTTTGATCACAGACTTCAGGCGCTCAGGGTTATCGCCAACCACTGAATGGTAAAAAACATTAATGCCCAGTTCAGCAAGCTGCCGGGAAAGAAAGCGGGCATTTGTATTAACGATTTGTCCAAGTAAAAGCTCAGACCCGACAGCTATAATTTCTGCATTCATTCAAAAGCCCCTTTCTGGCTAAAAAAATTATTTTGAGTTAATGAAGGCCTGCTTGTTTTTTGCAAAATAGTCCCAGCCGGACCAGATGGTAAAGAACATCGCAACCCAAAGGGCAATCAGATCAAACGGAATTGAAACCATTTCAAAAATAATATTATGTAAAAGCAGTGAAGAAATGGCCACAATTTGAGCCCATGTTTTGATTTTGCCTAGCTGATTCGCTGCGACTACTTCTCCTTCCCCCGCCAGAACAAGCCTTAAACCTGTTACGGCAAATTCACGGCTAATGATAATAATCACAATCCAGGATGGAGCCAGCTTAAGATCAACAAGGACAATCAATGCTGCAGAGACAAGGAGCTTGTCTGCAAGCGGATCAAGAAACTTACCTAAATTTGTAACCAGATTGTATTTGCGGGCAAAATAGCCATCAACCCAATCGGTAACTGAAGCAATGATAAAGATAAGAGCTCCAATCAGGTGGGTTACCGGCATTTCCGCTCCAAGGAATTCTATATTTCCCCACGAAAAAGGAACAAGCATTACGAGCAGAAATACGGGTATCATCATGATACGTGACACTGTAATTTTATTTGGCAGATTCATGTTTTACCTCCAAGTATAGTAAATGAAGCTTCTTGCAGAAAAAGGTGTCAGACTTTCGCTGCAAACCTTTTAATGATAATTTTTACATAAAAAGCGAAAATAGTCATCTAAAGAAGATGACTATTCGGTCTTCGGCGCGTACTTAATGGTTATATCCTGCTTGACGGATTGTGAAGGCGGCACCTTATACTCAATTTTTTCGCCGTTTACATAGATTTCAGTTTGAGTCGAATTTCCGACTACAATAGAAGCTTCCGTTTCCTTTGAAAAGTCTACCTTCTGGCTTTTCGTGCCATCAGCTGTCAGCATTCCCTGGTAGAAGGAATTTCCTTTGCCGTTTTTGATATTCACCCAAGTTTCTCCTGTAGACACAACTTCCAGTTCAAACTTGTCCGCATTTTTCAATTCATAAACCGTTCCATTTCCGCTGGATTGCACCACAGCAACCTCCTGCTTTGGCGCTTCCTCGGCTTCTTGATCCTTGGCAGTTTCCTCAGCAGAGTCTTTGTCAGCAGATTCTTCTTTCTCTCCTGCTGATTCATCTTTATCATTTTCATCTTTTTTACTATCTGAAAGGTTTTCAGACTCTTCTATGACCGTCTGCCCATCTGTCCGATCAGATGGCTGCTCTTCATTATCCGCCTGATCTTTGGCACCCAGGAAATTATAAAGGACTGCGATGAGACCAATTATAAAGACACCAATAAGTACCTTTGGGAGAATATCGAATACCTTTGAAGTCCTGCCAGAAAGATCTTTTCTGGATTGAACACGGGATAGCTTTTCCGGAATATCATCATTCATCTGTGCCGGAATGTCATTTTTATACTGCTCGAAAATTTCTTCAGGCTCAATTCCCACCGCTTCAGCATACTGCTTTATAAATGCCCTGACATAAAACTTCCCGGGCATCATGCTATAATCGCCCTCTTCAATACCCATCAAATAGCGCTTTTGTATTTTTGTGACCTTTTGCAGATCGTCAAGGCTCATATCCTTAGCCAGCCGCGCTTCTTTTAAACGATTTCCTAGTTCTGTCAATTTACAACACCTTCCAACTTACTAAAAATCAAAGCCTCCAAAATCAGATTCAGAGAACATACTGTTTTTCTCTACTACATCATAAGTAATCTCTTCCTCAGGATCGTGTCGGAGCTCAATAATATAATCGAAATCATTAAGGGAGTATTCAGTGTTTTGCACAAAGATATCCGGATGCTCTACTACCTTTACTGCAGGAAGGCGCATAATTTCCCGCACAAGCTGCCAGTGACGTTCATTTGCACGTCGGGTTGAGACAATTCCGTCTATTATGAACAAATTGTTTTCATTATATTCATCCTCGATCAGCTGGTTGCGTATCGTCTGCTTTAGCAGAGTGGATGAAACAAATAGCCATCGTTTGTTGGCACAAACACTTGAGGCCACAATGGATTCAGTTTTTCCAACCCTTGGCATTCCCCTGATCCCTATAAGCTTGTGCCCTTCCTGTTTAAATAATTCCGCCATGAAGTCGACTAATAAACCAAGCTCGTCCCTGACGAACCTGAACGTTTTCTTGTCGTCGGCATCCCTTTGAATGTATCTTCCATGGCGCACAGCAAGACGGTCTCTAAGTTTAGGCTCCCGGAGCTTAATCACTTTAATTGTATCCATAGTATTTAAAATCGATTTTAAGCGTTCAATCTGTTCGTGGTCTTTAGCCAGAATCAGCAATCCTCTTCGGCCTTCATCCACACCATTGATGGTAACGATATTTATGGAAAGCATACCCAGCAGGGAAGAAATGTCACCAAGCAAGCCGGGACGATTCTTTTGGATTTCATATTCCAAATACCATTCTGTTTTCTCCACCGGAAAACCTCCTCCTGCATGATGCGCGGCTCATTGCGCATTTTATATGTATATGTATATCTTTTATTAATGTAAATTTTTATTAAACCTACCCTGAATTTTCATCTAGATTCTATAATATATGATTTTTTACCAATATGAAAGGAAAAACCCGTCTGGCTGTGGAGGAAATTCTTTTTGGGGAAAACGAAAAGAGAGGATTTCCTCTCTTTTCGCTGATTTACATTAAATTCTTATTGAGAGCCGTCGTTTTGAACAAGCTTTACCATCATATTTGCAATGGCATGCTGCTCATCCGGGCTTGCTACAGACCAAAGATCAGCCAGGATTTTTTCCTGGTCATTCTTCGGCTCCACTTGCTTGGCTAAATAATCGCCGATTTGGTAAGCAAGGTCATTTACAGTTTCCTTATTCATTCCCTGGTTCTGTCCCTGATGAAGACGATCTCCAAGGAAGTCTTTCCACTGCTGCCAGTTATCTAGTACAGACATAATTATTGCCTCCTTTAAATGTTGTACAATTATATTGTGCTTAGGGGCTGAATAAAATATGCATGCACTAATACACATGAACAAAAAATATGTGAAACTTCAATGAACGATAGGCAGTTACGTATACCAGCCGCCATTTACAGCCAAGACCTGTCCGGTAATATACGAGGCCCTTTCTGAAAGAAGGAAGGAAACGGAGTTGGCAATGTCAGCAGGCAAGGCAAGCCTGCCCATAGGAATATCGCTTTTTACGGCATCCAGCTCCTCTTCAGTAAAATCATTCAGCATAGCTGTCTCGACTGCACCTGGGGCAACCGCATTAACCCTCACTCCGCTTAGGGCAACTTCCTTGCTTAAAGCTTTTGCAAAAGCAATTTGGGCGCCCTTAGCTGCCGAGTAAGCAACTTCACAAGCAGCACCCGTCTGGCCCCATATAGAGGAAATAACTATGACATTCCCGCTGCCCTTTGAAATAAGTTTTGGCAGAAGCTCTTTGGTCAGCAGAAGAGGTGAGGTCACATGAAGGTTCATCAGCGCCTCAGTTTCCGCTTCCGGCAATTCCGTCAGAAGTCCGTATTGTGCTGACCCGCTATTATGGATAATGGCATCAAGCGAAAAGATATTTGGTATAATTTTTTTATAGCCGCCTTGTACAGACAGGTCTGCCTGGATTGGAATATATTCTCCATCAAAGGCCTGCAGGCGGTCCAGCAGACTGTTTATTCTTCGCTTATTTTGATTGTAATGCAAATAGAGCGAATAGCCTTCCTCCGCCAGTTTAATGCTGATTTCCTGGCCGATTCCTCCGCTCGCTCCAGTTATTAACGCAAATTTCCTCATTTCATACACTCCCGAAAAAAGCAAAGCGCCTTTTATGGCGCTCTGCTGAAACAGCTTTTTATTTTTTAGGCACAACCTGACAAACCGTAAATCGTTCTTCGCTAATCAAATGACCAGCCGCATTTTCCACATCCTCAAGTGTGATGCTTTCAAGCGTCGGCACAACATCAAACAAATCCATCTCATTAAAAGCATACCGGGTAAATTGATTGGCTATATACTCAGGTGAATTGACAGCACGCAGGAATGCACCTATTTTCTTCTTTTTTGTCCGATCAAGTGTTTCCTGTGAAATAGCTCCCTTTTCCCTTGCATCCAGCAGCATCTTTTGCAATGTATCAGCTAAACGGTCAGGATCATTTGTGTCCCCGCCGACCATGGCAAATCCAAAGCCCTGTTCCTGTGTATAATCAAAGGAGAATGTGTCATCAATTAACCCTTCATTATACAGTGAGCTGTAGTGCTCAGAGCTTTTACCGAATAAGATATCCAGCAGCACATTCAGACTCAGTTCATTTTTGAGCATTTCTTTGCCGGACTGATTTGCATTACTGCTCTTTATCCCAACAAGACACTTTGAGGTCTGAACATTCATCTCAAGAACCTTTTTCTTTTCGGCCGCTTCAGCAGGCTCTTCTTCGAATTGGCGTTTAATTTCCGGCATCTCTTTATAATCCTTCTTGCTTTGATTCGTTCGAACCTGAGACATAATCTGATCCGGATCAACGGGTCCAACGATGAACAGCAGCATGTTGCTTGGGTGGTAGAAGGTTTCATAGCATTCATACAGCATATCTTTTGTAATATGGGAAATGGACTCGATCGTACCTGCTATATCGATTTTAACCGGGTGGTTTTTATACATATTTTCGATCAGTCCAAAATATAAGCGCCAGTCAGGATTGTCATCATACATGGTGATTTCCTGGCCGATGATGCCTTTCTCTTTTTCAACAGTCTTTTCTGTAAAATAAGGGTCCTGCACAAAATCAATCAGAGTCTCAAGGTTCAACTCTACGTTCGATGTGCTGGAGAATAAATAAGCAGTCCTCGTAAAAGAAGTAAATGCATTGGCTGATGCTCCCTGCTTGCTGAATTGCTGGAATACATCTCCGTCTTCTTTTTCAAAAAGCTTGTGCTCCAAAAAATGGGCAATCCCATCAGGAACATTTACAAAATCATCTTTCCCGGGGGGCAGGAAATGATTGTCGATCGAACCATATTTCGTTGTAAACGTGGCATAGGTCTTGTTAAATCCCTTTTTCGGCAAAACATATACATCCAGCCCATTTTCAAGGTTTTCATAATACAGCTCTTCCTGAAGCTGGTCAAAAGTGATTTTTTCCATTACTTGCCCGCCTCCTTTCCTGTCAGGAAATACACTGTATCCAAACTGACCTTCTTAGCTGTTTCGGCAATTTCCTCTTTAGTTACCTTATCCATTTCATCCATCCAGGTTTGAAGCGTAATTTCTTTGCCTGACACAACATTATGATAGAGGACTTCGACAATCCCGCGGGCTGTATCAACAGTCTCCAAAAGCTGATTTTTTATGACAGCTTTGGTCTGCTCCATTTCCTGTTCCGTAAAGTCCCCGTTTTTCATGGCTTCCAGCTGTTCTTTAATAATATTAACTGCCTGGTCATAATTACTATTATCGATCCCCGACATAACCATCATTAAGCCTTTATGGCTTTCAAGGCGGCTGGCTACATAGTATGCGAGACTGGCTTTTTCGCGGACATTCAAGAACAATTTTGAGTGTGAAAAGCCTCCAAAAATTCCATTGAATACCTGCAGGGCATAATAATCAGAATCACCGTAAACGACTTTTGTCCGATAGCCGATATTTAGTTTCCCCTGCTTCACATCCTGTTCTTCCCTGACTTCGTTAACAGATTCTCTGATTCTTCCTCCAGATGCCGGCGCTGCCTGCGGGGTTCTTTCCTCTAAAGATAAAAGCTCCCTTGCGTAGGATTCGGCATCTGCCTCATCCACATCACCTATTACATATAAATCAAGTTCATCCTGTGCCATTGCCTGCTGATAATATTCATATAGACTTTCAGGCGTAATTTTATCCACATCTTCTTTCTCGCCATGCACATGGAGCGCATAAGGCTCATCCTTGCACATTTCCTGTACCAGCCGAAAATTGGAATAGCGCATTTTATCATCATAAACGGATTGAATCCGCTGTTTCAGCGTCCTTTTTTCTTTTTCAACCGTATCCTGGTCAAAAGCCCCGCCTTGCACATTTGGCTTAGTCAGGATCTCCGATAAAAATTGGAACGCTTTTTTCAATAGAGGCGTTGGGTCTGAAAGAAACTTCTCATTTGCAATTTCAACAGAAATGGTAATGACATGATACTCACCCTTTTTCGCCAAATCGACAAAAAGAGTTGCACCATATAATTCATCTAGATAAGAGCGCAGCTTTCCGGTTGCAGGGTATGACGAACTGCTGCTTTGCAGGACATGCGGCAATAAAGATCTTAATGTAACAGTATCCTTTTCAAGCGGAGCTTTCATTTTCCAGACCAGTGTATTGGTTTTATATTTCTCTGTTTTAACTACATGAAGCTTAAAGCCATTCATGGCTTTTACGGATTCAGAGATTACAGCCATTTCTTTTCCTCCTGTCGGT
>Ga0180215_1002819_pt1 | contig 16944 bp, 9 predicted proteins | sample eDN3rd37CBELigBY_FD_128871 | JGI IMG/M metagenome (GOLD analysis project Ga0180215, IMG submission 128871) | Enriched backyard soil microbial communities from Emeryville, California, USA - eDNA 3rd pass 37_C BE-Lig BY (version 2) (version 2) | ecosystem: Environmental > Terrestrial > Soil >... | reverse complement strand
GGGCGCTGGCGCCGCTGATCGCGCGCGGGGCGAGGGTCACCGTCGGCGATCCGGTGGGGGCCTTCGATCGATCCTCGAAAGCCTGGGCCGCCGACGTGGAGCTGGTGCGGGGCGTAGCCCTCGGCGGCGCCGCCTCGGCCAGCGCCCTCGACGCTGCGTGGCTGATCGCCTCCTACCGGGCCCTCGGCAATCGCGTGCCCCTGGTCTCCCGCGATGGCGACGGCGCCGCGCCCCACCACGCGCTCTGGAGCCTCGACTCCAGCCCCAGCGTCCGCTTCCTGATCTCCGATCCCCGCAACCTGCCGGGCCTCCAGCAGCAGGGCCAGCTCCCGACGCCCCGCCCCCTCGTCGCTTACGCCAACCCCCTCCTGGCGAGGGCCCACCTCGAGGCGGCCCTGCAGGAGGGGGAGCAGGATCTCGAGTCCCTCCGCGGCCTCTTCGGGGGATCGCTGGTCGATCGGGTGGTCGGCGACTTCGAGGTAGAGCGCTCCGTGCTCCGCTCCATCGCTAGCAGCGATGAGCTGGTGCGCGCCCCCTTGGTTCCGCGCCGCCAGGGGGCGAGAGCGAACCCTGTCGGACGCACCACCCTCACCGACCAGATCGTCCGGGTGGTCGATCGCAACGGCGGCAGGGTCCTCGCCAAGGAGGACGAGCGCCTCGTCGCCACCCGCTACTACCCCAAACGGATCGTCACCTTCGGCGACGCCCGATACCGCGTCCCCCTCCACGCCCTGGACACCAGGCGCAAGATCCTCGAGCTCGAGTCGGCACCTGACGAACCGCCCCCCAACCAGCCGCGCCTGCACATCCGCGTGCATGCGCCGAGCCTCGTCGAAGCGGCGCAGCGGGTGGAGGGGAGCCCCGGCTTCCAGGTCGCCACCTATGAAGCGACGGCGGTGGAAGTCGTGGACGGGATCCTGGGATCCGAGACCAGCTCCGAGATCCGCTACGATCCGGTGGAGAGCCAGTACCGCACCAGGGTGCGGGCCATCTTCTTCCGGGAGCGCGCCGCCGCCAGCGCCCTCACCCACCTGGCCCGATCCTTCGACGACGCCCTCCTCGCCCACCTCCTCTCCGCCGACGACGACATCCACGTGATCCCGGCCCCCGCGGGCTTCCAGGGAGAGGCAGCCTCGGGCCTCCTCGTGGTAGATCGGCATGTCCAGGGGATGGGCGTGGCCGAGGCTTTGGACGTGCGGCTGATCGAGGACGTCTTGCGGTGGGTTTCGGGAGTTCTTTCTTTGTGTGCATGCCAGAACGGATGCAGGATCTGCACGCCCTACGAGGTGCTCGCCCTCGGGCCCGACAAGGAAGGTGCGCTCCGGCTGCTGGGGCGCTGAGGTCGGCGCCGTCGTGGCGCTCGGCGCCGCGCAGCGAGCAGGCAAAGGCTCATGCTGCCGACGAGGGTCGTTGAGGACGAGGATCGATGAGACGCGCGATCGACCAGCCAGCCGCCACGCGGCCCAGGGAGCTCGAGTCGGGGACGATCCTCGAGGGTCGCTATGAGGTGGTCCGCGCCATCGGCAGGGGATCCTTCGCCACCGTCTACGAGGTCCGCCACCGCGCCCTCCTCAGCAGGCTCGCCCTCAAGGTCCTGAACATCGACCTCGGCCACGACGAGGAGCTGCGCATCCGCTTCATCGAGGAGGGCCGCATCCAGGCCCAGCTCCGCCACCCCAACATCGTCTCCGTCAACGAGATCGTCACGGACCCCGTGGCGGGGCTGGTGATGGAGCTGGTCGAGGGTCCCAACCTCGACGGCTTCCTCCAGGAGAAGGGCGGCCGCCTCGAGATGCCCAAGCTCGTCGAGCTGATGCTCCCGATCCTCGAGGGGGTCGAGGCTGCCCATCGGCAGGGTGTGATCCACCGGGATCTCAAGCCCGAGAACATCCTGATCGGCAGGGACGCCCTCGACAGACTCCAGCCCAAGGTCGTGGACTTCGGCATCGCCAAGGTCCTCGACCAGAGCACCCTCCAGAGCAAGAAGCGCAGGACCGTCGTCGGCACCAGGATGGGCACCATCGTCTACATGAGCCCGGAGCAGATCCGCAGCTCCGATCAGGTGGACGCCCGCTCCGACATCTTCTCCCTTGGCGCGATCCTCTTCGAGGTCGCCACGGGCCAGGTGGCCTTCGACGCAGGCAACGACTTCGACACCATGTCGAAGATCGTCTCGGCCTCCTTCACGCCGCCGCAGGAGCTTGTCCCCGATCTTCATCCGATCGTCGACTCCTGCATCCGCATCGCCCTAGCTCCCGACCCCGCCGAGCGCTTCCAGAGCTGCAAGGCCTTCCACCAGGCGCTGCGGGCGGCCCTCGTCGCCGAGACCTCCACCGTGAGCTTCCCTCCCCCTGCCTTTCGTCGAGAGGAGGGGGAGGTCTCCTCCTCGGCTGGTGCCGGCGCGCTCCAGGGCGAGACCCGGGTCGAGACGAGCGCCTCTCCGAGCTCGCCTGGCGGCAGCGCCTCCAACCAGGAGCCGATAGATCCAGGCCCGCCCAGCCCAAGCGGCTTCCCGATCGCGGGAGCTCGCGCCGGCGATACCCTGCGGTCCCCGGCCCGCGAGCCCGCAGAAGGCGAGCCCTCCGACGCCCCTGCCGAGCAGCAGGCGCACGGATCGATGCCTTCCCATCCCGATGCTGCGGAGGCGTCACCCGCGCCCGCTGCGGCTGCGACGTCGCCCAGCCCCGCTGCTTCGGCTGCGGCATCGCCCGCGCCCACACCTCCGCGCGCGCCCTCGAGGCCGATTCCTCCCCCGACCTGGCCCCGCCTCACTGCAGCCCTCCCCCAGCCCGAGGACCACGTCGACACCGAGATCCAGGATGCCGTCCGCTTCTTCTTCTACTGCGTCACCATCGGCGTGATCGTCGGCGCCCTGATCCTCCTCTTCTCCTGACGCGCTTCACACCTGCCGTAGCGTCTGTCAGCAGAGGAGCCGGCTTACGAGCGGCTCCCGAGTCGCCCTACGCCAACCGCGCCACGATCTTGTCCACCAGCTCGTAGGGGTCCGCCTCCTTGCGCGCGATCCGGGTGGCCAGTTCGTCGAGCTCGCCCTGCTCCTTGGCGATCCGCTGGAGGGCGGACTCCACCAGCCGGTCGCGCAGGATCGCGAGGAACTCTGCGCGGGCGCGGGTGGCCTCCCGGGCAAGACGACCGCCCCCTGACTCCAGGTGCTGGCGGTGGGTCTCGATGATCCGGCCCAGCTCGTCGAAGCCGTGATCCCGGGTGGCGATGGTCCGGACGATTGGAGGCTCCCAGCTATAGTCTTCGCTGCGTGCCGCCGCCGGCGACTCGGAGTGGAAGGTGTGGAGCGAGTCGTGCTCCATCGGCATGGTCACGTGGCGCAGCTCGATCATCGCCCGCAGCTCGCGCTGGGTCCGATCGGCGCCGTCCCGATCCGCCTTGTTCAGGGCGAAGACGTCGGCGACCTCGAGGATCCCTGCCTTGATCGCCTGGATGTCGTCGCCCATGCCGGGGACCACCACCACCACGGTGGTGTGGGCCAACGATGCGATGTCGATCTCGTCCTGCCCGACGCCGACCGTCTCGATCAGGATGACGTCCTTGCCCATGGCGTCCATCACCCGGGTGATGGCGGACGTAGCGCGGGAGAGCCCGCCGAGGGAGCCGCGGGTGGCCAGGGAGCGGATGAAGACCTCCGGGTCGAGGGCGTGATCCTGCATCCGGATCCGGTCGCCGAGGATCGCGCCGCCCGAGAACGGACTGGTGGGGTCGATCGCCACAACCCCCACGCTCTTCCCGAGCTTGCGGTAGTGGGCGATCAGCCGATCGGTCATGCTCGACTTGCCGGCGCCGGGGCTGCCGGTGAGGCCGATCAGGTAGGCGTTGCCCGTGTAGGGGTAGAGCTCTCGCAGGACCTCGATCGCCGCGGGATCTCCGTCGTCCAGCCCCCGCATCAGCCGCGCAGCGGCGCGGACGTTCCCTGCCCGCACCTGGCTCGCGATCTCGGACAACTTCGGCCCTCCCGAGGAGGAGGCCTTCCCTTGGGTGGAGCGCTTGGTGCCGGTCGTCGTCGACGCCCTGGAGGCAGCCCCGGACGCTGGCGCCTTCTTCTCCCCTGTCTTCGCGGGCGTCTTCTTCGCGGCTGCACCGGTCTTTGGGGAAGCCTTCTTGGCTACAGCGGCAGCCACCTTCGTCGAAGCCTTCTTCGCAGCCTGGGTCCCGGCGACAGCCTTCCGTCCCTTCTTCATTCGTCTCGTTTCCTGTTGCGCAAGTGTCTACTTGAGGATCTCGCGGGCGATCACCACCCGCTGGACCTCGCTGGTGCCCTCGCCGATCTCGCAGAGTTTGGCGTCGCGCAGGTAGCGCTCCACCGGGAACTCCTTGGTGTAGCCGTAGCCCCCGTGGATCTGGATCGCTTTGTTGCAGGCGCGGGTCGCCGCCTCGGAGGCGTAGAGCTTCCCCATGGAGGCCTCCTTGGTAAAGACCTTCCCCTCGTCGGCGAGCCCCGCGGCCCGCTGCACCAGCAGCCGGGCTGCGTCGACCTCGGTCTGCATGTCGGCGAGCATGAAGCGGATCGCCTGGAACTCCGAGATCGGCTGGCCGAAGGCGTGCCGCTCGCGGGAGTAGGCCCGCGCCTCCTCGATGGCGCCCCTGCCGAGGCCCACCGCCAATGCGCCGATCGTGATCCGCCCCCGGTCCAGGATCTTCACGGTGTCGATGAAGCCCCGATCCACCTCTCCGATCCGGTTCGAATCTGGGATCTCGCAGCCCTCGAAGACCAGCTCCGCCGTGTCCGAGGACCGCATCCCCATCTTCTGCTTGACGGGGACGGCCTTGAACCCCGGGGTGCCGGGCTCCACGATGAAGGCGGTGATCCCCTTCTGCTTCTTCTCCTTGTCGGTCGACGCGAGGACCACGTAGACCCCGCCGACGGTGCCCTGGGTGATCCACATCTTGGACCCGTTCAGGATCCACCTGTCTCCCTTGCGGACCGCGGTGGTGATCAGCCCCGCCGCGTCGGATCCGGAGCCGGGCTCCGAGAGGGCCCAGGCCCCGAGCGCCTCGCCGCTGGCGAGCTTGGGCAGCCACTTTCGCTTGAGCTCCTCGTTGGCGAAAACCTTGATGTGGTTGGTGCAGAGGCCGTTGTGCGAGGCCACTGTCAGCGCCAGCGAGCCGTCGTAGCGCGCGATCTCCTCGATCACCGTGGCGATGCCGAGGGCCGAGAGGCCGACCCCGCCGTACTCCTCGGGCACGCTCATCCCCAGGAGGCCCAGCTCGCCCACCTTCTTGACGGTCTCCATGGGGAACTTCTCGGTCTCGTCCCACTCGCGGGCGAAGGGCTTGACCTCGGACTCACAGAAGTCGCGGACCGTCTTCTGCAGCGCCACCAAATCTTCGGGAAGGTTGAAGTTCATGTCTCTCTCTCTGCCTAGACCGGGTAGACCGAGTGCTTCTTGCGCGGCCGCTCGACCTTCTTCTCTGCGTAGAAATCAAAGCGCGAGATCAGCTCCTCACGCAGACGCGCGACAGGAACGATGCCATCGATCACCAGCTCGCTGGCCAACTTCTTGATGTCGATGTCTTCCTTGTATTCATTTCTGAGCTGCTCGACGTAGGCGGGTCGCTCCTCCTCGGGCCGCTCCTGGATCTTGTTGAAATAGACCGCGTTCACCGCGGCCTCCGGACCCATCACCGCGATCATCGCCTGCGGCAGCGCCAGGGTGCAGTCGGGGTTGAAGCCAGGGCCGCCCATCGCGTAGAGCCCCGCCCCGTACGCCTTGCGCACGATCACGCTGATCTTCGGCACGGTGGCCTCCGACACGGCGGAGATCATCTTCGCGCCTGCGCGGATGATCCCGGCCCGCTCCACCTTCGTGCCGATCATGAAGCCGGGGACGTCGGAGAGGTAGAGGAGCGGGATGTTGAAGGCGTCACAGAGCTGGATGAAGCGGGCCGCCTTGTCGGCGGAGTCCACGAAGAGCACGCCCCCCTTGTAGTTGGGGTTGTTGGCGAGGATCCCCACCGGGCGTCCATCCAGACGGGCGAGGCAGGTGACCAGCTCCTGGGCGAAGAGCTTCTTGATCTCCACCATGGAGTCTTCGTCCACCAGCTCCGCGATCAGGTGCCGGATGTTGAAGGGCTTGTTCTGATCCGCCGGGATGATCTCGTCGATCGACTTGCCCGACGCCTTCGGAGCCCGCCCTTCGCTGCGCGGCGGCTGCTCGTCGCAGTTGCGGGGGAAGTACGAGATGTACTTCTTCGCCCACTCGATCGCCTCCGGCTCGGTCTTCACCAGGACGTCGCCGTTGCCCGAGACCGAGCAGTGCATCCGCGCGCCGCCCATCTCCTCCAGGCTCACCTTCTCGCCGATCACCATCTCGGCCATCCGCGGCGACCCCAGGTACATGGACGCGTTGCCCTCCACCATCACGAGCACGTCGCAGAACGCGGGGATGTAGGCGCCACCCGCTGCAGAGGGGCCGAAGAGGAGGCAGATCTGCGGCACCATGCCGGAGAGCTCCACCTCGTTGAGGAAGATCCGCCCCGCCCCCCTCCGTCCCGGGAACATCTCCACCTGATCCGTGATCCGGGCACCGGCGGAATCCACCAGATAGAAGAGCGGGCACCGCAGGCTCTTCGACTGCTCCTGGATCCGCAGGATCTTCTCGACGGTGAGCCTGCCCCACGAGCCGGCCTTCACCGTGGAGTCGTTCGCCATCACCGCCACGGTGCGGCCGTCGATCCGGGCGAGGCCCGTGATCACGCCGTCCGCTGGGAGGCCGGGATCCATGTTGTTGGCGAAGAGCCCGTCCTCGACGAAGGAGCCCTCGTCCACCAGGAGCGCGATCCGGTCCCTGGCGAAGAGCTTGCCGATCTCCGCGTTCTTCTCGTGGTAGCGCTTGGCCCCACCTGCGCGGATCCGCTGCTCCAGCGCCTCGATCTCCCGATCGGGGCTCGCCTTCCCTTCCCCATCCCCCTGCATGGAGAGGACCTTCGCCTCCTGCGTGTTGTCGCTGCTCAACTCATTACCTCCTGTGGGCGGTCCATATCGTCTCCCGCCCCAAGCCAAGTCAACTGCTCGATCGATCCCGGAAGGTGGGCGGCGCTCGATCGCCGGAACGCCGAGCCGAGAGCGCTCCCTCCCCCATACCGCCTCGGGCGCGCTTCGACGAGGAGAATGACGGGATGCGGGCAGGCCGCCTCACTCCCCCCGGTAGACCGGTCTGCGCTTCTCTCGAAAGGCGGCGAGGCCCTCGAGCCGGTCCCGGGTGGGGATCGTCGCCTGGTACCGCTGGAACTCGACCTCGAGCCCCTCGTCGAGGGGGAGATCGAAGCCCTCCTGGATCGCGGCCTTCGCTGCGGCGAGCGCCACCGGCCCCCCGGCGGCGACCGCCTCCGCGACCTCGATCGCCGCGTCGACCACGGCGCCAGAGGCCACCCGGTTCACGATCCCGAGGCGGAGCGCCTCCTCCGGCCCGACCCGCCTGCCGGTCAGGATCAGATCCTTCGCCACGCCCAGGCCTGCGAGCCTCGAGAGGCGCTGCGTGCCCCCGCCCCCCGGGATGATCGCGAGGCGGGTCTCGGTGAGGGCCATCTCCGCCCCCGCTCCCATCACCCGCAGATCGCAGGCGAGGGCCAGCTCCGTGCCGCCGCCGAACGCAGCTCCGTTGATGGCCGCGATGAAGACCTTCGGCGATCGCTCGATCCCCCGCAGGGTGCGGCGCAGGTCGAGGAGGAAAGAGCGGACCTCCTCGTCGCTCATCGTCGAGCGCTCCTTCAGGTCGGCGCCGGCACAGAACGCCTTCTCCCCCGCACCTGTGAGGACCACCGCGCGCAGCGCAGGCCTCGTTCCCGCCTCCTCGATCAGCCGCTCCAGCTCGGCACGCATCGATCGGGAGATCGCGTTGCGCCGCGCTTCCCCGTCGATCGTCCAGATCTCGATGGCGCCCTCCGAGCGCCGCTCGATCCGAAACTCCATTCTCCCTCCCGCTCCAGCGGTTTCGCTATTCCACCAGCTCCAGCTCGAGCTCGGGCCGGAGCATGTACCCATCTCCCTTGTTCACCAGCGCCTCGCCGAGGCCAAGCGAACGAAGGGTCCAGATCCCCGTATAGACCCTGGCCGTCGCAGATTCGATACCGATGTCCTCGCCGATCCACCCCAGCCGGAAGAGCTCCAGGGATCCGAGCCCCACCCCGGGGTGCTCCAGCCGCTGCTTCACCAGCCCCATCAGCAGCCGACGCAGCGACCGACGTCGGTGCAGACTGACCCGCGCGGCCCCTCCGTAGGTGAACCACGAGGCACCCGGGCCGATCACCAGCCCCTGCGGAGCCTCTTTTCTCTCCAGCTTCGCGAGGGCCTGCTCCAGGAGCTGCGTCGCGAGGAGGATGTTGCTCCCGGCGTGCGGGGTCTCATCGCGGGCGGCTGCCGCCGTCCGGCGTGCCCGGGCGATCACCGCCTCCTCGTCGCCCTTGCCCGCGCCCGGGAGGAGCTGCTGCGATCGCATCACCTCGAGGGTGGCCTCCACCACCCCGATCCAGAGCAAGCTGAAGCGGTCGCCGCTCTCCTCGAAGTACGCCTTCGCGTCGTTCAGGCTGCGGCTCCCCTCCAGGTGTCGACCCTGCATCGCCGCCGCGGCGGCGAGGAACGCCAGCATGGTGGCGTGGCCCCTGCGATCGCTCGCCTCGATCAGCCCGGCCACCGCTGCGGCGAGGCACTTCTCGGCGAGCTCGTGCTTCCCCTGGGCCAGCGCGATCTGCCCCAGGATCCCCATCGCCCTCGCCTCCGAGGCGTGGCCCGACCACTGCTCCATCAGCGCGAGCGCCCGGGTCGTCTGCTCCTCCGCCTCCTCGAGGCGCCCTGCCCCCAGCTCCATCCGCCCCAGCCGGACCATCGTCTCCGCCTGGGCCTTCACGTCGCCGAGCGCCCGGAGGATCGAGCTGGCCTCTTGCAAGGCGTGCCGCGCCTCCCGGTACAGCGCCAGACCTCCGTAGACCTCGCCCAATCCGATCTGGGCCCGGCTCGCGACCTGCAGGTGGCCGTTGTGCTGCGCGATCCGCAGCGCATCCTCGAAGAGCTCCCGCGCCCGCACCAGCTCCCCCTTCGCCTCCTCCCGCTCCCCTGCCACCGCGATCGCCGTCGCCGCGAGCTCGGTCGAGCGCTGGTCCTCGGCGAGGAGGCGCACCCGATCCAGATCGTGGGGGAGCGGCGCCTCCGGCTCGAAGTCGGGCTGGAACTGCATGCGCTCGCAGATCAGGAAGCCCTCGAGCAGGAGCTCCCCGTTCTGGCGCGCCAGCTCGAGCCCGAAGTCCAGGTCGACCTGCCCCTCCTCGAACCTCCCATGTGCCAGCAGCACCCTGCTGCGAAGCCGCAGCGCCTGGATCTCCAGCGTGGCGTCGCCGGACCGGCGCGCAGCGTCCAGCACCGCGTCCGCCAGCGAGGTCTCGGAGATCGGCAAGGGCCGCACGCCGATCACCGCGCCGACGATCAGCCCGAGCCTCGCCGCCATCGAGGGGCGATCCACCAGGCAGCGTCGGTGGGCCGCGATCAGGTTCCCGTGCTCGGTGGCGATCCAGTCGATCGCCTCGGCGGCGCCGGGCCCGCTGAGCTCCTCCATCCGGCGCTCTCCCTCCCGCAGGAAGTAGGCAGCGTGCAGACGGATCGTCTCCGCCTCGTGCTCCATCCGCCGAAGCCGGAGCGCAGCGAAGTCGCGGACGCTCTCGTAGGGGACGTAGCGCGGCGCCTGGGACTCATCCACCTGGATCAGCGCCTTGGCCCGGAGCTGGGCGATCTGTGCGAGGGTGCTGGTCACCCCCTCCTGCCCGCCGAGCACAGCCTCCGCCGCGTCGAGGGAGAAGCCTCCCTGAAAAACCGAGGCCCTGGCGGCGAAGAGCTTCTCCTCCGAATGGAGGAGATCCCAGGTCCGCTCCACCGCGCGGTACAGGGAGTCGTGTCTCCCGGCGCCTCCGGTCTGCAGGATCTCGAAGCGCTCGGAGAGGCGCGCGAGCAGGGCCCGCGGCGGGAGCACCCGCACCCTCGCCGCCGCCAGCTCGATCGCGAGGGGGATCCGATCCAGGCGCCGGACCAGCTCCTCGATCGCCGGCCCGTCTTCCCGGTGGACGATCCGCCCCGCCCTGAATCGATGGGCGTGTTCGAGGTAGAGCTCGACAGCCTCCTTCGGCTCCAGGGGCCCCAGCTCGAACTGGACCTCGCCGTCGATCCCCATGGGAGCGAGCGAGGTCAGGAGGACTTGCAGGCCACCGCAGTCGTCCACCAGCTTGTCCACGAGGGCGGCGGCCACAGCCAGGAGCGTCGGCTCCAGATCGTCCAGGATCAGGAGCAGCTTCTGATCCCCGATGGCGCGGGAGAGGGCCTTCGCGTGGGAATGGCCCTCCCCCATTGCCTCGAGGATCGCGGCGGGAAGGTCGCGGGCCCTCGCGCAGCCTTCCAGCTTGCAGGTGACGATCTGCAGCTCGGCGTCTGCGTCATCGAGGAGCGCGTCGGCGGCCTGCGCCGCCAGGCGGGATTTCCCCATCCCCGAAGGACCCGCGATCGTGAGGATCCGGACCCCGGAGCGGATCGACTCCACCAGGGTCGCGATCTCGTGGCCGCGCCCGAAGAAGGATCCGAGATCCGGAGAATGGAGGGGAAGAGCTTGCATCTGACGCTACCTCGCGGCCCCCGCCCGGCGCGCGATCATAGCAGAGATGCCCTCGTTCCACCCACCTACCCGCGCCGGCGCTTCCGGGCCCAGGCCAGGAGGCCGAGGCCAGCCCAGGCCGCGGACGCGGACCCTGGCCCCGCCGCGCTGCAGCCCCCTCCGTCCTCCTCCAGGGAGGCATCGGGGGGAGCGGCGGGCGCCGTCGCGAGGACGGGGACCGTCAGCGGGCCCACCGCCCTGGTGCCGGCAGCGTCCCGCACCTCGACGATGAAGGAGAACTCCCGCTCCCCGCTCTCGCCCAGGTTGGTGGGGGCAGGCGTGCCGTCGATCCGCCCCTCCGGGCTCAGCTGCAGGCCGGGAGGGAGCCGGCTCCCCGAGGCGAGGGTCCAGCGGTAGGGCGCCCTGCCGCCGAATGCGTCCAGGTTCGCGGCGTAGGAGTTGCCCACCACTGCGGGCGGCAGCGCCGAGGTGGTGATCAGGGGCTGGCCCTCCGAGAGGATCCGGACGTCGATGGTGCAGACCTGCCGGCTCAGCCGATCGTCCTCCAGCTCGACCGCCCACAGATACCTGCCGGAGTGCGTGGGGGTCCCGCTGACGGATCCGTCGGCGTTCAGCGCGAGTCCGGGTGGCGGGACTGCGCCCAGCCGCTCCGATTCGTCGCCGAGCGCTCCCGAGAGCCGGCGGGTGTCGCGGGTCGTCCAACGGTAGGGCCCCACCCCGCCGGCAGCCTGGAGCGTCACCGCCACGGGCATGCCGACGCCGGAGCCCACGAGCTCCTTCGTGACGCAGCTCAGGCGGGAGGGCGGCGCCACCACCAGGTGCAGGCTCTGCTGGGCCAGGTTGCCCCGCGAATCCTCCACCTGAACCGTGAAGGGATAGGAGCCGTCCCCGACGGCGGTTCCGATGATCCGACCGTCCGCGTGGAGGTGGAGCCCGGGGGCCAGGCTCCCGGAGCGGAGGCTCCAGGAGTAGGGCGCCGCGCCGCCGCCGACGGCGATCCAGGCCTCGTAGCTCTGGTTGAAGAGCGCCACCGGCAGCGCACGGGTCGCGATCGCAAGGGTGCTCCCCCCCTCCCCCACCTGCAGGTCGAAGTCGCGGCGGACCACGTCGCCTGCCGACCGCACCTCGAGGGTGAAGGAGAAGGTGCCCACTGCGTAGGGACGTCCACAGAGCGAGGTGGAGTCGCCGCCGATGCCGGCTCCTGCCCGCACCTCGAGCGCGAGGCCAGGGGGCAGGGAGGAGCCGGAGGCGACGCTCCACTCGTACGAGCCGTCACCCCCTGCAGCCTCCAGGCGCTTGCAGAAGGGGGCCCCCAGATCCGCGACGGGGAGCGCGAGCGTCAGGATGTCGAGGCCGGAGGCGACCACGACGATCGGCTGCGACACCCCCTGGTTGTTGACCTTCTGGATCTCGGTCACCGTATCCATCGGATCGATGATCACCCCGATCCGATAGGTGCCGGGGTGGATGTCGGCGGGCATCTGCACCACGTCCAGGAGGGTGGCCTGGCCGAAGGCGTCCACGGTGGCCCTGCCGGCGGCGAGCTCCCGGCTGGTGAGGCTGATCTCGTCGCTGCTCGTGATCCGGATCGAATAGGGGACGCCGATCGCGTGGGCATTCCCGAGGTTCTTCGCGGTCCACTGGACCGAGAGGGTGGCGCCAGGGGTCGCCTGCGGACCGGCTTTCACCGTCGCCACCTCGAGATCGGGGGTCCCGATCCCCACCGCCATCGGATCGGAGGAGCGGATGTTGTCGTCGCGGATGATCTCGGTCACCACCAGGAGCGGATCCGCCTCGGCGAGGATGTAGGATGTGCCCGGGTCCAGGTCCAGGGGCAGCACGCCTTCATAGGTGAAGGTGGCGCTCTCGCCGCTCGCGAGGGTCGTCCTTCCTCCCACGTGTGCCGAGCCCCCGGTGGCTTCACCGAGGGGGATCGCGTCGGGCCCCAGGGTCGGCGAGGGGCTGACGTAGAAGCGCACCGTGAAGTTCCTCGCCTGGCGGGACCCGCGGTTGTGGACGGTGGCGGAGGCGGTGACGGGGGTGCCCGGGTACACGAGCGAGGGAGCCGAGACGGCGTCCATCACCAGATCGGCCTCCTGCGAGTAGATGATCGCGGTGTTCTCCAGCCAGTCGCTGTGGCCGCAGAGCGGGGTACAGGGGAAGGTCGAGAAGCCCGTGCTTGCCACGCCCGGGGCGGAGGGGATGTCGGTCATGATGCCGACGGCCATCGCCTTGTCGGCGGGAGAGCCGAAACCCGTCGCCATCTCGTGGGATCCGTACCGGGTCTCGATCGTGTTCGATCCCTCGGTGAACCAGACCTGCATGTTGATGCTGCCGCTGCGGCGTCCTGCCGAGTTGTAGGGCTGGCAGCCGCGCCACTCGATGATGTACTTCCGGTTCGGCGCCTCCCCGAGGGTCTGGCTCCGCATGGTGGCCGGCGTCCTGCAGTCGATGTCCCCCCACCACACGGCCAGGATCCGGTTCGGCGTCTTCCACTCGGCGGGGATCTCGTGGTTGTAGCGGGCGTGGGCGAAGTTCGGGGAGCCCGAGGTCTTCGCGTCCGACCGCCTCCCGAAGCTGATGTAGCCCGAGGTCGCCACGCTCGCCTGGGAGTAGACCTGATCGAAGAAGGTCACGCTGAAGGGCAGCATCGCGTCGGAGGAGCTGACGTAGTCGCCCTCCTTCGGGAGGTTCGTCGCGATGCCGCCGTTCAGGGGGAGCGACTTCCACTCGATCGGCCGGATGGTGACCGTATACGGGTCGATCTGCGCTGCCGCCGCCTGCGGCCCGAGGATCACCAGCCCCATGACCGCCAGCGCTGCCGCCATGGACCTGCCGTGAGACCTCTCGTCTACCTGAAACGACCTGGACATCCTGCCATCCTCCGAACGCGGAACCGTCCACCAGTCTAGCGGGATGCCGGCCCTGGATGGAGGGGGCAACTCGAATTTGAGATCAGTTGAGGTCGCTGAGCCCGGGAGGGGAAGCCCGTCCCCAGGCAGCCGTCGGGGCAGCGAGGAGCTCCGCCGCGAGGGATCAGCGCTCCTCGAGGGATCGGCTGCCTAGGTGTGCCTTCAGGTACCGTCCAGGGAGCTCCCTCCCGACCAGCTCCTGGGCCAGCTCCCCGGCGGCGACCAGGCGCTCCAGGTCCACGCCGTGCTTCACGCCGAGGCCGTCGAGCATGAAGACCAGGTCCTCGGTCGCGAGGTTGCCGGAGGCCCCGGGCGCGTAGGGGCAGCCGCCCAGCCCCCCGACGCTGGCGTCGAAGGTGGTGATCCCCGCCGCGAGCCCCACCAAGGCGTTGGCGAGGGCCGTGCCGCGGGTGTCGTGGAAGTGGAGCGCCAGCTTCTCCAGGGGGATCGCCTCCCCCATCGTCGCCAGGATCCGCTCGGTCTGCCCCGGCGTCCCCACGCCGATCGTGTCGCCGAGGGAGACCTGGTAGCAGCCCAGATCCAGCAGCCGCTGCGCGATCTGGCGGGATCGGAGCGGATCGACCGCCCCCTCGTAGGGACAGCCCCATACGGTGGAGACGTAGCCTCGCACCCGGATCCCGCGGTCGAGGGCGGGACCCACCACCTCCTCGAAGGCCTGGAAGGTCTCCGCGATGGTCTTGTTGATGTTCTTCTTGTTGTGGGTCTCGGAGGCGGAGAGGAAGACCGCGATCTCCTCCATGCCCCCTGCTTGCGCCCGCTCCAGCCCCTTGGCGTTGGGGACCAGGGCCGAGTAGCGGACGCCAGGGCGGCGATCCAGCTGGGAGGCCACCTCCACCGAGTCGGCGAGGGGCGGGATCCACTTGGGAGAGACGAAGGCGGTGATCTCGATCCGCTGGAGCCCCGCCGCGGACAGCGCCTCGATCAGCCGCAGCTTCCCCTCGGTGGGGACGGTCTTCTCTTCGTTCTGCAGCCCGTCCCTGGGGCCCACCTCGTAGATCGAGACGGCGTCAGGAAGCGTCTTTCCCAGGAGGCTGGGCATCTCTCTCTCCTTCCCTGGCCCGGGCGCTACGCGGCCTTCCGCTGCGGGACGTTCTCGTTGACCCAGTCGATCACCTCGGTGGTGGTGGTCCCCGGGAGGAAGACCTGCCGGATCCCGATCTTCTGGAGCTCGCCGATGTCGTCCGGGGGGATGATGCCCCCCAGAAAGACGGCGATGTCGTCGGCGCCCTGCGTCTTCAGCAGATCGAGGACCGCCGGCGCCAGGGTCATGTGGGCCCCGGACATGATCGAGAGCCCGACCCCGTCCACGTCCTCCTGGATCGCCGCAGCGGCGATCATCTCCGGCGTCTGGTGCAGACCCGTGTAGATCACCTCGAAGCCCCCGTCCCGCAGCGCGCGGGCGATGATCTTCGCCCCGCGGTCATGGCCGTCCAGGCCCGGCTTCGCCACGAGGATCCGAATCTTCCGTCTCGACATCTCAGCTCTCTCCTGCAAACCAGAAATTAGAAGCGGCCCACTTCGCGGTAGGTGCCGAAGGTGTCTCGAAATACATCGCAGACCTCACCGAGCGTGGCGTAGGCGCGCACCGCGTTCAACACGGAGGGCATCAGATTCTCACCGCTCTGCGCGGCCCTGGCAATCTCCTCGAGGGCGGCCTTGTGCGCGACGGGATCGCGGGTGGCCCGGACCTGCTGGAGGCGCTCCACCTGCTCGTGGACCAGGTCGTCGTCGATCTTGAGGAGCTCGATCGGCGTCTCCTTGTCCGACTTGAAGGCGTTGATCCCGACGATCAACCGCTCCTGGGACTCGACCTCCTTCTGGAAGAGGAAGGCCGACTCGGCGATCTCCTTCTGGGGGTAGCCCTCCTCCACAGCCCGGATGATCCCGCCCATGTCCGCGATGCGATCGATGTACTCCATCGCCCGCTTCTCCATCTCGTCGGTGAGGTACTCGATGTAGTAGGAGCCGCCCATCGGATCGATCACCCGGTCCGCGCCGGACTCGTGGGCGATGAGCTGCTGTGTGCGCAGCGCGATCGTCACCGACTCCTCGGTGGGGAGCGCGTAGGTCTCGTCCAGGGAGTTGGTGTGGAGGCTCTGGGTCCCGCCGCAGACCGCGGCGAAGGCCTGGAGCGCCACGCGCACCACGTTGTTGTAGGGCTGCTGCGCCGTGAGCGAGACCCCTGCGGTCTGGGCGTGGGTGCGCAGCATCCACGAGCGGGGATCCTTGGCGCCGAAGCGGTCGCGCAGCACCTTCGCCCAGATCCGACGGGCCGCACGGAACTTGGCGACCTCCTCGAAGAAGTCGTTGTGCACGTCCCAGAAGAAGGACAGCCGCGGCGCGAAGTCGTCCACGTTCATCCCGCGCTTCACGCACTCCTCGACGTATCCGATCCCGTCGGCGAGGGTGAACGCCAGCTCCTGCACCGCCGTCGCCCCCGCCTCCCGGATGTGGTAGCCGGAGATCGAGATCGGGTTGAACTTGGGCATGTGCTGGGAGCACCACTCGATCATGTCGATCACGATCCGCACCGCGGGTCGTGGCGGGACGATCCACTCCTTCTGCGCGATGTACTCCTTGAGGATGTCGGCCTGAATGGTGCCGCCGAGCTTCTCGGGGCCGATCCCCTGCTTCTCCGCGGTGACGATGTAGCAGGCCAGGGCATAGATCGCGCTGGCGTTGATCGTCATCGAGGTCGTGACCTTGTCCAGCGGGATCCCGCCGAAGAGGATCTCGAAGTCCGCGAGGCTGGAGACCGCCACCCCCTCCTTGCCCACCTCGCCGCGGCTCATCGGATGGTCGGCGTCGTAGCCCATCAGCGCGGGCATGTCGAAGGCGGTGGAGAGCCCCGTCATGCCGTGCTCCAGCAGGTACTTGAAGCGGGCGTTGGTGTCGGCGGGGGTCCCGAAGCCCGCGAACTGGCGCATGGTCCAGGGGCGGCCCCGGTACATAGTCGCCTGCGGTCCTCTGGTGAACGGGAACTCCCCGGGGAAGCCGATGTCCCGCAGGTAGTCCTCGTTTCGGCGGTCGGCGGGGGTCAGCAGATCGGGGATCGGGATTCCGGAGTCGGTGTGGAACTCCTCCCGCCGCTGGGGCACCCGCCGGGTCGAGTCCGCGAGCGGCCCCTTCTCCCAATCCCGCTTGGCCTTCGCGATCGCTTTGATCGACTCGCGGTCGTAGACCGGGGTCTTCACGGCCTTGGCCTTGGCGGCCTTCCGCTTCGCGGGGGCGGCGACCTTCTTCGCTGCCGCCGTCGACCTCTTGGCGATGGACCTGGCGGGAGCCGCGGCCTTCTTGGCGGAGGCAGCCGGCTTCTTCGCCGTGGCCCTGCCTGCCTCCGGCGCCGCCTTCTTGGTGGAGGTGGCCTTCGCGGTTGCTGCCTTCTTCGCCGG
>Ga0180215_1002814_pt1 | contig 16983 bp, 15 predicted proteins | sample eDN3rd37CBELigBY_FD_128871 | JGI IMG/M metagenome (GOLD analysis project Ga0180215, IMG submission 128871) | Enriched backyard soil microbial communities from Emeryville, California, USA - eDNA 3rd pass 37_C BE-Lig BY (version 2) (version 2) | ecosystem: Environmental > Terrestrial > Soil >... | reverse complement strand
TCAGTTTCTTTCCTTCCATGCCCAGGCCGATCATTCTGCCGTATTTGCTTGTGATCTGGAAAATCTTCTGGCCATCTATATGCTCGCTGGCCTTTTCCGATAAAAGAATCAGTACTTCCTGTTTGGATTGTTTAACTGTCTCGACTCCGGCAAGTTCACCGTATGCCTTCATTTCGGCAATCTGGAATAAATATCCCACTTCATCCGGATACTCGCCAAAACGGTCAATCATCTCATCCTGGAGCTCTTCCACATCCTCAAGCGAAGAAATGCCGCGGAAGCGCTTATACATTTCTATTTTCTGATGGCCATCAGACAAGTAAAAATCAGGAATATAGGCATCAACATCCAGGTCGATCTCGATCTTAGCCGGTTTTGCCTCGACGCCATCCAGCTTATCTTTCCGTTCTTCAATCGCTTCTTTAAGCATTTGCGAATACAGATCAAAACCGACAGAGTCGATGAATCCATGCTGTTCTGCTCCAAGCAGATTGCCGGCGCCCCGAATTGATAAATCCCGCATGGCAATTTTGAAACCAGAACCGAGCTCTGTAAATTCCTTTATGGCCTGTAGCCGCTTTTCAGCTACCTCTGTTAATACTTTATCTTTTCGATACGTGAAGTATGCGTAGGCAACCCGGTTGGAACGGCCAACCCGTCCCCTAAGCTGATAAAGCTGGGACAGACCCATTTTGTCTGCATCATGGACAATCAGCGTGTTGACATTTGGAATATCTACGCCAGTTTCAATGATCGTTGTGCTGACGAGAACATCGGACTCGCCTTCCAGGAAGCTTAACATAACAGATTCTAACTCATTTTCCGTCATTTTCCCATGGGCATATGTTACCCTTGCATCTGGAACTAGCATGGATATTTCCTCGGCTTTTCGTTCTATATCCTCCACCCGGTTATATAGAAAATAGACCTGTCCATCCCTCGCCAGTTCCCTTTCAATTGCTTCACGAACCAATGCACCATTATACTCCATCACATAAGTCTGGACCGGGAACCGGTTCTCAGGCGGTGTTTCTATAACCGATAGATCCCTCACGCCCAGCATTGACATATGAAGGGTTCTCGGGATTGGCGTTGCAGTCAGGGTAAGGACATCTACATTTGTCTTAAGCTGCTTGATCTTTTCTTTGTGTGTTACTCCAAAGCGCTGTTCTTCATCAATAATGAGCAGGCCTAATTCTCTATACTGGATATCTTTTGATAAAATCCGGTGTGTGCCGACAACTACATCAATAGTCCCTGCCTTTAAGCCTTTAAGAGTTTCGGTCTGCTGCTTTTTCGATCTGAATCGGCTTAATAACCCAATTTCAATCGGGTAATCCTGGAATCGTTCTCTCATCGTTTCATAGTGCTGCTGAGCCAGTATGGTCGTCGGAACGAGGATGGCAACCTGTTTTCCATCCGCAATCGCCTTAAAAGCAGCACGGATCGCCACTTCTGTTTTCCCATAGCCCACATCTCCGCATAATAAGCGGTCCATCGGGCGCTCCCTCTCCATATCTTTCTTAATTTCATGGATGGAACGGATCTGGTCCTCTGTTTCCTGGTATGGGAAGGCCGCTTCAAATTCCCTTTGCATATCCCCATCCGGACTGAAGGCATAGCCTTTTGATGCCTCTCGTTCTGCATATAGCTTGATCAGATCATCCGCAATATCCTGAACAGATGATTGAACCTTTTTCTTAACCCGCTTCCAGTCGTTTCCGCCCAGCTTATAAATTTTTGGCTCTTTTGCTTCGGAGCCGACATATTTCTGGACAAGCTCAATCTGTTCTACTGGCACATACAGCTTGTCGCTGCCCTGGTAGCGGATATGGAGATAATCTTTGTGGACCCCGTTAATCTCAAGAGTCTCAATCCCTAAGTATTTTCCGATCCCGTGATTAACATGAACGACATAGTCTCCAACCTTCAGTTCGGAATAACTTTTAATTCTTTCTGCATTTGAAAGCTTTTGCCTGCGGGCTTTCTTTTTTGTGCGCTTGTTAAAAAGCTCTTCTTCCGTAATAACAGCCAGCTTTTGGCTTGGAAGTTCGAATCCGGTCTGAAGACTGCCTTCTGTAATTTGAATTTTCCCTGTTAAAATCGGGTCATCCTCACTCACAAATGCCGCTTCAATCTCATAGTCTTCAAGCACTCTTTGCAGCTTTTTAATCCGCTCTTCGTCCGGACCCAGGAATACGACTGAATATCTGCCTTTTTTCCACCTGTCCAGCTCGCTTTTCAGCACATGCATTTGTCCATGGAAATTCTGCATCTGTTTGCAGGTGACATTAATGATGTTTTGCGGATTTGTATTCGGTACATGTCTCAGGAACAGCGACATATACGTAATCGGATGCTTTGAACGGTGCAGAAACTCTTTTAAGGTGTGTGAAATCTTCACATCATGAATGATCTGGCCCTCGCCTAAAAGACTTGTATACCACTCGGCCTCTTCCTTATCAAGAGAGTCATTCATTTCCTGCACACGGCTGATTTCGTCAATGAAAATTAAGCCATTGGCAGGGAGATAGTCTACTAAACTACTTCCTTCCTCAAAGGCAAACGATAGGTATTTGAAAAGGTGTTCAGGCTTGTTCCCCATTCGAAGCTGTTCTAATTCATAGCCAACATTCTGGGCCAGCTGTGTTTTCGCTTTATCATCTTTCAGTTTTTTCAGGCTTGATCCCAAACCTTTTTCCAGTTTTTCAATTAATGTCTGGAAGTGTTCTGAATCCAGAGGTATTTCGGTTGCTGGTCCAATCGAAATCTCGTTTAATTTTTCTTTTGACCTTTGGTCCTCCAAAGAAAAAGTCCGGATTGAATCAACTTCTGTATCAAATAGCTCAATCCTAACTGGATCAGCCTCAGTCAGTGGATAGATATCAATGATTCCGCCCCTGACGCTGAATTCTCCCGGCGAAGAAACCATTTCCGAACGAACATAGCCCATACGGACAAAGTTTTTTAATTGTTCATCTGTCAGTTCATCACCAATTTTTAAAGACAGCTGGTATTTCTGCCAGTGGCCTGGAGGCGGGAGAATCTTTCTTAACCCGGCCATCGGGACGATCATGATTCCTGTTTTATATTTGCTCCAATAATTTAAAGCCTCAATCCGCTGGGCCTTTAATTCCGGGCTGGCAATCCCCATTTCCGCTGCAATCAACTCATTTGCAGGATACAAAAACACTTCCGATTCCCCAGCCAGATTGACAATATCATCATATAGCTTCTGTGCCTGCAGAAGGTTGTGTGTTACTACTAGCATCGGCCTTCCCGATTGCTCATATATGGAAGACAAAAACAAGGTGCGTGCTGATCCAGATAATCCGGCAAGCATTTGCTCCCTAAGTCCTTCCTCTATGCCAGACATGATGGAACTTACATCATCCTGCCGGCTAATAATCTCTTTAAGACCTAACATGAAAGCCCCTCCTATAAGAAAAGCGTAAGCGCCTTGCCCACCCCCGACAAGCTCCTCGAGGGGGCAGGTGCTGAAGCTAGACAGTTCTCGAAGTTAAAAGTTATACTTTCTATCTTTTTAGAAAAGCGCAAGCGCACCTATCATCTATCATCCCCGGCAAGCATAAGACGAGCCTCACGGAAAGGAGTTCTTTGCCTTTTGGGAGGATTTGCTTATACCTCGAGGTGGCAGGCGCTGCAGCTAGACAGTTCTCAACATTTAAAGAGTATCTTTTCCCAGGCAGTTCAACCGCCAAAAAGCAGATGCCAATTCAGGCCCATCGAGCCAGATAACTGACAGTCTGCAAAATCCATTTTAACTTTCATTAATCTTACTAATAAAATATGGATGCAACAAGAATCTATAGAACGGTTTCTATTAAATAAAATGATTGCCTCAAATAGAAATAGAAAAATGCTTTGGATTGTCTCCAAAGCTTTTTAATGAATAATAAAGTCCTGCTGATGATAATCCGGATTGCGTTCCAGTGATTCCTGGCAATCCTCACAGATCGCTTTTACATGCATATCTCCTGATTGTTCATAGGAGATCATCTCCTGGCGTTCCTGATCGTTTAGCTTATGGAAGCCAAGCTGCTCTGAATAAACTGAGCTTTTCTCTATTGAACCAATCTTTGTTCCGCAATGACGGCAATGATAATGAATAGCCATGCCTGTCCCTCCCGTTAAACTGTCCATGATTCTAGTATGGACCTCAGGAAGGGAACTTATTCATGCAAAAGACGATGCCGGCAATGAAAAGATACATTATTCTATGATAAGATTGATAAAATATGAAGATTATTGATTAAAATCGTTCATTACCTGTAAAAATGGTTTTTTGAACCATTCCTCACAGGCATCTGCGCACTTTTTAGCCGTTTCGTCCATAATAGCCTGTTCTTCTTTCGTGAAACGTCCCAGCACATAGTCAGGCACCTTCATGCCGCTCGGCGGACGGTCGATGCCAACTCGGATTCTGTTAAATTCCTGTGTTCCCAGATGTGCGATTGTAGATTTGATCCCATTATGGCCTCCTGCGCTCCCTTTTTGACGGAGACGTATCCTGCCTACAGGAAGATCCAGATCATCATAAATGACCACAAGTTCATCATCATTTATCTCGAAATAATCCATAACAGCCCGGATGGATTCTCCTGATAAATTCATATATGTAAGAGGTTTTAGCAGAAATACTTTCTCTCCATTCACATAACCTGTGCCAAATACGCCTTTCAGCTTGGCCTGATTCAAAGGAATATTCAGCCGGTCCGATAAGACATCAATCACATCAAAGCCAATATTGTGCCTTGTTTTATCATATTGCTTGCCGGGATTCCCCAACCCTACAATTAATTTCATTTTCTCACCCCATATTCGAAAAGCGCAGAAGCCCAGCATTTATCCAGGCGTGCGCTCTGAGCTTTTTCATTTCTCTTTTTCATTATAGTAGAAAGTGTGTTGTTCGATAAGAAGAATTCTGTCGAAGTTGTGCCAGGGACTCGATTGCCCCTGCTGCTTCTGATCTTATCCGAATGCGCGTCTCATTCGGATTCATTTTAATGCCATGCAAACAGGGGCTGGCCATTATTGCCAAGCCCCTGCAAGAATAGTTTCCCTGAGCTTATTCTCCACCTGCTTTATCTTCATTTGCTGTTGTTTCTCTGCCTTCTTCATTTTCAGGAGTACCAGCTTCCTGTTCTTCACCGCTGTTGATTTCTTCTTCCTGTCTCGGAGGAAGGATGGAAGCGATAACCTCTTCATCTTCATTATTGATTTCATAGCCGCGATTTGCCTTGATATCAGCGACTGTTAAGGTCTCATTCACCTGCAGATTTGTTACATCCACTTCAACAGAAGGTGGAATATTATTCGGTGTCGCTGTAACAGAGACTTCATGCATGGATTGCTGCATTACGCCTCCATCTTTTACTCCTGCTGCATCTCCAGTCAAGACGACGCGTACATCGGCTGTCATTTCCTTATTCATATCCACCGCTAGAAAATCGGCATGGACAATTTCATTTTTAATCGGATTGGACTGGTAGTCACCAAGCACCACTTCATGTTTGCTGCCATCTACATCTAATGAAAATACGCCGTTTCTGCCTACTTCCTTGATCGTCTTTAGAAAATCGGCTTCGCTTAAGTAGATGGATTGGCTTTGAAGTTTTGAACCATACACAACTGCCGGAATATTACCTTCTTTTCGCAGTGAAGTTAAGTTGGAGTTGCGTGAACCTTTTCTTTCCTTTGCTTGCAATACAGCTGTCATAAATACGTCCCCTTCCTCATTTTGAAAAATTCTCGTCTATATAAAAAAATGCCCTAAAATGAGGAAGTCTAAACGTTTTTGTTTTTTTCATATGCTATTTTTAAAAAGAACGCAGACCAGGCTTGCTTTACAGCAAGCCTGGAAAAGTTATTTAATTACCTATCAATCAAACAGAGTGCTGACAGATTGCTCTTCATGAACTCGGATGATTGCTTCACCGATTAGCGGTGCTACGGAAAGTTCGACAATCTTGTCTGTTTTCTTCTCTTCTGGAAGAGTAATTGAGTTTGTTACAACCAATTCTTTGATGGTTGAGTTTTCAATTCTTTCGATGGCAGGTCCAGATAGAACCGGGTGTGTACAGCATGCATAGACTTCTGATGCACCGTTCTCGATCAGGGCATTTGCTGCTAATGTAATGGTTCCGGCAGTATCAATAATATCGTCGATTAAGATGGCAGTTTTGCCATCGATGTTACCAACAATGTTCATGACTTCAGCCACATTTGGCTTTGGACGGCGCTTGTCAATGATGGCAATCGGCGCTTTTAAGCGATCAGCCATTTTACGTGCACGTGTTACGCCTCCGTGGTCTGGGGATACGATTACGATGTCGCCATCCATCATTTTGTTCTTAAAGTAATCAGAAAGGATTGGCACACCCATTAAATGATCGATCGGAATATCGAAGAAACCTTGAATTTGCGGCGCATGCAAGTCAAGTGTAATCACACGGGTTGCACCAGCAGTTTCCAAAAGGTTTGCTGCAAGCTTAGCTGTAATCGGCTCACGCGCTCTTGCTTTGCGGTCCTGGCGGGCATAGCCATAGTAAGGCATTACAATGTTGATGGTCTTGGCAGATGCACGCTTAAGAGCATCGATCATGATTAAAAGCTCCATTAAATGCTCATTAACAGGAGAGCTTGTAGATTGGATTACATATACATCGCATCCGCGGATGCTTTCTTCAATGTTAATTTGGATTTCGCCGTCGCTGAAGCGAGTTACGGAACATTTACCAAGCTCCACACCAATTACATTGGCGATTTCTGCAGCTAGCTTGCGGTTTGAATTTAAACTGAACACCTTTAAGTTTGGATCTAAATACTGGTTTGACATTTTGGGCCTCCATCGATTTATTTCTTACATATAGAAAGTTCGGTTTATTTCTTAATATTTAATTTTTGCGTGTAGTTTTCCTTGTTCACCTGGCGTGCACGGGCAATGGAAAGAGCTTCTCCCGGCACATCTTCTGTAATCGTCGATCCTGCTGCCACATATGCCCCCTCCCCAATCGTTACCGGTGCGACGAGATTGGAGTTGCATCCAATGAAAACACCATCTTCGATTTTGGTCAGGTATTTATTTTTGCCATCATAATTGACAGTGATTGAGCCGCAGCCCAGGTTAACATCTCTTCCAACTTCTGCATCGCCAATATAGCTCAGGTGAGAGGCTTTGCTTCCTTTTCCAAAAACAGACTTCTTCACTTCAACAAAGTTGCCGATTTTCACTTCATCATGAATATCTGATTGCGGGCGAATGTGAGCAAACGGCCCAATATTCACTTGTGAACCAATATGGCTGTCATGTGCAGCAGACTGGCGGATCACTGTGCCTTCCCCAATATGGCAATCAGAAATCTCTGTATGAGGTCCGATCACACAATCAGAACCGATGACTGTATTGCCGGAAATGACCGTTCCAGGATAAAGAACTGTATCAGAGCCAATTTTCACATCCGCACCAATATACGTGTTTGACGGATCGATAATGGTAACGCCGTTACGCATGTGTTCTTCATTAATCCGTTGTTTCATGAAGGATTCGGCCTGTGATAAGGCTACCCGGTCATTGACACCCAGGGTTTCGCCAAAATCAGCCGTCTGGTAAGCCGTAACGACTTCGCCTTCATTTTTCAGGATCTCAATCACATCCGGCAGGTAGTATTCACCCTGCACATTATCATTTGTAACTTTGTTTAATGCTTCAAACAAGGCCTTATTATCAAAGCAATAGGTCCCAGTATTGATTTCTTTTATCTTTCGTTCTTCCTCGGAAGCATCTTTCTGTTCAACGATTTTTTCAACCATCCCCATATCATTTCGGATCACGCGTCCATATCCGAATGGATTTTCCGCATGGGCTGTTAAAATAGTCGCTTTGGCAGATAGCTCTTCATGATGCTTGAAAAGCGCTTCCATTGTTTCATGTTTGATGAGCGGTGTATCTCCGCAGACTACGAGCGTCACGCCCTCTTTGACTTCAAGCATATCGCGAGCCTGCATAACGGCATGAGCGGTGCCAAGCTGCTCCTCCTGAAGAGCATATTTGCTGCTTGAGCCAAGCTGCTGCTCCACCATTTCCGCTCCATGTCCAGTAATGGTGACAATTTCTTTTATGTTAAGCTTTGTAACTTGATCAACAACATGTTGAACCATCGGTTTGCCGCAAACAGGGTGAAGGACTTTGTAAAGCTTTGACTTCATTCTTGTCCCCTGGCCTGCGGCTAAAATGACCGCGTATCGATTAGACATTGACAGGCCTCCAATTTAACCTTTTTATCCATAACGAATATATCTTAAATGGGCTCTTATTTCAAGAAATGATGACAAAGTACATATATTTGTCATTACCATTAACGGTATTTTCTGAAGAAATGGTTTAATATTTTCACAGACAGGGTAATGAAGAAGATAGAAAAAAGCCCTAAGCACCGCCTGTAACAGGGGGTCTCAGAGCTTTAATTCTTCACAGCTAAATAAAAAAGAGCCTTACTTATGTAGCAGGCCCTTGTTGATATATTTTCTTAGGAAGCACCGGCTTCTTCAAATTCCACTTCTAATTCACCTAAACGGTGGTACTCGGCTAATACAGCCTCCTGGATTTTACCGCGCGTTCCTGAATTGATCGGGTGCGCGATATCTCTAAACTCCCCATCCGGAGTACGTTTGCTCGGCATAGCTACAAATAAGCCATTATTCCCATCAATTACACGAATATCATGAACAACAAATTCATGATCCAGCGTAATAGATGCGATTGCCCTCATTCGTCCATCCGTGTTAACGCGGCGTAATCTTACGTCTGTCACTTCCATTCTGTTCACCACCTTTTCGAGAAGATATAATCCTAATTGTATAAATTCAACATATTTACTGAATCTCCTTCTTAGATAAAAAATATTTTTTGAATATTTTGTTCAAAGTAAAGCATTGTCTGTTAAAGCACTTTTCTGTAATAAAAAACGCCCGTTCACTTGAACGAGCGAAATAAATGCGGTGATTTATTTGACGAGGGCCACTACTTCAATTTCAACCAATGCATCCTTTGGCAAGCGTGCCACTTCAACACAGGAGCGCGCAGGCTTGTGTGTGCTGAAATATTCCCCATATACTTCATTGATGGCTGCAAACTCGTTCATGTCCTTGATAAACACCGTTGCCTTTACCACGGTATTTAATGACGCACCCGCTTCTTCAAGCACTGCCTGAAGGTTTTTAAAAACCTGATGCGTCTGTTCCTTTACATCCCCATCTACCATAACACCTTCTGCCGTAAGCGGAATTTGCCCTGAGCTATAGAATAGGTTATTTACAGTAATCCCCTGAGAATATGGCCCAATTGCTGCCGGAGCCTGATTCGTTTGAATGACTTTCATGAATTCTCCCCCTAAAAAATATGATTATTTTTTAAAATAGTTGCCTTCACTTACATTGATTTTCTTTTCCCTCACATCAACATCGGATAGACGCACTAGAGAAAGGTACTCATCAACAAGCCGTTCTTCTGCTTTTTCCGCCTCGACCAGGACAGCAATCCCAGCGAGGTTTGCCTTGAATTCTTCCAGCATGCTGACCATGCCATTAACCGTTCCGCCAGCTTTCATAAAATCGTCAATGATTAAGACCTTGGATCCTTCTGCCAGGCTTCTTTTTGAAAGAACCATGGTCTGAATCCTTTTCGCAGAACCTGATACATAGTTAATGCTTACCGTGGATCCTTCTGTCACCTTGCTGTCCCGTCTGACGATGACTACCGGCACATTGAGATAGTTAGCGGCAGCATAAGCAAGCGGAATCCCTTTTGTAGCTACCGTCATGACCACATCAACGGGCTTATCCGCGAAGGCTGATGCAAAAAGCCTTCCTGCTCGCTGTACAATTAAAGGATCTCCAAGAATGTCAGTCATATAAAGATAGCCGCCGGGAAGAAGCCTTTCCGGACTGGCAATTAAGCTGCAGAGCTCATCTACAAATGGCCGGGCTTCATCATCTGTTACTTTAACATGAAACTTTACGCCGCCTGCTGCTCCGGAAACAGTTTGCAGAGTGCCTATTCCTCTTTGTTCAAATGTTTCTTTAATGATTGTGAGATCTTCACTTATCGAAGACTTGGCAGAACCATACCTTTCTGAAAAGAAAGTTAAGGATACCAGCTGACGCGGATGGTTCAATAAATAATTGGTCATATCTATCAACCGTTCGCTTCTGCGAAATTTCATTGTGGAACCCCCATTTAAATCCGAATATTTTAACGATAATATACCATTAATATACGGATTTAATCAAGCTTATGTCTTTCTCCGAGCATTCTGACCGCAAAAACCTGATCGCAAAACCCTCTAAGGCCATTATAAATCCGATGCATTCTTGAATCATGATGCACAAGTCCAAAAACGGTCGGTCCGCTGCCGCTCATCAAAACGGCATCCGCACCAAATCGTTTCATCTGGTCTTTTATCTGCAGCACCTCGGGATGCATATTTAGTGTTACATCCTCCAGAACATTTCCCATGTTCCGGCAGACATCATCATAGCTGCCCGCATTTATCGCTTCGATCATTCCTGCAGTATTCGGATGCTGTACCTGCTCTACGTCCAGTCTTCTATAAACATCAGCAGTCGATACGCCGATGAACGGCTTAGCCAGTATGACCCAGCATGTAGGAGGAGCAGGAAGCTGCTGAATCTTTTCCCCTCTTCCAGTAGCTAAAGCAGTTCCTCCGTATACACAAAAAGAAACATCAGAACCAATTTCCGTCCCGATTTCAGCAAGCTCATCCAATGAAAGCCCCAAATCCCACAGCTTGTTAAGGCCTCTTAGAGCTGCCGCTGCATCACTGCTGCCCCCAGCAAGTCCTGCAGCAACCGGAATTGCTTTTTCTATTGTAATGGACACACCTTTTTTCACTTGAAACCGTTCCTTAAGAAGGTGTGCAGCCTGATAAGCCAAATTCCGCTGATCATCCGGAACAAAACGGTTATGAGAGACAATTTTTATCTCATCTTTATCTAAAAGTGTTAATTCCAGGCGATCTGCCAAATCAATCGTTGTCATTATCATTTCCACTTCATGATAGCCATCTTCCCGTTTATGTAAAACATCTAATGACAAATTGATCTTAGCAGGCGCCTTAACCATGACCTTCAACATTTCCACCTACTTCTTTCCTATAAATCGGACTCCTGTCCAGCTCCACAAGCGAAGCACTTTGGCCTGCAGGGAAAGCCATACCACATTCAGTATTGACTTTATTTTAAACGGCAATAAGCGGCAGTATTGTGCTTTTCTTCTAGAGCGTCTCCATTTTTTGTCCTATTTTACCACAAATTAAACATAAAAGCTCAGGTGGCTTGGAATATAAGGGTTAACCCTATTCGATAAAAGGAAAAGCCGAAGCATAGGCTTCGGCTGACGCAGTGCATATTAATGCTTAAACATAATCTGTGCGAATGCTATTTGTTAAGAAGGTTCTGCTGTGCGATTTCGATAGCCCGCTTAACCATATTGCCGGCATCTTTGGCACGGATGCCGCCCCAGCCTTCCTTTTGGACTACATCATAAAAGCCAAGCTCTTTCGCAATTTCTTCTTTTAAACCATCTGACATAACGCCCCGTCTTCTGCCCAACATTAACATCCCCTTTCGCACTGCGGTATGTATAGTATGTGAAAAAGACCTTTTATTCATTAAGAAAAGCGCAAGTGCCTCAGGAACAAGCCAATAACCGCTTGTTCCTGAGGAGAGGATCCAAAGAAGCCCTTCCATGGCGCTCACCCCCGGCGACACCTCAAGGGGGGCAGGCTGCTTGCGCGGGACAGCTTTAAAAATAGGCAAACAAAAAGCAGTAAACAATTTGTTCACCGCCCGCTGTCATATATATTAGCTTAAAGCAACCTGTCCTGATGTGTCTTCATAGAATGTAATTTGAACCGTTTCTGTTAAAACATCTGCATAGCTGTAAGATACCCGTTCAAATGCATTTTCATCCTGATCTAACTCAATCACAAATACTGAAGGATACGTTTCTGCCAGAACCCCTGAGCGTTCAATGGTCTTTCTGCGCCCGCCATTTGCTTTTAGCAGGAGCCTTTTCCCAAGATTTGAATCAAGAGCTTTTTTAATATCTGATAATGTTTTTGCCATTCGGTCCACCTCACTATGTTAAGTATATCACACTGACACATTACTGTCAAACAAAAATATAAATTATAACAGTGTTTAAAAATAAATGTCAATATGTTTTGTTCTACTTTTTCTTCTAATTTTCAACAATTTTAGGATTACCTTAAATGGCAAAGATTATGTATAGTTTTGGAAAGCCTTATGAGACTGCATTTCATTACCTGGGAAATAGTCAAATTTCACATACGCGAAATTCGTCGAAAAATGCTTAACAAATTCTAATTTTTTGCGGGAAAACATAAAAAAAACAAGCCGCTATAATACACAAACGGCCTGCTGATTAGGATTCGTTTAGATCATCGTCATTGTAAGGCATTCCTGTTCTCAGGACTCCCCGGGTTTCAATTCCTCCAAGTCCCTTTTCACCTGTTAATGTATTTCTTAAGATATCCCATAAATTGATTCTTTCCATAAATGGAGTAAGGCTGACTTTCGCAACAATGTATACGGGGTCAAGGGCATGGATATTCACCCTGGAAGGAGAACTGGCAAAGTTTGCGCCAGCATGGATCAGCGATTCGAAATGGGACTGGCATGCTCCGGCAAAAATGACAAGCTGATCAAGGTGGGGTATTTTTTTCCGCGCTTCCCTCACCGCCTGTACAAATTCCCTGGAGTGCCTGTAAGCATTGATATCGGATTTCTTTCCCTTTGCCTTTGAATAGGCATCATGACCTGTTACAACCAGGATATCAGGCCTGTAATGGTCGATGAGCTGTCCGATTTTCATCGGCATTTCCTTTTCACTGCAATGAATTCCAGTTACGGGTATTCCTATTTTTTCATAGACACTTAAGCATTTCTTTAAATAAGATGGATCACCATCGAGATGAAGCACCCTGCCTGGTATCTGAAAATAATTAAGTGTCTTGCTGTAGCCGTCAGTCACCTCATACTCCTGCTTCTCTCTTAAAAGAGCCAGGTCCTGCCGGATCAGCTGGAAAGACTGTTCCTCAAGCGACCTATACTCCTGCTCAAGCTTCATCCGCTGCGCCTGGTTAATGACGATTAAATCCTCACAGGGAGCATCCGCAACGAGACGGATATCTTCTCCGAATAATATGGCCATTTTTTGGCCGCCCTGTTCTTTAATATCAATCACGCGGAATAAAATATCACAGTGATACGAAATTCTTCCGACGATATCCATCGTATTTATAGTCAATGTCGTCACTCCAATTGCCCGAGGATAAACGCGGGCTTCTTCTGGTCTCTTGTTTGTGATTTATTATTTATGTCATAAATTATGCATTCGTCTATAAACATGTGCGTAGAATTAGAAAAGCGGAAAAGCATTGCCCGCCCCGACTCCTCGAGGGGGCAGGTGCTCGTCCTAAAAGCTATGCTTTTATTCGTATGATGATGAAGCTGACGAGGCGTTCCTTGTGGTGCTATCCAGTTATTGGCGTTCTATATTTGAGGCAAAATAAAAAGCCCGCTGTTTTCAGCAGGGCTTCATTTTTATGAAAAATGCGGCAGCAGGGCATCACTCAAGCGGGCAAATTCTTCAATGGATAGAGTTTCCCCTCTTCTGCCCGGCTCGACATTGGCTTGTTCGAGAGCGGAGAGAATATGTTCCTTCTTTTGTTTTCCTCCAGGAAGCTGGCTTGTTAAATTATTCAGCAGAGTCTTGCGCCTTTGTGCAAAGCTTGCTTTTGTCACCTTGAAAAAGAAGGATTCACTTTTAACCGCCACTGCAGGCTCTTTGCGCTTTGTCAGTTTGATGACGGCTGAATCCACATTCGGCTGCGGAACAAAGACCGTCTTCGGCACGATCATGGCCGTTTCAGCCTCTGTATAGTACTGAACAGCAATGGAGAGTGAGCCGTACTCTTTCGTTCCCGGACGGGCTGAAATTCTGTCTGCTACCTCTTTCTGAAGCATACAGACGATTCCTCTGATCGGAAGCTTGTCCTCGAGCAATTTCATGATAATCGGCGTTGTAACATAATACGGAAGGTTGGCGACAACCATAATATCGTTAATGCCTTCAAACTCCTGTTCAATTGCTGTCTTAACATCTGCCTTCAATACATCTTCATTGATGATGGATACATGGGGATATGGCGATAGAGTTTCCTCTAAAATTGGAAGCAGCCGCTGGTCAATTTCAAAAGCAAGTACCTTTTTGCTTCTCCGGGCCAGCTGTTCAGTCAATGCCCCAATTCCAGGGCCTATTTCAATGGCGCCCGATTCTTCCGATAAATCCGCATGATCGACAATTCTCCGGAGAATATTCGTATCGATCAAAAAGTTCTGTCCCAGGCTTTTCTTAAAAGAAAATCCGTACTTATCCAAAATCGCCCGTGTTCTGGCTGGTGTTGCAATATCTTTATGCATTTTGTTCCTCCTTGCGAATAGCTTCGATTGCCTCAGCAAAGTCTCTCTGGCTGATTTGAAACATCATTAAGCGCTTATGAAGCTGCTTGCCGTTTGTGTAGCCGATTTTGAGAAGTCTGCCAAGCTTTTCTCTTCTTTCCTTGGCGCCCTCTCCGCCAATCAGGCCTGCGGTTACCAAATCTTCCTGGGTAATGGTTTCTTCATAGGTTTCCTGCATAACCTGTGCGTCCTGTAATGCCTGACGGATCATTTCAGGCGATGCATGCTCAACGCCTACTCCTCTGCCGTGCTTATGAAGAGCATCCGCTTTTTCTATAAAGGCATGCTTGCATCCGGGTACATCATTGGTGATCGTATTCCGGATTTTTTGACCGGGAAAGTCCGGGTCTGTGAATACGATTACCCCTCTGGTCTTCTGGGCAAGCTTTATTTTTTCAATGGTTTCCTGATTAATGGCAGATCCATTGGTTTCAATTGTATCGGCATCCAGGGCTCTTTTGATCGCCGCTGTATCATCCTTGCCTTCTACAACAATAATTTCTTTGATTTTCATACTTCCTCCAGGAAAAATAAAATATAAAAAAAATGAAAAAAACTTGAAACATTTCTGTAATGTAATTCGTCTAAATAGATGTAAGAAGAATATAGTAATAAAGAATAGTTCTTATTATATATGATGCAGCTGAGAAATGAAAAATGTTAATTATTAACCTTCTCTGCATTGAAATAAAAAATGCAGGGGAAGCCCCTGCATCACAAAAATTAGTTCAGTATTTTAATCTTTACGGTTTTTCTTCCCCACTTGTAAGCTTCTGATTTAGAGGAGAAGAATACATCAATTTTGTTTCCACGGATGGCGCCGCCTGTATCTGCTGCAACAGCATAGCCATAACCTTCAACATAGACCTTTGTTCCAAGGGGAATGACACTTGGATCAACCGCTATGACCTTTGCACCCGGATTGGCACGCAGATCCAAGCCAGTAGCAGTTTTGCCTGAGCATCCGCTGCAATTGGCCGTATAGGCTGTTGACGATACATATATTTCTTTTCCGCTTGCCTTGCTGCTTGTTCCGCGGGAAACGACCTGTGTTGCTGCAGCCACCTTTGTTCCGACAGCAACGACTTTATCCTGCTTTTCTTTCACTTGCTTTTCACTGATCAGCTTTCTGGAAACTTCCTTGCCATTCTCCAAGACGACTTCAAATTCTTTCGCCTTAAGGCCTTCTTTTCCAGCATTCATCACCTTTTCAGTGCCTTTAGCCAAGCTATTATCTTTCTTTGTCACAACTGCGAAATTAATTGGTTCTTCCACTACATCGGTGACTTTTTCAACTCGAATGACTTTTATGATGTCATTGGCTTTGACTGTCTCTTCCAACTTTGGTTCAACACGGTCTAAATCATTGATCTTGATTCCCTGCTGTGATAAAAAGTCAGCGACCGTAGTCGAAGTTGACCAAACCTGCTTCTCTTTGCCGCCATGATTAAGCGTTAAAGCGAATGCTTTCTCTACTTGAATTTCAAGGTTGCTTTTAATTTTATCCTCTGGCTTTGGCTGAACCTTATCATGTTCAGTCAGAGTAATATTCTGTTCTTTTAAAACGTCCCCGACCGTCTTTGCAGCCGTCCAAATCGTTTTCTTCTCGTTATCTGTTACAACGTTCACCTGTTTAGCCGGTTCATAGACAATTTCTGTATTGTCCTTAACCTCTGTGTTTACCGAGGGAAACACATAATCTTCTGAGCGAAGTGAAATATCTAGATCATCGAATATATCTTGAATCGTTGATGCATGCGTTTTGATGACTTTCTCTTGGCCATCTATCGTCAGTGCTACTGTTTTCTTTGTCGTTTCATATGCAATGAAACCGCAGGCAGCAGCAAAGACTACTAAACTAGCAGAAAAAATGGCCAATTTCTTTTTACTCAAAGACTTGGATAACAGGTTTTTCATGTTTTGAATCACGATGAAAAACGCCTCCTTTTCTCTCGGAGTGATTATATAGAGTATCTTGCCGACTGTCAACTCTTTCAATTTTCCAGCTTCCGAAAGGCTGGTGAATGCAGGCATCGGGCTATGATTGCCTGAATTCATAGAACTGCACTCTATCTCTATGTATGAAAGACAGCTCCTCTCTATGCATGCCTTCTTGCAAATGCCCCGTTTTCGATGATGCTTGCCTTGGATTTATACTTTTCCACACTCATCTGAAAAATCCTTCTTTTTTTGATTTAGGGATTTTTACGTCTTTTTGGTAATTCCTCATTTTCTGCCGATCAGGCGCTCAGCAACCAGGAGCGATTCCGGAAGTTCCTCAAACCTTCAGACTGCCGGTTCTCTATCTGTCACGCTCCTCAACTGGCAGCAAACGCCCTCCGCTCGATCGGCAGGGGTGCTAGAACAGCACTTTTTCTAGTAAATGGCAAGCCCTCT
>Ga0180215_1002813_pt1 | contig 16988 bp, 18 predicted proteins | sample eDN3rd37CBELigBY_FD_128871 | JGI IMG/M metagenome (GOLD analysis project Ga0180215, IMG submission 128871) | Enriched backyard soil microbial communities from Emeryville, California, USA - eDNA 3rd pass 37_C BE-Lig BY (version 2) (version 2) | ecosystem: Environmental > Terrestrial > Soil >... | reverse complement strand
TCGTCTCTCGGTGAAGCATGGGTCGTCTCTCGGTGAAGCATGGGTCGTCTCTCGGTGAAGCATGGGTCGTCTCTCGGTGAAGCATGGGGACGGTTCTGGTGCTTCATTCTCGTAACGAGAATGAGGCAACAGAACCGTCCCTTTGCCTCACTGGATTTCCCAGCTTAGCTGGAATCCTCCTTTTACGTCATCACCTGTGACAACGAAGCGGTAAACTCCTGTCTCTTGAACTTCAAACTTCCATTTATACTCACCTAATTCTGTAATTCCAACGAGTTTGTTTTCCTCGTTTTTGATTCGAAACCCGTGACCTCCGCCATTAGTGTTTTGAAATTGGTGTGACAATATCACTTGTTGGCCAGCTTTAAGTGGAATGGAAACTTCATGTTCTCCATTAAAATGTTCAAAAGTTGCTTCGTATGAATTCTCCTTTTTCACCTCATGCCATTGTTCTTTTTCCGTAAAATCAAAGGGAATGAAAACGAGAAAGACAATTGGTAAGATAAAAGCAAATATGTACCGAAACGGCTTTATTTTATCAGACAAGTATGTTCCAAAATAGTAAACTAGTGCGCTAATTGCTCCAACTGTACCCGCAATGATTGTAAAAATGTTTACCTCAAGGCTAATAACCAGGAACAACGAAAAACCCGCGATAAGGTACAGAGCGATTTTTACCTTATGAGAGATTCTTGGAAACTTATAAGTTACTAAATCAATCACCACTGAGCAAAAAATGGCATACCCGAAGCAAACCGCCCACAAAAACCACTCTGAAATCGATTCAACAAATTCATACATATCAAAATCTGACGCTACCAATAGAAACGTAAAAAACACAGATAGTAAAAATCCTGCAGCTGCTAGCTTCGTTGTGACATAAGAAAGTAGTTTAAATGTGCCTTGTTTATTAATAGATACCATGCTGATTCCCCCTCTTTGCCTCCAAAGATAGTGAAGTACTTCACATATTATCATAACACAAATAAAGCAGACGTAAAGCACGGGGACGGTTCTTCTGCCTCACTTTTCAACTGTACGATCACGAGATTATTTTTAATATAATTGTTTTCTAGTACGTTTTATCTAAACAAACGTTTGTTGAAGAGTCTTTACACGGTATTCAGCTTTCTAATCAGACGTTTGTTTAGATTATGACGGTTTAGTGGAATAACTTTTTTTGAGGCGTGGGGACGGTTCTCGTGCTTCATTCTATGGAAAATAAACTTATTTTCATAGAACTGCAGACCTATTCCACAGTAACAGAATACTGAGGCACGAGAACCGTCCCCCTGCTTTATGATAAAATGGGGATACATTGACAAGGGGAGGATTTTACATGAATCAACCAAATTGGCTTAAGTGGGCAAAGGAGCTTCAGTCGATTGCACAAGCTGGACTTGCTTATTCAAAAGATGTCTATGATTTGGAGCGCTTTGAGCAAATACGAGACTTAAGTGTGGAAATAATGAAGCACTATACTGACATGAGCCACACAAAAATAAGAGATTTATTTACAAATGAAACTGGCTATGCAACTCCTAAGGTAGATATTCGCGGGGTTGTTTTTAAAGATAATAAGATTTTAATGGTACGTGAAAGTGAAGACGGAAAATGGTCCCTTCCTGGTGGTTGGGGTGACATCGGGTTCACTCCAAGTGAAGTGGCCGTGAAGGAAGTGTATGAAGAATCAGGGTTTGAGGTTAAGGCAAATAGACTGTTAGGTGTTTTTGATAAATCACGTCACCCTCATCCACCGTCTGCCTATCACATTTACAAATTGTTTATCTTATGCGACATTACTGGCGGACAAGCAAAGGAAGGTATTGAAACAAGTGCGGTTGGCTTCTTTGGCTTGGATGAGCTGCCTCCTTTATCTGAAGGACGGATTACCACGTCACAAATTGAATATCTCTTTGATTGCTTACATAACCCGCAGAAACCTGTCTATTTTGATTAAACTTCCTCATTTTCATTAAAATATGAGGGCTGTCACTTAATCCTTATGTTTTACTCATAAAAATTTACTTTTGAGGAATACTAAGCATGTGTGAAATCAGAAAAATCCTCGATTTCTTACCTCAAAACTTTTCTGATCTTCCACAAAAAAGGAGGGCTACTGACTTTGTTCGGTAACCCCTTTTTTGAAGCAGGTTTGCTCTCAGGGCGAAGAAAAAATATAGAATGATTGTAACTAGGAAAAGAAGGTACCAACTCCTCTAAATAAAGCAAACGGTGTTACGAACAAAAACGCTGTCCAAAATGATAAACCTATCTTCTCTTCCCCCATTCGGACAAAATCCTTACTCCACTACCCTAAACTGTCCAAATCCCTCCCTCATTCGGACAAAATCTTTACTCCACTACCCTAAACTGTCCAAATCCTTCTCTCATTCGGACAAAATCCTCACCCCACTAACCTAAACTGTCCAAATCCTTCTCTCATTCGGACAAAATCTTTACTCCACTACCCTAAACTGTCCAAATCCTTCTCTCATTCGGACAAATTCCTCACCCCACTAACCTAAACTGTCCAAATCCTTCTCTCATTCGGACAAAATCTTTACTCCACTACCCTAAACTGTCCAAATCCCTCTCTCATTCGGACAAAATCCTTACACGACTACCCTAAATTGTCCGAATCCCTCCCTCATTCGGACAAAATCCTCACCCCACTACCCCAAACTGTCCGAATCCCTCCCTCATTCGGACAAAATCCTCACCCCACTAACCTAAACTGTCCAAATCCCTCCCTCATTCGGACAAAATCCTCACCCCACTACCCCAAACTGTCCAAATCCTTCCCTCATTCGGACAAAATCCTCACCCCACTACCCTAAACTGTCCGAATCCTTCCCTCATTCGGACAAAATCCTCACCCCACTAACCCAAACTGTCCGAATCCTTCCCTCTCATTCAAACAAGATTTACCACTTTTCAATATTTTCACCGCTCGGTTTGACCTCATCAAAACTAAACAAAACAATCTGATCACTCTTTACAATTCCTCTATAGAAAAAGCGCAATCCCCGAGATGGAATTGCGCTAAAGTCCTAGAACTGCACCATAGAACGTCCGAGCACGATAAGCATTCAGACAACTGGTCATTATACATTTTTCAATATTCCACTTCAAAGCAGTAGCGGTTCTTCTGCCTCGTTCCCACGGAATGAGGCAGAAGAACCGTCCCCATGCTTTCCCCCTGCTTTCACGAGAACCGCTCCACCTCTTCACCCCTACTTCAATATGAGGCACGAGAACCGCTCCACCTCTTCACCCCTACTTCAATATGAGGCACGAGAACCGTCCCCATGTTTCCTCATGCTTCACCTGCCCCTGCTTCACCTGCCTTGCCGCCGCCCCTTGCTTCACATAGCTGTAGTCAGAGCGGTTAACCGGAATGAACCCTCTTGGTGTGTAAAAGCGGAGGAGGTCTCCTTCTACGAGCTTGTCTGAGTGACTTAGTTTCATCACTACCGCTTCTCTTAGTCGTAACGCTTCATCCATTTCTTGGATCACGTCTCCAGTAGTAGAATCATAGAATGTGCCTCTGATGTAGGAAATCGTTGGTCCTACAAAATCTCCATTTCGAAATGGGATGAGTTCGTCATGCTGCACTGAGAGTAAATCTGTTCCGAACATGACATAATGTTTCGTGTCGATTCCCAGCAAATGCATTAATGTTGGCATGACATCAATTTGGCCGCCGTATTGATGCATCGTCCCCCCTTGGATGCCAGGCACACGAATGAATAATGGCACCCGTTGTAAGCCGGCACTATCAAACTCCGTAATTTCTTTACCTAACACCTTCTCCATTGCTTTGTTATGGTTTTCCGAAATTCCATAATGGTCCCCATACATGACGATGACAGAGTTATCATATAGGCCCGATTCCTTCAAGTAATCGAAGAACTCCTTCAACGCCTCGTCCGCATAGCGTGCGGTTTGGAAGTAATTGTCTACAGATCTATCGCCTGTCGTATGTGGTGCAATGGTTGTTTTAGTTTGGTCCATCGAATATGGATAATGATGCGTGACCGTAATAAATTTTGTATAAAAAGGCTGTGGTAACGATTCTAGTAACGGAATTGACTGCTCAAAAAATGGCTTGTCCATTAATCCGTATTCCGCCATGTCCTCTTCCTTTAAATCATAGTAACTAGCATCAAAGAAATGATCAAAGCCAAAAGATTTATAAATTTCTTCTCGATTCCAAAACGTCCCATTGTTACCATGAAACACTGCCGACGTGTACCCCGCCGGTCCCAAAATCCCCGGTGCTGCTTGGTATGTATTGAGACCTTTTAATGAAAAAGCAGAACCCTGCGGCAAGCCATACAACGAATTTTCTAACATAAATTCAGCATCAGACGTTTTTCCTTGGGCGGTTTGATGGAAAAAGTTATCAAAGTACATCGTGTTTTCTTCTGTTGTCAATGAGTTTAAAAATGGTGTTACCTCTTCACCATGAAGCTCATAATTAATCAAGAAATTCTGAATCGATTCAAGGTGAATATAAATTACGTTCATCCCTTTGGCTGCCCCAAAATAATTGGGATTTGGTTTTGCATATTGTGATCTTGTAAAATTAAGCACTTCGGCAATATCATTACTGTCTGCCATTGCTCGTTTTGCGGATGCTTTCGTGCTTAGCACTGCATCATAAATGGTGTAATTGTACATACCTAAATATTTCACGATATAATTTCGGTCAAACGTTCTTGTTAACAAATCCGGTCTGTCTTCCTCTGCAAGCTTTAAGTTAAAAGATATAATCAACATGGCAACAACAAAAACCAAGGCCGTTTTCCAGGCACGTGTTTCCACATTTTTCTTTAATCCTCTAACCCCAAGGATAATCACAACAATAGTATCAAGGAAAAAGAGTGGATCATATGGTCTCAATAGTGATAGCACACTTCCACTCACATCTCCAAAGTTTTGCGTTTGCATCAATGTTGGCAAGGTTATGAAGTCGTTAAACGATCGATAATAGACCGCATTCGCAAATAACAGGACGCTTAGGGTAAAATGGATGACCATCAACCACACGTATTTTCTTTTACCTGTTCCAAGTAAGGCAAATCCGAGAAAGAATAAGACCGACCCTAACGGATTGAAAAACAGTAAAAATTGCTGCATCCCATTTTCTATACCCAAATTAAATTCTGTCTGTTGAACAAGATACGTTTTTATCCATAATAAAAAAGCTGCTAAAAAGAAAATGCTATAAAATCTATTTTTTCGAACCATGTTTTGACACCTCTTACATCTAGTACTCTATCATTCAAATACCCATATCTTACCATAACTAATCCTTATAATCTAATTTTCTAGCAAATCTAAACTGACGTCTTTTTAAGCCATTGGTCTAGATACACGACACGATTTACCGACTCTTTCATTTTTTCTTGTAAAAGCACCTTACGTGCCTCATCTTGACCTCGTTTCATCACAGTTGAAAGTGACTTGTGGTCAAATCTGCCCACATCGACCAAATCAATATCCATAATCATGTCACTATGTTTTTTCAATAATTGCTCCGTGTGAATGGAGCTAGCGATGTCCATATATCGATTCACACACGATAATACCCCTTTTGGTGTTTCGTTTTGCATGTTTGAACTTAACACCCTAATTGCGATGCAGTGCCTAGCACCCATTGCTTTGACTACATCTGCTGGATTATTGTTTAAAATATAGCCATCAACCAATAATTTACTGCCCATTTCGACTGGCGAAAAAACGCCTGGTATCGCAATCGAAGCGCGCAATGCCTTGGCTACCTCACCTTCTTTGATGATCGTAAGTGACCGTGAATGCAAATCCACACAAACCACTGCAAGGGGAATATCCAAATCGGAAAAATATTTCCCATCCGTTAACTTTAATAATGTTTGATAAAACCGGTCACCTTTTAACCACCCTTTTCGATTAAAGCCAATGTCGAGGTGCTTACGAATCGATAATGACTCTACTGCGTCCGCCATTTGATCTGGTCTCATTCCGCACGCAAAAAGACCAGCAATCACTGCTCCAGCACTTGTTCCGGCCACATGGGTCACTGAAATATCATGTGATAAGATTTCCTTAAGAGCCCCAATATGGGCGACACCGCGTAAACAGCCTCCCCCGAAAGATACTCCTGTTTCATGCACGATTGTTTCCACCTTCCCTTACAGGTGTTCGTTCCTGTTCACGTTTATTTTTCATATAAAAATAAATGAAAATCATCACTAAAATGAGTGCAACAGCACTGTATAAATAACCACTATAATGATCGTAAAATTGCTTAAAAGCCTGATAACTACCATTAAAATAATTTCCTAATAAAATCATCACAAACGACCATGGATAAATGCCAATAAACGTAAGTAGCAAATACGATGATAGCCTCATTTTACTCATTCCTGCTACATATGAAATATAATTACCAAGACCAAATGGCCGCGAGAAGGCCACACTCCATACGCCATACCGAACGAACAGCCTCTTCGCCTTATCTAAACCCTTTTTAGCACGCTTTTTAAAAAGTCCTTCGACCTTACTGCCAAAAAAGTAAGGAAGTAAGCTTGCAAGGCAATACACGACACTCATCAGAGCCGCAATCCAAGCTGTATTCCAATAACTAAATGGCAAAATGTAACCATACGCTAACACAACTGCAATTCCTGGAAAAGGGAGGGATGAACCTTCAAGGAACATGGCTGCAAATAAGCCGATAATCCCAATTTCTTTTAACCAGTTTAAGATGATTTCAACCACTACCTTTTCCTCCTTTTATCGTTGCCTGGGCACCGTTTTTTCCTTTTACTATAAAGTTTCGATCAATTTGCCATTATTTACACCTACAATATCTTCAATAAAGTGGAAAATGTCCTCTGGTTTTGAAAGGTCTTGAGTATTCAAATACTGCGCGACACATCGTTTATATTCCCTCATTCTCGGTTCATTGTGTAATATTTCTGAAAGCTGATCTGCGAGATTTCGACCCTCTTTAATGGGAAAAACAAGTCCCTGTTCTTTTAAATGCGTGAGATTAATTTCCTCCTGCCCTGGAAGTGCAGAATGGATAAAGATTGGCACGTTCGCTTTCATGGCCTCGCTGACTGTGACACCTCCAGGCTTCGTAATAATTGCATCTACCGAATTGTATAGGGCATTCATCTGCTTTCGTGAGGTGATATATGGTAGAGGGTGAACGTTGTAGTTGTTTCGGTTGGAAAGTTCATGATACAGCTGTTTGTTATTCCCGCATAACACATAAAAATTGATGCGCTGGTCATAACCCGCTTGATTGACTAGCTCCATGATGTTACCAAGACCCGCGCTGCCTCCTGAAAGAAGGACGGTTAGCTTACGATTTGGTGTTTGTGCGTTTGTACTAACAAAGCTTTCGTCTACAGGAATTCCTGTTATCCATATTTTCCGCTCAGGTACATGATTATGCTCCATAAGATATGTCTTCATCTTAGTATCAGAAACAAAATGATACTCAATCATCTCACTTCCCCACACATCGTTTATGAAAAAGTCTGTATAGATATTCACGACAGGCACATGACACGCACCCGATTTTTTAAGATTACTAAGTAAATACGATGGAAAAGCATGGGTACAAATGATTAAATCTGGTTGCTCTTCGGTAATGATTTTTTCAAGCTTGTGCTGAAACAACAAATCGTAATGTTTATAAGAACGCTTTTGTTTCGATTGATAAGCAAGCTTTTTATACACTAACGCATATGACGCTGGATAACGCTGAATCCAGCTTAAATATGTTTTCGTAATCATCGATTCTACCTTCGGATTCCAGCTACTCAACAAATCTACTTTTTTACATTCAATACCATCACTTCGCCTTGAAATGTAGCCAGCAATCGCACTAGCAACCTGATGATGTCCAGATGGTAAACTTTCTAACAATGGAAAAAATAAAATTTTCTTCAATTAAGGCCACCTCACTTCGTTACTTCTTCTTGTCATGCTTTTATTGTAAAAAGTAAACATTAAGAAACTCTTATTAAAAATGTTAAGATTTTCTTAATTTCATGTTCTATCTGCCCATTCATCTTCAACCTTTGTTTCGTTCCATTTTTTATAAACAAGATATAAAACATATGCTGCAACTATCGCCAAGATTGCGGGGAAATTTGAGACTGTGACTGCAAATGCTACCACCCCAACAGTTGCCCACATTACCTTACGACCAGTAGAATATGATTTTACATACCTCTTAAAAGAGAAATACATAATGACAAGCCCAATTACCATCCCAACAAATGAATCAACATTTGCTAACAATATAATCGCGGCGACGATACCGACTACCAACAAACCAAGTTTTTTCATTTTCCTGCCTCCATTCATCTTATGACCTTATCTTATCGCGGAATGGAGATCGCCATAATGTGCCTCAGTTATATTTTCAACTAAGACTTGAGAAGTAGGTGGAGTAAACGTTGGTGTCTTTGTTTTGTAAAATGACATCTTCTTTATGTCGTTTAAACGGTGTTTCTTTGAACGCTAAGAGTTCATCATTAAGTGGTATCAACGTTGTTTTTTTGAAACGCTAAGAGTTCATCATTAAGTGGTGTCAACGTTGTGTCTATGTACAGCTAAAATGACATATCATTTCACATGGTTGGCACATTGACAGGAAAAACTTATTTCTTTCATTTTATATATTTATTTATTGAATTACAATAATTTATTATTGATATTTATAATATTATTGTTATTTTTATTAATATCCCTTATAATAAAAACAGCAAACCATTTCTGGTCTGCTATTTTCATATGCGTTTTTCCGCAAAAAGGGAACCATTTATTTGTATTGGGCGTGATAAATTTTTCAACGAACTTGGCTCAATGTTGCAAGTCTAATCGTTACTTTGAACAAGTCTCCATCCACTTCAATGTCCAGCGCACCTTCATGCAGGTCAATGATTGACTTTGCGATTGCAAGACCAAGGCCCGACCCTTCCGTGTGACGCGATTCATCACCTCGTTTGAAACGCTCAAATAACTCGTCACTGTTTTCACTCAGTTCATATTTCGAGATGTTTTTAAACGTGATGACAATTTGATTGTGTTCTTCTTTTACATTGATAAAAGCCCGTGTGTTAGGCAATGAGTATTTGAGCATGTTGCCAATTAAATTTTCAAACACCCGCCACAGCTTTTGTCCATCCACAAGTGCATAGACCGGTTTTTCAGGATTAGTAACCCGGAATTGAATTCCAGATTCTTGCATCGATTCATTGTACTCTGCTAGTGACTGTTGAAGCAGTTGGACGATGTCTACCTTTTCTTTTAGTAGCTCAATCGAACCACTCGCCATTTTGGATGCTTCAAACAAATCATCAATTAGTACCTTTAAGCGTTTTGATTTGCGGTCAATGATTTCAAGATACGCCCCGCGCTCATCTTCTGTTAACTCAGGATTTTTTAACAGCTCCGAATACGTAATAATGGATGTCAGCGGTGTCCGCAAATCATGACTCACATTTGTAATGAGCTCTGTTTTTAACCTCTCACTCTTAGCTTGAGCGGTTTGCGATTGTTTCACACCGTGCTTCATTTTATTAATATCTTCAGCATGCTTGGCAAACACTGATTTCCCTTTAACAGGTAAATCTGGCTCGTAGCGACCGTCGGCAATTGCTCTCGTGTGCAACATGATTTTGTTGAAATCCCCCAATTTTTTTATACTGATGAAAAAGAGTGGGATACCAATGAGAAAGAACAACGGGAAAAAGATAATCAGGAACCCTTCTTCAAGCCCCGCAAGCCCGAGAAACAAGCCGTTTGCAAAGAAAATGATTAATATGAAAAATACTTGCGTTCCTAATTTTCGATTTAAAAAGGCATTTCGGAACATGTTGAGTACTTTATAAAGAAGTGTGTTTTCCCAGACTTTTCTATCGAAAGGATACATTTTCACCCTATTATACATATACTTACATTGCAGCCATGTAAGTCCATATACGATTGTTAACCAAAAGAGGAAAAACACAATATCATCAGGATTATAATAGACGTGTGGTGATGATTCTGATGTAATTCCTAGCGCTGTTAAAATAGAAATAAAGAGTAGTAAGATTGCTAGATCAAATGGTATTTTATTATAGGTAGTCTGCCATTTAGCAGGCGCGATTTTAGCAGTGAGTCCAAATTTTTTGCCGATAAACATACTAACCACTAATGCAACCAGCGCCCCAAGTGTATAAATCCAAAACGAAATTCGTTCACTTTGATAGCTATGATAGTCAAGCATAATTCTATTCGTCGCTGGTGTATTCTTTGAAACAGCTATTTGCCCCTCAAATAAATGGCCATTTAGTGAAAAGTCAATATCCTCATCATACTGCCAGAATAACGGTCGGTTAATTAAACTTAGATAGGTATGATCCTTTGTTGGATAGGTTTGAATAAAATGCATCGTTTTGTCATTAATAAATTCATCAACGAGGTTGCTATCTTTTGTTGAGAGATTTGTGTAGATTTCACCCGTTTCGGTATCTCGCAAAAAATAGGCAAATGCTTCTTCATATGACTCATAGTCATCTCGATACGCTTCTAGCTGCTTTAAATATTTATCAATATGTTTTTCTTTTTCTTTGACGATTTTAGCTTTCACATGCTCGTCACTTTCAAAGTTTTTCGTAATGTCTGCGATTTTTTCATCACGTTCTTTTTTATAAGCATCTGCGGCCTTTGTGTTATTATTCGCCTCGGCTTCTTCGATTTTGTGATTATATCGCTGTTCGATATTGGTGATTTGATCTGTTAAATTACCATAACGGTAGCGATGCTCGTCAATTTCCTCTTGTGTTATCGAAATTTTTTTGATCATCTCTTCTTTTGTTTGATATGAGACTTCAAACATGTTGAGATAGTCGGAAAATTCCCCAATCGTCCCCTGAAATTGGGACGTTTCAAAATAATTTTGCTGTAGATAATCTCGGTCATTTACTAATGCTGATAGAACACCACTGACTCCATAGGCAAACAGAACGAGCCACGCAATTACCCCGATTCTACTTCTCCATTTTGTATCCAATTCCCCATACCACCTTTAAATATCTTGGATTTTTTGGATCGATTTCGATCTTTTCACGGATTTTCCGGATATGCACAGCAACCGTATTTTCGGCGTTATAATAAGGTTCATTCCATACTCTTTCATAGATTTCAGAGATTGAAAATACCCGGCCAGCGTTCACCATCAAGAGCTCCACAATTTTATACTCAATCGGTGTTAATTTCACTGGTTCCCCATTCACGGCCACTTCCTTCGCAGCTTGATCGATCGTTAATCCGTTCAAATCAATGACTTTATTTCTTCCCTCATACGGTCCTAACGTCACATACCTTCTAAGCTGTGATTTTACCCGTGCAATCATCTCTAATGGATTAAAAGGCTTCGTCACATAATCATCCGCACCGACCTGCAAGCCTAAAATCTTATCGGTATCTTCACTTTTTGCACTTAAAATAATAATCGGGATATTCTTCTGTTCGCGAATTTTAAACGTCGCCGAAATCCCATCCATCCTAGGCATCATAATGTCGAGCAAAATCAAATGAACCTCATTCTCTTGCAAGCACTCAAGCGCCTCCACGCCATCCTTCGCCTTCAGAACCTTCATCCCTTCATTTCGCAAATAAATCTCAATGCCATCGCGAATCTCCTTATCATCATCCACAACCAACACCACATACTCACTCAACCTAACCCCTCCTCTCCAACACTCAGTTTCTTTAATATGCCCTTAGTATAAACAACACTTCTTAAGTAAATAGTAGGGAAAAAATGAAGAATTTCTTAAGATTTGCGAAGCACGGGGACGGTTCTCGTGCCTCATGTGAAGCGTGGGGACGGTTCTCCTGCCTCATAGCGAGAGGGTGGTTCTCCTGCCTCGTGAAGCGTCCGGGTGGTTCTCCTGCGGCACAGGGACGGTTCTCATGCTTCATCTGTCCGGTGAGGCACAGGGACGGTTCTCCTGCCTCATCTGTCCGTGAAGCTTGAAGCGGTTCTCGTGCACCACATCTTCCCTCTGTACACATCTATCTGTCCTCGCACTCGTTATATCTATCAAATCTACCGCTTTCAAGCACCACTTATACTCTCCACATCCACTTAATAAATACTATTAACTCTTATCATAGCAGTGTAGTTTCTGCAAATAGAAATCCTACTCCTTTAGAAACCAACTCTATGTTCGAATGCCCCTGTTTCGAGATAGAAACTTGTGGAGATGCAAAAAACGGTTCTCGTGCCTCATTCCCAAGGGGAATGAAGCACAAGAACCGTCCCGGCGCTTTACTTAGTTAACGATACAGCTATATCTTTTCCAACCTCTAACACAACATCATCTCGATCCTTTACTTGTGAAAAAATCATGATATATTCATCATCAGCACCTTCGACTTCTCCCTTACTAAAAATCGGGTCAACTCTTTCACCAGCCGACTTTAAAAACACACCAGATTTCTTTTCATCAACAATATATCCATCTTCCTTATCAATTTTCCTTGCATTCAGGAATTGATGTTCCAACTTGCTCATAATTCTGTATTTCATGCCTGTTTCATCTGTTTGAATTTTTGTGTCCTCTCCTGCCACAACAACCCTAGTTTCAAGCGCCGAAAACTCTACCTGCTTAATTGTGTAGGTTTTTCCCTCAAATTCAAATTCCTTGTTAACCTCCAGTGTTTCACGGTCTGATATGGCAGATTGATCCAACGTGAAGCTTAATGGCCATACCGTTTCTATACTTTCGACCTTGAATTCTCCGCTTTCCTCATCATCACGGTAGATTGTGATATTTTCAATTTCTAACGTAATGTTCTGTCCAGCAAATTCTTTAATTGGTGCAAACGATAATGCTTCAGCAACCTTATTTTCATTGCTGTCATAGTATCGGCTTCCCCACCCTACGTTAGGTAATGGTATTTTTTGACCACTTTCATCGTGTAAACTGATTTTTGTTGCTCCTTCAAAAATATCAAGAAAATAATTTTCTAAATCTGTTTGTTCACTTTGAAAGGTTAATAACAGCTTCGTCTCTTTATCATCCGTCATCACGCCTTCAAAATTTACAGTGATATCATTTTTTTCATCATAAAATGTCTGATCCAACGCTTGACCATTTCCGTTACTAATTGCCGTTCTTACACCTGTATCATCAATATGTTGTGTAGAAAAAATCCTATCATACATTTCTTGAATCGCTGCCACTACAGGGGTGAACGTAAATGTTGACCATGCAAGCAAGCAGGCAGCCGCCGTAATTGAAAGTCGTTTATAAACTGTTCCTTTTTTGGTGATAGAGCGTTTCTGCCCTTCTTTTTTCTCTACCTTTGCTTGTTTAACACCCAATTTTGCACGTTCGTGTAAGTCTTTCGGAATAGTAATTTTCTCAACTTCCTGCTTAATATTATTCATAAAAATCAGCCCCCTTACACTGTTTTCGAAGCTTTTCTAATGCTCTATATAAAACCGATTTAACCGACCCTAGAGGCATATGTAACATTTCCCCTATCTCTCTAAAAGAATATCCTTCATAGAACCTTAACATCACGATACTTTTTTCATGTTCGGTTAACCTTTCGAGCAATTCTTGAAGGGTAATCGAAAGGGATAAATCTCCATCCTCCAAGCCAATTTTTTCTTGATAATCTGGATTGAGATGAACAACTTTTTTATTCTTTCTCATTAAATCGATTGCGCACGTGATTGTAATCCTAAGTAACCAAGACTTGAAAAACTCGGGACTTTTCAATGTTTCGATTTTGCTGAAAGAGCGATATGCCACCTCTTGCACCACATCAAGTGCATCACTTTCATTTTTAACATACACATAAGCCATTCGATAAATGTCCTCTTCATATTGTTGGAAAAGCTTTAAAAAGGCCTTATCATCACCCTTTTGAGCTTTTTTCACTAAACGTATAATAACCGTTCACCTCGCTTGATTTATATCTTACATCCATTAGACAAAACAAAATGAAATTTGGCTTCAATTTTATTTTTAAAGCATGGGGACGGTTCTTGTGCCTCATCACACATAAAGTCACTGAGGCACAGGGACGGTTCTCCTGCTTCATCATACTCACTACGATAAGTGAAGCACAAGAACCGTCCCTCTGTTTCAAAAAGTTTTGTAGAAATGGGTAATTTTTCCCCGAAAAATGGTAGAATAAGGAGAGAATAGTAGAATAGAAGATTCAGGGGGAAATGATATGATCAAAGTCACCCATGCATTAACTGTTGTGATGATTATCCTTCTTATTGGAGTCGTTGCGTATGGAGAAGCAACATGGGGAAAGACAATCGTGCAGACAGAAGATAACTCGAAGCCTAACGATACGATTACACTGACCAATGAAACTCTTGTGGCAAGTAAAGAAATCGGGTTAGAGAAAAAAGATGATTCCTTGGACGAGAAACTCCTTGAGGGATCAGACGAGGACGAAGAGGAACTAGAGGATGAGGCTTCAGAACTTGAACTTGACGAAGAGTCCCTGGTTACAACAGAGCAAACCTACGTACCTACTACTAATTGGAGCTACACACCAAGCACTAGTAGTCAACAGTCGACTAACAAAACTAGTAACTCGGAAACGTCTAGTAAAAGTCCGACATCTAAGTCCGGTAATACTAGTTCTAATGCGGATTCATCCACGAAGGATGATAGCAATACTAGTTCAGATTCTGCTAAAAAGCCAGAGAAGGATACTACACCTTCTGATAAAAAGGAACCAACAACCAAACCAAAACCAACTGAACCAAAGCCTAGTGAGGAACCTACAAACGAAGAGGAACCTGATAAAACAGAGGATAGTACAGGTAATGACCAACCTAGTCCAGAGCCTGAACAAACTGAAGAACCTGAATCCGATTCTGGATCAAACAATGACAGCAATGAAAATCCTGCCTCACCTACTGAACCAAAGGAAGAATCAACTGAAACAAATTCGACTAAATCATCAGATAGTGAATCATAGAATCTTACATATTGTTAAAACGCCCTTTCAATTAAGGGTGTTTTTTCAGTTATGATTGTTGTTAAATTTGACTAATCTATAGACAACTAAATTTTCACACCGAAAGGAACGCAACAATATGTCACAGGATGTTACCGAAAACGTGCTGCATCTTAAAGAGCTTCTATTAACATCATTTGTATTTGAAAAGACAGATACATATGATAGTTTATGAGTGTCAAAATTCATTGTATAGTCATTAGCTAACAAAGTGGTTTCATTCAATGCGAAACTATAATTTTACGACTATATATATGAGGGGGCTATAATATGAAAATTCAAAAGTTATTATTTGCTTTTATGTTAATGTTATTATTATCGGCTTGTAATCAACAAACCCTTGAAGACCCTGCAAATCTAAAGGTTAATAGCGAATATAATCGTTCGGCAGATATTAAAGGAATAATAGTAAAAGTTGACGAAGATAAAGCTCAACTGTTAATTAAGGGAAGTGGTTTTGGGCTGAATGATGGAGGCGAAGGAATTATTCAGTTGGATACAAAGTATTATTCATCTGCAAGCTTTGAAGAAAAACAGAAAGTTGAAATATGGGTTGATAGTAAGGTGAACGTGGCAGAAGAGCATAACTTTCCGATTATTAGGGATGTTGCTAAAATAAATTTTACTCCAAAAAAAGAAGAATGATTTATGGTTGTGAAAAATCTGATAAACATTGTAGGAATATCAATGGAGGAAACCTTATTTTTAAGGGTTTCCTCTAATTTTATAAAATATCAACTTTAAAATTTAACAGAGCCTTCGTATTAAAAAAACGTTTTGACTTCCTCTGTTTCAACATTGCACTCTGTACAACGAAAATCAATGGCTAACGCAGATTCTTGGATTTCATGTGTTGTTTCGCGCTGACAACGTTCACAGTACATCACTTCTGTTATTTCTTTCAAGTCAAGTCACCACTCTTTTGAATTTATATGTTTATATTTACCAAACGGGTGAAAAATAAACGCTCGTTTTAATTGTAAGAGATGGTGAACGTACGGATTATCATTTACACTATAGCCCAATTCTGTAAATATTGTTATTAAGAGGATTTTATTTTTAAAATCAATTTTCAAGGAGAGTGGAGAATGGATTATATTCGAAAAATGCGTTCGGTTATCGGCAATGATTTATTACTGCTAGCTGGCACTTCTGTACTGCTTTTTAACAATGAAAATAAATTGCTATTGGTTCATCGCGCGGATACAAATGATTGGGGTGTTCCTGGTGGATATATCGAAATTGGAGAAACATTTGAAGAAGCAGCCAAACGTGAGGTAGCTGAAGAAACTGGACTCATTACCAAAGATCTTACCTTCTTTAAAGTATTTTCAGGACCTGAATTCTATTTCACCTATCCAAACGGTGACAAGGTGTATAACGTAGTTTCTTGTTATATTGTCACAGACTATGAAGGAGACTTCACATCAGACGACGAAGTATTCGGCCACCAATTCTTCAGCTTAGATCAACTACCAGAAAAAATCATGTCACACAGCCGCGTCGTAATTGACGCGTACTTAAATGAAGCATTAGGGCAGTCCTAAACGGTTCCGGTTTGAGGTGCTTTTTTTAAATTACGTGCAGAAATGAAAGTCATATTGGCATCGTTATGATATATAAAAAAGTAAACTCTCCATAGTAATTGGCGAATTTCTTTTATTAGGGATACAAAAACCTTATTTATATAAAATTGTGATACGGTTACCGTAACGTCCTAAACAAGGGTTGTAGCGATAGTAAAATAAGCGGAAATTTTTCCGTTAAATACAGATTAGAGATCGGTTTGTCATAAATAGGGGGAGTTTTTCCTCCCACTATAAATTAATGTTTTCTCTTATTTACTCCTGTTTTCTCAAGATTTCATTTTTGACACATGAGAGGAAACGGAGGAATTTTCATAAAATGTATAAATATGGTTCGTTAGGGTG
>Ga0180215_1002812_pt1 | contig 16988 bp, 15 predicted proteins | sample eDN3rd37CBELigBY_FD_128871 | JGI IMG/M metagenome (GOLD analysis project Ga0180215, IMG submission 128871) | Enriched backyard soil microbial communities from Emeryville, California, USA - eDNA 3rd pass 37_C BE-Lig BY (version 2) (version 2) | ecosystem: Environmental > Terrestrial > Soil >... | reverse complement strand
AGAATGGATGGAGCGAGTGATTTCCAAGTATTTGCGAGAATTTATATGCCTTTAGCATTTCCAGCGATTGCTACAGTCGGGACGTTCGCATTTGTTAGTAACTGGAATGATTTATTCCAGCCATTAATTTATATGACAAAAGAAGAAATGTTTCCAATAACTGTTGGACTGGCTTCTACCTTAAGTAAAGAAGGAAACTTCGGTATCGAAATGGCCGGTTCTACCATTTCATTTATTCCGACTTTCTTAATCTTTTTATTCTTCCAGCGTTACTTTACCGAAGGAATTCAACTTTCAGGTTTAAAATAGCTTTGAGTGGTGTTAAAAGATGAGGGAATTAAAAATCGGTATGATTGGTTTAGATACGAGCCATGCCACTGCCTTTACTAAGCTATTAAATGATGCCATAACCCCCTTTCATGTAAAAGGTGGAAAAGTTTTATATGCTTATCCCATTATGTCACCTGATTTTGAATTAAGTTATTCAAGAATTGAGCAAATTACGAAAGAAGTGGCTTCATTTGGAGTTGAAATCGTAAGTTCAATCGAAGAAGTTGCGGAAAAAGGCGATGCGATTCTTCTTGAGTCAGTTGATGGAAGAGTTCATCTTGCTCAATTAGAAAAACTCATTCTTTATCAGAAACCAATATTTATTGATAAGCCACTTTGTTTATCTTCAAAAGAGGCTAATCAAATGTATCGATTATCAATCACTTATAACACACCGATTATGAGCTCTTCCGCATTACGGTTTGCAGAAGATTTAATTCGAGTATTGAGCATGAAAGATAAAGGAACCATTATTGGAGCCGACTGTTTTGGCCCGATGGAAATGATTGACGTTTTGCCAGGTTATTTTTGGTATGGAATTCATACAATTGAAATGCTGTATGCGATTTTTGGGAAAGGTGCAAAGACAGTTAGATCTTTTCACCGTGATGATTCTGACTTAATTGTAACAGAGTGGAGCGACGGAAAGATTGGGACGATTCGCGGAAATCGAAAAGGAAATCACCAGTTTGCTGCTGTCATTCATTTTGAAAAAGGGAGTGAATTTGTTTCAATCGATTCAAATGAAAAACCTTTTTATGCAAGTTTACTAGAAGAAGTGATTCGCTTTTTTGAGACTGGAATTGGGCCATTTTCTTTTTCAGAAACAGTTGAAATTATTCGATTCATTGAAGCGGCAAATGAAAGTAGGGCGACTGGTAAAATAGTAGAAATTTAGAATCAAAAAAGCGGGATTAATTCGTTTCCCGCTTTCTTGTTTCATCATGAAATTCATCCATAATGAAGCTCAACCGATAGATACGTCTCGGTCTACCTTTATATGTAATTTTCTCTTCACCGACGATATCGACTAAGTTTGCATCCATCCATTTTAAAAGAATTCTATGGGCACTTCTTGTTGTGATATCTAATGTATACGCAAGTTCTTGTGCTGTATAGTCATATTTTTTATGACGTGCTACCCGTGCCATTAATTTTGTCATATAGGCAGCTGACATACCTGCCTTTTCGGACTTTTTAAGAAGTTCACCGTCAGTAATGGATAGATTGTATTTTTCATATTGGGTATCTGTAATAATATCAACGGGACCAATAACACTTTGGTCCTCACGAACGATATAACAAACATTTCCGCCAATTTCTTTAGCTTGACGAAGAGCAATACGTGCGTGATTACCTGCTTCCGCAGCAGAACGGCCAAAACCGACACCGATACTTAATCGAATACCAAGCTGTTCTTCCGCATTTTTGAGAAGTGGAATAAATTTATAGCCTCTCGTCTCTCTCTCAAAAATGCCGCGAGTTGTGATAAAAGAAAATTCTTCACCACCAGAAGAAATTAAATGACCATCTAGTAGTTTTGTATAATTTAAAAACATTTGCTGAATCTTTAATTTTAACATTTGCACTTCATGTTCAGAAACGAGTTTTTCCGTTGCTTTATCAAAATCAGAGATATCAATAATTCCAAAGACTATTTGTGATTCCTTATTTTTCCGAGCTTCTGTGGCAAGTAAAGCACGTTCAAGTGAAACGATTAAATCTTGATAAGTCGGAGTCACCCATTGATTAGGAATTTGGAGTTTCGTTAACATTTCTGATACTTCTTGAATTCCAGTAAGGGCAATTGAGCCATTATCTTGGTAGTTTTTCTGATGAAATTCTACTATAGATTCGAGACTTACAGAATTCGTATAATCAGGAAAGGCTTTAATTACATAATCATTTCCGTTAATTTCATTTAGGACTTGTTTTAAATATTTTTCATCAATGGTATCTAAAGATAAGTATTTTAATTCATATTGAAGCTTGATCAATATGAGAGAACGATAAAGTCCTGTACCTTTAATTGGAACATAATGAGCAGGTATTGAAAAATCAACTAGTTGATTAGCTAAAAAGTACGTTGGAAATTCGAGAAATAGTAATACTTCGGCTTTTTCCATTAATTCTACGATGGCTTCTTTTGCAATGTTGGAAGGTGTAACGTGAAGAAAAAGCGGATGAAAATTCGGAAATGCTTCGAGTGCTTTTCGACACTCTTGATCAAGTGCTTGTGGTCCAATCACACCGATAATAATTTCCGTCCCTTTTTCAATATGTTCTTTCCCCTTCATTCAAGTCATCCCCTAATAAAAGACTTTTCATGATAAAAAGACAGTTAAGAGATAAGTCTTTTAATCAATTACTTTAAGATTATGACTATTTTAACAGCTTGTCAATTTGCGAGAAGTGAAGAATTCGTATCGACCATTTAAAGACAGTTAAGCGACTTGTCTTTTAATGATGAGAAACTTACAATGAAAGTAGTTAGTAATATATGAATTTTTTGAATGACTTTACTTATTTTTATTATTAAAATATAACTATAGGAGGACAAAATGAAAACGATTACAGAGTTAGAACAATTTATGACTACTCCATCTAAAAGATTAATAGAGGATGTAGCAAAGCTTGATGGAGACATCTTAATTCTAGGAGTTAGCGGTAAAATGGGTCCGACTTTAGCAAAACTTGCTAAGCGTGCCATTGATGAGGCTGGCTTACGAAAACGAGTGATAGGAGTAGCAAGATTTTCAAACAAAAGTTTAATCGATGAATTGAAATCCTTCGGAATAGAAACGATTCAAGCTGATCTTTTAAATGAGGAAGACTTACAATCATTACCAAATGTGAAAAATGTCATCTTTATGGCTGGGACGAAGTTTGGAACTGTTGGAAATGAGCCTTTTACTTGGGCAATGAACACTTACTTAGCTGGTCGCGTAGCAGAGAAGTTTAAAGACTCTCGAATTGTTGTTTTTTCAACAGGGAATGTATATCCATTGACAAGTGTATTAAGTGGAAGTTGTACAGAAGATCTAACACCAAAACCTATAGGTGAGTATGCCCAAAGCTGTTTAGGTAGAGAGCGAGTATTTACACATTTCTCTAATAAAAATCATACCCCTTTACTCATTTTCCGCTTAAATTACGCAATTGACTTAAGATACGGTGTACTGCTAGAAATTGCTAAAAGTGTTTATGAGGAAAAAGAAATTGATTTAACTATGGGTTATGTGAATGTGATTTGGCAAGGGGATGCCAATGAGTATGCGATAAGGTCGCTCCTTCATACGCACTATCCACCAAAAATTTTAAACGTAACAGGTCCAGAAACACTCTCTGTCCGTTGGTTAGCACATGAATTTGGGAAACGAATGAATAAGTCTCCGAAGTTTATCAGTACTGAATCTGACACTGCACTTCTCAATAATGCATCACAAGCCCATAAACTTTTTGGTTATCCGAAAGTAACGATTCAAGAAATGATTGACCTGATTGCAAATTGGGTCATGGATGGTGGGGAAACTATTAATAAACCAACTCACTTCCAAGAAAGAGAAGGTGCATTCTAATGTTAAAGGAAGCAGTGAAAAAGAAACTTCTTGAAGGTGCATTTATTCCTGCCCATCCGTTAGCATTGACTAGTGAACGCAAATTAGATGAAAGAAGTCAACGGGCATTAACGAGATATTATATTGATGCTGGAGTGGGAGGGATTGCAGTCGGTGTTCATACGACACAGTTTGAAATCCGTGAGTTTAACTTGTATGAAAAAGTGTTAAGCCTAGCTATTGAAGAAACGAAGTTAGCTAGAGTTCCAGATGGGTTTATTAAAGTAGCAGGCATTTGTGGAGAGCTTTCTCAAGCCCTTCGTGAAGCAGAGTTCGCACGTAACACAGGTTATGATTTAGGTCTTTTAAGCATGGGAGGCTTGAGTCATTTAACAGAAGACCAACTTCTCGAGCGGGCTGAAAAAGTAGCCGAAGTTATTCCTTTATTCGGTTTTTATTTACAACCCGCAGTAGGAGGACGCATTTTTTCGTATCAATTTTGGGAGCGATTTGCAAATATACCAAATGTCTATGCGATTAAACTAGCTCCATTTGACCGATATTGCACGATTGACGTCGTGCGAGCTGTTTGTCATTCTCCTAGAAATGAAGAAATTGCCCTTTATACAGGAAATGACGACAACATTGTCAATGACCTTTTAACAACTTTTCAATTCACCGTAAATGGAAAAAAAGTAGAAAAGAAGATTGTTGGCGGGCTTCTTGGTCATTGGGCGGTTTGGACGAAAAAAGCAGTTGAGCTCTTTGAAACGATTAAAGTCGTCCAAAACCAAAACTTCATTTCTAAAGAGTTGCTCACACTTGGTCAAGAAATTACGGATACTAATTCTGCATTCTTTGATTCCCACCATCAATTTAAAGGAAGTATTGCCGGCATTAATGAAGTGTTGACTCGACAAGGTTTACTAAAAGGGAATTGGTGTTTAATGGACCATGAAGTATTAAGCCCAGGACAATCTGAAGAAATTGATCGTGTGTACAACATGTATCCTCATTTAAATGATGATGAATTCGTAAAAGCTAATCTATCAAAATGGTTAGGGGTTCAATAATAAGAGCAATCATGTTCATTGTAATTCTTGATTAAAAAGAAACTAGGAAATTAAAAATTTATGAAACATACATTCAATTCATAAAGAAAGAAGGTTTTCGGGTGAAACGACTCGTTGCCCATAATCAAAAAATTGAAATTATTGAAAGTGAGACTCCTCAATTAGAGGGAAGACCATCTTATATTTTAGTTAAAACTTTATATTCTGTTATTTCACCTGGTACTGAGTTAACGATGCTAAAAAATAGTGAAGGTAAAATAGTTAATCTTGGATATAGTGCGATGGGTGAAGTCGTAGAATGTGGAAGCGATATTAAAAATGTAAAAAAAGGAGATCTCGTTGCTTGCTATGGTGCTCCATACGTTCATCATCATGAGTATTTACTAGTCCCTAGTACCCTTTATACGAAAGTACCTGAATCAGTTAATCCGAAAGAAGCTGCATTCGGGGGGCTTGGAGCGATTGCAATTCATGCCCTTCGAGTGGCCAAATTACAATTCGGTGAGACCATTGTCATAGTAGGACTTGGAATTTTGGGACAATTAATTGCAAAAATAGCTAATGCCGCTGCCTTAAATGTAATAGCTTTTGATATTCAAAACTCGCGCGTTGAAATGTTGAAAGAAGATGGTATCGCTTCTTATTCAACGATCGAGGAGATGGAAGAAGCAATTGCTATCGAAACAAATGGGCATGGTGCGGATGCTGTACTATTATGTGCGGGAGGAAAGCGTTCCTTATTAACTCAAAATTGTTTGAAATGGATTCGTAACCAAGGCAAAGCAGTTATCGTGGGAGATATAGAGCCCGACTTTCCAAGAGATCTCATGTTTGCTAAAGAAGCCCAAATCCTTATTTCTCGCGCAGGCGGTCCAGGTCGATATGATCGAATTTATGAAGGAGAAGCGATTGACTATCCATATGGATATATTCGTTGGACTGAAGGACGGAATCTCGGAGAATTCATTCGGCTTGTGAAGGAAAAACGCATTAACTTAAAGCCATATCTTGATGAAATTGTAGAATTTGATCAAGCTCCATTTGAGTTTGAAAAACTTATGAATAAACAGTCTAATGTATTAACGAAATTGATTGCCTATAGATAGAAGAAATAATCACATCCATGTTATGAAAACGGAGGTTGATTACATATGAAAATTTTCCTTCAAGGAGATATAGACTCGATTTTACCTGGGTTACAACTTTTATTGGAAGAATTCCATATTGAATTAACGGAAGAGGGCTATCCCATTCAAGTTACAAAGCGAGAAGGTCCAATTAAAATAAAAAATCATGCGGGTAAAGGGAAAATTTTCTATCAAGAAACGAATCACTTTTTCCGTGCAGTCGGCTTATGGCTCGAAAACTATAAGAAAAAGGAAGAATTTGAGATTATAGAACATCCTCAATTTCAAACGAGTGGGGTCATGATCGACGTTTCTCGTAATGCCGTATTTAAAGTGGATGAAATGAAAGCATTTCTCCGTAAAATGGCGTTAATGGGCTTAAACATGGCAATGCTTTACACGGAAGATACGTATGAAGTACCTAAATATCCGTATTTCGGCTATATGAGAGGAAGATATACGGAGAGCGAATTAAGAACGTTAGATGACTATGCAGCAACACTTGGCATCGAAATGATTCCTTGTATTCAAACATTAGCTCATTTAACAATGGCTCTTAAGTGGAACTACGCAAAAGATATCCGAGATACAAGCGATATTTTATTAGTTGGTGAACCCAAAACATATGAATTTATTGAAAATATGATTAAAGCAGCTTCTAAACCATTTCGGACAAAACGTATTCATATCGGTATGGATGAAGCTCATCAACTTGGACTTGGTCGTTATTTAGATTTACATGGATATGAAAATCGATTTGAGATTATGAACCGTCATTTACAAGAAGTCGTGAAAATTGCTGAGAAACATAATCTACAACCAATGATTTGGAGCGATATGTACTTCCGATTAGGTTCAAAGACTGGTGATTACTACGATTTAAATAGTGATATTCCGAAAGAAGCCATTGACTTGATTCCGAAAAACGTACAACTCGTTTATTGGGATTACTACCATGAAAATGAAGAATTTTATCATATATTTATTGAGAAACATAGAGAACTAGGTTCAGATCCTGTTTTTGCAGGTGGGGCATGGACGTGGAATGGTATTGCACCAAATTATGGTCGTGCATTTACAACGACTGAGGCTGCTCTTTTAGCATGTAAGAAAAAAGGTGTACAGGAAGTATTTGCGACTCTTTGGGGTGATAATGGTGCGGAAACACCTTTGACGACTGCCTATCCGGTTATGCAATTATTTGCAGAGCACACCTATAACGAAACGGTTGATCAAAATTCTCTATCCGAACGATTTGCATTTTGTACCGGTAGTAACCTAAATGATTTCTTATTATTTAATGAACTAGATGAAACTCCAGGGGTTATGAAGAATAATTTACGCTCTTCTAACGCATCGAAATTTCTTCTCTGGCAAGACATCCTCATCGGTTTATTTGATGCCAATATTAAGGGACTTTCGATGAATGCTCATTACAAAACATTAGCTGAAAAGTTAGAGGGAGCGAAAGAACGGAACCCGGAGGCAATTCGTTTATTTGAACTCTATGAAAGACTTGCGCGTGTACTGAGCTTGAAGGCAGAACTCGGAATTGAATTAAAAGCTGCATATGATGATGCGAATAAAGAGAAGGTCGCTAGATTACTTGAAAACATTCAAGAAGTGAAGGTTCGAGTGGAACAGTTACATGAAAGTCACCGAAAGGTTTGGTTCTCGTTATATAAGCCATTTGGATGGGAAATTATTGAATTTCGTTATGGTGGCTTATTTGCTCGCATTAATACAGCACAATTTAGGATTCAACAATGGTTAGACGGAGAGATTGAAAGAATAGAAGAACTAGAGGAAGAACGCCTCTTAAATGAAGGAGCATCAGGTATTCCAGAAGGGTCGTTAGGAAACCACCTCTATCACCGAATTGCAAGTGCTGGAAACTGGACATTCTTTGGGTAAAAAAATAAACAAACACTTAGGAAAGGGAGTGAAGATATGCAAGAAGTACTATTAATTGGTGCAGGGACGATGGGGAAGGAACATGCCTCTGCCTATTATGCAATGGAAAATGTTCATCTTACAGGTATTGTTGATCCTCGTCAAGTAGAAGCGAAAAAAATTATCGGAGACCATGATACGAAAATTTTTGCCTCGCTTGAGGAAGCTGTTAATGAATTAGAGAAAATCGATTGTGTGGATATTTGTGTGCCAACTTTATTTCATAAAGAATATGTAAAAAAAGCAGCTGACTATGGACTAAATATCATTTGCGAGAAACCTCTTGCTTATACATACGAGGAAGCTAGAGAGATTTTGGAATATTGTAAAGAAAAGCAAGTTCAATTATTTGTTGCCCATGTCGTTCGCTTTTTCCCACAATATTCAGAAGCTCGTAAACTCGTATTAGAAGGAACGATAGGTGATGTTGGAGTAGTAAGAGCAAGACGTGGAGGGGCATTCCCAATCGGAAATGGAGATTGGTATCGAGACCCTCAAAAAAGCGGTGGTGTCATATTAGATTTAATGATTCACGATTTCGATTATTTACGCTGGATTTTCGGTGATGTCGAACGAGTATATGCTAAAGGGTTATTAGGTAGTGGGATACAAAACTTAGACTATGCTCTTGTTACCCTTACTTTTAAATCAGGTGTTATTGCTCACGTAGAAGGGACTTGGGCTCATCATACGTTTTCTACCCAGTTTGAATTTGCGGCTCGAACAGGCATTATTGAATACGATAGTTCAAAAGAAGAACCTGTTTTACTTTCGTTAAGGGAAACAGAGGAAGCGAAAGTCGGAGTTGCTGTTCCTCAAAGTCCATTAAGAAAATCTCCATATTTTACTGAACTTGAGCATTTCATACATTGCTTGGAAACGGGTGAACAACCAATTGTAACAGCAGAAGATGCGTGCAAGGCAGTGGAGATTTCAAACATGGCATTAAAAAGCTTACAGACTGGAAAACCAGTAATATTAAGTGAAGGGGGCGAACTGTAATGAAAATCGGGATTATAAGTTTTGCCCATATGCATGCAGTTAGTTATGCTTCGTCTTTGAAAAAAATGAAAGATGTAACACTCGTCGGGATTGCAGATGAAAATGTTGAGCGTGGTGAAAAATACGCAAAACAATTTGATACACAATTTTTTAATCGTTATGAGGATCTATTAAAAACAGATGTGGAAGCAATTATTGTTACCTCTGAAAATACTAAGCATTATGAACATGTTTTAGCATGTGCAAAAGCGAAAAAACATGTATTATGTGAAAAACCTTTAGCAACCACAATGGAACATATGAAAGAAATGATTAAAGTATGTGAGGAAAATGGCGTATTTCTTGGTACAGCTTTCCCTGTCCGCTTTAATACACCAGTTGCGCAAGCGAAAAAAATCATTGATGAGGGCAAGCTTGGCGAAATACTAGCAATTAAAGGAACCAATCGAGGAACAAATCCTGGTGGATGGTTTGTCAATAAAGAACTATCTGGTGGAGGAGCGGTACTCGACCATACAGTTCACGTCGTTGATATCATACGCTGGATTACTGGGGTAGAAGTAAAAGATGTGTATGCTGAAATTGGATATAGCCGTTTTAGCGACATTCCGATTGACGATAGCGGAATTATTACAATGGGCTTCACAAATGGCATGTTTGCGACGTTAGATTGTAGCTGGTCAAGAAATGATTATTATCCAACTTGGGGAGATGTAACGCTTGATATCATCGGAACAAAAGGGACGCTAAAAGTGGATGCGTTTGATCAAAAGATCAATGTATATTCTAATCAAAATGGTTTGAAATGGCATCCATGGGGCGATGATATGGATTATGTTCTCCTTCGTAATTTTATCACAAGTGTAAGAGATGGACGTCCACCACTTGCTACCGGATATGCAGGGCTAAAGGCAACTGAAGTCGCTCTAGCTGCCTATGAATCTTTTGAGAAAAAGACAACTGTTATATTAAACCATTAATAAAAGGAATCAAGGAGTCTCTTGATTCCTTGATTCTTTTCAAATATAGGATTCTTCTGTTTTTACTAGGTATAAGGAAGGCTGGTGAGTTGAATGTCTGATTCATTTTGTACGATTTTAAATGAATCGCTACCTTTGTGTTTTGCTCGGGATGAACTATGTAAGTACGCCTTGAAAGAGGAGAATGAGCACATTCATTTTAAGCTAGGTCTAGAAATGGATTTTTTAGATAAAGGTTTAATTAAGAAACCAAAATTATCCAATATGTATGATTTGGATGCCTATTATTTTCGGCAAAAAGATCATGAGATTTATATCATCGGCTCAAATCCAAGATCGGTATTATTTGGCGTTTATTTTGTTTTAAAGAAGATGTATGGTTACAAGTGGGTAAGTTTTCTACCTGAGGAGAACTTGAAATATCATGATTTCCATTTCCACTCTAGAAAAATTCACTTTGGAAGAATGAAAAGGCGAGGATTAGTAGTCGAAAATTATGAGGACGAATTATTTTTAGTGCAATTAATTGATTGGGCAGCCAAACATCATATAAATGAAATGTTTTTTACATTTAAACTATGGGAGAGCATGAAACATGTGCTTGCACCTGAAATAGAAAAAAGAGGTTTAACCATTACATTAGGTGGCCATAGCATGCACTACTTATTAGATGGAATCGTTGACTCGAAAAATGCACAAATTGATTTTACCACTGTTGAGTGGAGAGTGCCTTTATTTAAGAAAATACGTAAAATTTGCCAGGAGTCTAACGCAATTCAACGGGTATCTTTATGGCCAGCTGATATTGGAGCGAGTAATGATCCGAAATTTTTAGCAAACTATATTCAATTCTCAAATGAGTTACAGGCAAATCTAAAAGAAATTGAAGTTGAGCATATTGCCTATAATGCGGGACTTTCCTGGGAAATGTTAGAGTTAATAAATGAGGAAGATGCTTCAAATGAAGTGAATACGCTATTTGCATATTGGGGTCGAAACTATCATCAATCTTTTGAAAACGAGGAAAGGGCTTACCGCTCATTACAAAAATGGCAAGAGGCTGTCCAATCAAATGGAAAAACATTAACGATATTCGAGTATTATAGCGATCACTTTATGTTAGGAGATTTATTCCCACCACTTTTCAGCCGTATTCATGAAGACATCAATTTATTTAAAAAAATGGGAATTGATTCGATTGTTAACTTAATTGTCCAGTATCGATTAAAAGAGCATGCTCTTGCTCTTGATAAAAGATACCCTTGGCAACTTACCCAACTATTAAATGGATATTTTTTTGCAAGATTAAGTTGGGGAGACCATTTTCAAGATATTGAGGGAGATTTTTATTCTAACTTTGGTATTAAAGCGAAAATGGTGCGCGAGGCTCTAGTAAAACTTGAATCCATTTTATCTAAAAGTTCGAAATGGAATGTTCCACTTTTCCCGAATCGGTTAATTGACCCTGAAAAAGTAGATCAATCTGAGTATGTCTCTGAAATTGTTCAAGATTTGAAAAAATGGAAGAATGACATTCAAGAGTTGAAAGAAATAAGGATAAGCATTGAAACGATAACTGATTTTTCCTCTTTGATAAGTTTTTATATTTACTATATATCCTATAAACTTGAGGATTACTTAAGTAAATGGACTGAAAAGTTTGAATGAAGAATCAAGTTAACGAGTGTTTAAATCTTGATTATTGATAGGAGAGATTTAATGAAGAAAATAGTTTTTATAGGAGACAGCATTACATGGTGTTGGAAAAGTGAGGAAGATGTGATTGGTACAGGTTATGTCCGTCTCATCCATGATTATTTAAAGGTGTCAGATACAAATCAAGAGTTTGAGATCCTTAATCAAGGAATTAGTGGTAACCGGGTAACAGACTTAAGAGCTCGATTTGATCAAGATGTCATTGGATTAAAACCTGATTTTGTATCGATTTCGATAGGGATTAATGATGTTTGGCGACAATTGGACTCACCAGAAATTGAACAAGTTTTTCCTGATGAATTTGAGGACGTGTACAGAAGCTTGTTACTTGATATAAAGGAAAAAACGACAGCTAAAATCATTTTAATGGAACCAACTATTATCGGTGAAGATGTTCAGTCAGAAGGTAACTTAAAATTAAAACCATACGTCAAGATTGTCCATCAATTAGCAGAAGAATTTCACGCGATACTAGTCCCAACTCATGAAGCCTTTTTGAGCTATTTACAATCAGGAAACAGAGATGCCTTAACAACTGATGGAGTTCACATGACTTCGTTGGGAAACATGCTCATGGCAAAAACGTGGATCGAAGCCACTAAAAGTTTGTTTTCATAAAACATAATTGAAGACTGGGATTACAAATAAGATTTGTCACCAAATTTAAAAAATTATCCCAGTCTCTTTCACTATTAATTATACCTTAACAATTTCAAACGCCTTTTGTTCCAATTCTTCTGGGGGTAGGGGTTTGCAAAAGTAAAACCCTTGTCCAACCGTATTCAATGCTTTAAAGGCATTAGCTTGTTCCTCTGTTTCAATCCCTTCTATAACAATCCTTTTAAATTCATTCAGTCCTTGTATGACCATATTTAAAATTGATATTTTCCCATCACCAAATTTATTAGAAACTAAGGATTTATCAAATTTTAAAGTATCAAAATCGAGATTCGTAATTAAATGTAATGATGAATATCGTCTACCAAAATCATCAACTGCAATCCGAATCCCAATTTCTCGTAATTCCTTAATAAATGGTGTGAAATTCTCAACATCGAACATGATGCTTTCGGTAATTTCAAGTTCAAGAAATGCAGGGTCGATTTTTGTTTCTTTTATAATTTGTTTTACTTTTGAGACGAATCGAGGTTCCTTAATTTGTCTCGTAGAGATATTTACTGATATAGGCACATTCAATATCGGATGATTTTCCCACTTTTTAATTTGAAGACATGCTTCTCTAATTACCCATTCTCCAATTGGTACAATTAATCCAGTCTCTTCTGCAATTGGAACAAAATCATCAGGAGAAACAATCCCAAATGGTGGATACCAACGAAGTAAAGCTTCGACACCAGATAACTTCTTCGTCTGCAATTCCACTAATATTTGATAATGAATTTTAAATTCTCCTCTATCTAGGGCATGTTGTAAAGAACTGATTATAAGATTTTTGCGATTTACTTTGGATTCAAGTTCATTTGTAAAGAATTGATAATTATTTTTGCCTTTTTCTTTTGCTATATACATAGCGATATCGGCTTCTTTAATGACTTGGTCCCCTTTAGTATGTTTGCTTTTAAATTTGCTAATCCCGATACTTACTGACAGAGAAATTTCTTGAGTTAAAATTTGAATTTTATCTTTCATGATTTCAATTATTCGTTTCGCAACTAGTTCCGTCTCAGCCATTGTTTTATTTTCTAAAACAATAATGAATTCATCTCCACCAATTCTTGCAATTATATCTTGATGACTAATACATTTTTGTAGACGACTGATGGCTTCTTTAATGACAAGATCACCAATATTATGTCCAAATGTATCATTAATCGTTTTAAAGTTATCGATATCAATCATCATGATCGATATTTCTTTTTTGGAGTCTCTATAGTTATCAATTAACATTTGCAAATGGCGGTAAAGTGATAACCGATTTGGAATGCCTGTTAAATAGTCATTGTATGCTAATTGTTCAATTCTATTTAAATATTCTTTTTCATTAGTTAAGTCTTTTGCCATAGCGAAACCGCCAATAATTTTATTGTCAATGATAATTGGGGATGTTTTTATGCTTACCGGAAACTTAGATCCATCTTTCTTAACTGCAATGACTTCATACACTTTTGGAATGCCCTTTTTTATTACTTCTTCGTAGTTAATTGAAGCCGTTTCTAATGAATCACTGTCTACAAAATCTTTAAAATGCTTTCCTATAACCTCTGATTTTTTATATTTAGTTATTTCTAAAAAAGCCCGATTGATTTCTGTAAAAAAACCTTTTAAATCAATAGAAAAAACGGGATCAGGGTTATATTCAAACAATGACATATATCGTTGTTTACTATCTTCAAGTTCTTCTTTTATTTTCTTCTCAATCGTAATATCTCTAATAGTTAATTGAATGGCCGGTTTATTATCGAAAATAATAATAGGGTTTCCTGCAATCTCAACATCCTTAACACTGCCATCAAGAGACACTATTTTTTTATAATAAAAATCAAGTTCCTCTCCTTGTTTAATTCTTTCAATTCGCTTAATTGCAAGTTCTTTATAATCAGGATGAAAGAAGTCAAGGATGGGTTTATATTTTATCTCATTCAAATTTTTAGCTTTCAATAATAATAATGCAGCTTTATTAGCATAAACGATTGAATAGTCATATTTTTGTACAACTACGGGATAAGGTGATTTCTCAACAAGTGTTCGATATCTTTCCTCACTTAGTTTTAATTGATATAATAATTTTTTTTCATTCTGTATGATTCGGAAATCTAAAAAAGCAGAAATTAGTGTAATAATCATGATTAATAAGGATACAATGGATAGAACAATCCCTAAAATTAGAGGACTAAATCCTATGTGCTGTTTATGCTTTTCAATAATCGTTGTTGCTTCCATGGAAAGCATATGTAATGTGAAAATTAAAATTCCTATTAAAACTGAGTACGGTATATTTTGAAGAAATGAGATAAACTGAGTTTCTCTTTTCTTTGTGATGACTTTGTTTGCTACCCATAAAAGTATGACTGATATAAGAATTGAGAGATAAAAATAAATAGAATCAAATTGAATAATTACGACCTCATTAATAGAGAGAATGCTTACATAATGTAAAAAAAGGATTCCAACACCTAATATAACACCGCTACTTAATCCTCTTAACATTGTAAAGGGAGTTAATTGGATTATGTAAATGGCAAAAATAGAAGCTAAAAAACAACTGATAAATGATAATAGGAGTAGTAGTAAATTGTATGAGATTGTCATATATAAATGGCTAGCAATTAAAGCAATTAGGTGCATTGAAAAAACACCAGTTGCAAAAATAAAAGATGTAACAATAAGCCAAAGCATTTTCTTAGATTTTTTTGCTACAAGCATACGATCAATAACTACAAATGAAGTATAAGATGAAATAATAACCACTAATAAAGCAATGAGTAATAAAATGTGTGAAATTGATAATAAAGACAAAGACATATCCAGTCAACTCCTATGGTGCTCGTCCTATAATAAAAATTAGTATCTCACAAACGAAAGAGAATAAACAGATAGTAAATGTAAATAAAACTGGGAAAGTTGTGAAAGAATGAAATAGCCATTCCTTCTCCATAATAAGAATGAAAAGGAGGGAGCTAGATGGCTAAAAGAAATAAGAAAAATGATCCACAGCAAAAAAATAAGCAAGGATTTGATTCTGCAAGAACGGATACAGAGTTTTCCAAAGAGTTTGGAAGTGCAAAAATGAATTGGGCACATAAAGAGAAGGCAAAATCAATGAAAGATCAACTTATCGATAATAATAGGAAAAATGAAAATTATCAGGATAATTAAGTGGGGGAATGAACATGACATGGTCCAAAAAGCATAAATCTAGACAATGGCGAATACGGAAAAATCAAAATAACCCACCACATGGCAGAGTAAAATCCTTTGAAGAATTAGCTGAAGAAGCTGGAAAGGGAAATGAAAAATAATAGTTAATATAAGCAAGTAAGACAGAGGACAATAAGTACTAGCACCTAGTTTGTCTTCTTAGTAAAGATTTAGGTCTTGCTCAGAGTCTGAAAAAATAATGGGCGTCCAAATAGGCGCCCTTCATTTATTTCTTCGGATATTGATTATTTGTACTGTTTTTCTTATCTTTATGTTGTCTTTCATATCCTGGTTCTGCATCCCCTTGAACGCTTGCAGCACTCACACCTGCTTTAGAAGGGTTCTTCTCTCTTTTTGCCATAAAATACCTCCTTTGATTTATTCATCCTTATTTTTACCTGATTTGAATGAATTATCACAAAGGAGGCTAGAAACGAATTTTCTACTCTGACTATCTTGAACTTCTGAAAATTATTAATAATAGAAGATTATAGAACATTTTTATTCATCTTCATTGATCCGATCTAAAATATTAATGGTATCTACGAGATGGTTATTAAAAATTTGTTTTGCCACTCCTAAAAGTTCCACAATCATCGGGTCTCGTAAATTATAGATGACTCTGTTCCCGTCTTTTGTTCCGTACACAATATTTTTTGCCCGAAGTACTTGTAATTGCTGTGAAACTGCAGATCCTTCCGTTCCAGAAAGCATTTGGATTTCATTAACAGATTTTTCCCCTTCAGACAAAATTTCAAGAATTCGTATTCGTAAAGGGTGTGCCAGAGCTTTAAAAAAGTCTGCTTTAAATTGGTGGATTTCATTAATCAAACGTTCGAAACTCCCTTCTCTCGTATTTCTTAGTTAGATGATACCACATTATTAGCCATTACGGGATTCATTTGCCTAGACAGGTTTTCACATTCACGGAATGCAAAATGTTGACAACCTAAACATTTTTCTTTGCTTATATGGAGAAGGGCGTAATCGATTGCGTCTCCTGTATGCTCGAAGAAGTGTTCTTCACCAATCACTTCATATAGACCAGTTTTCTTTAATAATTTTAATGGTTGTTCCCCTATACCAGAAATTAATACGGTTCCGTTTCTCGAAAATGTTTGAACAATACTTGCTAATCTAGATTCTCCAGTTGTATCCATATAGGAAACTTTGCTCATACGCAATAATAAAATTTTGGGATGATAATTGATTTGACTCATGATCGATTGAGTAAAGGCTTGAGCTGCACCGAAAAAAAGCGGTCCTTCAACATTATATATACTAATTTGTGGACAATCATGGGTGTCCGTAACCATTCTTGAGTCTACTTTATGATTTTTAATTTCAGGGTTCGGTAATACTTTAGATGTT